>Ga0315336_1003621_pt1 | contig 20107 bp, 7 predicted proteins | sample ASW5metaG_FD_204512 | JGI IMG/M metagenome (GOLD analysis project Ga0315336, IMG submission 204512) | Ammonia-oxidizing marine archaeal communities from Monterey Bay, California, United States - ASW #5 | ecosystem: Environmental > Aquatic > Marine > Intertidal zone | place: USA: California... | reverse complement strand
TGACTTCGATGGGGACGGTTTTGGTGATGTGGTGGTGGCGAACGAGGGCTCCGACAACGTGACCTACCTGCGCGGGGGAGCGGGGGGGCTCGAGCGGGTGGGAGAGATCGAGACGGGCGATGGTCCTCAAGCCCTCCTGAGCGGTGACTTTGATGGGGACGGTTTCTCCGATGCGCTGGTGGCGAACGAGGGCTCCGACAACGTGACCTACCTGCATGGGGGCACAGGAGGCCTCGAGCGTGTGGGCGAGATCGAGGCGGGTGATTTTCCTGTTGCCCTTCTGGGCGGCGATTTTGATGGTGACGGGTTCGGGGATGCGGTGGTGGCGAATCTGAACTCCGACAATGTGACCTACGTCCGGGGGAGTGCCGGGGGGCTCGAGCGTGTGGGCGAGATCGAGGCGAGCGGTGGTCCTGTTGCGCTTCTGGGCGACGACTTCGGTGGCGACGGCTTCAGCGATGTGGTGGCGGCAAACCGGCTCTCTGACAATGTGACGTACCTGCGCGGGGGCTCGGGAGGGCTCGAGCGAGTGGGCGAAATCGAGGCCGGTAATTCTCCTGTTGCCGTTCTGGGCGGCGACTTCGATGGTGACGGTTTCGCCGACGTGGTTGTGGCGAACGAGAGCTCCGACAACGTGACCTACCTGCGCGGGGGCGCGAGAGGGCTCGAGCGTGTGAGGGAAATCGATGTGGGCGATGGTCCTCAAACCCTTGTGCGCGATGACTTCGATGGGAATGGTTTCCCCGATGCGCTGGTGGCGAACGAGGGCTCCGACAACGTGACCTACCTGCGCGGGGGCTCGGGGGGGCTCGAGCGTGTGGGAGAGATCGAGGCGGGCGACCGTCCTTGTACCCTTGTGAGCGGTGACTTCGATGGGGACGGTTTCTCCGATGCGCTGGTGGCGAACGAGGGCTCCGACAACTTGACCTACCTGCATGGGGGCACGGGAGGCCTCGAGCGTGTGGGCGAGATCCAGGCGGGTGATGTTCCTGTTGCCCTTCTGGGCGGCGACTTCGATGGGGACACTTTCCCCGATGTCGTGGTGGCGAATCTGAACTCCCAGAACGTGACCTACCTGCGCGGGGGCCTTGAGGGTCTCGAGCGCGTGGGCGAGATCCAGGCGGGAGCCGATTCTTCCGCCCTTCTGGACGGCGACTTCGATGGGGACGGTTTCCCCGATGTCGTGGTGGCGAACGCACTCTCCGACAACGTGACCTACCTCCGTGGGGGCGCCAGGGGTCTCGGACGAGTGGGAGAGATCGAGGTGGGTGATTTTCCTCGTGCCTTTCTGGGCGCCGACTTCGATGGGGACGGTTTTTCCGATGTGGTGGTAATGAACCGTGGCTCCGGTAACGTGACCTACCTCCGTGGGGGCGCCAGGGGTCTCGGGCGAGTGGGAGAGATCGAGGTGGGTGATTTTCCTGTTGCCGTTTTGAGCGGTGACTTCGATGGGGACGGTTTCCCCGATGTCGTTGTAGCGAACCGCCGTTCCAACAACGTGACGTACCTGCGTGGAGGCGCCGCAGGCCTCCACAACATAGGCGAGATCGAGGCGGGTAATTTTCCTCGTGCCCTTCTGGGCGGCGACTTCGATGGGGACGGTTTCCCCGATGTGGTGGTGGCGAACCAGGGCTCCGACAACGTGACCTACCTGCGCGGGGGTGCTGACGGTCTCGAGCGCGTGGGCGAGATCGAGGCTGGCGATGGTCCTGAAGCCCTCATGAGCGGTGACTTCGATGCGGACGGTTTCCCCGATGTGGTGGTGGCGAACCAGGATTCGGACAACGTGACCTTTCTGCGCCAGCGGTTCCTTCTCCGCCATGCCAACCGCTTCTTCGATCCTGGAGAGCCCGTGAAATCCCCAAGCACCATCCAGGAACCTCGAACCCCCCCACGCTACAAGCTCGACTTCGCAGGAGAGCCTTTCGCTGCCCCGACCCAGGTTTGTCTCATACCAGGACCTGTTTTCGCACTTCCCCAAGCCGAAGCGTTCCGGCGCGACCGCTACCTGGTCAACGTCACCCTTCCCGTGACGCTGCTGCGCGAGTCGACCGAGACCCAGCGAGATGCCTGGCTCACGTTGCGCCTCACGGACCACGACCCGGACCTCCTCAGCGAGGTGATGCTCCACCCCGAAGATCTTCGGGTGCTTTGGAAGGACTCCGAGACCGGCGTCGGCGTCAACCTGCAAGTGAACGTCGAACTCGTGGAGTTCGACGACTCGCGCCCAGATAACCCCGCCGTACGGTTCCCGATCATGCGCTTCGGAAGCTACGTAGTCGCGCTGGAACGCGACCGATAGTGGAGGATCTCTCGACGCTTCACACCCCATTTGTCGAGCGCTTGAACCTCACTCTCCGCAGGCCTCCTCATATCTGAAGCGAGGCACGGCGTGTCGCGCCCGGTACACGGAACAGCTGACGTTGGACAGACCGGCCCTGAGGGCAACCATGTCGAGGTAACAGGCGGAAGCATCTTAGCTTACCGTGAGACTCAGGAAACGGTGCTCATGTTTGCATACCGCCAGAACGGGTACGGGAAGTTGCCGGGCTCCCGACGCTCTGATCAGGCCCGCCTATCGCGAAATACGTGGTTCTCCTGACCCTCTATCGCGTACCCTGGACCTATCGAGATTGGGTTTCTACCGCACCTTACAATGTCAACAAGGGGGTTTTCCATGAGGAAGCTGCTTATCGTAGGCGTATTTTTGAATGCCGCGTTTCTGTGTACGATCTGGTATGAGCTTTCGGCTGTCGCTGAGATGGGTGGAGGAGCCACGACAACTGTGTGCGACGCGGATCCCACCCAATACAGCCTCGATACGAATGACGACGGCGAGGTCGACCTCTCCGACTTCGTTTACGGCCTGAGCTGGTTGTTCCAGGCGACCGAGGCGCCGAGGGTATGCCTCGCCACCACCGACCTGGAAGCGCGGGTGGCGGCGCTGGAAGCCAAATCAGCACCACTGGACCAGATGAGCATCGAGCAGCTCGACGACGGCCAAGGCGGCACGGCCAAGACCATCAGGATCACTGGGTGCAACTTGCAGATTGTGAATGGTCTTGGCCAGACTAACGGAGGGGGCGATCCAGATAGCGTCACGGTGACCGCCACCAACGGCGTAGGCAACCTCATCGTTGGCTATCAGGAGCTTCGTGGTGTTGACGACGACCGCACCGGCTCCCACAATGTCGTTGTTGGGACGCAGCATAAATATTCGAGTGCTGGTGGGTTGGTTGTTGGTTACTACAACACAAGCTCTGGCGGATGGTCCTCCGTCATTGGGGGGCAGTACAACACCACCAATGGCCAGAGTTCCTCCGTCAGCGGGGGGCGGTACAATACCGCCAATGGCGAGAGCTCCTCCGTCAGCGGCGGAGAAGGCAACGAGGTCAGCGGCAACCAGTCCGCCATCTGTGGAGGGCGGTACAACAGGTGTGGTGGCAGCTGGTCCTGCGTCAACGGGGGCCTAACAGTGTCGGTTACAAGTGGTGAGGACAGGACGGCGGTGGGAGTCCTGGAGATTCAGGGTGAGGGTGAGCCTGAATAACGACCTTGGAGGTGAGAGAGACATCAGGGTGAAAACGGAAAGTCTTACTGTCCATTGCTGTATATCGATGACTCGAACGATTAAGAATCAACAGAGACGTTGCGGGATGTTCTTCACTGTCGCTATCGCCTGCCTACTCACCACTCACTCTCGAGTCGCGGTGGACGCACAGAATTCTTCGTCGGGTGGCATTCCCGAAGGATACAAGCTCATCGAAGGCGACATCCTGGTTCCTGAAGGGTTTCCAGGACAGGGCGGAGGGGGTAGCACCTTTGGCGACGCCACGTTTTGGCCAGGGGGAATCGTCCCGTACGAGTTCGACGGGAATACGACAGCACAGAACCAGACTGATATGCTTGCCGCGATGGCCGAGATTGAAGCCGTTTCGGCCGTGCAATTCCGGCCGAAGGTCGCAGGAGACGCCGGGTGGCTACATATCCAGGACTCGACTGGGAACAACTCTCATGTGGGGATGCAGGGCGGATCGCAAATCGTCAACATAACCAGCTGGACCTTTGTCTTCGTTATGGTTCACGAACTCTTCCACGCTTTAGGATTCTGGCACGAACACAGCCGCCCCGACCGCGATGGGTTTCTACAAATCAATTACGCCAACGTATGCCAAGATTGTTGCTTGGGCGGGAGCTGCGACCATGATTTCGACATCCGTGCCGCGGCGGACGTCTACGGCCCCTACGACTTTGGGTCCCTGATGCACTACCATCAGTTCACTTTCAGCTCCAATGGCATGCCGACAATAACGGTGTTACCACCCAACGATGTGTTCTGGCAGGATCGCATCGGGCAGCGGACTCGCATGAGCACCCTTGACCAGCTTACTGTGTCCTTTCTGTATCCCGAACCCGATTGGAGATTCGTTGCTCTCGATTGTGCCGGCGGCAGTCCAGTTGGGACATTGCTCGACCCGTTCTGCGACCCCGTTGCAGCGAACAACGACGCCCCGCTCGATAGCACCGTCTGGATCGAGCCTGGCAGCTATCCAGCTGTTGGAGTTTACACAAGGCGCATGACACTCGCGGCGCCGTTAGGCAACGTTGTACTGGGGAATTAGCGATCGCTTCTGCACGGATATAGCGTGGCACCGACCCCATAGCAGCACAGCATTGACAAAGAGCGCGACAATGAGAAGCCTGCGCAGCACCCCCCTCCTTTCGCTGTTCGGCCTTTGTTCATAGCTCTTGCCACTGCTCTCATGGCATACGAAGTAAAACTTCGACGGGACGGCCTTTCTTCACACCGCGTTCACCGCTGCGCGCCCCCTTGCATAGCGCCACGCCGAGCCTATACCCTGAAGGTTATCGTCAGGTTGAGACAGTTTGGAACAGACCAACGGAGAGTGAGCATGTCAGAAGCACTGCGAATCGGCGCCGTTGCATCCTTTGTTTTCATCCTGGCGATTCGTGTTTGCCCTGGGCAGGGAGCAACGATTTTTGATGACTTCGATGACAACAGCATAGATTCCAATCTGTGGGACTTGGTGGAGGCCGGAGGGTTTTCTCTGGACGAGGCCAACCAGCGTGTTGAGTGCACCTCACTGGAGGTACTTCCAGAGCAAGAGGGGCAGCTAGTGCTGAAGGTTGCGCAACCGTATGAGGAAACGTGGGACGTCACGCTCGACGTTCATGTGGACGATTACGGACTCGCACAGGATCCGAACACTTACGAATACGGATTAGCGCTGAAAGTTGTCAACACACTCGATCCCACGGATCGTCTGTTGATAGGACGCACTCGAGGCTACGATGGCCATCCGGGTGCCATCGAGAACGCCTGGGGCGTCAACAAAAATACCGACGACGGGGGCCAGATAGACGAATTCACTGAGGCAGGTCTGGGTCTGAGTGACGGGACCATGAAAATTGTCTGGGACGGGGCGGTTTTCGATCTGTACTACGACGAAGGCGCTGGATTTCAGCCATTAGAGACGGGTATCTCGGTAGCTGATTGGGGCATGGATGCCGGCAGTACGTTCACGATCCTGGTGGTGGGATTCGATACTGCAGTTCTCGGCCCCCTCGACGACCCCGAGAAGGTCTACTTCGACAATTTCGCCCTATCAAGTCCGGCGCAACTCGACCTCGACTTCGTGACGATCAACGCGGGCGCGACCTATGTGAACAACCTCCCGTGTGCACCTGCGCTCTACTCGGTGGACGTGACACTCGTCGGGACAGGAATTACAGACGCCTGTGTGACACTGCCCGCGGGCGGTATTTGCCGACCGCTCGTTTTTTTTCCTGTGCGAGGAACGTGGGATATGGAACCGGACCTGCAGTGCTCGTTGACCGCCCCATCCGTCGGAACTTACACGCTCACATTCAACGGAGGTGCCGAGCAAGTGGCCCTCCCCTTCGACGTGACTCCGACAACCTGCTTCGCGAATGTGACGATGCCGGCACCGGGTGCTACTGGTGTCTCGCCGCAGCCAACCTTCGTGTGGGACTCCGTTCAGGGTTGTGGAGCCAGCTTGCAGGCAGAAATCACCAGCGAATCGCTCGATGAAGACGTCGCCCAGGCCGACCTTCCGATCGGGGCTACCGAGTGGCCCTCGCCTGTAGAGTTGCTCCCCGAATCCAGCTACTCGTTTCAAATAGAGGTTTTTGAGGAGTCAGAGAGCACCGAAATCACGTCCGGCGGTGATTCGCTCAGGTATGTGCAGCACTTCGAGCACGAGAACACTGTGTTCTTTTCTCTTTGTGGACAGGAGAATGAGTGTCCTCCTCCCTGTTTGCACCCGAACCAGATCACAGGAACCATAGAGTTCTCGAATGAAAACCCGGAGATCCTGGCGATTCTGAATGCCGCCTCTGACACACCTTCAGGTCTAGATGAGGGCTTCAACACGCTATTGCTCACGGCACGCAGTATCGACGTCCAGCCACCCCTCGAGAGTTTTCTGATCGCCGAGGCCGACGGCCGTACCAGTACCCGATACGAAATAACTGTAGAGTCTGGAACCTGCGGGGCCGGCACAGCCTACAGTGTTACTGTGGACATGCGCCTGGCCTCGGACAGGCCTTCGAGTCCGGCTAATTTCCACACGAAGCAGTACCTGTTCGCGGAGGCGATATCCGGTGAAGTGCACGAGGAGCCAGCCGCTGGCGTTCCTCTCGCTGTTTCCGAATGCGCCACGCTGCTGCACGTAACGTGGACGGACTCTCAGGGAAACCCTGTCGAGGTGACCGGGGGAAGCATCTTGGCCTACCGCGAGACGGAGCCCGGCTCGGGCGTGTTTGACTTCCGGTCCCAGGCCTGCAGTCGCTTCTTCCCTGCCGGAACCACGGAGCAGTTCTTGCCTGTCCGGGGGGATGGAACCCTTTACCGTGTGGATATCACGTCAGAGTCCGGTGACGATTTTTTCTCCAACAAGATCAGGACTTTAGAGGAGCGGACCTTGCGGATGGAGTGCGACGAGATCGTCGACATCGTAGTTGAAGTGCCCTCCGGATCCGAGGTGGGTAGCATCACGGGAGCCATCGACATGCTGGGCGAAAAGGAACACCAATTGGTCGACTATACACGTGCCACGACTTTCGGCCCCTTCGATAATGCGCGCCTGGATCGCATTGTGGGCATCCCCTCGAGTGGTCCCTTTGAGCTAGAAAACTTGATCCCTTCAGGTGCCACATCTCCGGCGACTCCGTATCGAGTTCGCGCGGAGATGTACTTTCGCCAGGGGCGCAGCTTTGAGTTCTTTCGAAGTCCGTTTCTCGACGCGCTGGTGGAGGCGGATGCGAATACGGACTTAGGCGATTCTCTCGTCATGGAGCCCGGTTTTTTTTCCGGCGATATCTTGTTTGTGGGGCCAGGCCGTTCCGAGGACTCACCTGCTTCCTGCCTGGAGGCTCTTTTCAGGATTTCGGATGAGGACGAGGATGGCGATGGAATTCCCGATAGTGAATTGCACTCCCTGGGAAGTTATGTCATTTCTTCTGGTACCAGCGTGCCCGCACCCGGAGCAACCCACTCGACACGGAACGGTTTCGGCCAGGCGGTCTTCGCGGGTGAATTCATTCGCGAGACGAACAGCTTCCTGGGAGCCTACGAGCTCGTTCTCGGGAGTCTTCTCAAGGAACCCGGGCTCTGGACAAGGCCCCGCTTCCGCCTCCGTTTTCTGGACACCTCCACACCCGCCCGCACGTCCAGCTATCAGGACTCTTCATTGTTCATTGGAGATACTAACTCCCAGACGGTGGAGCTTGGCCCCGGGACGACTACGAGGATCCCGCATCACTACTGCTTCAGCGAGGTGCGGCTGAGCATTCGAACCAGCCAAGGAGCGTTCTTTGCCCCAGCAGTCAAAGGCACTGGGACGTTCTTGGGCGAAGATTTTGAGGGCAACCTGGCCGACTACGGCGTAATACTGGCGGGGGTTGTCCTCAACGAACCGGGCGCCAAAGGCACTCCCGTAGAGCAGGCGGATGCAACGGATGAAGGTCTTGTCGTCATGTGTCTGCCACAGGGCGACTATACGCTCAGGCCCCTGGTCAATTTCATCAACCCCGACGGGAGTATCAGTGAGATTGAACTCTTGCCGATTACATTCCCGGTAGGGTGTCGACAGGTCATTAACGTGGCTACCGATCTGGTGATAGCCGTGGACGCGTTTCCCGAGTGCACAACGGAAAGGACGGTCACAGTCTCCGGCTCGGTGTTCAGTCAAGCGCCGGTTACCACCATATCGTTTGCCTTGAATGATGACCCCGAAGTGGCGGTGTGCACCGATTGTGGTAGCGACCCGGAATTCTCGTTCGAGGTGTCGCTCGAGAATTGCGATAACGGAATCGTGATCACGGCGCGCAACGACTTTGGCACGGCTTCGGTGTCCGACACGATCCAGCTGGTTCTGGATAACACCCCCCCGGAAATCTCGTGTCCTGGGCGTCAAGTCATCGAGGCGGATCCCGCCACGAATACCGCCGACGTGAGTCAGCTCCAGCTACCCACGGGTGCGACGGACAGCTGCGACGGGACGGTTGCGGTCCTTTGCGATGCTCCCCGCACGTTGCCCCTCGGGGTGACGACGGTCACGTGCAGGACCGTGGACTCCTGCGGAAACCAGAGCCAGTGTGAGTTTGAGGTGGAGGTGATTCCGGGGGGCGACCCCCTTCCCGACTTCGTGCGCTGCGATGCGAACGGGGATGGCAGCCACGACATCTCTGACGTCATCTGGGTCATCAACGAGCTGTTCCGACAAGGGCCTCCCAGTAGTTGCCAGCACGCCTCGGATTGCAACGACGACGGTAGGATCAATGCATCGGACACCATCTACAGCCTTCAATATAGCTTCCAGGGGGGTCCCCAGCCTGAGCCCCCATTCCCTGACTGTGGGGCCGACGGGACCGTGGACGGGGAGCTCGACTGTGAAGTGTACGAGCACTGCGAGCCAGGTGGTTAAGTCAACCGCTCGCCGCGACACCCGCAATTCACGGTTCTTCAACTCGTTCTCTGCAATTTGCGGATTTCTGAGAAATTCCCTGTCGGGCTCCAACACTCCTCGTCGGTATGAGCAGTAGAGAGACGTTCCTGCGCCCTGGTCACCCAGAACAAGGGGGATTCCGTTCTCATTTGTGTGTAAACTACGTGACCGTAACGCTGATCCGACCGTCGATACTATCCGCTGTATACGGGGAGAGATTCCGATGAAGTTCAACGTTCGTGTCCTGCCAGTAGCTATCTTCGTGGTGTTGGTGGCCTTGACCTCCAAGGCTCCCGGACAGGGGAACGAGTGTCCGCCTCCCTGCTTGCACCCGAACCAGATCACAGGAACCATAGAGTTCTCGAATCAAAATCCGGAGGTCCTGGCGATTCTGAATGCCGCCTCTGACACACCTCCGGGTCGAAAGGAGGGTTTCAACACGGCACTGGTCACAGCACGCAGTATCGACGTCTCACCATCCATTGAGAGTTTGTTGTTCTCCAGGGCTGACAGCCGTACCAGTATCCAATACGAAATGACCGTAGAGGCTGGAACCGGCGGGGTCGGCACAGCCTACAGCGTTACTGTGGATATGCGCCTGGCCTCGGACAGGCCGTCGAGTCCGGCTAATTTCTACACGAAGCAGTACCTCTTCGCGGGGGCGATATCTGGTGAAGTGCACGAGGAGCCGGCCGCCGACGTTCCTCTCGATGTTTCCGAATGCGCCACCCTACTTCACGTAACGTGGACGGACTCTCAGGGAAACCCTGTGGAGGTTACCGGGGGAAGCATCTTCGCCTACCGCGAGACGGAGCCCGGATCGGGCGTGTTTGACTTCAGGTCTCAGGCCTGCAGTCGCTTCTTCCCCGCCGGCACAAAGGAGCACTTCTTGCCTGTCCGGGGGGATGGAACCCTTTACCGTGTGGATATTACGTCAGAGTCCGGTGACGATTTTTTCTCCAACAAGATCAGGACTTTAGAGCAGCGGACCTTGCGGATGGAGTGCGACGAGATCGTCGACATCGTAGTTGAAGTGCCCTCCGGACCCGAGGTGGGTAGCATCACGGGCACCATCGACATGCTGGGAGAAGAGGAACACCAACTCAGCAGCCATACACGTGCCACGACTTTCGGCCCCTTCGATAATGCACGCCTGGATCACATTGTGGGCATCCCCTCGAGTGGTCCCTTTGAGCTGGAGAACTTGATCCCTTCGGATGCCACATCTCCGGCGACTCCGTATATAGTTCGCGCGGAGATGTACTTTCGCCAGGGGCGCAGTTTTGAGTTCTTTCGAAGTCCATTTATCGACGCGCTGGTGGAGGCGGATGCGAATACGGACTTGGGCGATTTTCTCGTCATGGAGCCCGGTTTTTTCGCCGGCGATATCTTATTTGTGGGGCCAAGCCGTTCCGAGAGCGCACCTGCCTCATGTCTGGAGGCTCTGTTCAGGATTTCGGATGAAGATGAGGATGGCGATGGGATTCCCAATAGTCTATTCCACAGCCGCGGCAGTTATGTCACTTCTTCTGGTACCAGCGTGCCCGCACCCGGAGCAACCCACTCGACACGGAACGCTTTCGGCCAGGCGGTTTTCGAGGGTGATTTCATTCGCGAGACGAACAGCTTCCTGGGAGCCTATGAGCTCGTTCTCGGGAGTCTTCTCAAGGAAGCCGGGCTCTGGACCAGGCCCCGCTTCCAGCTCCGTTTTTTGGACACATCCACACCCTCCAGCCCCTCCAGCTATCAGGACTCTACGTTGTTCATTGCAGATACTAACTCCGAGACGGTGGAGCTTGGCCCAGGGACGACTACGAGGATCCCGCACCACTACTGCTTCAGCGAAGTGCGGCTGAGTATTCGAACCAGCCAAGGAGAGATCTTTGCGCCAGCAGTCAACGGCACCGGGACGTTCTCGGGCGAAGACTTTGAAGGCAACCCGGCCGATTACAGGGTTCAACTGAGGGGGGCTTTCCGCAACGAACCGGGCGCCAAAGGCACTCCCGTAGAGCAGGCGGACGCAACGGATGAGGGCCTCGTGGTCATGTGCCTGCCAGAGGGCGAGTATACGCTCACGCCCCTGGTCAGTTTCATCAACTCCGATGGAAGTATCAGTGAGAGTGAACTCTTGCCGATTACATTCCCGGTGGGGTGCCGACAGGTCATTAATGTTGCTACCGATCTGGTGATAGCCGTGGACGCGTTTCCCGAGTGCACAACGGAAAGGATGGTCACGGTCTCCGGCTCGGTGCTCAGTCAAGCGCCGGTTACCTCGGTATCGTTTGCCTTGAATGATGACCCCGAAGTGCCGGTGTGCACCGATTGTGGTAGCGACCCGGAGTTCTCGTTCGAGGTGTCGCTCGAGGATTGCGATAATGCAATCGTGATCACGGCGAGCAACGACTTTGGCACGGCTTCGGTGTCCGACACGATCCAGCTGGTTCTGGACGACACCCCCCCGGCGATCTCGTGTCCCGGGCGTCAAGTCATCGAGGCGGATCCCGCCACGAATACCGCTGACGTGAGTCAGGTCCAGCTACCCACAGGTGCGACGGACAGCTGTGACGGGACGGTTGCGGTCCTTTGCGATGTGCCCCGCACGTTGCCCCTCGGGGTGACGACGGTCACGTGCAGGACCGTGGACTCCTGCGGGAACCAGAGCCAGTGTGAGTTTGAGGTGGAGGTGATTACGGGGGGCGACCCCCTTCCCGACTTCGTGCGCTGCGATGCGAACGGGGATGGCAGCCAGGACGTCTCTGATGCCATCTGGGTCATCAACGAGCTGTTCCGACAAGGGCCTCCCAGTAGGTGCCAGCACGCCTCGGACTGCAACGACGACGGCAGGATCGATACATCGGACCCCATGTACAGCCTTCAATATAACTTCCAGGGGGGTCCCCGGCCTCAGCCGCCGTTCCCCGACTGCGGGGCCGACGGGACCGTGCACGTGGAGCTCGACTGTGAAGTGTACGAGCACTGCGAGCCAGCTGGTTAAGTCATCGGGATAACCCTCCCCCCGCACCTCGACCGCGCCGTCGGAGTCCTCGAAGTGGGTGCGACCGTCGCCTCCGTCGCTGCCGCGGGGCCTGAACCGCCGCGGTGTTCGACCCGGCAGATTTTCGGGAAATTCCCTGAATCTGGGTCGGCGGCCACCCCGGTCCCCTCCTCAGTCCCCCTGCCGCCGAAACTACGGTGAAATTTTCTGTCGGACATTCGCTGGCTTTGTCGGTGTTGTAGGTAGACGCGTCAAGTACACGGACAGCAAGCCACGGAACTCAGAAGGAAGGAAAGAATCATGAAAATCAGGAAAAACGCAAACGCTGGTATGAAGCTCATTTTGTCGACGGTGGTCGCGCTTGGCGTCGGATGCCCTTCTTTTGTGGGAGGGCAGGGGGCCGACTGTAACGGTGACGGCGCTGTGGACGTCTCGGACCTCCTCTGCCAAGGCCTCACAGACGTCGCAACTTTCGTTCGAGGCGACAGTAATGGTGACGGCGCTGTGGACCTCTCGGACGTCGTCTTTACCTTGGGCTGGTTATTCCAGAGCACCGGCGAGCCGGGTTGCGTGGATGCTCTTGATGCCAATGACGATGGTGGAGTCGACATCTCCGACCCGATTTACGTGCTCACATTCCGCTTCACTGGTGGAAATCCGCCTCCGCCTCCGTATGCGAGCTGTGGCATCGATACCACGGGCGATTCCCTCGACTGCGCCGCGACCCAGGCCGCTTGTCTTCCCACGTCCACCTAGGAACGAAACGACCCTCAGGGCAGCCATGGAGAAGCCGCTGCCACTGCACCCCGAACCCCAGCCCGAATGGCTGGGGTTTTTTGTGGGCTATCCCAGCCCGGGGGGACGTTGGTGTCCTTTTTGCCGGCGCACCGTCGAGGTCGACCCTGGGACTCTCCAAAAAAACCTGGCGGGTCGAGTCCTCGCCTGTCGGTAAAGGGAGCAGTAGGGCCATGCCCAGCGAGCGACGGTACATACGTTTCACAAACTCTGGCAGCTGGGCGCTTCATTGCAAGTTTTATCGGGCCGAAGTAATATGCTTTCCTCAAGACGCTTTTAACGGAAGGAGTTGATAGTGAGAACCCTCATGCTCTCCAATTCTTACACTGCGCCTTGTCACCGGTGCCGCAGGTACGTCGGTCTGTTCCTGGCACTGGCGATCGTGACCGTTGTACATCGCAACCTCAGAGCGCAGGAGAAAAGGGACATCGTCTTCGTCGTTGACGGGTCGGAGAGCATCGACGGTGGCGATTTCGAAATCGAGAGAGACGGACTGCGTCGTGCAGTTCGGGACGACCTGCTCGTACCACTCGACGGCACCATCGCCGTCGGGGTTGTCCAGTTTGCCTACAGGAACGCAACGCTGCGTACCCGCCGCGAGGTCCAGCTGACGGTCGTGCGTTCAGGCGCCGACCTCGATGCCATCGTCGAGGGAATCACAGACATGGGCCAAATAAAAGGTGGCACGAATCCAAGCGATGGCGTGGACCTCGCGATCGAGGAATTGCGTGCCCGCGGTCGCCCGGACGCCGCCTGGCACATCTGTCTTCTCACCGACGGGGTGCCGAACACGGGTGATTGCCTCGTGAACGGAAGCGATTGCATCCAAGAAACAGGAGATGCCGTCCAAGCAGCGAGAGACGCGGGACTCGATTGCTTCGGTGTCATAGGAATCGAGTGCCCCGGGGCTTTCTCCGAAGAGATCGCGCGTAGTATCTACGGTCCAATGCTTTTCGGAGGTTGCGGCCTGACGTTTGTCTCGCGATTCCAAGAACTGGACATCATTGGTCCGACGTGTTTCGGTGACAGTCTGAAACTCGTCGGCTTCGAGGTAATCCAGGCGGTTCAGGACTGGACGAACAGCGTCGATCTGGTCGAGGGAAAAGACACCTTCGTCCGGGCCCACCTGGAGCCTTCGGATCCACAGGTCGAGATGGCCGTCGCCACTGCACGCCTGCGCGGCTTCCGCGACGGAGGGGAGCTCAAAGACTCTCCCCTCACTCCCTTCAACCAGCAACTCAGGACCGTGGTCGGGCACAACGCGGTGGAACGGCGCGGTGATTTCGACGCAAGCATTAATTTCCAACTACCGTTTGATTGGCGAATGGGAACGATCGAGCTCTTTCTCGAAGGGGGCCAGGGCATCGATTGTTCCGAGGCAGCCGGCACGGACGACACTTGCAGAACCAGCGTGACCTTTCAGCCGGCGGCGGAGTTGGAGTTGAAGCTCTTCCGAGTGGAATGGGAGCAGGGCGGAATGATGTATTCTCCGAGCGACAACGACATGAACGAGCTCGAAGAGCGGCTGGTCTCGATATTTCCCATTGCCAGTGTCGACTCCGAAAGAGTGCCGCTCGTCTACGGCGGAACAGTGCCACCCGACCCCGCCCGCGTGAACGCCCAACTGGCGACCATCCGTTTCTCGGAAGACGAGGACGACAGGTGTCTCCCGCTCGAAGGCTGTCACCGCCTTCACCATGGCGTCCTCACGGGGGATCCGGAAAACGACCTCGGAGGCTTTGCAAGCGGCGAACCGGTGGCGCCTGTGTCGTCCGGTATGAAGATCGACGAGAACTTCGGCGTCTACCGAATCGCTCACCTGCTGGCGCTCAACTTGGAGCTAGATCACGCGCCGTTCTGCGGCGCACCAACAGACGAGGAGGCAGAAGAGTTTCCGTACACCGCAATGGTGACGGACGACCAGGGAGATTCTCTACAGGTGGCGACTCTCGGTCCGCTGGACGGCACCGACGATCAGCTCATCTACGGGCTGGATAGGAATCAAAACGTTATCGATCCTAATCACAACTACGAGCTGATGAGTTACTGCGGCCGGTTCGACGCCTTCGCAAACACGGGCTTTGATCCGTCCCGCGCCAGGTGGGTATCCCGGTTCACTTACGACAACCTTCGAGACCGCATCGGGCCTTTGTTCGGGGGGCAGGGTCAGGGTGCCGGCATCGGAAACGTCGACTCGCAGCTGATCGTCCGGGGCTTCGTGGACTTCGCGAGCAACACCGTGGAATTCTTGCCCTCGTTCGAGCTCGAAGGTCCAGTGCCGCTGGTCCCCGATGAGGGAAGCTACACGCTACGGCTATCGGATGGAGCGGGCACAGCGCTCACGCAGCGCAAGTTCGAGCCACGCCCGCCTCGGGCAGATGCGACGCAACGGGACGGGCCCAGCAGCTCTGAGCGTGGCTTCTTTCTCGTTCCGGTCCCCGCCGATCCCGCGATCAGGAAGATCGAAGTCCTCGACGACGGCGCTACGGTAATCGGAGAAATCTCGCGGAGTGGGCAGGCTCCGGTGACTCAAACGATTCTTGCGGAGGCGGGCACGATCCCGGAGTCCGGCCGATTCGAGCTCAGCTGGGAAACCGTCGACGCAGACGGGGACGCTCTCCACCACCTTGTCCAGTACAGTCCTGATGGAGGGTCCGACTGGGCAACACTCGCCGTCGACTGGCCGAGTGTCAGCATTTCGATAGACGCGGAGTCTCTCGCCGGGAGCGACAGCGGCGTCTTCCGGATCTTGACGAGCGACGGAGTCGACACCGCAATGGATACTTCCGAGACGTTTGCGGTGCCGAACAAGCCCCCCAGCGTGGTGATTCGCTCTCCGAGCCGGGAGCAGACGTTCTTTGGAACGCAGCTCATTCACTTCGAGGGCACGGCCCGCGACCTCGAGGACGGCGAGCTGTCCGGTGGTGAGCTCGTATGGTCGATCGACGGTACTACGTTGAACGGATTTCCAAGGTCCGGCAACAACTTCACGGAAATTGCGACGGACTTGCTTTCCGATGGAGGCTTTACGGTTACCCTCACGGCTACGGATACTGCGGGCCGCTCGACCTCCGAGTCGGTCGCCATCCACGTGAACACCTTCCCGCCGCGAAATTTCGTTCGCGGCGATTCCAACGCCGACGGGAAACTCAACGTTGCGGACCCCATCTATACCCTGAACTACTTGTTCCGCGACGGACCGGCGATCACTTGTATGGCGGCCGCGGATGCCAACGGTGCCGATGGGGTAGATATGAGTGATCCCATGTTCACCGTCTATTACCTCTGGTTGCAAGGGCCCCCTCCCGTCGCGCCATTCCCGGACTGTGGTGCCAGGCCCAGCGACGAGTGTGACAGCTTCAGTCCGTGCCGAGGGTAAATCGACATGTCGCAACAACGATGTCCGCAGGCTTTCGTTCTCGCCACGCGCGTACTCCTCACGTGCGCCGTCCTTCTACCCGCCGGCTTTCGAGCCGAGGCGGGCGAGCGAGTGTTCTGCACGGGGGGCCCGCCTGACTGTACGCCGGACGTCCTCGGGATCCGCTTCGAGACTGGAACCGACAATCTTTCGGAATTACGCATCTGCAGTGGCGCAGAAATCGAGGCAGCGGTCACGCTGGACGTCGTCAGCGAAGGAATCGGCGGGTGGACCTTCGGCGTGGCTCACGATCTGACGGCTCTCGAACTGCTCTCCGTTTCGACCGAAGGGTCTGACGTCTCAGAGCTCATAGGCGCTGATCAGACGGAGGCCGCCGAGGGCGGCCTAGGCTTCATCTCGGTGGTGATTCTGAGCTCTGAGGAACAGCTTCCCGTCGGCAACGAGCTTCGTCTCGTGACAGTGAGGTACCGTGCCGTGCGCGATATCGACCCTGTGACGCCCACGACGCTGACCTTTTCCGAAGCGCTGCGCACGCCACTGGGCCCCCCCAATCGGGACCCCGTGCCAATCGCCCTCGTCCTTGGCGGCACCTTCCCCGCACCCGAAACCCTCTTCGACGGCGATATCACCGGCGCCGCGCTCCGGCCCCTGAGTCTGGCAACGATGTCGCCCACCGCTGCAGGCCAGGGGAGTCGCGTGAGCGCGGTCATCGAGGGACAGGGGTTGCGGCAACCCGATCTCGGCTGCGACCCGCTGCAGTTCATTCTGGAGCACGCGGATGATGCGGCAGAGACGATTCCGGCAGGGGAGGTCACCATCGTGTCGGCTCGTCGAGCGGAGGTCGTCTTCGACGTCCAAGGCAGCGCTCTCGGTTTCTATCACTTGAAAGCTTTTCAGGGCGACGCCCCGCCGCCTGGCTGTAACGCAAGCGACACCGTGGGCTGTATCGACATGGGCTTCGAGCTCATTTCAGCTGCACTCGCTCAGGGTTTCAGCACGAAGCTAGGCGCCTTGAATCCCTACGGATTCGGGCGCATCGCGCGGGTGACGCTGAAGTACGAAAACGTGAGCGACGAGGAGCAGACGGCGCCCCTCTTCAAGATCGTTGGGCCCCCCGATACGGAGATGAAGCTCGAGCGGGACCAGGGGTTCGGAGGAAACGAGCTGTTCGTCCTCGGAGTCAACCCCGGAGGCTTCGCGGGGAAGCTTCCGATCCGCACCCAACACCAGATTCCTATCGTCTTTCGCAGCAGGACGTGCCCGCAACAGCCATTCTGCCCTGTGAATTTCGACGTCTATCTCTTCACACCCCGGCGGGGTGAATTCGTAGCCTGGGACCGGCTGCCCGCTCCAGGAGGCGTGGATGACTGGCAGGAGATCTGGCCCCCGCTTTCGGGAGCCCTTGGTGCCTCCTGGCGGGATTACCGCGAGAACCTGGCGACGCTGTCGACCCGCCTCACGCGTAGAGGCGTCGACGGGTGCAACGTGTCCCGTCTCACCAGTTTTGCGGTTCGCCAGGCCTCCGGAGCGCCGAGCGCAGCGGTGCTGGGTTGCGTGGGCGCTTTCGAGGATGGCGCACCCATGGCCGACGTGACCGTGGTCGCTCTTAGCGACGGTGAGCCGGTCGCCTGCACGACGACGGACGCCGACGGGGAGTTCGCGCTGGAAGGCCTGGAGAGCGGCGGCGCGTACCAGTTCGAGGTCCTGAACCACTCGGAGGCCTTTGCCGTTCGAGGCGAAATTTCAGAGACCGACGACCTCCTCGGGGTCGAGCTGCTTGTGACCGGAGAGGACAACGACGGCGTGGTGTGTCCATTGCCGCGGGGAGAAAGTACCCCGCCTTTCGTCGTCATCCCGCCCGAGGGAACCTTCACGAGGATTCACAGGCAAGAGACGAACCTCGTCGCCGCGGTGGATCCCAACGACAAGACGGGTACCGATGGAGAGGAAGTGGAGGATTCGACGCTCCTCGGCTTCACCTACACCATCAACTTCCAGAACAAGGGCTGCATTCCGGCGCAGCGAGTCGAGATCCTCGACGATTTGAGCGAAGTGTTCGATCCGACCAGCGTCCGACTGCAGGAGGTGACCTTCGGCCGCGGCGCCCGCGACGAGTTGATCTCACTCGATCGAGGCCAGCACAACCGTTCCACCGGGTTCAGCGAGACGGGCGATCTCACCAGCGGATACGAGCTCGTAGAAATCTACCCGCGCTGGAACAGTGTGGAACGGCGTCGACTTCTCGAAATCGACGCCGCCGTCGTCGAAACCATGGGGAAGCACACGATTCGATGGACCTTCCAGACGCTCGATCCGGACACCATGGAGCCGCCCGATGACCTCGACAGTGGCTTTCTCGTTCCTCGCTGCCACGACGACGACCCGAAACTCCCCCTCCCAGACTGCCCTAACGACGAACTGATCGTAGGGTGCCCCGGAGTCACGCAGGAAAATAGCCAGGGCTCGGTCACATTCCACGTGACGCAGCGGAAAGACGCGGACCTCTCCGAGGTCCTCAACTTCGCGTCGATCAAGTTCGACACGCAGGACGTTATAGACACCAACGTCGTCCGCCATGTCCACGGGGAACGGGTCCCCGCGGATCCGCCACGGAATTTTTTTCCCGCGGATGGGAATCTCGCCGAAGTCGATGTCCAGTTGATATGGGAGCCCTCCGATCGCCCCGCAACGTACGACGTGTACCTCTGGAAGCAAGGCGGAAATCGAGAACGGGTCGCCTCCGACCTGGAAGATAACACGTTCGACCCCGAGCTCGAGTTCGATACGCCGTACAACTGGGACGTCGTGGCGAAGAATTCTTTCGGCGATCCTACTGACTCGATTCCCCAACCGTCTACCTTCACAACGGTCGTCGAGCCGCCCCCTTGTCCAGATCCCCCCACAGGGCTCATCGTGGATCTATCTACACAGCCTCTTACTCTTAGCTGGACGGCGTCGCAGGATGCCCAGGTTTACACGATCCTTCTCGGTACGGTGGCTGACGGGCAACCCACGGTTCTCCTCGCCGCCGGGATTGAAGCCACCGAGTTCCAGCTGACCTCTCCGCTGCCGGGCGGGACCTACAGCTGGCAGGTCGTCGCGCTGAACCGAGGCTGTCCGGATGCCGGAGCTGAGAGTGAAACTGTAGACTTCGAGATCGACACAATATTTCTTCGTGGCGATACCAATCAGGATGGAGGGAGGAATATCCTCGACGTCATCCATATTATCGGGCACCTGTTCCGCGGTGGCCCGGGACTAGAGTGTGAGAAGAGCGCCGACGTCAACGACGATGGCGACGTACTGCTCAGCGATGCCGTGGAGCTGCTCACCTTCCTGTTCCTCCATGGCGATGCCCCGCCCGCCCCCTTCCCGCTGTGTGGTGTGGATCCGACGGAAGATAACCTCACCTGCGAGACGTTCGGTTTCTTTCTGTGCCCGTAGTATCCTGAGCACGCCGAGCGAGCCCAGGCGCCGGCGTACCGTTTACCGTCCGGTCTCCGTTTCCGTCAGAAGGTCCGCCACCAGGCGCAGCCCGGCGCCAATCGTGCGGCCCTGTGGGAGCAGCGTGTTGCGGCTGCTCACCCGGAAGTAGATGTCGTCAAAGTTGTTCCAGTTACCGCCCTTGTAGGTGAAGTATCTCCTGCCCTCGACCGGCCTGCCCGACGTGTGTTCCGAGACCGAGCCGGCCATGTCCAGAACCCCGAAGACGCTTTCGTCGTAGGGGTAGGTGCCGATGGGGGCCATCGGCTTGTCCTCACTTCCCTCGAGAGACTGGCAAAAACTCCAGACCAAGTAGTTGCCCCAGGGGTAGAACCGCCGGTCCACTCCCCCCGCGGCCCTTTCCCATTCGAGGTCTGTTGGTAAACGGTAGCGCCACGGCTTGCCCTGGCTCTGCTCCTTTCTCGTTCGCCAACGGGCGTATTCCATCGCGGCCACGTGCGATAT
>Ga0315336_1003620_pt1 | contig 20114 bp, 18 predicted proteins | sample ASW5metaG_FD_204512 | JGI IMG/M metagenome (GOLD analysis project Ga0315336, IMG submission 204512) | Ammonia-oxidizing marine archaeal communities from Monterey Bay, California, United States - ASW #5 | ecosystem: Environmental > Aquatic > Marine > Intertidal zone | place: USA: California... | reverse complement strand
TCCGGCATTGTCGGGATCTATTTCTACGTGACTATCCCGAAGGCGCTGTCCGACAATCGCGACGAGATGACCGAAACCGAGATGCTCGAAAATCTCCGTTCGCTTGACCGGCAACTGCACGAAGCGGCCCAGCCGCTATCGGCGGAGCACGCGACGCTGGTGCTGCAGTCCCTCGAACAGGATCCGTTTGGCGGGGGTTTCTTCCGGCGGATTTCCGGAAAATATCCCGATTGCGCAACCCGTCAGGCACAGGCGGATCTGCGCCGCGAGCGTGCCTATCAGCCGAAAATGGGCGCCGATGATCCGCTCGACAAGGTTGAAGCGCTGCTCGAGAAAAAGGAATCCACGCTGGGCCGCGTGCGTCGCCATTTGAAGCTCAAGGCGATGCTGCAGGTCTGGCTATTCGTCCATGTCCCGATGACTTTCGCGCTGATCGCCTCGCTCACCGCGCATATCATCAGCGTGTTTTTCTACTGGTAGGATGGGGAGCCCGATATGACTTTCATTGTTCGCCAGATCACGACCACCGCCGCCGGTCGGGAGATTACCCGGTCCAAGCCGTTTCCGACGGATGAGATTGGCGTCGGTCGCAGCACCGAGAACGCGATCCATCTGCCCGATCTTGCGGTCAATCCGAATCATGCCGTCATCCGCAGGCGCGATGATGGCCAGATCATTGTCGAAAGCACGTCGGGCCAGAATTTCACGCTCGACGGCAAGCACCGGATTTCTGTCACCATAGATCCGTCTGCCGGCGCGGAGCTCGGCTTCGGCGGCCATGTCATCGTCGTCAGCGAGGAAGGCGATGATATTGTCCTGACCGTCAAGCGGGTCGAGGCCTTGTCCGATTCCGCCGAAACGCGCAGCGAAACTACGCTCTACACGCTCAAGGGCCTGCTCCCCGGCAAAAGGGTAAGCGCCTGGAGTTTCATCGCTCTGGTGCTGGCCGCGTTTCTTGTCTGGCCGATCTATACCTGGGCAACCTGGCGCGGGGTCGAGGAACGGCCCGACCAGTTCCACGCCGACACCATGTGGTCGGCCGGTGCGCTGAGCAGCGCGCATCACGGGCTGGAGCAGGATTGCCAGGCCTGTCATGTCGATGCCTTTGTCACGGTGCAGGACAAGACCTGCCTCACCTGTCACGAAGATGACGCGCACGACCATGCCGCCAAGCCGCGGCTGCTGACCGCGCGCGGCGAGCCGGAAGGTTTCGGCAAGATCGGCGCCGCATTCGCCTCGGCTTTCAACAAGCCGCCGGGCAGGTGTGTCGAATGTCACAGCGAGCATGAAGGCGCTGGTGCTATGGAACCGACTGCGCAAAAATTCTGCGCGGATTGCCATAACGGGATGGATGCACGGTTGACCGACACAAAACTGGAAAATGCGTCGGACTTCGGCATTGAACATCCGCAATTCCGGCCAGCCGTGCTGGTCAGCCCGGGCGGCAAGAATCCGCCGCGCAAGCGTGTCTCGCTCGATGACAAGCCGACCGAGAATAACGGCCTCAAATTCCCCCATGACGTGCATCTGTCGAAAACCGGCGGTGTCGCCCAAATGGGGCGCCGACTGGCGGCAGATTATGACTTTGGTCCCTCGCTCGTCTGCAAGGATTGCCACACGCCGGATCCGAAAGGCGTGCGCTTTGAGCCGGTCGACATGAAGGAAGACTGCAGCATGTGCCACAGCCTTGCCTTTGACGAGATTGGTGGCACGGTGCGGACCTTGCGGCACGGCGAACCAGCCATGGTTCAGGCCGATCTCAGAGCTTATTATCGTTCCACCGGGCCGACCCGGCCGATCAATCTTGGCGGGATGGCGCGCCGTCGTCCGGGTGAAAGCAACGACATCCGCGTCGCCAGCGACTATGCCCGCGCCGTGCAATTCCGGCCGAGCCGCGCCAATATGGCGATCAGCGAAGTATTCTCTCGCGGTGGTGCCTGTTTCGACTGTCACGGCATTACCCCGCCGACAGCCCGCGGGCGGGTCGATTATGGCATCAAGCCGGTGACGCAGACCGATCGCTATATGCAGAAGGGCTGGTTCAGCCATGACGCCCATACCGAGGAAAAATGCGAAACCTGTCACAATGCGCCGGCGTCCAAGCAGGCCACGGATCTATTGCTGCCGGGGATCAAGACCTGTCGCGAATGTCATGGCGGCGAATTCCAGAAAACATCCGACGTCCCGTCGACCTGCGCGATGTGCCATGATTATCACGCCGATGACGGGACACCCTGGCTGATCAAGGAACAGCAGAAAGACAAACAGACAAAGCCGGAGAAACAGATTGCCCGGAAATAGGGCAAGGGGAAAAAGGGGAGGGCGTCCATGTTAATGGCGCAGATCACGGATATTCACCTGGGTTTCGACCCGGAAAATCCGGCAGAATTCAACCGCAAGCGACTCGATCAGGCGATCAAGACGATTTGCGCGATGACCCCGCAGCCCGATCTGTTGCTGGCAACCGGTGATCTCGTCGATCGCGGCGACCAGGAAAGCTACCAGCGGCTGGAAAATGCGCTGTCCGTTGTGCCTTTTCCGGTTCACATGTGTTTGGGCAATCACGATCTGCGGGCGCCGTTTCACAAACAATTCCCCGATGTTCCGGCCCCCGACGGTTTTGTTCAATATGAGATCGATACGCCGGAACTCCGTCTGCTGTTTCTCGATACACTGGAAGAGGGCCGTCACGGCGGTGCCTTTTGCGAAACCCGTGCTGGCTGGCTGTCCGCCAGATTGTCGGAACAGCAGGACAAGCCGACGATCCTGATCCTGCACCATCCGCCGGTCGAGAGCGGTATCGAGTGGATGACCACCCACCCCGAAGAGCCCTGGGTCACGCGGCTGGCCGATACGGTGGCCGGCCATGATCAGGTCAAGGGTATGATAACCGGCCATTTGCACCGCAATATTTCCACATGGTGGGGTGACATCAGCCTGGCGATCTGTGCCTCGACCGCGCCGCAGGTGGCGCTCGATCTGAACCCGATCGATCCCGAACATCCCGATGGCCGCAACATGATCGTTGCCGACCCGCCGGCCATCGCCCTGCATTACTGGAACGGCCGCCAGCTGATCAGCCATTTCGAAAATGCCGAGGAGCATGTCATGCTGGCTCGCTATGACGAAAATCTGCAGCCGCTGGTGCGCGCTCTGCTGGCCGAGAGACCGGAATAGCCATATTTTTCGATGTCGTTCATCGTCAATAAACAGTCGTTCGTCTAATAAATGATTTCCAGCGCAACCTTTTTTGCGTTTCCGCTTCGCTTTGGCTAGACCGTCCCCAAATGTACCTCAGGTGCTTTTGAGAGTTCCGCGACAGCGGTTCCCTATTTGGAGAAATATACATGCGATTCACGATAACCACCCGTAAAATCTTTCTGGGCGTGTCCAGCGCCGCGCTGATCGGCGCGACCGCGACACCCGCTTTGGCCGACAATCATGGAAAAAAAATGACAACAGCCGAATTGAACAAAATGAGCGCAATGCAATCCGCAGCGGCCGAGACAAGCGATAATAGCATTCTCCAGCCGTGGACCGGACCCTATGACGGCGTGCCGCCGTGGGATGAAGTGAAAGTCAGTGATTTCCCTGCCGCTTTCCAGGCAACCATGGATAAGATCCAGGCCGAGGTGAACGCGATCCGCGATAATCCGGCCCCCGCGACCTTTGAAAATTTCACCGTACCGATGGAACTGGTCGGCAATGAAGCCAATGACCTGTTCGCCATCTGGGGCGTGCACAGCAGCAACCTTTCCAATGACCAGATCCGCAAGATCCAGGGCGAATGGATGCCCAAGGTCTCGGCTTTCTTCAACCAGCTGACCCTCGATCCGAAGCTGCTCGCAAAAACCAAGGCGGTTTACGACAATCGCGAATCCGCCGGACTGGACGCGATGCAAACCCGTCTGGTCGAACGCAATTACGAACAGCTGGTCCGCGATGGTGCCCTGCTCGACGGCGCGAAAAAAGAAACGCTGATTGCCTATAATACCGAATTGTCGAAGGCATTTAACGAATTTTCCAACAAGGTCCTGGCCGATGAAGAGACTTTCATCTTCCTGACCGACGAAGCCGATCTCGCCGGCCTGCCGGACAGCTTTGTCGCTTCGCTCAAGGCCGCAGCCGAAGAGCAGGGCAAGACCGGCTGGGCGCTGAAAAACACCCGCTCGGTGATGCAGCCCTTCCTGCAGAACTCGACCCGTCGCGATCTGCGCGAGCAGGTCTACAACGCCTATATCAACCGTGGTGACAATGGCGATGCCAATGACACCAACGCGACCATCGCCAAGATCCTGAAATTGCGCGCCGACCGTGCCAAGTTGCTGGGCTTCAAGACCCACGCCCATTACCGCATGGCCGATACGATGGCGAAAGAGCCGGAAGCGGCGATGGACCTGATGATGAAAGTCTGGCCCGCTGCGGTTGCCCGCGTCGGTGAAGAAGTCGCCGACATGCAAGAAATTGCCGATGCCGAAGGTGCTGATATCACCATCGCGCCCTGGGATTACCGTTTCTATGCGGAGAAGGTCCGCAAGGCGAAATATGATCTCGATGCCGCGGAAATCAAACCTTATTTCCAGCTCGACAAGATGATGGACGCCCTGTTCGATGCGGCTGGCAAGCTCTATGGCATGACCTTCACCGAAACCACCGGCACCATTCCGGTGTTTGATCCCGAAGTGCGCACCTTTGAAGTCAAGCGCGGCGACAAGGTGATCGGCGTGCAATATTTCGACAATTATGCGCGCAAGGGCAAGCGGTCCGGCGCGTGGATGACCACCTACAAGGACGCGTACAAGCTCGGTGGCAAGAACAATTACACGATCTCGTCGAACAATAATAATTTCGTCAAGGGCGGCGAAGGCGAGCCGACGCTGATCAGCCTCGACGACGCCTCGACCCTGTTCCACGAATTCGGTCATGCGCTGCATTATCTCAACTATGACATCACCTATCCCGGTCTCGCCGGCACGCCGCGCGATTTCGTCGAATATCCGAGCCAGGTGAACGAGAATTGGCTGATGACGCCTTATATTCTCTCGACCTACGCGACCCATTACAAGACTGGCGAGCCGATCCCGAAAGAACTGGTCGAGAAAATCCAGGCATCGAAGACCTTCAACGAAGGTTTTTCGACGGTGGAATATCTGTCCTCGGCGATCGTCGACATGAAGCTGCACAATCGCGTGGAGCCGGTCACCGACCCGGATGCATTCGAGCGCGAGACTTTGACCGAAATCGGCATGCCGAAAGAGATCGTGATGCGGCACCGCCTGCCACAGTTCAACCATCTCTTCTCGTCAGATGCTTATTCGGCCGGCTATTACAGCTATCTCTGGTCGGAAACGATGGATGCCGACACCTGGGCCGCCTTTGAAGAAGCGGGCAGCCCGTGGGACGCGGAAACCGCAGAACGCTTCCGCTCGATCCTGCTGGCGACCGGCAATGAAACCGACCGCAAGGAAGCCTATCGCAAATTCCGCGGTCGCGATCCGGAGGTCAAATATATCCTCAAGAAGCGTGGCTTTCCTGTACCGGGCGAGTGAGGCCGAGGGCAACGCGGTGAATTGAGCCGCTGTTGTCAGGATGAAGATTGAAGAGGGGAGTGCGATTGCGCTCCCCTTTTTCATTCGTCCTGTCGCCGCCGAGCGATCAGTGCCTGGATTTGCAGCAACCGTTCCTCGGTCATCGAAAAGCGGAAGGTGAAGACAAACGCCACCAGCATCAACGGCACGATGGCGGCGGCGCCGATCAAGACCAGCGTGTCGAGCGCTGACTGTTCGACCGATCCCGGTCGCATGCCTTCCTCCAGCCCGACCATGTCGAGCGCAAAGCCGCCGTAAAGTGGCCCCACCGCGCCACCAAGTTTGGTCGTGAACTGCAGCACGGCATAAAAACCGCCCTCTTGCCGCAGCCCGGTTTCGGCTTCGTGCTCGTCGGTCAGGTCGGCGGTCAGCGACGCGATCGCGACGATCCGCAGAATGAAGAAGCTCATGAAGATAGCATTCTGGATGACCAGGATCCCGAAGATCACCGGATCGCCATTGTCCGGGATCAGGTCGAACCAACGCAGAAAATAGGGCCAGGACAGGTCGAGCATCATCACCACGACCGCCCATTTGACTATGTCATGCTTCGGCATCCGTCGGCCGGCCGTCTTCAGAAAGACCATCGCAATCGGCACTGCGATCACTACGGACAGGCCGAGCAGCACTCCCATCTCGGTTGCCCCCAGTTCCCAGAAATAGGTCCAGAAAATGACGTTGAGCGCGATGGTGATGCCATAAGACGCGGTCGCGCCCAGATCATAGGCGAGCACATTGCGGAAATTGCGGTTCTGGAAGGTGGAGAGAAAATCGCTCCACAGTCCGGCAAAGCCCGGCGTCGACGGCGCCCGCGCGGGATCGATCCTTGTATGGCCGATAAATTTCCACGTCCCGGCGATACAGGCCGTCGCGGTGATCCAGACGATCACTGCTGACAGCCATCCATAGGTCACGTAATTGCTGGCGACAAAGCGGCCATCGCCGCCCGCGCCTTCATCGAACAGGAAGTAGAGACAGGCCGAGGGCAGCAGCAAAGTGGTGAGAAAGACGAAGGCCGTCCGCTGGCCCATCAGGGCGCTGCGCTCGTGATAATCCTGGGAGATTTCCGCGACCAGAGTATAATGCGGGATCGAGAAAAAGGTCAGCGCGGTGCGGATCCAGATCGAACAGGCGAGCAACCACCCCGCCAGCCACAGCTGGCTGTCGAGCACGAAATCCGGCGGCGCGAACAGCGCGACAAAACCCAGGCCCATCGGCACGGTGGCGTAGATCATGAACGGATGCCGCCGCCCCCAGCGGCTCTTGTAGCGATCGGACCAGCTGCCGACCATCGGATCCGACACCGCGTCCCAGACCAGACTGAGCGCCAGCACAATCCCGGTCGCTGTCCCGCTCAGCCCCAGCACCTGCGTGTAGAACAGCAGCACGAACATGACATAGGCCGCTTCCTTCACCGCATAAACCGCCCCGCCAAGACCATAGGACAGGCGGTTGGGAAGCGTCAGGTGCAGGGGGGCGGGCTCTTGCTTATTCACATTGATGTCAGCGTCGCACAATAGGGCGTCTGAAGCTACCGAAATTATGATATTATATGAGCGGCATTCAGGTGCCGGTCGCAACCACCTTCTGCGGCGCGTTTGACCGCGCGACCGATCATGAACCCTTTGATCTCGCGCCAAATTTGGTCAGGGACCTGACGGGGAAATAGTTGCGGGCACCTGGGCGGCTTTCGAGGAAGCTGGCAGCCCATGGGACGCGGAAACTGCAGAACGCTTCCGCTCGATTCTGCTGGCGACCCACAACGAAACCGACCGCAAGGAAGCCTACCGCAAATTCCGCAGCCGCGATCCGGAGGTTAAATATATCCTCAAGAAGCGCGGGTTTCCTGTACCGGATGAGTGAGGCTGCGGGCGATGCGGCGAGACAGGCCGCGGTTGTCCGGATGAAGTTTGGAGAGGGGGGGGCGATTGCGCTCCCCTTTTTTTGTCTGCCGGTTACCTCAATCAAACGCGTACCTTAAGACCATCTCGACCATCAACGATAATGATGGAAAGCATTTTTCGGATCGTCCCCATACTGAGTTGGAGGTATCTGCTTTGAAATAAATCAAGCATCAAGCACTAAACTGAAACTTCGAGTGGCGCTTGTTATTGCTTAGTCGTCTTTTAAATCCGTCATTAATGCCGAAAGATCATCAAATCGTTCTACGTCGCCCCGTTCTCTCGCAGCAATCGCTTCCTGCGTTTTCTTATTGGGCACACGTACGTCAAAAGGTAACGCATGTTCGTTGGCAACTCGCGTCAGCAGTATTCTAATAGCATCCGAGACTGACAGCCCCATTTCTGATAGAACAGAGGCAGCTTCCTTTTTTAGCGTTGGATCAATGCGTGCACGCACGACGTCACTCACAGCCATGTTTAAATACCTTCTTTGGGTGTAGCAACACTGTAGCTACAATGTGTAAATGAAATCTTTAGCTCAAACAGTCAAGAAGCTCTCCCCCTTCCTGCACCATCCGGGAGCACGGACAGCACAGTTAGGACGGGCCAGTACGTGAGCACGTTGAGTACTGCACGAATTACATTTAAGTCATTGAAATAACGCATTTATTTAGCATACTTCTGCAACATATAATGTAAATAATGAAATGAGATGAAATATAATCATTGATTAGCATATCTGCAATTGCAATAAGAACGCAATTCACAGGCTCTCGTAAAATACTTAAATCATTGTTTTTATATGATAACTTGTGCACATAGATGCTTCAGATAAGGATCGGCATCATGGTTACAAAAAGACAGTCCGGGGCTATCGCAAAGAAGCATCTTGCTCTTCGCGATCATTATTGGCCAAATATGGAGCTTTGGCTCTGGAATCGAAAGGCGCATACTGGATTTACGACTATTCCGAAAACGATGCCACTGATTCTGAAAATCATGGATGAAATGACCAAAGGTGCGCCTGTTTCATCCACATACCTTACGCTATGGTGTAATACTTGGGACAATTCGTTTGCTGTCCTTAACAAGCCGAGGGATATGGCAACCAGTTCAGGGTTTGGTGGCCAGCGTGGCGAACATACTTGGTCGACGCGTATGAAAAAACTTCATGAGCTTGAATTTATTGACATTAAGCCGGGAAAATCTGGACCGCTGAGTAATGCGATCATTTGGAACCCACATTATATCCTGCGTTGGCATCATCATAGGAAGACCCCAGGCCTGACGGAAGCTAGTTACAATGCATTAGTTGAAACGGCTATCGACATCGGTGCAAGCGATATGACTGTCGATTGGGTTCCAATTTCGCCAAGAACTCCGCCGCCGACCCCGGCACTAGCGACGTCCAGCAAGGTCAATCCGACTTCTGATAAGGAAGTGACATGATGCGGACAATCGAACGGACAACTCGGTTCAAGAAGGACTACAAGCGCGAAGTCAAAACTGACGCTGAGTTAGATGACGCGCTGTGTCCTATATTGCAACTCCTGTTAACTGACGCAGAACTGCCAGAGAATGTGAGAGATCATGGGTTGAGCGGAAATTGGAAAGGGTACAGGGATTGCCATGTAAAACCTGATCTTGTGCTTATTTACTGTAAACAGGACAAGGTGCTGAGTCTAATAAGGCTTGGGTCACACAGTGCATTATTTTGACAACCGCAAGAATTACGGTGACGGGATTTGTGTGAAAGTGCTCTTTTTCCACTTTCATTGATCGGTCTGCGTTGGCATATCATGTGCTGGCTGTGGAAGCGAACTACACTGGAAAGGCGCACGACAAGTTTTTGTAGGATTATTACCAACGTCCATAAATCGCGGTGCCGCGCCAAATTTTATCTGAAAATTGGCCTCTCCTCGCCAAAGCCTTCATCACCTCAACTCCACCAAAAAAGGGCGCCCCGTCCATCGAACGGCGCGCCCTTCTTTCGCTAGCGTAGCTCCAGCCTAGAACCGGAAACCAACGCCCGCGACAACCTGATGGCGGTCGAGGTCGACGCCGATTTCATTGTTATCGTTGAACAATGTGTCGTTATATTTCAGCGAGCTATAGTTGGAATAGCGATACTCGAGCTTGACGAACGCGCCGGAGCCGTTGCCGTTCCCGCCGGTTCCGATCACCTGCTCGACGCCCGCGCCGAGACGATAGCCGTCAACCTGCTGGCTGTCGTCGAAGTTGAGGTTTACGCCGTCAGCTTCGGCGCGGTCCTGGAAGCGGGATTCGACTGCGGTGTTGGTGTAGCCGCCCTTTGCGTAAAGCAAGGTGGTCGGGCTGACCTTGGCACCGATACGCGCGCCGACATAGAGGTCGCGCTTCAGGTTGACGCGGTAGCCAAACGGCGCGTTGATATCTTCATCGCCTTCCTGACGGCCGGTCGAATCCATATATTCGCCTTCGAGACCGAAGACGACAGGGCCGGCATCGAAATCATAGCCGAGCGCGACGCCATAAGCGAAACCGTCGACCGACTGGTCGAGCGTGTTGTTTTCGAAAATGCCGTCATTATCGGTATCGACATCAACATCGCTGCCCGAACGCAACGTGTCATAGCCGCCGAGGATTTCAACGCGCGGACCGGTGAAGGTTGAGTCGGACTGCGCCGCGGCCGGGGTGGCAACGACAAAGGCGCCGGTGACGGAAGCGAGGATCAGGGGGGTGATCATGGGGGATTTCATAAATTTACTCCAACTAACTAAACATGGAACAGGATCGTTCCGGTCATGCCCGCTATTGCTGCGGGCTTCCCGTCGATGCTGCGCCAAACACAGGGCGCGCTAGATCGACGAGTAGAGGAAACGGCCCAATCGCACGGGCGTTCCATCGGCAGTTGAATAAGTCGCGATTGCCCCGTTTCTGATGCATAAATATCACATCGGGGCGCCGGCGCAGCGGACTATCCGCTGTCCTACACGGGCTGTCTGCGCTTATGCTGCGCATCGTGACGAAACTCTTGCGGGCCTTCGTCGCTGCTCGCCGGCGCGCCGGGAAGGGGCGTTGCAAAGGTTACACTAGGCACGGTTGCTGTTAGAAAAATTTGGCTGTTTTCTGCGGTATCGAGGCAAAGGTCGCAGAAAAGAAAAGCGGGTGGTCCTGTAAAGTTCACGCAGGGCAGGGGCGCGGTTTTCCGGACGGTGGATTCGCGCGCTATTTATAGACGACATCATCCGGGAAGCGCGCGGCCTCGCGCAATGCGGACAGGGCGGGATGGTCGGCATTGTGGGTGGTCGCCGCATTCTGGCTCCAGCTCATCACCGGTTCGCGGTGCCGGATCTTCCAGATATCGCCGCGCTTCTCGAACCGGTCGAGATAGCGGCCGAGATAGGTCATTTCGCTGTCTTCACCGTCGGGGCGGGTGAGATAGTGAAAGGCGACCAGATAGCTCTCGACGCGCGCCTGCGGGCCGTCAAAGGCGTAGAGGATGTTGGTCACCATATGATGGGTCTGCCGGAACGCTTTGATCGCCGGGACAAGCTCGGCGCAGAAGCCGTGGGCGGGAACCGCTTCCGGACCATAAGCGGTGGTTGCATCGGGCCAGTAGCAGCTTTTCAGGGATGCCTCGTCGGCCCGGTCGACGCCGCGACAGTGCAGGGCGATGATCTCGGCGATGGCGGCGCGATCGGCCAGTTCCGCTGCGCCCGGTACGCGGCCCGGTTCCTGCGCGCCTGTTTGACTGTCGTCCGCCATGGTCACCCTCCTGCTATCGATAAGAGTAATTTACCCGATCCGTCCGGCTCCTACTATGCCTCAAAAGAACAGGAGAGATGCGATTAGGGCGACCGAACTGGAGGCCTTGACGGCCAATCTGGCGATCCGCGATCTGGCGGCGCTATATATGCGCGGGCTGGATCGGCTGGACCGCGACCTGCTGCGCGCGCAATTCTGGGACGATGCCTATCTGAGCTACGGCATCTATGAGGGCGGTCCGGACGGCTTTGCTGACTTCTGCATCGATGCGCTGAAAACGCACGAGCGCAACCATCATATGCTCGGCCAGCATCTGATCGAACTGTCCGGCGACCAGGCTTATGGTGAAGTCTATTACCAGGCCTATCACAAGCTGATGGGCGAGGCGGGTGAGAAGCGCGACCTGTTCATCAGCGGCCGCTATGTCGACCGGCTGGAGAAGCGCAACGGGGTCTGGAAATTCGCCTATCGGTCGGAACTGGTCGACTGGGTCCGCGACGATCCGTGCACCGACGCTTTTCTGGACGGGTCGCCGATGATCGTCGGTTCGCGCAAGCCGTCCGACCCGCTTTATGACCGCACCGCAATGAACCGCAAACCGGAGCCCCACCATGACATATGATCTGACCAAAGCTTCCGACCCTCAACTCGCGCCGGGCGAGGCGCGTTGCCCGGGGCCGTCGATGCAGGATATCATGGATGCCGACGGCGACAATCCGCCCGCCGCGATGCGCAGCGAGCAATATGAATTTCTTGGCGACGAGGATATCAGCTTCGACCGCTATATCGACCCCGAGGTTCATGATCGCGAAATCGACCGGATGTGGAACCGGACCTGGCAATGGGCCTGCCGCGAGGAGCATGTCCCTTCCCCCGGTGATCGCCACGTTTACGATGTCGGCCCTTACTCCATTCTGGTCGTGCACGGCGATGACCGCAAGATCCGGGCCTTTGTCAACAGCTGCCCGCACCGCGGCATGAAATTCGCGACAGAGGAAAACACGGGCAGCAGCGGCACCAGACGCCCGCATATTCGCTGCCCCTTTCACGGCATGACCTTCAACCTCGACGGGTCGCTCAGGGAAATTCCCTGCCGCTGGGACTTTCCGCATCTGAACGAGGATAATTTCGGTCTGACCGAGATCCGCTGCGATTTGTGGGGCGGCTTTGTTTTCATCAACATGGACGACGACGCGCCGCCGCTGGCCGATTATCTGGAAGTTTTGCCGGAGCATTTCAAGCAATGGCCGATGGATGACCGCTATGTCGCTCTGCACACGCAAAAGGTCCTGCCGGCCAACTGGAAAATGGCGATGGAGGCGTTTCTAGAGGCCTATCATGTGCTCGAAACCCATTCGCAGGCGGTTTACACGGCTGGCGATGCCAATGCGCAATATGATATTTTCGGCAAGAATGTCAGCCGTTTCATGCACGCGATCGGCGTGCCCAGCCCGCATCTGAAGCAGCCGGTCAGCGAGGCCAAGCTGTTCGAAAAACTCGGCCGCGACCCCAAAGATTTACCCGAGGGCGCCTCGGCCCGGAAAGTCCATGCCGAAATGCTGCGCCAGGAACATGGCAGCGCGTTCAATGTCGACCTGTCCGGCGTCTCGACCAGCGAGATGATCGACAGCCTCGAATATTTCCTGTTCCCCAACATGTTCTTCTTCCCCGGCATCAACATCCGCCTCTGCTACCGCTTCCGCCCGATCGACGTCGACCACTGCCTGCACGAGATACTGCTGCTGCAGCCGCTTCCGGAAAATGGCGAGCGCCCGGCGCCCGCCAAGCCGGTCCGGCTCGAGATAGAGGATAGCTACACCAGCGTGGAAGGCTTTGTTCTCGCGGATATCCTCGATCAGGACACCGACAATCTCGCGATGCAGCGGGATGGCGCCAAGGCCTCGAAAAAAGGTGCCCAGTCGCTCGGCAACTATCAGGAAGCCCGGATCCGGCAGTTGCAGATGACGCTGGATGAATATCTGGTGTGATTGGGGGCCAGACGAAATCAGCAGAATCTATCGAGTGATTGCATAAACAGACCGGCCGTACCCTGAAAGCGCAGAAGAGTGGTCCGAAGAAAATACAGAATAAAAATATTTATGTGTATTTAGCAAACTGTCACCAAAATTATTGCCCGGAAGACGCGCCTTCCCGACAAATAGCTGCTACTGCCCACTCCGTAAACAAAAGCGCCTCGCCAGTTACGGTTACAGATCGGGGATTGTTGCAACTGTCACGGTGGTTCCTAGTTGACATGTATGCAAGTGAGGCATCCTGCGCAGACCGCAAAAAATTTCTTGGGTATTGTTTATCACTCATTTGTTATTCCTGTACCGGGCTTAGTGAAATGAAATATACTCTGGGTATTCATCATTTCTTTCAAAATAACAGTTCCTTTTTACCTTACCAAAACCTGATGAATCAAATATATTTGGCACAATTATTTTGTAATTTTTGATCGTCACTATATCATCACCTTTGATACTATAGGTCACAGAACTTTCAATTATCCCGTAAACATTTTTAGATTCAATCGTTTCTAATTTATAGACAGAATTTGCCCACAGAAAGTATTTATCTTTTGGCATCTCTTCTTTGGCGTAATTTCTTAGAACAGAAAAATTTTTAGTATCGTAAATAACAATATTTTTTCCAGAACTGCATTTTTTGTCAAATGTGTAATCCAAGAATGAATTTATTGTGAAGTAGATAAGCAGGGGTAACGCTATAATCAGAAAGATTAGCAGTATCATTCTACTTTTCACTCCAACATCCCCAATCTCTTTTTCGCCTCAGCCAACCCACTCCGCTTCGGTCCCGCATTTACCGGAATCATCCGCCCCTTCGTCCCATTGCCAACCGATGGCGAATAGACCCAGATCGTCCCGCCGCTATCACTCGCCGCCTGGGCATAAAGCTTCCGCGCCTTGTCCAAATCGCGCTCCACACCTCGCCCTTCTTCAAACCGTATCCCGAGTTCCAGCTGTGCCTGCTTGCTTCCCCGCTGCGCTTCACTCGCCAGCGCGGCGAGCGGCATAGCGGGATGGCTGCGATGGAGAACCAAAGCAAGGCGGCGTGTTTCCAATGTGGCAAGCTGCTCGGCAATCGCGTGACAGGTAGTATTCTGATCCGCGTCCGGTTTGCGAGCCCCCTCGCCAATCGGCACACCAACCGCCTTGCCATCCGGCTCGGTCGGGATGCACCCCGCCGCCTGCGCCTTAGCAAGCAGCAGATTCTGTTCCTGAAAAAAAGCAGCCTGTTCGGGAGAAAGCAGATAAGCAGGCGCGGGATTGCTGATATCAATGCCCATATAGTGGGTCGGAGCGGCACAGCCAGCGAGCATCCCGGTCAGCAGCACCGGGGCCAGGGCGCGTATAAAAGCGCCAAAGCGCAAATTGCGCAGCAAGCCCCACCCCTGTTCACCAATCGACCGCACAACACTCCTTCATCCCGCCCACGGGAGAATGGCTAGAAACCGTGACCCGCCGTTCTGGCTTTTGTGAGCCTGCGACCTGAGGACTGGACGATAAGCCCATGGAGGTAGATTTCAAAGGATAAGGTCATAAAATTATGACAGATTTGTCACCGCTCTTGCCCGGCTTCATCCATGGTTTTGGCAATCGGCCTGTTCCATTGTGCAATCGCCGCTTTCCTACATCACCCCGTCGCGCTTATGCTCCGCGCCGTGATGAGTTTTTGCTGTCCCTCTCCCTTGATGTTCCGACGCTTGGCGGCGCGCCGTTTTAAAGGTCACACTAGGCAGGGTTCGGGCGGCATCTATTTCCTTATATTCCAGAGCCTTGAGGGAAAGGTCGCAGAAAACAAAAGGGGTCGTTTGTGTAAAGTTCCAAAATTCTTTCAGGCAATTTTGAGCCCGGTTCATCCAGCGCCATTACGGCGACTGATGCAACGCTCGGGTATAACGTCATTGCGAGGAGCCGCAGGCGACGTGGCAATCCAGAGCGGCACGCGGGGCTCCGGATTGCTTCGCTGCGCTCGCAATGACGGGTCCCCGCGGAAAGAGACCATTGCCCGGTCTATTCGGTCACGGTTATGGCTTGCTCTATTCGCCGGAAATATAATGTCCGTCATCCGCAATATTCTATCCAACATCACGCAAAACAGGCGTTCGTTGGCCCAAACTTTGACAAACTTTGGCGCAGCGAGCCACTATCCTGCGGTTGCTGACTTCTGCTATGCCGAGCCAAATCGAGAAGGATATTATCAATGACGATCGCCGCCCTCCGCACGCCCGATGAACGTTTTGCCGATATTCCGGACTTTGATTTTCCGGTCCGCTATGTCGACGATCTGCCCGGCTATGAAGGGCTGCGCGCCGCTTATGTCGACGCCGGACCTGGGGATGCGGAGACAACCTTCCTGTGCCTGCATGGCGAGCCGAGCTGGTCGTTTCTCTATCGCAAGATGATCCCGCATTTTACCGCCACCGGCGCGCGGGTGGTCTGTCCGGATTTCTTCGGCTTCGGGCGCTCCGACAAGCCGACCGAACTCGATAGCTACACGTTCGACTTTCACCGCAATCATATATTGGCTTTGGTCGAGCGGCTGGGCCTGACAAATATCACATTGGTGGTGCAGGATTGGGGCGGGTTGATCGGGCTGACCTTGCCGGTGGACGAAGCTTTCAAGGCGCGGCTTTCGCGGCTGATCATCATGAACACCGCTCTGGGCCTCGGCACCGGTGCGGGCGACGGTTTCAATGCGTGGAAAGAATATGCGCTGACCGTTCCCGAATTTGATGCCGGCCAGATTATCGCGCGCGGCACGCCGCAGATGGCCGACGCGGAGACAGCGGCCTATAATGCGCCCTATCCGGATGACCGCTATCAGGCCGGCGCGCGGACTTTTCCGGCTCTGGTGCCGGTCGAGCCGGATATGGATGGTGTTGAAGTGAGCAAGCGCGCCGCCGGTTTCTGGAGCAGCGAATTCACCGGCTCCAGCTTCATGGCCATCGGCGGCTCCGATCCGGTGCTCGGTCCGCCGGTGATGAAGATGATGCACGGATTGATCAAAGGCTGCCCGGAGCCGCTGCTGATCGAGGAGGCGGGGCATTTCGTGCAGGAATGGGGTGATATTGTCGCGCCGGCTGCGCTGAAGTCGTTTGGCGATATATAGTGGCGGGCGGGCGATGACGTTCGGATCGAATCCCCTAGTGGTGAACCTGTCGAACTATGCTTTTAGACGAGAGACGCCGCTGGCTTAGCTGACCTTCGGTTCGACAAGCGCAATACCGGCGGAAATCATACCGACCCATTGGACGCTGTCCTACAGCACCCAAATCCGCTATGGTCCGGCAAAAGATAAAAGGTCGCATGTTTTGGTTCCTGAAGCTGGGAGAAGCCGCATGCCGCAATATTATTATCTCAAATATATCCCCAAGGCGGACCGTCCGCGGGTCGTCGGCAATCTCGAGCGGCTGATCGGCCAGCTCGACCGGGAAGTGCCCGACAAGGACAGCGAGCAGACTCTGCTGCTCGCAACCTGGAATATCCGCAATTTCGGCAAGGTCAGGAGGCTGCCGGAGAGCCTGATGTATATCGCCGAGATATTGTCGCGCTTCGACTTTGTCGCGGTGCAGGAAGTGGTCGATCTCGATGACTGGCATGCGGTGATGGACCGGCTGGGCCCGGACTATGATTTCATCGCTTCGGACAAGACCCATTACAAGCTCGGCAGCGGTGGCGAGCGATTGCTCTACCTCTATGACAAGCGCAAGGTCCGGTTCCAGAATATCGCCGGCGAAATCGTGCTGCCGACCGACATGCTGATCACCGATGATACGGCGGGAGAGGGCGGCGAGCTATATCAGGGCAAGCAGTTCCGGCGGTCGCCGTTCATCACCGCCTTCCAGTCCGGCTGGTTCAAGTTCGATATCTGTACGGTGCACCTATTCTACGGCTCGTCGTCGGGGTCGAAGCTGCAGCAAAGGGTGCAGGAAATCGACCGGGTCGCCGACTATTTCGCAGACCGGGCCGAACAGGCGCAAAAGGAAGGCCGGTCGCTGATCCTGCTGGGGGATTTCAATATCGTCCACCCCGATCATGAAACGATGACCGCGCTGAAACGGCATGGTTTCCGGATTCCCAATGCGCTCAACCGGCCGTCCAACCTGGACCTCAGCAAATATTATGACCAGATCGCGTTCATGACCGATGATGACACATTGAACTTCATCGACCGGCAGACAGATGACCCGAAGAAAGCCAATGCGGGGATTTTCGAGATATTCAAATCGATCTATCGCGACGGTGATGTGCTGGAATATGAAGGAGAATTGCGCAAGAAAGCGGGCGGCAAGGACAAGCAGGGGGCGGAACTGACGAAATATTACAAAGGCAGCTGGCGCACGTTCCAGCTGTCCGATCACAAGCCGATGTGGGTGCGGATCAAGTCAAATGCGGCGGCATCCTATCTTGCACGGATGAAAGCGGACTGAAGCGGTTTGTGCTGGTCAGGCCGCGAACGCGGTTTTGCTGAAATGCTCGGTGAAACGCGGCTGCATCGGCTGGCTGGCGACCATCGCCAGCGGCAATGCGGTCTCGCAATGGGCGCATTCGGCGCTGAACCGGCCGACATGCCAGTGCGATTTGCCGCAGCCGGGGCAGCGGTTGACGATATCGAGATGATAGAGCGGCTGATAACCGCGCTCGTGTCCCTGCTCGGCCAATGCTTGAACAGGCTGATTGATGAATGATCTGGGAGATAAGTACATCGTTTCTTCCTTCCTCGTTTGAGCCGAGCCTACTTCGCTAACTGCGCATCAAATGGCATTTGGTTGCTGTACCAGCGATGAACCGTTCGTTTTGGTAGATGAAATGATAATTGCTTCTCGCAAAACCGATAGGAGATATTCGCCATCTTTCGGTGATCCATAGCATAGAGAGGATCAAATTGTTGATTTCTACAGGGAATAATTCACGATTTTACACCGCTGATTATGGCCTACGCTCACTGATCGGGGGTGAAGCGATAGAGACGATCCCGATCAGTTGTTCGGCGTGCTTGGTTGCGGATGAGCGCTGGTCGGCTTAGCCGGCCCCCAACTTGCGCCAAGCCAGATCGGCAAATTCGCACAAAAGCGGTCTTGTCTCGCGCGGATCGATGATGTCCTCGACACTGAACTGTTCAGCGGTGCGGAAGGGCGAGGTGACCTTGTCGAGCTTGGCCTTGATCTCCGCCAGCCGCGCTGCCGGATCGTCGGCACTTTCAATATCGCTCTTATAGGCGACCTCCAGACCGCCGGCGATCGGCAGCGAGCCCCAGTCGCCTGATGGCCAGGCGAAGCGGTACTGGAAATTCTCGGCATTGCTCATCGCGCTGCCGGCGATGCCATAAGCGCGGCGGACGATGACGCTGGCCCATGGCACGGTCGCTTTATAGACGGCGTTCATTGCCTGCACGCCATAGCGGATCGTGCCGGTGCGCTCGGCTTCGCCGCCGATCATGAAGCCGGGATTGTCGACCAGATGGACGACCGGCAGGTGGAATTGCTCGGCCAGCTTGGCAAAGCGCTCGACCTTCTCCGACGATTTGGCCTCCCACGAGCCGCCGAGAAAGGACGGATCATTGGCGAGCACGGCGACCGGCCAGCCGTCGAGACGGGCAAAGGCGGTGATCGCGGCGCGGCCCCAGCGTTTGCCCATTTCGAATACCGATCCTTCGTCGAACACCGACGTCATGATCTTGCGCATGGAGTAAACCTGCTTGTCTGCGCGCGGGACGGCGGAAAGCAGGCTTTCATCCTTGCGGTCGACCGGGTCCCAATTCTCGGCGCGGGCGGATAGCTGGTTCACGTTGCTTGGCAAGTATGACAGGAATTTGCGGGCGGTAACAAAGGCCTCGGCTTCACTGGCGACCTCTTCGTCGATCACGCCGTTGGTGGTGTGAATGTCAGAGCCACCCAGCTGCTCCTTGCTGAGATCATCGCCAATCGCTGCGGCCACTGCCGGACCGGCAGCAAATATTTGCGAAAGTCCCTTCACCATGATCGAATAGTGACTGGCGACGGCACGCGCTGCGCCCATGCCCGCCGTCGGTCCGAGCGCCAATGCGACGACCGGCACAGTGTCCTGGTTCTTGATAATATCTTCCCAGCCGGGAACGGCCGGGACATAGGTGAAGCCCATATCCTCGAGGCTCTTGACCGAGCCACCACCGCCGGTGCCGTCGATCATCCGGATCATCGGAATGCCCAATGTATGCGCCATTTTCTCGCACTGGGTAAACTTCCGGTGCAATGCGGCATCGGCAGCGCCGCCGCGTACGGTGAAATCATCGGCAGAGGCGACAACCGGACGGCCCTCGATATTGGCGCGGCCGAAGATCAGATTGCTCGGCGCAAAATCCTCGAACGTGCCATCCTCGGCATAGGTCCCGCGGCCGGCAATCTTGCCGATCTCGCGGAAACTGTCTTCATCGACGATTCCGGCAATCCGCGCCCTTGCATCCAGCTTGCCGCGGCCATGCTGGCGAGAGACTTTTTCCTCGCCGCCCATTTTTTCGGCGAGCCGTTGGCGCTCGGCCAGTTCTTCAAGTTCGGGTTTCCATGTCATATCCTGCGTTTAACCGAGTGGTTAAGGCAGGGGAAGCGGGAATATCGGCTGCGCATCAATCGGCGCTGATTCCGGGCCGGAGATATTCAAGCGCGCTGCGCATCGCGGGGTCGCTGCCGTCGGCGTCCCGGTCGGCCGATTCCAGCGGCAAATCGGCGACATAATCCTCGCGCGGAGTGCCGTTGACGTGGAACAGCGTTTCCGTGCCGAGATCCATGCGGGCTCCGGATTTTTCGAGATCGATATTGGATAGCGCGCCCAGCAGGTCCGCCATGCCGGATGATATCGTAGAGGCATCGGCAGCG
>Ga0315336_1003619_pt1 | contig 20123 bp, 13 predicted proteins | sample ASW5metaG_FD_204512 | JGI IMG/M metagenome (GOLD analysis project Ga0315336, IMG submission 204512) | Ammonia-oxidizing marine archaeal communities from Monterey Bay, California, United States - ASW #5 | ecosystem: Environmental > Aquatic > Marine > Intertidal zone | place: USA: California... | reverse complement strand
GCCGGTCCCTTGAAGCGAATTAAATATACCTGAGCGCTCCACCGCCCGGTGCTTTTCCGACATCAATGCACACCTCCGAGGCCGGGCAATCAACCCAACCTAATAGTTACGTACCGGAATTAGCCTCACCTAGATAACATAGCTGGACTAGCGATTGAAAAAACCCAACACCGGCGGGTCACCAGGTAAAATGGAAAAAATGGCATGAACCCGATGCTTAATTGAGGAAGGGATAATTCGTCAGCCCACCTTATTCCCTCAGGCCATCCAGCGACCACCATTGATGTCAAGAGTCACCCCGGTAATATAGCTAGATCCCGGCGTTGCGAGATACCAGATACCGTCGGCAATCTCTTTAGCCTCTCCGGGGCGAGCCATCGGAATTGTCTTATTTATTTGAGGAAGGCGATCTTTGTGCAAAACCGACACACGAGGGGACAATACCACGCCAGGCGCAACAGCATTGGCGGTAATCCCGTGGGGAGCAAGCTCTACTGCCAACCTTCTAGTAAATCCAAGAATTCCCGCCTTTGCTGAGCTGTAATGGAGCGCGGTTTCAAGAACTCCAGTTCGGGCAGTCAAAGAGGAAACGCTGACAATTCGTCCGTAACCACCCTTTTTCATTAGGACCACCGCCGCCTTGCAGCAAAGATAAGCACTCTTCAAATTCCAGGCTAGGCTAGCATCCCAGTCATCCTCTTCGAGGCTCTCAATTGGAGTTGTATCGAAAAATCCACCGGCGCAATTCACCAAAATACTCAGCCTTCCCCATCGAGCGTCGGTTACCCGGAATGCTTCTTTCACGTCAACGGAAGATCCCACATCCGCCTGTATGTAAATAGCGTCTGTCCCACCAGATTTTAATTTTTCAACAACCGAAGCTCCCTTGGCGGAGTCTTTATCCAAGACTGCAATTCGGGCACCCTCTTCGGCAAACCGATCCACAACTGCCTCGCCGATTCCAGCAGCACCCCCAGTGACAATTGCCACATGTCCCCGTATAGATGAACTCTCTTTCATCCGAATTGCCTCAAAGACTCCGCCTTTTAATTACTGCGGCCACCGATACAATAAATCCATGCTAGTAATTGTGGAAAATAAAACCCTCGTATAACCAAATCTCCGGAATTGTCTGGAAATGAAGTTTTTGGGTTTTTTCCAGACACACTTTTTAAATTTTATTTGTTCCAGATTTCTCGCAGAATCACAAGCAAGGTATTGTGGGTTCAGAATCCTGAAAGTAACGGATTTGGGACCGAGCCCCTCATCCGGCAAAGTCACCTCCCGTCCGGGATCTAATGAGTGCCGTGCTTTAGTATGAGACATGGCTCAGTGGCGTCATTGACTAGAAAAAAATCATTTGACGCCACGGGTCAAGCTAGCATTTTGGGGCGGATGCGAAATTCACGCCTCGTCTTTTAAAAATCCCTCCGATGATTCTGCACTATTCGAGGATTCGCTTCTTTCCCAGACAAGAATCAGACTCCCCCAACAAAACCTATGCCTTGCGGCGTTCCCAGTCTACCCATGTCCGCATTTGCCGATTGCGCCAACTGGGTCAAAATTTTTAGGAAGATTTTGAAAACCCCATCCCCTTCCTCCAAAAAGAAAAACCAGCTTCCGGCGGCTTCTGATCCTCGCCCCACCCCTCCGCAATTGAGAAAACCTATCCTATGGTGATGTCATTGTTGGCTCATGTACAAATATAAATGATCGATCTGGCAGCAGAATGCCGCTTCTATTTCCTCCGTTAGGATCTGGTCCACGAGAACACGAACACCCATAGCCAGTATCCTCTCTCGGACAGTAACTGAGATGGGCTCCAGCGAAAGGAGCCTACGATCATAGGACTACTCCGAAAAGGCAATCGTTTTGAGAGAGACCCGCACATGTCCGGTCCCTTCTTAACAAAGACTTGCCGCCATTCTCTTTAGATCTGGATCGAACGGCAGAGTCAAATTCCCCTCCAGGGCATCCAAAGATTCTTCTGCGCTTTTTCCATAAACGAAATCAGCCTTCAGAAATACTTACATGCCGCGGAGGAATCTTCTGTTTTGATCATGTATCCAGCCCCCATTTTAATTTTGGGTAACTCAGCGATTCGCGTGGAGAGTTTTTCAAGACACACCCCATGATGGCCAAGCTCACACCTCGCGGGGCAAATAACGGGCTTCCGTGACCATCCAATCGATGACACGGCAAAGAAAACGATCCGTCATCCGAAAAATAGCGCCTAAAATTGTAAAATCCGCGGACTCTCAGTCACTCGACCCCCCCCCTCAAGTGATTTTTTTCGACCCAAGTCAGCCATCACCACCCTAACGAGGATTCCATTTCATGGCCAAAAGCTACCTTCCGCTATCTCTCAAAACCAACCAAAACCTTTTTCAAAAATATCCAAGGATCCCGACCAAAGGGGATGTCCCAAATTAATTTTCCTCAGCCAGTTTCGGGGGGGTCACAGATCTGTTCACAAAATATTGCTGAATGACAGACAGAATGTTGTTCATCAGCCAATAAATAACCAGCCCGACCGGAACGGGCCAATAGAGGAACATCCCTGTGAACATTACGGGCATGAACATCATCATCTTGGCTTGTGCGGGATCCGCTGTAGATGGTGTCATTTTTTGTTGGATGAACATAGAGGCGCCCATGAGAAGGGTAAGGATGGGGAAAAACTGCGGCTCCCGCGCGGATAGATCGGATATCCAAAAAAACGGAGCATGACGAAGCTCTATGGAAACCAGCAGAGAATTATAGAGGCCAAAAAAAACCGGAATTTGAACAACCATCGGCAGGCAGCCCATCATAGGATTAACCTTGTGTTCTTTATAAAGGGCCATAACTTCTTGGTTCATTCTGTTCTTGTCGTCTTTGTAGATTTCCTTGAGTTGCGTCATTTTTGGCTGGAGTTTTTGCATTTTACGCATATTGCGCATCCCCATCTGGGTCAAGGGATAGAAAACCAGCTTGATCAAAACAGTAAGAAGAATGATGGCTAAACCCCAGTTTCCCAGGGCGGAATTTGAAATGCGAAGTACGGTCATCAACGGCTTAGCGATAAAGGTAAAATACCCATAATCTAGAGCTTGCTCGAGTTTCGCATTCAGTCTCGCAAGCCTTTCACTTTCCTTCGGGCCAACATAAATATCAAGCACAGATGCGCTTTGGGCTCCTTCTGGCAAATAAAGGGTGGCCATATGACCTTTTTTTTTGTCTTTCTCTCCCAGTAGCCGAACCTCCGAGTGCCCTTTTCCACCCCTGGGGATCAGGGCAGCAATGAAATATTTTGTCTGAAGGGCAACCCACCGAGTACCACTGGCATGTGCAATCGGACTGTTTTCTTTTGGATCGTCATATTCCAGGCTTTTTTCCACAAAGCTCATCGGCCCCTCAACTACACCGCCATAAGTATTTCCAGAGCTACCGCCTACGGCGGGACCCCAGGAAATTCCGATTGGTTCCGGGCGCTCTGGCTGCTCCACCCGCAACGCTACTTCAATTGCGTACCTGTCATATCGAAAAGTCAAAATCTTCTCGGCAAAAAGACCGGAATTTTCGCGGTAGAAAAAACGGAGCTTTGCCTCGGACCTTGCGGGTGTTAGTTCCACGCTTCCGCCCTCCACATTGAAGGTCGAGTTATTCAGGCGCTCCGCTGCAGCACCGCCTTTGAAGTAAAGCGGACTAACTGCCGGATCCAAGTTGGGAATCAATTCAATGGGTTTCTTCATGTCATTGGTCAAATACTTTTTCAGACGAGCCGATACCATGGCTGCACCTCGGTTCGTAAATTCATAGACAGCGGGGCCTACATCCACCAAAATCCGAATTTCCTTGGTCGTCTTTAATGTGTCTTTTTTTAGAACCGACTTGGCCGAGATTGGGGCACGGGAACGAGTGGCAGGTAGCTTAGATTTCGCAGCTTTTTCTTTCTTCTCTGTCCCCTGCTTTTTCGCAAGATTATTTTTCTGGATCGGCCGAATATAAAAATAATCCCATGCGACCAATACACCAATTGATAGAACGGCAGCAAGGATTGCGTTTTTGTCCATTCAGTGCATCTCCATCCGGTCAATTATGGAACCGGATCTGTTCCGCCTGGGTTAAAGGGGTGGCATCGGGCGAGTCGGCGGACTGTGAGCCAGAGCGCCCTTCTGGGTGGATGGCGGAGGAACGACTCCTTAGCATACCTGGAGCATGATGGGTGGAACCTACAACTTCCTGGAATGACAGGGGAAATCAAAAGTTGGTAGGCCCGGATCAGTGCAACTGCCCCAAATGAAATAATACTGCGGAACATCGCAAGCTACTCTTCAGCGCAGGCCAAACTCAAGAGCACCCAAAAATGCTTTTTCAATTTCTTTTTGCTCCGAGCCAACCATGGAATGGCGTACCACAACAACCATCTCCACCCCGGCCGGTATCCTGAATAGATTTCTGCGAAATGTCTCTCGAATTAACCTTTTTGCACGATTACGCTTAACAGCGTTTCCAAATTTGCGGGAAGCTATAACACCAATCCGAACCTGAGTCCCAGTTCCGTACAACACATGCAGAACAAAAAACCTACATCGGTATTGCTTTCCCTTATCTAAAATCCGATCATAATCAGGGGCTCGCCGAATGCGCATTTCAGGCCGAAATTTTTGACTCACACTCCTATCTCAAATTGGATGAAAAAACATTTTGCAGTATCACGTCCCTACAATGAAAGTTTTTTCCGCCCTTTGGCGCGTCGCCGTTTAATAATCGCGCGACCTGAACTTGTTTTCATGCGATGTCGAAAGCCGTGTGATTTTGCCCGCTTATTTCGATTTGGTTGGTATGTTCTTTTCACTTTTCTGCCCCGCTTGTCTACATTCTCCCAAAGCCTAAGGAATGTGTCCCAATTATACGCAGTTGTCTGAAAAACAGGGCAAACAATAGCTAGGCGAGTCTTAGTTGTCAAGAAATCATAGCTACCAATTGGGTAACTGCACGTACATTTTAAAACTATGATAAATTATTAAATAAATTCAATCGCAGGAAAAACTTGTGGATAACTCGCAAATGTAAAACAAGTTCTAGCCACAAAAAGAAACAATTCGTCGGTTTTCACAACATCAGCAATTTTATTTTAATTTTCAGTGCTGTGGAAAAAGTAAAATTAATCCAAAACTCCTGTGGAAATCTGCCAAAGTCTAGCGTATAGTCCACTTAAGGTATGTCGTTTTGATAAAAGGGTTTTGCTCTAGAGACATATACATATATGTAACCACCTGTTCGCCTTTTATTCACCTCGGTGTTTTGGAGCTGCTGTGAGCAATTTGTGGGTCAAGTGCCTGGGGAAAATTCGTCAAGAGGTTTCCCCCCAAACGTTTGATCGGTGGTTCGCCGCCTCCCTGCAAGATTCACTTTCTGATACTACGCTAACCATCCGGGTCCCTGACCAATTTTCCGCTGAAACGATCCGATCTCGATATTGGAGCATTTTGGCAGACGTAATCCGCCAAGAGGGCGGCGAAAATGTAACCCTCCAACTGATTTCGTCAAACGATCCTCCAAATCAGTCCACAACAATAGGACAACACAAACCACCCAATTCATCGCCAATCAGTGCTCTGCCGACAACAAAAGAGACAAAACCCGATTTTTTAAATCCCAAATACACTTTTGACACATTTGTTGTTGGAGCATCAAATCAACTTACACATGCCTGTAGTCAGCGTGTGTCAAACGAACCCGGGTCAACACTCAACCCTTTATTTATCTATGGTGGCGTTGGACTTGGAAAAACACACTTACTACATGCCATTGCACATGAATTGCTTAACAAACAGCCACTATTACGCATTTATTATACATCTGCAGAAAATTTTATTAACCAATTAATAGGTTCACTTCAAAGAAATCATATGGCTGAATTTAGAAACAAATACAGAAAAATTGATGTTTTGTTGGTTGACGATATTCAATTTCTCGCCAACAAAGAAAGAACACAAGAAGAATTTTTCTTCACTTTTAATGCTTTATATGAGTCTGGCAAACAGATTGTGATTACTAGCGACCAAGTACCGAAAGATACTCCGGGCCTAGAAGAAAGACTTCGAGCGCGATTTGTTTGGGGAATGCTGGTGGACGTTGGTGTTCCTGACTTTGAAACCAAGGTAGCGATACTCCAAAAAAAAGCATCTGAACATAGATTTTACTTGCCCACGGATGTGGCTCATTTCGTTGCCAATAAAGTACGATCAAACATTCGAGAGCTTGAGGGTTGTTTAGTTAAGCTTATTTTTCACTCTTCTCTCCATGGGGTTGACACTGACCTTTCTATTGCCGAGGAGATCCTCAAACAAATAATTAGAGATCCCTCTCGTGTTACAACAATCGAAAATATCCAGAGAATTGTAAGCGACCACTTCCAAATCAAAGTAAGTGACCTTAAATCAAAAAACCGATCTCATGCATTCACTTTTCCTCGACAGGTAGCCATGTTCCTTAGCCGTGACCTGACCCCCGCCTCCACCACTGAAATTGGGCGGCGCTTTGGTGGTAAAGACCACTCAACCGTAATTCATTCAACCCGAAAAATACAGAAACTTGTGGATAAAGACACTTCTCTTTTGGCTACAATACAACGACTAAAAGATAAAATTGAGTTGTTACAATAGAGAGGACTGCCTGTGAAAAAAGATGTCGGTTTTCCACAAGACACCACCAATTTAGCTTTTCCACAATTTTTTACCCACAACAACTACAAACATTACACAACCCAAAAACCACACACAGACCCTCCATTCAACAACATGCCCCAACCCTCAACAATTCCACAACCCCTACTACTACTACTAAATAGATCTTAATTAATAATAGATATAAAAGAGCCAAAGAAAACATTGCACCTTCAAAAGATTTTAATAAAGGATTTTCGAAATTTTAAAAATACAACCCTAATTCCCAGTAAAAATTTCAACTATTTCTTTGGGATGAATGGTGCAGGCAAAACAAACCTACTGGAAGCCGTTTATTTTTTAATTAATCTTCAATCATTCAAAAAAGTTCAACGTAATGAGCTAATTAACCATGATTCCGATGGAATGTATTTGAGGGGCGAGTTTGGCGATGTAGGTGGTTCTCGTTCGGTGCTTCTTGAGGCCGCGGTAAACGACCGGGAACGAAAGTATAAGATTGATGGTGAAGTAGAACAGGACCTATTTTCTTATCTTGGTCAAACCCACGCAGTAATTTTTTTTCCTGATAGCCTGCGATTTGTAAAAGAAGGTCCCCTTTTAAGAAGAATGGTATTTGATCGGGCAATTGCAGCCGAAACCGGTTCCCATCTTTTTGAGGCACGGAAGTACAGGCAACTACTTCGGGAACGAAATCGCCTTTTGAAACAGCACGGGGATGCTGGTATAATAGCAAGTTGGGCCAGTCGGTTGCTGGAAGTAGCTGCTCGAATTATTGTTCGTCGGTATTTGTATCTAAAATCTCTCCGTCAACTTATACCCGCCCTTTGTTCAAATTTAGGAGTAAGCTCACTGCTGGAAGTGGTATATTGCCTGGGGACCGGAAGCCAATCTCAGAGGTGGGATAATCTTCTGGGAAAAGCAGTACAAGACCAAGAAGGGGCAGTCCTTGAGGCTGAGATCAGCAAAATCCTTGCGTGTACGGCAAATAAAGTGTTGGCTCAAGAAAGAGAACTGGGGAAAACTCTTTGGGGTCCCCATTTGGATGATTTTGAAATTTTTTGGAATGGCAGAAAGGCTAAAGATTCAGCCTCCCAGGGTGAACAGCGATTGCTGACGATTATACTGGCGGCATGTAGTGCAGAAAGCTATAAGAAAAAAAAGAATGATCGCCCTATTGTTTTACTTGATGATTTAAGCTCAGAACTTGATTTGGGTAGGCGAACCGCAATTTTAGAATATTTAGAAACCACTAACGAGCAAGTGTTCATAACCTCAACAGAAAAGCCACGGAAAGAGAAACACCCAAAAGGGGCGCGGTATTTTTGTGTTAAAAATGGAAACGTAAGCAGCCAATAAGGTGGATGTTGTTAAATTTCTCTCTTTTTGGAATTTGGCAAAATGACAAAAACAACCCAAACAAAAAAACAAAAAACAAACAACAATTACTCCGCAAAAGACATTCGGGTTTTGGAGGGGCTTGAAGCAGTGCGCAAGCGCCCCGCAATGTATATTGGCACAACCGGCCCCGCGGGTCTACACCATCTTGTATTTGAGGTAGTAGACAATTGTGTCGACGAGGGAATGGCAGGATACGGCGACCTGATTGACGTCAATATCAACAAAAATGGCTCAATAACAATAAAAGACAATGGTCGCGGAATACCCGTCGACAAACACCCTACCGAAAAAATATCTGCGGCAGAAGTCGTCCTAACCAAACTACACGCCGGCGGAAAATTTGAAAATAGCGCCTATAAAATTTCGGGTGGACTCCACGGGGTTGGAGTTTCCTGTGTGAATGCACTTTCCAAGTGGATGATTGCAGAGATTCGACGTGACGGACACTTCCATACTATCGAGTTTGACAGGGGTATACCACGGTCGAGATTAAAAAGGGGTAGGAAGGTAAAATCAACCGGGACCACTATCACGTTTATGCCAGATGAAAATATTTTCGAAATCACAGAATTCAACTTTGAAACATTGGCGGTTCGATTGCGTGAACTTGCTTTTTTAAATAGTGGTCTTAAAATTTCTCTCTCCAACATTGGAGCAGAAAAAAAAGAAGTGTACCTATATAAGGGTGGAATCACTGCCTTCGTAGAACATTTAAACCAAACCAAGGAACCCGTTCACAAAAAACCCATTTATATCCGAACCGAACGCGACGGAAACATTATCGAAGCCTCTCTCCAATATAACAGCGGATATAACGAAACCGTTTATTCCTATGCCAATAATATCAACACACTCGAAGGTGGTACGCATGTGATCGGGTTTAGGGCCGCCCTTACCCGAACAATAAACCGTTATGCAGCCGCAAACAATTTACTAAAAAACACCCCCGTCCCAACTGGGGATGACATGCGGGAAGGATTAACTGCCATTTTAAGCGTAAAATTGCCAGATCCGCAATTTGAGGGACAAACTAAGGGGAAACTCGGAAACTCGGAAATGAAGGGAATCGTAGAGCAGGCAATTAACGACGGGCTAAGCACAATTTTTGAGGAAAATCCACCCACCGCCAGACGCATTATCACAAAAATAATTCAGGCTGCCCAAGCACGGGAAGCCGCCCGAAAAGCCCGTGACCTTACGCGCCGTAAAGGGGCGCTTGAAAGCGGGTCGCTCCCAGGAAAGCTTGCCGATTGCTCAGAACGTGATCCGGCTATATGTGAGCTATTTTTAGTAGAAGGAGAATCCGCCGGGGGATCAGCCAAACAGGGCCGTGACCGTACCTTTCAGGCAATTCTCCCCCTGAAGGGAAAAATTTTAAATGTCGAAAAAGCTCGGCTTGATAAAATGCTTGGTCACGAAGAGATTCGAACCATGGTAACCGCGATTGGTACCGGCATTAAAGATGATTTTGACAGCGAAAAACTGCGCTATCATAAAGTTGTAATTATGACAGACGCAGACGTGGACGGCTCACACATCAGAACCCTGCTTTTAACTTTCTTCTTCCGACACATGCGTCCCCTGATTGAGGCGGGCCGTTTGTATATTGCCCAACCCCCCCTTTTTAAAGTGAAACGCGGGAAGAACGAAACATATATTAAAGACAATAAAGCTTTTGAAGACTTCATTATATCGTCTGCGATTGAAAATACGGAAGTGGTTTCGGGATATAACGGCAACTCAAAAGGTACGGAGAAAACGCAGAAAAAAAAGAAACCCAAAACAAACGAAATGGCGGGGGTTTTAAAGGGAAAAAGATTGTACGATATATTGCTGTCACTGGGAGATGCTGATTTTGCCTGCCAGCATTATGTCAGGCGGGGGATGGACATACGCATTATTCGGCTTCTTGCTGATGAGCCGGGCCAGGACATCAAAAAATTTTTTTCCGCAAAAGGAATTGGAGACTTAAAAAAGATGGTGTGGCGCCACTTTAAAGAGGAACATCCTGGCGAAGATGGTCCTAAAGTCGATCTCCGCAAAGACAAGGAGACGGGCGATTGTACCGCGGTATTATTTTATACCAGGCTAGCAGACAGAGATTTGATCACTCGGGTAGACGCATATTTGCTCGAGTCAAACGAATTCAAGAAACTTTGTGTTGCTTCTAAGCAAATAGCTGCAATTGGAGAACCACCATTTGTTATCCGAGGTGGAGATGATGAACTTTCAGTTATTCGTGGGGAAGATCTTCTTCGCCAGTTCAGGAGTCTCGGTCAAAAAGGTCTCGCTATTCAGCGTTACAAAGGTCTTGGAGAGATGAACCCGGAGCAACTCTGGGAAACGACAATGGATCCGGAGCAGCGCACTTTAAGAAAAGTCATCCTCTCTGATAATCTTGTTGATACTGAGATTATGTTTTCAACACTCATGGGCGATGCGGTCGATCCACGCAAATCTTACATCGAAAAACATGCCCTAGAAGTTCAGAACTTGGATGTTTAAAATCATAGCCCCAAACAGCAATTCTGGTATTCTCGAAAAATGTTGTTTGATCGCAACGATCTAGAGGCACAGCATTGCAACCAGCAAAAATCCCTCTTCAGGGTTGACCGAGGATCTCGGCTACTTGAATTTGTTTGCTTAATATTATAGGTCGGTGCAATTTTTCATACGTGCGTGTCGGGTGTCTATGATCGTTGCGCTCTTTCATTTGCTTGTAATGTAAAGTTAGCCTTCCCGCAGTTCCGCATACCAATTTGGACGCGAGGCCCTGCATTTGAGAACAACCTCGACTCTCGGATGCACAACAGTCGCCTTTGCGGCCCCATGAAATTAATCACTCCTTTAATTCTTGAATCGATGCAGTGGCTAGAATTTGCTATGAAAATATCCCTTCTGCCAACCCTTTGAAAAAGGCGGCGAAAGAGCAGCTAAATTTATATCTAAAGCCTTGTTTTTTATACCCTAATACCTAATTTTTATGATATATTGGGGTGTGTTCTGCCGCCCACCAAAAAACACTCAAGGCGATCGTCTACTGCAATCCATTCACGCCAAAGATACTGCGTAGGGGATAAGGAGATATTCGGAAGTATGGACAACCTTCGTGACATTAATATCGAAGAGGAAATGAGTACGTCCTTCATGGACTATGCCATGAGCGTTATTGTTGCCCGGGCCCTACCGGATGTCCGTGATGGGCTTAAGCCGGTGCATAGGCGAATACTTGTTACGTTGCGCGATCTTGGCCTGAACCATTCTAAAGCGTTTCGGAAATGCGCTAAAATTGCTGGTGACGTCAGCGGCAACTACCATCCACACGGGGAGGCCGTGGTTTACCCTGCCCTGGCCCGTATGGCACAAGACTTTTCAATGCGCGGGGTTCTTGTTGATGGCCAAGGAAACTTCGGGTCCATCGATGGCGATCCCCCTGCAGCCATGCGTTACACCGAAGCACGCATGACAGAGATAGCCGAGAATCTCCTTGTTGACATTGATAAGGAAACGGTTGATTTCGTTGAGAATTACGACAATACACGAAAAGAACCCTCGGTTTTGCCTTCTCGGATTCCAAACCTCCTCCTAAATGGGTCGACTGGAATCGCGGTTGGCATGGCTACGAACATCCCCCCCCACAACTTGGGCGAACTGTGCGAGGCACTGGTTCTGGTGCTTAACGATGAGAATGTGTCAATAGAAAAGATTATCAGGGTGCTACCAGGTCCAGATTTTCCAACGGCCGGGATCATTTACGGGCGGCAGGGAATTAAGGACTATTACGAAACGGGTCGAGGTCATTTGCAGCTCCGCGCAAAAGCGAATTTAGAAATAGAGGACCGGACGGGTCGACAACGAATCATAATCTCCGAGATACCTTTTACGGTGAATAAGGCACGCTTAATCGAAAAAATCGCAGATTTGGTGCGCGAAAGCCGGATTAAGGAAATATCCGACATTCGTGACGAAAGCGATCGAAAGGGCATGCGAATTGTAGTTGAATTGAAACGTGACGCGGTGGGTGGTGCCGTTTTGAATCGACTTTATAAGCACACCCAAATGCAGAATACTTTCAGTGTCATCATGATCGCACTAGCGAACAATCAACCCCGCGTCATGCCAATTCTAGAAGTAATGAAGCAGTTTCTCCGTTTCCGACGGGAGGTACTCCTTCGCAGGACCCGATTCGATCTCCAGAAAGCCGAAAATCGAGCACACATTCTTGAGGGCTACCGAATCGCTCTCGACAATATCGATGCCGCCATCAAGCTCATTCGACGAAGCAAGACGCCCGAAATTGCCCGCGAGGGTTTGATGAGAAACTTTTCCCTCTTCCAGGCCCAGGCCCAGGCAATTCTAGAGATGCGCCTACAGCGCTTAACGGGACTGGAGAGAGATAAAATTGAGGAAGAGCATAAAGAACTTCAAAAGTCTATCAAGTTTTTTCGGCGAATCCTGAAGGAGAAAAAACTCCAAACCCAAATTGTCCGGGAAGAGATTGAAGAGATTCGAAAGAAATTTGCCGACGAGCGCCGCACCGAGATTGTTGACGAATCTGGAGAAATTGCCATCGAGGACATGATCGTAGAAGAAGATATGGCGGTCACAATATCGAATTCGGGCTACATCAAGAGAAACGCTGTCGGCTTGTTCCGTTCCCAGCGGCGTGGGGGAAAGGGCGTTGTAGGAATGAACACCAAGCAGGAAGATTTTGTTGAGCATCTTTTCATCGCCTCTACTCATGATTACTTTCTATTTTTTTCGAGTGCCGGGCGGTGTTACTGGCTTAAGGTCCACGAAATTCCGCAGGCGAGTCGGGCGGCACGGGGAAAAGCCGTAATCAATGTGCTCAATCTTTCAGCGGGTGAAAAAATTACGGCGGTTCTTCCAATTCGAAAGTTCGAGCCAGATCGCTACGTCTTCATGGCAACCCGTAAAGGGACCATAAAAAAAACGGAACTTACTGCTTTCAGCCGCCCCCGTTCAGGTGGAATAATCGCCTTGGACTTGGATGGCGATGACGAGCTGATTGGCGTTGGCCAGACGGACGGCACACGTGAAATTTTTATAGGTACTCGGAACGGAAAGGCCATACGTTTTCCCGAAAGCGCCGTACGCCCGATGGGCCGGACGGCGCGTGGGGTGCGTGGCATCAATCTCGGGAAAAGCGACATAGTAGTGGGGATGGAGATCGTTTCCCCAAACGATACAATTTTGACCGCCACCGAATTGGGGTTTGGGAAGCGGAGCCTGCTCGACGACTACCGCATTACCAACCGCGGCGGAAAGGGAGTCATAAACCTAAAGGTTACAGATAAAAACGGGGAGGTGATTGGAATCCGTAGAGTCAGCGAAGATGACGAATTCATGCTAATCACTGCCGTCGGAAAGATGATCCGAGCTATGGTAAAAGACGTTTCGGTCATTGGCCGCTCCACCCAGGGTGTTCGTCTAATTGAAATTTCAGGCGGGGACCGGGTCGCGGCATTGGGCCGAATCGAGGAAAACGGAAATAGCTAGCTGGTGGAATTTATTGTGTCAGGGGTGACTTTTTGGATTTTAAAACTTATTGCCAGTAAGGCAAGGCCTTGGAGCCTTTCATTTATGTTCTTTGGTCTTTTCGGCGCCTTAGTGTTGTCTGGATGCGTGGCGGACAAAAGACCTGGGGGCGACTCTCTTCAGACGGGACGAGCGGTTGCCGCGTCGCCCTCTCGGCAAGGCCGTGTTCAGGCCAAGTCCGGAGTGACTACGCCTGTTCGCGCACTGGAGGTGCCCCCCAAGCCTTCCGGAAAAACTGACGGTTCAAATAAAGAAAAAGCTATTGCCGAGAGCGAAAAAGGGGAGCGGGCCTACCGAAACGGATATTATGTATCAGCCGAACGACATTTCCGCGCAGCACTGCAACTCTATCCCAGAAGCATTCATGCGATGACTGGCCTGGGATGGACTTTATACGATTCAGACCGCCCGGACCAAGCTTTCCTTGTATTTCAAAATGCTCGTAAATTATTCCCTGGCGACGGAAGCGTGAGACGCGGACTGGGGTATCTGTATTTTAGATATGGCCGCAGATCTGAGGCGAAAAATCTTCTCGGCTCACTGGACAAAGAGCGCTGGCCGGAACTTGCAAATATCGAATATGGACTGAAGGAAAAAAAACTAAGAAGGCTCCCTTTGCCCCAGATTCCAAGGAATAGAAAAGGGACGAAAGACAAAAGTCAGGACAGGGAGACCGCGGGCTTACTCGAATTTCTTCGAACCCCCCCGTCCGATACCGAGACAGTGAAGAACCGGATTCCCGACAGCCTAATGGAAGTTTTCGGAGCAGTGCCGTCAAATGAGAAACGGAAGACAAGCCGGACATCTCCACCCCGTTCAAGGCATCCTTCGCTTGATACCATGGCGAAGATTCCCGAAGGGGCTCTTGTATATGATGATTCTGCGATATGGGTGCGAACTTTTCGGATAGACAGGCTAGAGGTGACCAACGCCCTGTACGCTGTGTTTGTCCGAGAGCGAGGGGTGCCCAAGCCCCCATTTTGGGGAGGGCGCCGCTTTATGGGACCCCACCTTCCGGTCGTAGGGGTAACGTGGCATGAGGCGCGCTCCTACTGTAGGTGGGCTGGCAAGCGTCTTCCGACCGAGGCGGAATGGGAGTTTGCCGCGCGGAGTGGCGGCAAGGAAATCCTGTACCCTTGGGGCGATGAATTTATTGGGCGAAATGCCGTGTTCGGACTCCGGCCCGATCGGGGTGGGCCCAAGCCTGTCGGACGACATCCGGGGGGCGCGAGTGAGCACGGCGTCGAAGATTTGTCCGGCAATGTCTGGGAGTGGGTCGAGGATAAATTTCGGGCCGGAGAAGGAGGCGGGGCGCCGATTGTCCGGGACGGGACTACGTACCGGACATTACGTGGGGGCTCGTGGGTCAATAGCCGGTGGGCGTTGTCTATATTTGGGCGGACCGGAGACCTTCCTGGCCGGAGGCTCCCGGTATATGGTTTTCGTTGTGCTGCTGACTCCCCTTAGATGGGACGTGTTGACTATATTTTTCCGAGATTCCGGAAGCATTTTGTCGGACGAAGGAAGGAAGGAAGGAAGGCATGGGACTGAAAAAGTTGTCTTTATTTGTTTTGTTGATTTTGCTCCCACTTATCGGGTTCTCGTCACGCGAAAGCTTTTCCCAGGTGGGACAGAGTTCCTCCACCCCCCGGCCAACATTGCCCGGAACAATGGCGCCCACGGTACCGGCGGTTCCAACGGTCAGTCCGCCCCAAGTCCAACGGCCCCTCAACCTGGTAGTCACGGTAACCATGGGAAATGGTACGTCAGAGACATTTTCGCGCGAAATCGAATCTATGGAGATCGTTACGGTTCCAAATGGTCGTGTCGAAACGGTTCATTTGATCCTGGTCTCCGACGGAGAACGAAAAACGCACGTCTGGTATAATTATTCCAATGTCGCAAAATTAAGTTACCGGTTTGTAACGAAAGATGGACGGGATAGGGTGAAGGTTCGAATTGTCCATAAGTCGCAGCCCTCGCGGGAGCTAACAGATCGCCTAGATCCGCTCGGCCCGCAAGACTACCGTTGAGCGTTGCCTCCCCCCTGTCCCGATGAAAAGGTTTCAAAAATGACCGGCAAGGGCTACGCTAACCCGGATCTAATCTGGACCCCAGAAGAGTTAAAGGGCCATATTGGCCTACAGAAGAATGATAATTTAATCTTGATCGATACCCGCCCCGCCCCCGACTGGAGCAGGGGGCACATCGAGGGCGCTGCCCACCTAGACGTCTACGGTATTTCTCTCAACAATACTCGCCCCCAGGCCCTGGCTGCTTTTACTTGGATGCTAGCCTATCTCATGGAAATCCGAGGGGTGGACTATGAAAAGACGGTTGTTTTCTACGAGGATTTGAGTGGTTTTCGTGCGGCACGTGGGTTCTGGTTTCTCGAATATTTGGGACATGAAGACGTGCACGTTTTAGATGGAGGGCTGAGTGCTTGGAAAAAGGCCGGCTTTCAGGTTTCAAAGGAGGCATGGCCCATGGCGCAAAGTTCTCAGGACTCAGGTCCCGCGAGCAGTAAGCGTATAATCCGTACAAGTTTCGCTAGCCACATCAAGAAACCTATCCGGGAGAGAATCGTTACGGTGGACGATGTTCTGGGCCGTCTGGAGAATCCCGAAACAGTAATTCACGACACTCGGAGTGCGGATGAGTATTACGCAGAAAACATTCGGGCGGCAAGGGGCGGAATTATCCCTGGATCCCGGCACCTTGAGTGGCTGGAGTTCGTGGGCAAGGATGGATCGCTCCGTCCAGCTTCCGAACTCAGAACCATGTTGGAGGGCATAGGGTGCACGAAGGACAAGGAAATTATTCCGATCTGTCAGGGCGGCTATCGATCGGCCCACGCTTATTTGGTCTACCGGTTACTCGGATATCCTCGGGTGCGGAACTACCTAGGCTCATGGAAGGAATGGGGGGATCGAATCGACCTGCCAATCGAGGTTCCGATACGCTAGCTTCTCAGGTAAGGTGAGATGGCCTGGGCTAAAATTCCGGCGGCTGGCGGCATCCAAAAGACTGAAATTGCGCGCACAAGGAAAAAATCTCCTCCTAAAATTGGAATCTCGTAAACGGTTGCCCGGAACGGCCCGAACAGGGCGGTCCCAGTCAGCAAGGTCACCAAGGGTCCTATTCCCGCCCCCCCCTTTAGGAGGCCTGCCACCATCGGATAAACTACCCATGGTGCGCCAAAGGGGATACTGAATCCGGCAGCCCATCCAAGGACAATGCCCTTCCAACCGGAGCGTGCCGAAAGCCATTCTTCGACAAATTCCCTAGGGAGTATTTCGGGCAAAACTGCCCCAATCAAAAATCCGAGCACCATCTTCGGAAGTATATCGAAGAATAACCCAAAAGCTTTTCCCGCCGCAGAAAGAGGAAGGGTGGGCGACTTTTGAAATGAAAAATAGTAGAGAATAATGACGATTCCCAACAAGGCAAATGTTGTTTTGTCGGTGAAGTTGGACATCGAGAATTTCCCTCTGGGTGGTACGGGGCAGCATGGGCATCTCTGATTATTTCCCGAACCCGCTGCTATTCTATGGGGCGGATTTAAAAGCAGAGCATGAGTGATTCGAGCGTGCATCGAAATAGATGTTACCTGACTAAAAGGCTTCCGGGAATAGGCGGCAGCATTCGCACAATTCCAGAAGACTTTCTCGTCAACGAAATTCCGCTTTCCTTGCCTGAGGGAACAGGGGAACACCTTTATATTTGGCTGGAAAAGCGTCGCCTTTCGACCTTTGATTCGATTCGAGCCATTGCCCGAATTTTAGAAGTAAAAGAAAGCGTGATTGGCTACGCCGGCATGAAGGATGCGTTTGCAGTTACTCGCCAGTGGCTGTCTGTTCCAACGCAAGTTGTGGACGCGGCACAGAAGCTTGAATGCTTAAACGAGAACAGCGAGAAAATCCTGCGGGTATTAAGAGTTTGCCGGGGAAGGGCCAAGCTTCGCCGAGGCGCATTAGCTGGGAACCAATTTGATATCCGAGTGCGTGGTGTCTTACCCAACGCTGCTGGGCATGCCCGTGCTATTTTGGAAGTTCTATCTATCCGTGGCGTCCCGAACGCGTTTGGTGACCAGAGGTTTGGAGTGATGGGAAATTCCGGCCGTGTGGGTGGTGCGATTGCGCTTGGGGAATGGGGCCTAGCCATTGATTATCTTCTCGGTTCTTCTGGATCGATGAACGGTGTGGCATCGAAGGATGGCATTCCAGCCGGACCCATTACCGAAGCCGCCCGGCGTTTCAATGCCCGCGATTTAAAGGGCGCGTTGGCACTTTATCCGGGCGGATGGAGGGTAGAGCGTTGTGTGCTGGCTGCCTTGATCGGCGGTGCGGTGGCCGAGAAAGCCGTTCGCGCAATTCCGCGCAGGGAAAAAAAACTTTTCGCCTCAGCCTTCCAGGCCACCATATTCAACGTCTGCTTGGCATGGCGACTTGTTGACGACACCCACGATCGGATCCTTGTGGGTGATGTGGCAATCAGTCATGGAAGCGGAAATATTTGGAGGGTCGGAGATCCGGAAAAGGAAGCCGGAGTATTGGCCCGCTTTGAGGCTAGCCCAGCAGGCCCCCTTATCGGGGAAAAAATGCTGGAGGCCAGGGGAGAGCCGGGTGAGAGAGAGGCGGAAGTTTGTGATTCTTTAGGCTGTAATCTCGGGCCAACAAACATCGGTCTTGCCAAAATGGGAGCACGTGGCGGAAGGAGGCCCTACCGAGTAAAGGTAGTTAATCCGGTGGTTATTGAAGATGGCGCTGATTTACGGATTCGTTTTGATCTCCCTGCGGGGGCATACGGAACCGAGGTATTGCGTGAATTGATGAAGGTGGAAACGCCCTTGTAAGCGAGATATGATTTTATGAATCCGAATTGGGGCAAATCGTGCCGGCGGAAATCCGGAGGAGAAAAATGAAAATTTTCGTTACGGGTGGTACAGGCCATGTTGGCGAGTCAATCTTATGGCGGCTCGCGGAGAGTGGTCATGATAGTCGGGTCTTGACTCGAGACCCTGAGTTCGCACGTTGCCACGCCGGGGACATTCCCCGAGCTTATCCCACGCGAGGTGATATAACATCCAGTCCCGTAGAAGTCTTGGCGCGCCTGATGGCTAAGTCGGAAGCTATTATTCACATCGTGGGGATCATAATCGAAAAAGGTACTTCTGGTTTTGAGGTAGTTCACACGGAAGGAACTTGGAGGATGATCGAGGCGGCGAAGCGAGCAGGAGTGAAGCGTTTTATTCATATGAGTGCTCTTGGGGTGCGCGAGGGAGCAGCGTCTCGTTATCACCAAACAAAATATTCCGCAGAGCAGATTGTCCGTGAAAGTGGTTTAGGTTGGACCATCTTTCGGCCTTCGATCATTTACGGAGAGCGGGATGAATTTTTAAATGTCTTTGCCGGAATTGCCCGACTCCCCCTTCCTCTTCCCATCATCGGATCGGGAGAAGGGAAACTGCAGCCGATCTGGGTAGAGGATGTGGCTCATTGTTTTGTGAAATCGCTTGAAGTTAATGAGACTCTCGGTCAAACCTATGAGCTGGGGGGGGATAAGGCCTATAGCATCAAAGAGATTATGCGTCTTCTTGTCCAATCAATGGGCAAGCGCCGACCTTTCGTTCATCTGCCGCTTTCGATTGCCAGGTTTCAGGCAAAATTGTTTGACTTCCTCCCTGGAAGGCCGCCGTTCACGGAGGATCAGGTTACCATGCTCGGCGAAGACAACGTGTGTAACCCCGCTTTGTTCAAGGAAGTGTTTGATATCACGCTTAGGCCTATGGAGGATTATCTTCAGGAGCGATTCCAGGACTAGCCCAATGAACGGATCTCTTCGGGTTGCGCCCACCTCCAGGTCAAAACATGACCTTCTTCGGCAATCGGTTCGTTGTCTTGCTTTAATACAAATCAAAAAGAGTGGAATCTCTGACCAATTAGATGAAGGCCATGGATGAAGTTCTTATTTTGGGACACATTTACTGACCCACACCTTTTCTTTTTTTGAGTTCATTGGCGGTAGCCCGGAAACTCCTTCCTATTTTTGATGCCTAGACATGTTGTAGACAGGACACCTTAGGGAGGATTTTCTTCTGGTTGCACAGCTTCGGTTCTTTGGTTCTGCTGAGTACAGGTGGGTTTTTCAGGCAGGTCGCAGCGTCTGGGGGGAAGTTGTTTGTATATCGAAATTAACCAGGTTCTATTTTGTACCATTCGGGCCAGCATTTCCATAAACCAAAAATTGCTCAATGAAAAGATGGTCGGGTTTCGGTGATTCAATAATCGGGCATCATTCTTATCTCATGCGGTTTCCGTGAAAGGTCGTAAAAGAATTACTCCCAAAATGCAACGTGGATTTTTAAACGAGGAATGGAGATATTTTTTCCCGGGCCCAATCAGATAACTGTCGCGGCATGATCACGGCCGTGAATTTTTCTGGATGTTTCACAACGTGGGATTTGTAAATTATGATAAAAGAGGGGCGGGG
>Ga0315336_1003618_pt1 | contig 20126 bp, 17 predicted proteins | sample ASW5metaG_FD_204512 | JGI IMG/M metagenome (GOLD analysis project Ga0315336, IMG submission 204512) | Ammonia-oxidizing marine archaeal communities from Monterey Bay, California, United States - ASW #5 | ecosystem: Environmental > Aquatic > Marine > Intertidal zone | place: USA: California... | reverse complement strand
TTCGCCGCGCTCTGGCGCGACAATGACGTCGTCCCCGCGCATGGCGAGGGCGTGAAGCGCCTGCGACATCCCGAGATCGGGTTGATCGAGCTGGAGTTCTCGGTCTTTGCCGTTGACGGTCGGCCAGAACTCGGCATGATCGTCTACAATCCCACGACGCCATCGGACGCCGAACGGATTCGATCGTTGATCGCATCCCGCTCAGGGTGATGCATCCTCAGGCCCTCGTCGCCGCAGCCTCTCCACAATGCGCTCGAGCGGCGCATTGCCGGCGCCACCGTCTTCGCGGCCGCGAGACGTCAGCTTTGCCGCCTGTCATGACGCTTCGGGGAAGCATCGGCCCCGTCGCCCGGTTGCCTGATGTGGTCGATGAAGGCACGCAGCTTGGGCAGGACCTGGTGCCTTTCCGGGTAATAGAGAAAAACGCCCGGCGTGGTCACCGCGAAGCGGCCGAGCAGGCCCTGCAGTCGGCCGTCGGCGATCAGCGCCTCGGCGATCGGGCTCGGCACTTGCGCCAGCCCGACACCCTGGATCGCCGCGCCGAGCAGCGACGGGTAGTCATGCGCGATGAGCGGCCCCGACACGATCGCCTCGACGGCCTTGTTGCCGTCGGCAAACGACCAGGGCGCGACCGAGCCGTTCGAGCGGCGCAGGCGCAGGCAGGCATGGTCGCGCAGATCCTCGATGCGCTCAGGCGCCGTGCGCCGGCGCAGATAATCCGGACTGCCGACGACCGCCATCGGGAAGGACGGCGTCAGCCGGACCGCCACCATGTCGGGCGCGATCAGATCGCCCATGCGGATGCCGGCGTCGAACCCTTCGGCGGCGAGATCGGCCAGCTCACCGCTGGCGACGATCTCCAGCTCGATCTCGGGATAAGCCTGACAGAAGGAGGCGATCATCGGCTCCAGCAAAACCGGCACCACGGCCGGCGGCACCGAAAGACGCAACAGCCCGGCCGGCCGCTGGCCTATGCCGCGCGCGATCTCGCTCGCGGCGACCAATTCCTCGAAGGCGGGCCGGGCGCGCGCGAAAAAGCGCTCGCCTGCTTCCGTCAGGCCGACGCTGCGCGTGGTGCGGATGAAGAGCGCGGCGCCGATGCGCGCCTCGAGTGTTCGTATCGCCTGGCTGATCGCCGACGGGGTGACGGCAAGCTCGGCCGCCGCCTTGCGGAAGTTGCGGTGCCTGGCCACGCTCAGGAAGGCCTCGACGCCGTCGAGCGCGCCGTGCCTGACTGTGAAGTTCTGCTTCATGACCCATCGACATTATCGCGGATAGTTCTTGGCAGAAAGCGGCCGTAATTGTTCCGTGACCTGGAAGCTTGAAAGGAAGCGGCAATGACCGATGAACTGGATCGCGTGCGCGATCATTATCGTGCGGCCGGCCTGACCGATCGGTTGAAGACCACACTGGCTGTGTTTGGGCCTGAGGAGCAGCGACTGAAGCCCGAGCAATTGGCGACGCTCGACCAGTTCCACACCCGCGGGCTGGCCGCCACGGCGGAGCTCGCCAACCTGGCGGTCGTCGCCGCCGACATGTCGGTGCTCGACGTCGGATCCGGCGTCGGCGGACCGGCTCGCTTCCTCGCGGCGACCTATGGCTGCAAGGTGACCGGCGTCGACCTCAGCGAACCTTTCGTCGAGGCCGCGCGCTATCTGACCGCGCGAACCGGACAGGACGACAAAGTGACGTTCGAAACCGGCAGCGCTTTGTCGCTTCCTTTCGAGGACAGCAGCTTCGACGCTGCGCTCTTGCAGCACGTGGCGATGAACATCGCGGATCGTCCGCGGCTCTATCGGGAGATCAGGCGCGTGCTGAAGCCGGGCGGAAAATTCGCGACCTTCGACGTCGTGCTGAACAGCGGCGATCCGCTCTATCCAGTGCCGTGGGCGAAGACTCCCGGCGAAAGTTTCTTGCTGCCGGCCGAAGCCACCTGCGAGGCGATCGAAGGCGCCGGCTTCGGCACGCTCATTCGCCGCGACGACACGGCCATGGCCAAGGCCTGGTTCGCCGAGCTCCGTGCCTCCGGCCCGGCGCCTTCGCTCAATCTCGGCGTCGTCATGGGGCAGGGTTTTGCCGAACTCGCCGCCAATCTCGGACGCAACCTCATGGAGGGACGGCTGGGCATTTTGACCGCGGTGTTCGAAGCGCTCCCGATCAAGGTTTGACAGGAGGCGAGGATGTCACCAGCGATGATCTTCAACATCCATCTCGCGTTGGGCTACGTGCCGTGGCTGCTTTGTTTCGCCGCCTATATCTGGCCAAGGCTGAGGTCGATGGAGCCGATGGAGGCGCAGCGCGCCATCGCCACGCTGCACAGCTTCCGTTTCTTCGGGCTCGTCTTCCTCGTTCCTGGCGTCACCGGCCCGGACCTGCCGAGCGGCTTTGCCGGTTTTGCCGCCTATGGCGACATCGCCACCGGCCTGCTCGCCATGCTGGCGCTGCTTGGCGTCGCGAGACCCGCGATCTTTTGGCCGTCGGTCGTCGCCTTCAACCTCGTCGGCGTGGTCGACCTTGTCGGCGACTACTATCACGGCGCCATGCTCGACCTCCCTGGCCATGCCGGGCAGTTGGGCGCGACCTATGCGATCCCGATCCTCTACGTGCCGCTTTTGATGATCACACATGTCGCGGCCTTCTACCTGCTGGCGCGTTCCAGGCGCCGTCAGGTCGCGGCGACCTAATACATAGGCGTCGCCATGTGCTTCGGCGCCGGCCATTCGCTCGTGATCTCCGGCTGCACCGGACGCTCGAGATAGGTCGACAGCACGACATAGCTGCGCGTCGAGGTGACGCCCGGCGTGTCGTAGAGACGGGCCAGCAGGCCCTCCAGCGCGCGCGTATGCTCGGTGCGCACCTTGAGCAGCATGCAGGTGTCGCCGGCGACCGTGTGGATCTCCTCGACCTCCGGATATTTCGAGACCGCCATCAGCTCCGGCGTCTTGCCCCAGCCCCTGGTATCGATATGCACGAAGGCGAGCAACGGCTTCTTCACCGCTCTCGGATCGATGATCGCCGATGTGGCGCGGATGGCGCCGCTGCGCTTCAGCCGCTTGACCCGCTCATGCGCCGCCGGCGGCGACAGGCCGACGCGCTCGCCGAGCTCGGCGTAGCTGATGGTCGCGTCCTCGACGAGAACGCCTAATATCTTTCGGTCGATCGGGTCGATCTCACGGGCCGGATGCTTGTTCCGCTGAATGTCATCTGTTTCTGCGTCCATATGGAAATTCTCCGTTGATGCGGAATTTAGTTCGGCCATTATGGAGGTATGTCGAACGCCAATCAATCAGCGATTACAACTGCGACGCGGCGCGCCCCGATCCCGGCCGCCGCCTATCTGCTGACGGGCTGCATCGCCGTCATCGGCTCCAATTCGCTGGTCCTGGGACCGATCGCGCCGGCCGTCGCTGCATCCTTCGGCGCCAGCGTGCCGGCGGTGATGACGGCTGCTGCCGCCTTCGGCCTCGGCACGTCGGCCAGCGCGCTCTTCCTGGCCCGCTACATCGACCGGATCGGCGCGCGCCGCATGCTGCAGGGCGCATTGTTCTTGCTGGCCATCGCGCTGGTCGCCAGTGCCCTGGCGCCGACCGTGACGGCGCTTGTGGCCGCCCAGCTCGTCGCCGGTATCGCCGCCGGCATAGCCATGCCTGCGATTTATGCCAGCTCGGCCGCCATCGCGCCGCCCGGCCGCGAGAGCGGCACCATCGGTGTCGTGCTGACCGGCTGGACGCTTTCGATGGTCGCAGGCGTCTCGCTGTCGGCCGTCTTGGCCGACCTGATCCACTGGCGCGCGGTTTTTGCGGCCGTGGCGCTGCTGGCGGCAGCTGCCGTTGCCGGCCTGGCGATGAGTTCGTTGCACGACACCAGGAAAAGCGGCCCGGCGCCATCGCCGCTCGGCGCGCTCGCCGTTCCCGGCATCGTGCCGCTGCTCATCGCCTGCGGCGCCTTCATGACCGCCTTCTACGGCGTCTATGGCTATCTCGGCGATCATCTGCATGAAGCCCTCGGCGAACCAGTCAGCGCCAACGGCCTGGCCGCCGTCGCCTATGGTCTCGGCTTCGGCGCGGCCGCGTTGCTCGATGGCGTCATCGACCGCCTGGGCGCTCGCCGGGTCATGCCCTTCGCCTACCTGCTGGTTGCCGCCGTCTATGTCGCGATCGCCCTGGCCAGCACCGGCTTCGGCCTGCTGATCGCGACGATCGCGGTCTGGGGCCTCGCCAACCATTTCGGGCTGAACGTGCTGGTCATGCGTCTGACCGCGCTCGACCCGTCGCGCCGTGGCACCATCATGGGCCTGAACAGCGCGGTCACCTATCTCGCCGTCACCGTCGGCACCGCGGGCTTCGGCCCGCTCTACACGAGCCTCGGCTTCGCGGATTGCGCCTTGATCGCCGCGGGACTGACGCTAGTGGCGGCGGCCGCCGCGGCATGGCGGTCATCCGCCCGGCAATAGGCTTGCATCTGCGATCGCACCTTCGCTAAGGCTGGCTTGCGAACAGGAGTCGCAGCCGATGAAGACGACGTTCGAGATCACCGCCGAGCCCTTGCCACAGGACCTCGTTTTCCTGAGCGGAAGCCTCACCGCCTTCAACGATGCCGATGTCGGCGCGTCGGGCCGAAAGCCGCTGGCGGTTTTTGTGCGCGACGAAACCGGCGCCATCGTCGCGGGCATTTCCGGCTACACCGCCTGGGGCTGGCTCTACGTGCAGTGGCTGTGGGTCGACGAAAGATTGCGCGGCCGCCGCATGGCCGCCGGCATGCTCGACGCCGCCGAACGGGAGGCCATCGCGCGCGGCTGCCACGGCGCCTGGATCGACACCTTCAATCCGATCGCCGAGAAGGTCTATCGGCGCCAGGGCTACGAGCCGTTCGGCGAACTGCCGGATTTCCCGATTGGCCGCCGCCGCGTATTCTTGCAGAAGAAGCTGCCTTAGAGCAATTCCAGGAAAAGTGTGGAGCGGTTTTCCGTCCGGAATTGCGTCAAGACAAATCAGCCGGCCAGCTTTCCACCGCGCATCGGCTTTGGCGCGCCGGTGGTGCTCGGAAAACTGATCGGCAGGCCGCGCAGCACGCGCACGGCGAGGAAAGCAAAGCACTCCGCTTCCACCGCGTCGCCCTTCCAGCCAAGCGTTTCGGCCTGCATGACCTCGACGCCGACACGGCGCTCGAGCATCGCCATCATCGTCGGGTTATGGCGGCCGCCGCCGCTGACCGCGAGCCGCTTCGGCCGGCGAGGCAACAGGTCCAACGCCTTGCCGACGGCCGACACGGTGAAGGCCGTCAGCGTCGCCGCGCCGTCCTCGGCGCCGAGCCCCTCGGCCATCGCCGCGGTGAAGTCGAAGCGGTCGAGCGACTTCGGATAGGGTTTGGTCAGGTACGGATGCTTGAGCAGCCTGGCGAGCCTTTCCTCGTCGACCTTGCCGGCGGCCGCCAGCCTGCCGTCACGGTCCATCTCGCCGAGGCCTTTCGACTTGACGAAGTCGTTGACCGGCGCATTGGCCGGCCCTGTGTCGAAGGCGACGATATTGTCCTTGCCGTCCCACCAGGTGATGTTGCCGACGCCGCCGAGATTGAGCACGGCGGTGTCGCCGCTGGCGTCCGCCTCCTTGAGCAGCGCCGCGTGATAGGCGGCGGCCAGAGGCGCGCCTTGCCCGCCGGCCGCGACATCGGCCGAGCGGAAGTCATAGGCCACCTTGGTGCCGAGCAGCGAAGCCATCAACTCGCCGTCGCCGAGCTGGCGCGTGCGGCCGATCCGTCCAGGCTGCGGTGCGCGATGCAGCACCGTCTGGCCGTGGAAGCCGACGACGCCGATATCGGCCATCGTCATCCCCTGGCTCTCGACCAGATCCTTTACCGCCGCCGACTGTGCGCGCGTCAATGCCTCCTCGGCTTCGCGGAAGATCGCCGGTTCCGGCTCCTCGAAATTCCAGGCGCGCGCCTGGCGCAGCGTCTCTTCGAGCAGGGCGCGGATCGATCGCGGGTAGGGGGCGAGCGTGTAGGTGCCCGTGTCGGCGATACGCTCGCCATCCGTCTTGATCAGCGCCACGTCGATGTTGCCGTCGAGCACCGTGCCGGTCATCAGGCCGACGGCCCAGATTGGTTCCATGGTCGTTCCTCGAATCGCCGTTCATTCACCTGTCGGACGGATCGCACCGGCAGGCAAGTCTTTCGCCTCGTCCATCCAGGCCGCCTTTTGCGCCAAATGACGAAAATCGAGCATCCACGTCCTTGCCTCTTGCCGCCAATGGCGCCAGCCTGCGGATCCGACATCAAGCGATCTCAAGGAGGAAACGCCATGGCAACCAATGTCGCAGTGATCGCGGGCGCCGGCTCCGGGCTGAGCGCTTCGCTGGCGCGGCTTCTCTCCAAGGAAGGCTTGCGCGTCGTCCTCGCCGCGCGCGACGTCGACAAACTGGCCGGCCTGATCAAGGAAACCGGCGCGCAAGCCGTGGAGACGGATGTTTCGGACGCGGCTTCCGTCGAGAGGCTGTTCGAGGCTGCGGACAAGGCTGGCCCGCTGGAAATCGCCGTCTTCAACGCCAGCGGCCGCACGCGCGGCCCGATCGCCGAGCTCGATCCCGAGGCGGTCAAGCAGGCTCTGCTGGTCGGCGCCTATGGCGGCTTCCTGGTCGGCCGGCAGGCGGCGCGCCGGCTTCTTGCACGTGGTTCCGGCTCGATCCTCTTCACTGGCGCCAGCGCAAGCCTCAAGGGCTTTTCCGGGTCCGCCGGTTTCGCCATGCCGAAATTCGGCTTGCGCGGGCTGGCGCAATCGATGGCGCGCGAGCTCGGTCCGAAGAACATCCACGTTGCGCATTTCATCATCGACGGCCAGATCGCCTCGCCCGCGAGGACGCCCGAGCGGCCGGACAGCCACCTGTCACCCGATGCGATCGCCGAGACCTACCTCGCGGTCCATCGCCAGCATCGCAGCGCGTGGAGTTTCGAGGTCGAACTGAGGCCCTGGGTCGAGACGTTCTGACGACCTACTGCCCGAACCGTACAATAACGCGTCTTGCCGCTTCCATATTATTTTAGTAAGTATGCATATATTTTGATGCCATTTTAGCAATATGCAATGTAAAAAATCGAAAGTAAAAGATACTTTTACTTAACTTCGGCGTGCATACTGCGGGCTGGTCAGACTTGTTGTCCGGCTCTCCTGCACGAATTGAGAATGGGCATGCCGCTTACACGTCGCACGCTGTTTGCAGCCGGAGGCGGAGGGCTGCTCATCGCGCAGGCGCAAGCCACGGCCACGCCGGCGGCCCGAGCGCAAGACGCTCCAAAACCCATCGTGAGCGACAACACGCTGCGCATCGCGATGCCGGCCTTCGCTTCCGATCCGTTCTTTCCGGCCGATGGCACGGGCGACAAGGGCATCGACATCGACCTCGCGCGCGGGATTGCCGCGGAGCTTGGCGTGGAAGTTGTGTTCGACCGGTCCGCCGTGACCTTCGACGCCATGGTGCAAAAGCTGGCTTCCGGTGAGGCGGACCTGGCGATCGGCAAGCTCAGCCGTACGCTACAGCGCGGCCGCTCGATCCTCTATTCCCGGCCTTATGCCATGCTGCATCAGGGCCTGCTCGCCAATCGCGTGAACCTGGCGCGCATCACGCAAGGCAAGCCGCCCGAACAGATCATCCGCGATTTCTCCGGCGATCTCGGCGTGATCGAAGGCTCGTCCTTCGCCACCTATGCAGCGGCGACCTTTCCGCACGCCAAGATCCGGCGCTTTGCGGGCTGGAACACGGTCATCGACGCGATCCGCCACGGCACGATCGACCTCGCCTATCGCGATGATTTCGAGATCAAGAAGCTGATGGTCGACGATCCGTCGATGACCGTGGTCGCGCGCTCGATCACGCTGACCGACAAGGTCGACACGATCGCGGTCGGCGTCAGCCCGGCCAACCCGCATCTCGCGGCCTTCGTCGATCTCTATCTCGATCTCGCGCGAGGCCAGCAGGTCCTCAGCACCGACGAGATCATCGCGCGCTATCGCCAGGGGAGCAAAGCCTGACGATGGCCGTCTCGGATGCAGCCGCACCCATACCTCTCGATTGGCGCCTGTCGGCAAAGCGCATCCTGCGCTCGCCGTTGACGACGATCATCATGATCCTGGCCGGGATCCTGTGCGGGCTCTACTACCCGGCCTTCGCCCATGCGATCAGCCCAGTGGCACAGGTCTACCTGAATTTCCTCAAGATGGTCGTCCTGCCCTATCTCGTTTCGTCGGTGATCTTCTCCATCACCGCGATGGTCCAGGACCCGAAATCGGTCCGCTATCTGGGCAAGGTCGGCATAGCGGTGCTGGTCGTGTCGTTCCTCGCCGTGCTGGTCAGCGGCACCTATTCGCTGATCCTCAAGCCGGGTCAGATCGAGAACCCGCAGTCGCGCATCGAGCTCGGCGAGTTCATCAATTCCCAGGGCAGCGTCTCCACCGACCTCGCATTCCCGTTCCGGCCGCCGCCGTCCACCGGCGGCTCGGCCGGCGAACGTTCGATCTTCCTCGATCTGGTGCCGAACAACGTCTTCAACGCGTTGGCCTCGGGCCAGACCATCCAGGTCCTGCTGTTTTGCCTGCTTTTCGGTTTGGCGATGGGGAAGATTCCCCAGCCCTCGTCGCTGAGCCTGTCGCAGGCGCTCAACGCGGTGTACCGGGCCTGCACGGTGCTGACCAACTGGTTCGTCTGGGGGTTGCCCTTCGCAACCTTCGTCCTGATCGCTGACCAGACCGCGTCGACCGGCACCAAGCCGCTGATGCTGATGGGCGGCTACCTGCTGGTTATGGGGCTTTCCTGCCTGACATTCCTTGCCGGCGCTTTTGCTGTCATCGCCATACGCTCGCGGCGAAGCTACTGGGCCACGATCAAGACCCTTCAACCGCTTCTGATGGTAGCCATCACGACGCGCTCCTCGGTGGCCTCGCTCCCCTGGGTTATCAACTTGTTGAGCGAGCGGCTGCGCTTCAACCTGATGGTGGTCGAGCTGCTCGTGCCGCTGCAGGCGGCGCTGCTGCGAACGGGTCCGGCGCTGGTGTACACCTCTGGCACGCTGTTCATCGCCCAGCTCTATGGCCATCCGCTGGCCATCCCGGATCTGTTGCTCGTTGGCATCGTCTCGGCGCTTCTGGCGCTGACGACCGGCGGCATGGGCAGCCTGCTCATCCTGTCCCAGATGTCCATCGTCTGCGGCTATCTCAAGCTGCCCTTCGAGGCGGCGTTTGCCCTGTTCGTCGCGGTGGATGCAGCCGTCGATACGTTCATGACCTTGTCCAGCGTCTGCACAGTGGCGGCGAGTACGGCAATCATCGCGCCCAGCCACAGGGAGGAGGCCGCGCAACCCGCCGAAGCCGAGGCGGAGACGCTCGAGGCCGAGCCCGTCCGATGATCGCCGACAGCATCCGTCCCCAGCTGGGCATCATCGGTGGCCTCGGGCCGCTGGCATCGGCCGACTTCTATTTCAAGCTGACCCGGATGACCGATGCGCTGCGCGACAACGAGCATGTGCCGGCCGTCATCCTCAGCGTGCCGCAACTGCCCGACAGGACCGAAGCGATCCTGGCCGGTGGAGACGGGCCGCTGGCGCCGCTGGCAGCAGCTGTCTCGACGCTCAACGAACTCGGCGTCGCCTGCATTGCAATGCCCTGCAACACCGCCCACCATTGGTACGACAGGCTGACGGCGACTTCGCGAGCCGAAATCATCCACATCGGCGACGCGGTGGTGGCGGAAATCCGCCGCACCTTGCGCCGGGGCAGGGTCGCGAACCTCGCGACGCGGGGCACGCTGGCGTCCGGCTTCTATCAGGACAGGATTTCGGCGGCGGGGTTCGAAGTCTGCGTTCTGGCGGACGCCGCATTCCAGGAATGCGTGGACAGTGCAATTGCGCTCGTCAAAGCCGGGTCGATCGCGCAGGCAGCGGCCGAGACCGAAAGCGCGCTTCATCTCGCGCAAGCGGCCGGCGCCGACGCGGCACTTCTCGGCTGCACCGAATTGTCGGTGGTGGCGGCGAGCCTCAACGACACGAACGGATTGATCGTGATCGACAGCAACGCGGCCCTTGCGCGAGCGAGCCTGACGCGATTGGGCTTCGGCGTCCGGGAAGCCCGCGGCCTGCCGACGTTGCATCATTTGCGGGGAAGCGATCGGCTGAGCTGGCCCGCCGAGCAGCAGGCCTCCTAAGCGTTCACCGCTTGATCGGGTCGAAACCGGCCGCCAGCGGCCAATGTGCTCCAAGTCACAACATCTTTGAGAGAATATTTTCCGAGCCTCGCTCAAGAGGAAAAGCGCTTCTTTGCCCGGCTGGGCAGCATTGGTGATGCTGATATCAAGGCTTTGCATCCAGCCAGGCCGAAATGATTGCAGGATCGCAAGGAACGCATCATGCCCGAACGCGGCTACGCTTCAAATTCTCTCGTTACGTCAACTACCAGGCGCGCCGGACTTGCCGCGCTTTTCGCCACGGCGCTCGCCGTTGTGGGCTTCGCCGGACCTTCGCCATCTTTCGCGGAGGACAAGAAGGCGATCAAGGTCGGCATCATCAGCGGCGAGGACGAGGACGTCTGGCGCGTCGTCACCGCCGAAGCGGCCAAGAAAGGGCTGACCATCGAAACCGTCGTCTTCAACGACTACACGCAGCCCAACGAGGCGCTGGAGCGCGGCGAGATCGACGCCAACGCCTTCCAGCACAAGCCCTATCTCGACAACCAGATCAAGACTCAAGGCTATCACATCGTGCCGGTCGGCTATACCGGCGTGTGGCCGATCGGCCTCTATTCGAAGAAGCACGCCAAGGTCGCCGATCTGCCGGAAGGCGCCGTCATCGGCCTGCCCAACGATCCCTCCAACGAGGGCCGCGCGCTGCACGTGCTGGAGCACGAAGGCCTGATCAAGCTCAAGGATGGCACCGGCATCCTGGCGACCACCGCCGACATTGCCGACAACCCCAAGAAGCTCGAGATCAAGGAACTCGACGCCGGCATCGTCGGCCGCTCGGTCGAGGATCTCGACGCCGCCGTCGTCAACACCGACTGGGCGTTGAAGAGCGGCCTCGGCCCCGATAACCGCATCGCGCAGGAACCGGTGGCCGACAATCCGTATCGTAACTTCATTGCGGTCAAAGCCGGCAACGAGAGCGAGCCCTGGGTCAAGACTCTTGTCGCCTCCTACCAGAACGACGCGGTGAAGGCAGAGTTCGACAAGGTCTACAAGGCCACCGGGATCAGCGCCTATTGATCGGGGCCTGGATGGCGCAGATGGGCGGTCCGTCGCTGAGCGGGCCGCCGTCGCGCTTGCGCGGCGTTGAAACGGAAACAGAGATGAACCAGCATGTCGCGACCGGACTCGCCGATCCGCTCCCCATCCAGGCGGCCGGGCCGGAGGACGTCGTCCGCCTCGTCGACCTGAAGCGGCGCTTCGGCGCGACTGCCGCGCTCGACGGCGTTTCGCTCACCGTGAAGAAGGGTGAGATCCTCGGGATCATCGGTCGCAGCGGCGCCGGCAAGTCGACGCTGATCCGCTGCCTGAACGGGCTGGAGCGGGCGGATTCCGGCGAGGTTTTTATCGAAGGTCGCGAGATCGGCCGTCTGGGCGAACGCGAGTTGCAGCCGCTGCGCCGTCGCATCGGCATGGTGTTCCAGCACTTCAATCTCTTGTCGGCGAAGACCGTCGAGGAGAACGTCGCGCTGCCGCTCAAGATCGAAGGGCGGCCACGCGCCGAGCGCATGGCTCGCGCGGTCGAGCTTCTGCAGCTCGTCGGCCTGTCGGAGAAGGCCAGGGCCTATCCTGCGTCCCTGTCGGGCGGACAGAAGCAACGCGTCGGCATCGCCCGGGCCTTAGCCGCAGGGCCGGCGTTGCTTTTGTCCGACGAGGCGACATCGGCACTGGACCCGGAGACGACACGCTCGATCCTGGCGCTTCTCAAGGACATCAACCTCAAGCTCGGCCTGACTATCCTGCTGATCACGCATGAGATGGAGGTGATCCGCTCGATCGCCGACCGCGTGGCGGTGATCGATGCCGGCCGGATCGTCGAGGAGGGTGCCGTCTGGCAGGTCTTCGCCAACCCGAAATCCGAAATCACGCGCAGCCTGCTTGGCGGCATCCGGCCGCAACTGCCGCCCGAGATCGCCAGCCAATTGGCGGCGGGCGAGGGCACCGAAACGATTATCAGGATCGATGTCGCCGGAGAAGCAGCGCGTCGCCCGCTGCTGTCTGAGCTAGGCGCCAGCGTCCCCGGCCCGTTCCGGCTTGTGCATGGCGGCATCGACCATGTGCAGCGGCAGCCGGTGGGCACGCTGTTCGTGGCGATCCCCGGAGCGGACGCCGCGCATCTGGCGGCGGTTATCGCGTTCCTGACGAGCCGCGGCGCGCGGGTGGAGGTGCTTGGTCATGTCGCCGGTCCTGTTTGAACTTCTGCTCCGCTCGATCTGGGAGACGGTGCTGATGACCGGCGCGTCCGGTCTCATCTCGCTGGTCTTCGGCCTGCCGCTCGGCCTTGCCCTGGTCGCCACCGATCGCGGCGGCATTGCCGAGAGCCTATGGGTCAACCGCATCCTCGGCGCCGTCATCAACGGCTTCCGTTCGGTGCCCTTCATCATTTTGCTGGTGGCGCTGATCCCGGTGACGCGGCTGATCGTCGGCACCTCGATTGGCACCTGGGCGGCGATCGTGCCGCTGTCGATCGCGGCGACGCCCTACTACGCGCGCATCGCCGAAGTGTCGCTGCGCGAGGTCGATCACGGGTTGGTCGAGGCGGCGCGCGCCATGGGCGGCAATCGCTGGACGATCATCCGCGAGGTTCTGGTTCCGGAGGCGCTGCCGGGCATCGTCGCCGGCTTCACGGTGACACTGGTGACGCTTGTCGGCGCCTCGGCCATGGCAGGCGCCATCGGCGCCGGCGGGCTCGGCGACCTCGCCATCCGCTATGGCTACCAGCGATTCGAAACCAGCGTAATGTTCGCCGTGGTCATTGTGCTGATCGTGCTGGTTTGTGGCATCCAGTGGATCGGCGATCGGCTGGTCGCACGTCTGGATCATCGCGGATAGGGGCGCGCACCGGATGCGAACGCAATTTGCCGCAAAAGCCGGGAATTGAGCGCCGACTTGCTCCGTTCGCAAGGAGATTGATCGGTGTGTTTCTTCTCCGGCAATGGCGCGCATGTCATCGTGCGGGCGGGGCGCTAGAACAAAGAGTTACCGCCAAGAGGAGCCTGTCCATGCCCAGAATAATTCCGGTGCTCGATCTCGACCGCCTGGAGCAGGGGCCGTCGGAGCTTCGGACCTTCTTGTTCGACTTGCGCACCGCCGCCCGCGATGTCGGCTTCTTCTATCTGAGCGGCCATGGCATCACTCAGCCGGAGATCGATGCCGTGCTCGACGCGGCGCGCCGCTTCTTCGCTTTGCCGGAGGCCGATAAGCTCGGCATCGAAATGGTGAAGTCGCCGCAGTTCCGTGGCTACACGCGCGCCGGCGGTGAACTGACCAGAGGCAAGGCCGACTGGCGCGAGCAGCTTGATATCGGCGTCGAGCGCGCGCCCATTGCGCAAGGGCCGGGGGTGCCCGCGTGGACGCGGCTCCAGGGCCCGAACCAGTGGCCGGCGGCCCTTCCCGATCTCAAGTCGGCGCTGCTTGCCTGGCAGGCCAAGGCGACCGACGTTGCGATCCGGCTGCTCAAGGCCTTCGCCGCGTCGCTCAACCAGCCGGAGGAGGCCTTCGATCCGATCTACCGCGGCGAGCCGAACCATCGCATGAAGATCGTGCGCTATCCCGGCCGCGACACGACCGGGGACGACCAGGGCGTCGGCGCGCACAAGGACGGCGGCTTTCTCACCCTTTTGCTGCAGGACGAGAACAGGGGCCTCCAGGTCGAATATGACGGCAGTTGGGTCGATGTGGATCCGATCCCGCGAACGCTCGTCGTCAACATCGGCGAGCTGCTCGAACTCGCCTCGAATGGCTATCTGAGGGCAACCGTGCACCGCGTCGTCACGCCGCCGGCCGGCGTCGAACGGATTTCGGTTCCCTTCTTCTTCGGCGCCCGGCTCGATGCGACGATCCCGCTGTTGGACCTGCCCGAGGAACTGGCTGCCGAAGCGCGCGGCCCGGCCAGCGACCCCGACAACCCGCTGTTCCGCAATGTCGGGACCAACGTGCTGAAGAGCCGGCTGAGATCCCATCCCGACGTCGCGCGGCGCCACTATGCCGATCTGTTGGAAAAAGCAGCTGCCGCCGGCTGACGATTGAGATGCGTCGGAGCGAGATTTTCCGCATTTTTGAGTTTTTTTGGAATTTCATTCGTAGAAAATAGACCGCAGAGACCCCAAATACACGCTATCGCTCGGTGTTTTCCTCCCATTGCGCCGGGCGATGTTCCCCTCTGAAGGTTATGACCTTCATGCTTGGCCGGGCCGCTTTTGCGCCCGGCCTTTTTCTTTTGGGCAAACCCACCCGGATGCGCCTTGGATATGTCGGCCATCTCAGCCGCGCCGGGGAGACGAGCAACGAACAGGTCGGCCTCCGTCGCCAGCCTGTTCCCGTGTCCCGGTCAGGCGGCCTTGACCTTCAGCTCTTCGTCGCCGCGCACCATCCTGGTCACGCCCGCGAAGTCGAGCTTGCCGGAGCCGAGCACCGGCACTTTCGGCACGACGCGCACCTCGGCCGGCACCATCAGGTCCATGGCGCCATTCGCCTTGGCGAAGGCAAGGAAGTCCGCGCGGGTCGCGCCGGAAGCTTCCGTGATCAGGATCAGCTTCTCGCCCTTGCGCGCGTCTGGCACCGTCGCGACGGCCACCGGCGAGCCTTTCCAGAGTTCACCTGCCAGCGCCTCGACCGCCGCCAGCGAAATCATCTCGCCGCCAATCTTTGCAAAGCGCTTGGCACGGCCGCGTATTGAGACGAAGCCGGTGTCGTCGACGGTGACGATGTCGCCGGTGTCGTGCCAGCCGTCTTTCAGCGGCTCGATCACGCCGGGGTTCTCGGCGCGCAGATAGCCTGACATGACGTTCGGACCGCGCACGAAGAGCCGTCCGCCCTCCTCGACGCCGGGCACCGGATCCAGGCGATATTCCATGCCGGGCATGATTTTGCCGACGCTGCCGGACTTGTTGTACATCGGCGTGTTGATAGCGATCACCGGCGCCGCTTCCGTCACGCCGTAACCCTCGAGGATGCGCAGCCCGAACTTCTCCATATAGGTCGTGCGCGTCGCGGCCTTGACCGGCTCGGCGCCGGCGAAGCAGTAACGCACCGAGCGGAAATCGTAAGGATGGGCGGTGCGCGCATAGCCGGCGAGGAACGTGTCGGTGCCGAAGATGATCGTCGCGTTCGACCCATAGATCAGTTCCGGCACGATCCGGTAGTGCAGCGGCGAGGGGTAGAAATAGACCGGCACGCCCGAGATCAGCGGCAGCACCGTGCCCGCCGTCATGCCGAAGGAGTGGAAGATCGGCAGCACGTTGAACACCTTGTCGCCCGAGTGGAAGTCGATGCGTGACGCGGCCTGGGCGGCATTGGCCAGAATGTTGCGATGGGTCAGCACCACGCCCTTGGGCGTGCCTTCCGAGCCCGAGGTGAACAGGATCGCCGCCGCGTCGTCGGCCTTGCGAGCCACCCGCGGCGTCGCCTTGCGCAGGAGGCCGAGCAGCTTGTCCTTGAGGCCGATCGTGGCCCGCAGGTCGTCCAGCCAGACGATGTCGACCGACCTGCCGATCTCCTCGACCACGGGCCCGAGCTTTGCCTGTTCGACGAAGGCGCGCGAGGTGAGCACGGTGCGCACCCCCGCCGCCTTGCAGGCCGACAGGATGTTCGCCGCGCCCGCGGTGAAGTTGATCATCGCGGGCACCTTGCCGGCCGACATGACGCCGAGCAACGTGGCGCACGCGCCATTGGCGTTGGGCAGCATGATGCCCAGCGTCTGTTGTCCGGCGTAGAGATGCTCGAACTTCTGGCCGAGCACGGCTGCGGCCGTCAGCAGCTTGCCGTAGCTCAGCGAGCCGGTGACCGGATCCTGCACGGCGAGTTCCTTCATGCCTCGCTCGTTGGCCGTCTCGATGATCTTCTGAAGCACCGTCTTGTCGATGTCCTGGGTGCGGAAGACGAGGTCCGACATCACCCCATAGAGCGCGGAGCCGGCCGCGGCGCGGCGCTGGCGTCCTTTCAGTTCCTGCGGCACTTCGAGCCTCACCGGTTCCAGGATAGTCACCTTGACCTTCGGGAACAGGCGATGGCGCACATGCTGCGAGGAAAGCCGCGAGAAATAGCTCTTCTCCAGACCCTCGATGCGCACCGGCACTACCATCGAGCCGGTCTTGTCGGCGACCATGGCGGCGCCGTCATAGACCTTCATCAGGCCGCCGGTGACGGTGATGCGTCCCTCGGGGAAGATGACCAGCGGATCGCCGCCCTGCACGATCTTGATCAGCGTGCGTGTCGACATCGGCTTGGCCGGATTGAGCGGCAGCGCGCGGGCAAGCTTCATGAAGGGCTTCATCCACCAGGCCTGGGCGATCGTGTAGTCGATGGCGAAGACCGGCTCCTCGTCGGTCAGCGTCAGCGCCAGCGGGCCGTCGAGGAAGCTGACATGGTTGAGCGCCAGGATCGGCGCCTTGCCGGCGGCTTTGAGGTTGTCCAGCCCTTCCACCTCCAGGCGCAGGAATGCGCGAAACAGGATCGAGACGAAGTCGCGGAACGGATTGGTCGGCAGGAATTTCAGCATCAGCCAGGCGGCGACGGCATTGATCACGGCAAGGCCTGCGAGCACGCCCGCGATGGAGATGCCGGCTCCCTGGATGGCGGAGACGAGGCCGCCGCCGACTGTCATGAAGCCGGCGCTCACGACATTCACGGCCGCGACGATGCGGGCGCGCCGGTCTTCCGGCGCCCACGCCTGCACGGCCGCGAAGGCCGGCACGACGAGGAAGGCGCCAGCGATCGCCAGCCCCGCTAGGTCGATGGCGACGCGAACGGTGTTCTGTCCGGCAAAGAAGGCGCTGAGCGTCTGAGCTTGGGCAGCGCTCTGGAGGCCCCACACGTTCCAGGCGAGGTCCATCCCGAACACAGCCATCAGCGCGGTGCCGACAGGAGCCGGCAACAGCACGATGCGTCCCTGCGACATCCACGCGGCGATGGCCGAGCCGATGGCAACCGCGACCGCGAACACCGCGAGATAGGCGGTGACGGCGATCTCGCCGCCGCCAAGCGAATTCTTGACCAGCGGGGGCAGGACGGAAAGGATGATGGCGCCGACCAGCCAGAACCAAGAGGCCATCAGCGCCGCGCGCCAGATGCGCTGGTTGGTGCGCAACTCGGCGACCAGTCGCCAGGTGGAACGCAGGATGTTCTTGTCGATCGCGAGGTTAGGCGCCGCCGAGCCTGTCGAAGGGATGTAGCGGCTGATGAACCAGCAGCCGACGGCAAGGATCATCATCATCGGGCCGAAGACGGCAACGCCGATGCCGTCGGCCGAGACGATGCCGCCGACAATCGTGCCGCCGAGAATCGCGGCGAAGGTGGCCGACTCGATCCAGGCATTGGCCTTGGCCAGCTCCTTGCGCTCCAGGTGATCCGGCAGGATGCCGTATTTGATCGGCCCGAACAGCGCGGAGATGATGCCGAACATCAACAGCGCCGTCATTAGCACCGGGATCGATGACAGCGCGATGCCGGCGACCGCGACGGCGGCCGCGGCGATCTCGGTGAACTTCAACCGGCGCGCGATGAGCGCCTTGTCGAAGCGGTCGGCTATCTCGCCGCCCAGCGCCGAAAGCAGCAGGAAGGGCGCCATGAAGACGGCGCCCGCCAGCGTCACCAGGGACGCGGCCTGGTCCTTGGCCAAGGTGAAGAGAATGAGGAAGACCAGCGTGTTCTTAAGGAAATTATCGTTGAAGGCCGAGAGGAATTGCGTCCAGAAGAGAGGCGCGAAGCGCCGCGACATCATGAGATGGTTGTTCATGGCAATTTCCATTGGGCAAGGTCCTCCCGAAATCCCATCTGGGTTGGATGGACACTTGCGTGGTTTGAGCCTCGTTTATCTGGAAGCGGTTAAACTTCGTTGCTGCGATTCAATCCGATCCATTTGTTTCTCGTTCTTGGCGCCGCGCATCTGTCGCCCGCTATTGGTCTCCAGCCTTTGCGGGCACTCGAAAATTTGCGGACGCGGCTGTCGGTGAGCATCGATACGATCCTTTCGTTTCAGGGATGGTGTGGCCAAGCGCGGGCTTGTTTCAGGGCTGATACAATCGGAGCGGCTTGGCCTTCTCTTTGCCGACGCCTCCGTGGGCAGGTCGGCACTCCTCCTTGAACGTTGTTCACAGATGCACAATAGCATAGTTTGAACGGCGTTCAAGAGAAAAATGAACGGCGTTCATAGGATTTCGGGGCGTCGGTTGAAAATGAAACAAACAGGGACTGGCGGCTTCGAGCGCTACCGGAGTGCCTCACGCCTCGCTGGTCATTGGCGTTAAGATCGGATGCGAGGCTCGTCGGCGCCGGGGCGGGATCGCCCGCACCGGCCCTGTCCCGGTGAGGCGGAGATAGCCGACATGCCTTGAAACCGCTCAGGACCACGACCTTCGCCGGTCATGTCGAACGGCTCGACTGTGCAAGGCCCTTCCACCAGGGGGACGGGTTGCCCGCGACCGGGATTGAGCCGGTCGCGGGACACAACGCCTCAGCCGAACTTCGGATCGAGGCTGCCCGACTTGTAGCGCTTGGCCATCTCCGCCAGCGGGATCGGCTTGATCTTCGGCGCGTTGCCGGCGGTGCCGAACTGCTCGAAGCGCTCCTTGCAGAGCTTCTTCATCGCAGCCATCGCCGGCGTCAGATATTTGCGCGGGTCGAACTCCGACGGGTTCTCGGTCAGCACCTTGCGGATCGCGCCGGTCAGCGCCATGCGGTTGTCGGTGTCGATGTTGATCTTGCGCACGCCATGCTTGATGCCGCGCTGGATCTCCTCCACGGGCACGCCCCAGGTCGGCTTCATCTGGCCGCCATATTTGTTGATGATCTCCTGCAATTCCTCTGGCACCGAGGACGAGCCGTGCATGACGAGATGCATGTTGGGCAGGCGGCGGTGGATCTCCTCGATCACGTTCATCGCCAGCACCGCGCCGTCCGGCTTGCGCGAGAATTTATAGGCGCCGTGGCTGGTGCCCATGGCCACCGCCAGGGCATCGACATGCGTGTCGCGCACGAACTGCTCGGCCTGCACCGGGTCGGTCAACAACTGGTCGTGGCTGATCGCGCCTTCGACGCCGTGGCCGTCTTCCTGCTCGCCGCCGCCGCTTTCCAGCGAGCCCAGCACGCCGATCTCGCCTTCGACCGACACACCGCCCCAATGCGCCATATCGACAACGCGGCGCGTGATGCCTGAATTATAGGCGTAGTCGGCCGGCGACTTGCCGTCCTCCTTCAGTGAGCCGTCCATCATGACCGATGTGAAGCCGTACTGTATCGCGGTGACGCAGGTCGCTTCGTTGTTGCCGTGGTCGAGATGCATGCAGACCGGGATGTCGGGGTGGATCTCGACCAGCGCATCGATGAGCTTGGCCAGCACCACGTCATTGGCATAGGCGCGCGCGCCGCGGCTGGCCTGCAGGATGACCGGCGACTTGGTCTCCTCGGCCGCCTCCATGATGGCGAGGCCCTGTTCCATATTGTTCATGTTGAAGGCAGGCACGCCATAGCCGTGTTCGGCAGCATGGTCGAGCAATTGTCTCAGTGTGATGCGAGCCAACGAATAGTCTCCCGTATCTGGTTGCAGGCGCGATTTAGCAGCTTTGGGCCGAAGTCCGGCCCAACTGCTTCTGGCCGGATTTCCGACGGACCGCAACCCACTCAAGGCGCGGTCCTGAAATCCAAATCGGTTTAGTTTGGATGCGCCGTGCGCGAAGCGGTTCAGGCCGCTATTCGGGCACGCGCGGCAAGGATCTCGACGCAGGCTTTCGCGGCTTCCTTGCCCTTCACCTTGAAATGCTCGTGGAAGAAGCGGTGATGCTCGGCACTCTCATGGTAGTTGTGCGGCGTGAGCACCGCCGACAGCACCGGCACGCCGGTCGCAAGCTGCACCGACATCATGCCCTCGATGACGGCGCTTGCCACGAAGTCGTGCCGGTAGATGCCGCCATT
>Ga0315336_1003617_pt1 | contig 20142 bp, 9 predicted proteins | sample ASW5metaG_FD_204512 | JGI IMG/M metagenome (GOLD analysis project Ga0315336, IMG submission 204512) | Ammonia-oxidizing marine archaeal communities from Monterey Bay, California, United States - ASW #5 | ecosystem: Environmental > Aquatic > Marine > Intertidal zone | place: USA: California... | reverse complement strand
CTTCTTCTCTTCTTCCTCTTTGAAGAAATCCTCCAGGTTCCATGACACCGTGAGCGAATACGCGAACTTCAACGGAAAGATTTCGTAGTCCTTGCGGGGAGGTGCCAGATGCATCAGCAACTCCTCCAACTGGTCGAGCGCCCGCGTGTCGTCCGAGCTGACTACCAGCCGACCGTCGGGGCCGATATTGATAGTAATCGGCGGCGGCGGGCCGCTTTTGCGTGACTGTTCCTGGCGGCCGAATAGCGCGCCCGGCGGCTGCTCGGCTTTGGGCAACGCCTCATTCGCGTCGTTATTAGGGACTTCACCGAGATCGTCGTCGGTCCGAGGCACTGGCGACTTGTCGACAGGCTGTTCGAACTGGGCAAGCTGTAGATACGCGATTGCTCCCGAAGAAGCAGACTTCTGCTGATCCCCTCGCACCGAATGCCCGACACCTCGCCGAGATGCTTCCAGGGGGCTACTGGCTGGACCAACAGGAGAAACTTCGGTTCGCGTATCTCTCGAGGGCTCGGCCGGTGCGGGCTGCCGCTTGGCCGCCGGATTGTTGGTTGGTTCTTCGGTCTCTTGCCGTGGCGGCAGATTGAGTTTGTTCGGGCCTTGCCAGGCGCGACGGATTTGCTCCAGCAAGCGCTCGGTCGCTTCCCCAGGAGCGGCATCGATCACACGGATTGTATCGGGATTTCCACCGCGCGGCGGCACCTCGCCGAGCTTTTCGAGCAAGACCCAAACCTCCCGCAACTCAACTTCATTTGCCCAAAGCAACAATTTGTTGTTTTCGACGTCGGCATCGACGCGGAACTTGTCCTGCGAACTCCTGTCAGGTGCGATGTACCGCGAGATGTAGGTGTAACCACCGCCGCCCTGCGGCTTTTCATCCTCGCCGACCATCATAAATTCGATGGTGCCCGCCACGTAGTCCGCTTCGAGACGCTTCAGCGGGATCGCTTCAAAACTGCGGCCGCTGCCGTCGAGCGTATCAACGAGCCTTTGAATCGTCAGGTGGTCCACCGGAGAGGCGAACGCGATGACGGCGTTGTTCTTTATGTCCACGTCGAGCTGTGTCTTAGGATCAAGGTCCGCCCGCTTATGGAGCGTTTGGACCAATGTTTGCGGGTCGATGCCATGCAGCCGGTACACCTTCACGGCATGCATTCTCAGGCTGCGTAACAGCGAAGTTCGCTCCGAAGGGACGTCGATCAAATCGACAGCCTTGCTAATTTTGGCAATGATGTCGGGTGGTGCGTTCGCCAGGATGGTGTTTTTTCGTTCGTCGGCTAGCAGAAAGATCTTCACCTTCGTTGGCTGCTTAATTCCTTTCTGGGCCAACTGAGATTTCAGCTGCGCGATCTGCGCCGTGAGTTGCATCGATTGGGAATTCGGCGCCGTGGCCGGTTGTTTCTCTTCGATTCCCAGCAGTTCCAACAACTGCGCCCTCACGTCGGCGGCGCGGGTGTACTGCAAGTGGAAGATGGACACCAATCCCTGTTCACCGTCGTCCGTCTGCTCCTGCTTCAAGACCGAATAGATCTGCTGCAAGTTCACAACTGCGTCAACCGCTTCCAAACGATTGGTCATCTTCAGTGCGGTCAGCTTGCCGTGCCCGCTGAGCATCTCCTTTAGTTCTTTTTGAGCTTCCTCTGCCAAGAGCGAACCGGTCGGAAACGAGACCTTTACGAATTCGTGTGGCTCGCGATCGGTTAGCTCTTCGGGTGTAACTCGCGGTACCGAAGCCGGATTGAGTTTCTTGAGATTGACGACGGAAAGCACCTCACCGTGCCGCAGCAGCGTAAAGCCGCGGGCTAGGAGCAGCGAATTGATCATGTCACGGGCTTCGTCGACAGTGTAGCTGTCCTGCGTCTTCAGGTTGACGTAGCCTTCGGGCACTTCCTGCCAGTCGAGACTCATTGCGGAGACACCGGCCAGCCATTCCAAAACGTCCGTCCACAGCTGGCCACTGAAGTTGAATTGCAGCCGGCCCTCTTTGTCGGGCCTCAGCTTGAGTTCCTCGGGATTGGCGGTCTCTGGCGGGGTAGCAGAGCGCTTGACGGTCTTCGGCTCGCCGTCTGACTTCTCTTTTTCCTTGCCGTCCTCTTTGCCCTTCTCTTTGGACTCGCCCGGTTTTGATGGATTCTTGTTATCGGAACTTGCCTTCGCCTGGGAAGCCGCAGCAGCTGCAGCAGCTGGGCTCGCACTTGGTGCGGCGCGAACACTACTTCTTCTGGACTGCGCCGGCAGCAGTTGAGCCGGTACCAACAGCAGCAAGAGGACAATCCATACGCCGGCAGCACAATGTTTGGTGGGATTCATTTCCGGCTCCAGAGATCGGCGAAACAACGCAAGAGACTGAAAGCACTTCATTCGTTTACGCCTCGGAACGCCTGACCGAACAAATCGATGTCATTGACAGGCCATCCCTTCGGTTGGGTGCCGCAAAGTTTTACGGCGCTCCGAAAACAGACTTGTTTACGCACCTCACTCGGGACGGTCGGCCGCGTCGACAAGCATTTCATTACGTACCGACCGCACACCCGGTTCCAGCTGGGCAACGGCAGTCGCCAGTTTCTTGGCGTGGTCCGAGGCAACTCGGCCGCGCATTGTCAGTTGACCGTTCTCGTCGAGATCGACCGCCAAACCATCAATGGCAACTTGCCGAACGCTGAACCGCTCCAACCGTGCATGCACCGTTTGATTGACCGTGGTCCGACTTAGCCGCGGCGATGAAAACGCAGTTTGCAGCCGAGGACGGATTGGTGTCCGCCGACGGCCACGTTGAGAATTTCCAAACCCTCGAAAATTCGCACCGCCGCGACCCTGGTTGCGTCCCTGTCCGAAATTCCCGAAACCGCCAAACCGGTTTCCACCGGCAGAGTTTCCTCTTCGCCCGGTCGCTTGCAGTCCGGATCGTTGTGCGTCTGAGCGTCGACCAACCAATCCGCCTGTGGTGCCGCCGCGACCGATAAATCCACTTCCACCAGAATTCATCGCACCACCTAAACCAGTCCCGCCAAACATCCCGCCACCCAGGTCGAGCGAGCCGAACCCGCCCTGCCGCCCGAAGGCTGTTGTCGGGGCGCCGGATGAACCACCCCTTTGGCTAACCGGTCCCCTGCTGCCGAATAGGGACTGCGTCTGGCCATGGGCTTTACTGACACAGCAGACGCACGCAATCGTGATGACGCAAAGAAAACCGCCGCGGACTGCGAAGACTCGCCGTATGTCATTGCCCCCCGCGTGCCGATCGTATTCAATAATGGACATGCAGTTATTTTAACAGTAGTTCCCTGCGGCATGCTAGCGAGAACTCCAAGGGATGTCAGGATTATTGAAATACCGGGAGTCAAAACCCACTGGCAACGGTGGATCGGCCGAAATACGGGGAGCAAAGCGACGTTCGGCGAACGATGGACGCCGAAGAACCCAGGCCGGCGGGTGCACTCGTTCCCGTCTCTATTCGTCTTGCGTATTCGACACTTCAAGAGGTGCGCACGGGCGCCTTGAGTGTGCAGCGTCTTACGCTGTTTCGTGCCGCGCCGCCAGCCGTTTGGCGATACATTTCCTGACTCCCGCGAGCCGGAACCAGGCAAGGTATTTCGTAGGCCGCTCTGCTCGCTCACCTTCGATGCAGCCTACGAATTCAAAGGAATTCAGGTAGCTGCCTCGTGTGCGATGGGCTTCAGCTACCATCGGAAGGGTGCGCCGGCGGATCGGTTCAATTGGGTGCAGCAAGCGGTTGCGTTCTTATATCCGCAAGTGGATGTCTATTGCGCCCCGTGCGGCGGGGCGGCAGAAATTCGTCTTCAATCTTCTCCGGGTCGCCGGAGAATGACTGCCGCTGAATTGTCCGACTCGGCAAAGCGGCTGCCTCTGCAATCGCCTTCGGCGTGCTGCGCGAAGGTTGGCCGGTACGAACGTGAACCTTGTCGGCTGCGGGAGCGAGCTGAAACCGTGGCGGGTTCTGCGCGTTCGTCTGCGCAGCGTCCGCCCCTTGATCTACCCGACGCGGTTGAGACCAATCACTCGGCGCGTCGAGAGGATGCCGGCTCAGTGGATGCGTATTGATCTGCGGGCGGCGCCTCAGATCAGCCTGATGTCTGGAGTTGTACTCCGGCGTTGCCGCAAACTTTGCCGCAACTTGCCGGATCGATGCGTCATCTGGAATGGCCGGTGAATGGACATTGTCGCCAAGCTGTGCAGCGAGTTTTGGCGTGGATCGCTCGGATTCGGTCATGGCGATCCGCCCGGCACTCAAGCGCGCGATGTCCCGCACGTTCATTTCGTCTGCCAAACGATCCGTTGCTTGCGATCCAGTTCGCCTCGGCGAATCAGACACCTCTTGACCAATTTGGGTCGTTAGCGATTTTGGTCCCGGCAAGGCGATGGAGGTCATTTCAGAATAGATGACCGGTCCGGTCGTCGGCTGCAATCTGACGCGAAGCGCACACTTGGACTGGCTGTGATCATCGTTCGTGTAGGGGATGAAAACTTGGTACGCGGGGCCCAATGTGCCGGCGTAAAGGTGAGTCTTCCATGCCTCTGCTTTGAAATCGAACTGGTGAATTGGTTTCGTTTGTTGGTCCGCAGTCCCCTTGTCGTCGAACAGGTAAATCCGGACATCCCCGTCGACCTGGACCGGTGAAGTTTGTTGCCCAGTAAAGAAGAGAATTTGGCCGGCGAAGCCGCGCGTCGGCAGTCCCTTCAACCCTCGTCCTTCCGCCGGCTGCCAAATGACGAGCATCTCGGTGGCCGGTTTTTGGGCAGTTGCCGTGGGAAAATCTTTGTTCGCCATCTCGAGTAGTTTCAGGCTCGCACACCCGGGCAGAACGACGAGAACGCCGCCGCATAGCATGTTGGCGATGAGTCTAACTGCGAGCTTGCGCATCATTGTGCACCCGTTCTTGAAGACCGGTTCGAAGGAAACAGACGAAATGGTCGACGGCGTAGTCCCCGCCGACGTTGATCAACATTGCCGGTTCTCGCGTATCCTCCGGCGAGGCGTACCGGTCCGGTCGCCGCCGCGGTTTCGCGAACGTGTAGTTCCGCAGCCGGATCGAAACCGTTCGTTGAGTGAAGCTGCAAGGCCCCTTTCGGAACGACAGTTGTCGGCACGTTTTGGTCGTCGGGATATGATCGGGGTAGCGGAGGGATCGGGGCGACATTGTCTTCGGCCGGGCTCTGCAAGTCGTGCAGGATTCGCGGCAGAACGTCACACTCGGCACCCTCTTCCGGCGGCACGCCGAAGAGCGGGCCATGCACCTTCTCCGCTTCCTCCTCGATGAAGTGCAGCCGCTCTGCTTCAATCTGTTTGATCAACTCCGAATCGACGTCGCTGCGAATAATCCGCGGCGTAAGAAAGATCAGCAACTCGGTCCTACGTGTCTCGGTGGCATCGTATCGGAACAGCGCACCAAGCCCCGGCACGTCACCCAACCAAGGAACCTTCCGCTCCAACGTGGCGTCGGTTTTGGTGATCATGCCCCCCATCACGATTGTCTGGCCATTCTGCACCGAGACCGTGGCTTGAGCTTCCGAGATGTCGATGATGGGTGACTCAACAATGTTTCCGCTCGCTGCGTCGACGAAAATGGGGACGCCCGTTCCGGAGAGTCCGCTCTTGGTTGCAATCACTTCCATGACGATGTTCCCGTCAGGGGTGATCCGCGGAATGACGTTGAGCAGGATGCCGACATCCTCCGGTTCAACCGTCGGTGAGACGATGCCAAAGTTTTGCACCACGCCATTGACAATCGGCACCTGCTGACCCACCTGGATGAAGGCGGGCTGGTTGTCGAGCGTCCGAATCTGAGGACGGCTGAGCACGTGCAAGCTGCGGCGAGCAGCGAGCGCCCGCAGCAGTACGCTGACCTGGTTGGAACTTGCTGAGAGGACCAAGCCGCCGAAACCCAGGTCGCCGTTGACGCGACCGAGACCGAGATTGCTCAGTCCCTGGCTGCCGACGCTGCTGGGGTTCATCAGCGTGTTGTTGCCCAATGGCTGATTGTTGAACGGGAATCCCGGTAGCGTTTCTCGGTTGACGATCCTTTCGGATGTGGTCGTGACACCGGTCGCCGGAAAGGCGGTGGTTTCCGTAATCGTCTGAAAGTTTTCGAGATTCAGCAGCCCGCGATCGAACAGGACCGAGTCCTGAAATCCGAGTTCAACGCCGAATTCATCCGTGTTTTCGAGACCGACCTCGACCAAGAGCGCTTGAATGATTACCTGGGCGGGTGCTTCGTCAAGTTTCTCGATCAGCGAAAGGATTTCCTCGTAATAGCGTGGCGTGGCGCTGATGATCAGGCTATTGGTGAGCTCCTCCGGCACGACGATAATCTCCCGCTCCAGCAATTCCACGTTGCTGACGGCCTCGGGGTCGAGTTGCAGCAGATCGCGCTGTGATGTCAGGAAATCTTCGAGAGCCGCGGCGACTTCTATGGCGTCGCTATTGTTAAGACGGATCACCGTGCTCTGGCGCTGTCGGATATCGCTCTGGTCGAGTCGGTATAAAATCGCTTCGACGACCCGCAACGCCTCGGCACCGCCGACCGCGATGATGCTGTTGGTCCGCACGTCGACCGAGAAACGGAGCGGAATCAGGCTGCTGCCGGCATCCTCGGCGGCCAACTGCACTCCGAGTTGGTCTTGTCCTCCTGTCGAGGCGAAAAGTGAATCAAGAACTTCCACCATCGATGCCGCGTCTCCATTGGCAAGTGTGAACACCTTGACCGCCGCGACGGTGGTCGTCGGTTGGTCCAGCCGGCGGATGAGTGCCTCGAGCAACTCCATGCTCTGTTCGGGAGCCGTGACGATCAGACTGTTGGTCCGCGTATCTGCAGTCACACGGATGTCGGCCAGTATGCCGGAGCGGACCAACCGGCTCGAATCACCCTCGGTCGAAAGGAATTCGAGCACGACTGACTTAATGTCCCGGAACGCCTGCGTTGACGGTCCCCCCGCGCCCTGCGTTGTGGGCTGCGTGGCATCCTGTCCGGGACCTGTGACCGTCCGGGCGGGGTTCAGAACGCTCTGAATGGCAGCGTTGATAACATCGGCAAGTTCTACAGCCACGGCGCTCTTCAACGGAAAGATCCGCATCCGATTGACGGAACCTGTTTCGTCGCGATCGATGCGCCGGATTAGCAAGCCAATGTCTTTCAGGTCGTTCGGACTGGCTTGCACGATGATCGAATTCGTGCGGACGTCGGCGACGGCGGTATAGCGAGGCCGAAGCCCCGAGGGCGGCTGTTCCGGTTGGTAGACTTCCTCAATCATCAACATGACTTGGGAGGCGATCGCACTTCGGAGATGAAAGACTTCAATCTCTGCGTTCGGATCGACTGGTTGATCCAAATCGTTCACCAGTTCAAGAATCGACTTGATGTCGGCCGCCGGTGCCAGGATCAGAATGGCGTTCGGCTTCCCAACTGCTATGACGTTCACCGGCGAAGGCTGCGAGGTGTCGCGGTTTCGCAGCGTGGAGAGCTGCTGGTAGACGCTGTTCAAGAGCGCTGTCAGCGATTCGGATTGGACGTGCTGCAGCCGGTGCAGGTGAATATCCGGGGCAGCCCCTTCGCTGAGTCGCAGAATTTCTTCGATGACTTGTTTGACCGCTTCGACATCTTTCTCGTTACCTCGGAGAATGAGCACGCCCGAGCCCGGAAGAGATTCGACGGTCACGTCTCCCTTAAGCGTGCCAATCAGGCCGCTCAAGCCGGGAGTTGCCGGTTGGTCAGCAGCATCGCGCGGCGGAAGTGGTTCGGTTCCGGCTTCGCCTGTTGTGCCGTTGTTTGCGGACGGTTGGTTGGAGGCGGTGAGGTACCGACGTCTCTCGGTCCTCAGCAGATTCAGCGCCGGCTCGAGGCGACGAGCAATTAACATCGTGTTCTCGTCTCCGGCGACAAGTTGAATGACTTCATCCGCAGTACGCGGCGGCGCATCCAGCTTCCGCACCAGGGCACCGAGTTCGCGAGAAAGCTTCGGTGGAGCAGAAATCAGCAATTCCTGCCTATTCATGTCGATACCAATGGTGAACAGCACATCGCGTGATGAGATTGATTCGTCGAGACCCGTTGGCTCACCTCGTCCCACGGGCGAACGTTTTCGTCTGGCTTCGTCGCGATAGACATGGAAAGCCGGCAGCCCTGCCGGACCTTTGTCGATCAGTTCGGCTCGTGCTCCGAAACCGGCGAAAAGTATGTGGCCTAGGCGCTTAACCGGCTGTCGAGTCGGCCGCACAAACGTAAGCACATCCGCCCTTCGATCGGACGCATCGTCACGCGAATCAAGCTTCATTGCTTTTCCGTGCTGCGCGTCATCCGCATCGTTGTAGGTCGTTTGTGCGGAATCTTCCGACCGATTCGGTCCCGTTGAGTTGGAAGAAGCTTCAAAGCCGACTTCGCTGAGTTCCCCGTTGTGCTGATGCGGTGAGACTGTAAACGTACTTCGCTCGTGCTTCTGGGGTTGCTGCGGATGTCCGTGCCGCGGGGTAGGTAGTTCCGCCACGGCATCACTCTTCGGGAGTTGTGGACGGCCGTAGCGCCGCCGCAATGCGCGGAGATCAAGCACGATCAGAAAATCGTTCTTCTGCAGCAGCCGAAAACCATTTGGCTCCAACTCTTCATTGAGAAGCCGCACTGCGTCGGTAAGGCTATGCTCTGTGCGGTCGCGCCGCGTATAGCGACCGGATGGGACCTTGTCCGCCACAAGCGTTGCCCCCGTTTCGTCTGCCAGCCGCTTCAAGACCTTCGACCAAGGAGCTTTGAAGAAGTTGAGCTTGACGGTCCCTTCTTTGTCGAGGGAAGGTTCGTCGAGTGAAGTCTTCCTCTGCAACGGATTGAGACGGGATGCTCTTGCCGGAAGAGCCCAGCGTGCGGAATCCTGTTGTGCGCTCTCGGATTGCACGGCTTGGGCCGCTTGCTGCGGTTCACGCGGCCAAACGGTGAGAGGTGCTGCCAGAGCGCAAACGAGGCACCCTAGCAGCCAAAAGCCGACGCGACGCCGCGAAATCAGACGAATGGGGCTCGTCATGAGGTTCCTATCCTCGCAAGTCAAAGCGACACACTTGAACCGCTTCGATTCTGATTGCGACACCCCGCTCTATTGATACGCAGGGCGTCCCGCAGAATCGTTACAATCGATCTCTTCCCTATTATCGGTAAAGTCTACCAATGAGATTGAGAGATAAAGCTGCACGCATGATGAGAAAAAGACCTCGCTTCTCCAGCGGAGCCCAAAAGTCATAAGCATTTATTGAGAAATGACTTAAAACTCATATCGGGCAGGTGCAGATGCTCGAACGTGCCGAAGTATGGGCACGGAGCTGCTATTTTTTTAGCGCCATCAATGAGCTGGGGGAGGCGAATTCTGGAATGCGCGGGCCCGGAAGAGGAAATCAACGATGTTCCCCTCATGAGGCTGCAGCCAGTTCAGCGCAATCGTTTTGATCGGCCCAAGATTGAGCCGGTCGATGTTGGTCGCATCGAGAAGCTGTCGCGAGAAGCGGGGGTTTTCGGTGATCCCGCTACAGACGAGTGTCTGGCCCATTTTCGCAATCATCTGCTCCTGCGGACAGTCGACGACCGAAACGAAGGGGAACATGTATTCTGTATTGGCCATTTCGACTTCGGTGTTGGCACAGTGGAGCACCGTCGGTCGCAAATAATCGCAACGTTCCTGCTGGACGAGCCGCGGCCCGTTACGGAATTCCTGCGTCACTTCGGTGACCGAATCCGCTTGGCACCCTTCTTCGATCTGATTGTTCATCGCCTCAGCTGCGCCGGGTAGTGTGAACGCCGCCAGCGCGGCGTTCGGATCGGTCATGGGGAGCGGTGAAACCGGACCGAGCCTTTCGCCGAGTGCTTCGGCAATTTCGCGTCCGTGGCGTGAGACCCAAATTCCCGAGCAGCTAATGCAACTTCGCCCGCTGTTCACAAGCACGCTGTCGACCATCAAATCGAGATGCTGCTCCCAGTCGTCGACCATGTCGTCACCAAAGATGATTTTGCTGAAGCCGGGTCCGTGTGCCTGCACGTGCGGGTTACCGTGATAGCGCTCAACGGTGGGCGTGCCGCCAAAGATCATCGCCCGGTCGCAGGCTTCGAGCAGGGCTGCTCCTACGTCGGCACCGCCTGGGTAGATCGAGCAGACTTCCCGCGGAACTCCCGCTTGGGCAAAGGCCTCGGTCATACGGTAAGGTGTCCATGGTTCCTGGGGCCCCGGTTTGAGAACCAATCCGAGCTGCATGGGAATGACCGGCAGCCAAAGGGTGTGCACGCCGGGCGAATTGGAAGGGAGCACCATTCCGAGCACCGGTGCATTCGCCTGAAAACTGACCGTCACACCTCGGTCTTCGCTACCGTAGCCGTTGGAGAGAATCTCATAGGGGAGCCCCCGCGTCAGTGCGTCGAGAATCTCCGCCATTTGGCTGAGCACGAAATGGTTTTTCTTCATGTTCGCGGCGCACATGTGCTCCGGCAGTCCGGTCGTCGCTGATTGCATGTGGCAGAACTGCTCGGGGGTTTGGGTGCCGTCACCGAGAGGAAGTTCGGCACTCATGTAGAGTTCACCCGCCTGCTTACAGATGTCGATCAGTTGCGAAATTGAAAACTCGCGCAGCCGCTCGCGGGCCGGCTGCGCTTTGCGCATGTCCATCTTGATCAAACCGCCGTTGGCTTGGTGAACGGTCGCCAACGCTTCACCCGTTTCAAAATGAACGACCGCCTCTTTCTCCAGGCTCTCGTACGGCTGCCCCCAGCGGATGACGGGAATTTCAAGCACCCTCTGCTCCTCGGTCTGAATTGCTGTCGGTGTGGCGGGTTGCCTATCGGCTCGCGTTATGCGTGTGCCGACAACCTGCGGGAACCGGCTTGCGGTCAATAAACGCCGACGGTGGTGGTTTTGGCAAACTCGTGGAAAGGCCTTACGCCGCTCACGCCGTCCCAGGGGAACACATCGATCGGCCTTTCGCGTTCCCCTTCGTCACGTTCCAAGAAACCGGGAACGAAAAGCTCGTTGGTCAGCGTGTACAACTTCACTCGACCGGTGCCGCCGAAATCGACGACGCGGGTATGGTCTGAGAAATCGACAACTTCGACGACCGCTCGCGGCTGTGGTGCAAAGTACGTAATCTTATAGTCGTCCGCAGGATCGAACGGTTTTCCGCAGGCCAATCCCATCAGCGTGTTGCCATAGGTGGGTGTGATGTAAACATCTTCACCGAGTAGTTCCTCCCTGGCGAACCGATACCACTGTGGAGTGAACTCCGTGCCGCCGCAGAACACACCGCGAATGCCTGCCTCGGCGATGCTGGAGCCGCTGTCGATCAGCCGCATCGCCAACGCTTCCAGCAATTTCGGTGTGGCGAACATGCAGCGAATTTCGTGGCCGGCAGAGAGCACAGTCATCGCTTGATCGATCACATGATCGCCGTACCGCTTTGCTTCGTCGCTTTTTCCTGCCTTGAGCAACTTGACGACCCAGCGGGGATCGAGATCGACACAAAAACAGATCCCCCCGCGGTAATGGGCCAGATGCTCGACTGCCAAACGGAGTCTCCGGGGACCGGATGGCCCCAGCATCAACCAGTTTGCCCCGCGAGGAAAGGACTCGTCCGGAAGAGTTTCACTGAACATCTCGTAGTCGATACGGAAGTCGTCGACGACCACTCGCGACTTGGGAATACCGGTTGTTCCCCCCGTTTCAAACACATAGACCGACTTGTCTGCATACGCTTTCGGCAGCCAGCGACGCACCGGACCACCGCGCAGCCATTCGTCCTCGAACAGTGGGAACCGTTTCAAATCGTCGAAGCAGGTGACTTCCTTCAGTGGATCGAAATCGAGATCCTTGGCCTTCTGCAGCCAGAACGGGCAGCCGCTCTCAGGTGAAAAATGCCACTGGACGGTCTTGCGGGTATGTTCGTCAAGCGCGACCTTCGCGCTGTCAACACGTTTGGAATTAGAACTCTGATCGGACACGGTTGGAACCATTGAAAACGATAGGGATCGAGGCGGGAAGATTGCGAGGGTTTCCTCTCAGATCCGCGTTGCGGGTGCTATAACTCATCCGCGCGGGCCTGCTGCTTGCCCTGTCAAATCCTGAGAGGCAGATTTCTCGACGGTGTCTGCCGGACAGACCTCACCGATGCAACGGGGCACTCCCGTATTTTAGAGCATTTTCCCATGCTGTGTAGTGCTGGCGGACGCATAAATTCCGGAGATTGACTCCTTACTGAGACAGCATCGACTCCAAAATCGCGATAGATAATCGTCGCGACATTTCAACGAACCCGTTTAACGCTGGGTCCAGGCCCGATTTCCTTTCCTCGTGCCGCAAATCGCGACATCGAACCCGAGTGCCTCGGCCATCGCCGCCTTGGCAAACAACGCCTTGTCCGCCTCTTGTGCGCTCTTCGCATAGGCCACGTGAATGTGATTTGACTTGTGCCGGCCCATCATCTGGTCGCGGGAGACCCCATAGGTTACGGCGTGCATGATCGGCCATTGATACGTTGTCTCGTTCCACCGACGGTCGGTCTCGGCCCGTGGCAACTTGACGACGCCGGCACGGCCCAAGTCCATCTTCAAGCGGTTGTTTTCAATGTAGATTCGCGACCAGACAATTTCGCCCGGCTTCGAAATGCCACGGAGCGTGCTGCCGCCGTTGGGAAAATACATTGCCGGTTGGCGATGGCCGTCCGCCCCTTTCCAGCCGCCCACAAAGTGCGCCGGCGGTGCCGAGCCACTGATGAGAAACACCCACACGTAATCGTCGACACTACCGGAACGGTCCCTGTCACCCCAGCGAATGTCGTGCAGCGTATTTTCGACCGGCTGCCGCATCGCCTTATGCACGCGGTGCGTCATGAGGGCATCGAGACCGGCGCACTCGTCGACTTCATTGAAATGCGGAATCGCGTCGTTCCGATACAGCACCCGTTTTCCATCGCGGCTCTTTACCGGGGGACGCGCGCTGTTGTTAAGCGTGCCCTCCACCAGATCGCTCGCTGGTGCAATGTCTTTGAGACCTTGCTGGTACTGAATGCCGATCAGATCGCAGCCAAAGTCGTCCGCAATCCGCACGGCTGCGATATACATCCGGCACTGATTGAGAATCTGCGCGTCGGTCAAGTCTGTGGCATGGTTGGGGCCGGTGTGGAAGGTCATGCCCTTTTGTTCCATCCAGCGGCGAACGCCACGCGCCTCGACGTCGCTAACTTGGGTCAGTTCGTAAAACAAAGCAGATTGGCTCAACCGCTCTTTAAAAACTCCGGTCGGGTTGAGCAGATGATCCGGGATGATGGCGTTGAACATACCCATGCATCCTTCATCGAAGACCCCCATGATCGCTTTTTCCGACTGGAGTTGTGCAGCGAGCGCTTCACCCAGCCGTCGTTCGGCTGTCGGAACTTTGACGTGCTTGATCGCGGTGACATGCTTCGCCGGATGCGTGCATCGGCCGCTTTGTAACCAGCGACGCAGCCGCGACGTGAAATACCGGTCGGTAAAGTCCTCGCTCCAAAGCGTCGAGTACCGCACTCCCGCTTTCGTCAGCGAGCCGTTGAGGTTCAGCATGCCGACAAGCCCCGGCCAGGTACCGGACCAGTTGGCGACCGTCAGAATCGGCCCGCGATGCGTGCACAAGCCGTTCAGCACATGATGCGAATATTGCCAGACCGCCTCAGCGACAATCAACGGCGCTTCGGGATCCACCTTGGCAAATGCATTCAAGCCCTCCCGCTGCGAGCTGATGAAACCATGCTTCTCGCGGCGGTTGTACGAATGGGCACGGACAACTTCGAATCCTTCGGCCTGAATCGCACGTGTGAGCTGCGCTTCCATTTCGTGTTGCGCGGCCCAGCAGTTTTGGTTGGCCGACAGCCGTAGATCACCGTTGGCGATTAGTTGAACCTGGTTGTTCCGTAGTTTGGCCGTTTTCTGGCGCGTCGGTAAGGTATAGGTCGACATGATTGTTTCGTCCTGATGTCAATCGGTACGGCGGAGCAACTAACTCTACGGACGTCGATCGCGAAGGAAGCATCCTCATCAACGCTCGTGCGTTGTGTGCGGCTACCGCGAACTCGTTTCGGTCACGTCCCTCACCAATCGACCGAGAATTCCTCAATAGGGTGCGGAATGCCAATCAAGTGGCGAAATGGCGGTCTTGCCAACGCGGAACAACTTAGCACCGTTCTATATCGGCACCGCGAGCGTATCACCGAGCTTACGGTAACGTCTGTAGATGTCGGAGTAAATCGAGTGCGCCTGCGGGTTCGCGGCAGTGACGGTCATCTCCCGATCGGGATTGCCTGGCTGCGCACCGGCCATCGCGGTCACCGCCTCGGCGGGGGACTCAAATCCGCTCACCTCGGCACCTGCTGTCAACACACCCAGAATGGCCGCCCCGAGAGCCGGCCCCTGAGTCGAAGGATGGACCGCAATCGCTTCCCCCAACACGTCGGCGTATATCTTGATCAACAGTGGATTATGATGCGGCAACCCTCCCGTAGCGACAAATCGCTCGACAGCGACTCCACTTTCGCGCAGAAGCTCTACGATCCAGCGCAAACCGAACGCGGAGGCTTCCATTAGCGCACGGTATAGATGGTGCGGACCATGATTGAGCGTCAGACCGATGAACGCGCCGGTGAGTGTACCGTCCATCAGCGGCGTCCGGCACCCGTTGAACCAATCCATGCAGAGCACCCCCTCTGCACCAGGGGGCAACTCGCGTGCCTGCGCCGTCAGCGATTCAAAATCATCCTCTCCGCAGGTCCGCCGCAACCAGTCAAAAGCGTCACCCACAGCGGCTTGGCCGGTTTCGTAACCAAAGTAGCCGGGAAGGATGCCTCCTTCGACAATCCCCGCCACGCCTGGCACGACCCGCTCTTCGTTGCCGTTGAGCATGTGACAACTGCTCGTACCCATCACCATCACTAGGGTACCGGCCTCCGCGGCACCGGCACCCGGTACGCCAGCGTGCGCATCGATCGTTGCCGCGCTGACTGGCGTTCCGGCGCGCAGTCCCATTTTCTCGGCCATTGTCGATGAAAGCAGACCGGCCCGTTCGCCCGGCGCCAAGTGCCGGCCCGGCATTTTTTCAGCGACGACATCCGCCAACTTCGGGTGTAGCTCCCCGAGAAACTCGGGGGAGGGATAACCCTGTGCGCGATGCCACATCGCCTTGTAACCGGCCTGGCACGTTGACCGCGGCAGTTCGTCCGCATCAACGCCGACCAACTGCCAGACGTACCAGTCCCCCGCTTCAAGCCAGACATCCGTGGCATCGTACACAGCAGGCGCCTCGTCGAGGGTTTCCAATATCTTCGGAAAGAACCATTCCAATCCAATGATGCCGCCGTAGCGATCGAGCCATGCTTCTTTACGGGTTCGCGCCAGATCGTTGATGCGATCCGTCTGCGCTTTGGCACCGTGATGTTTCCAGAGTTTGGGCCAGGCAAATTTTTCTCCGGCGAATTGTTCCTTAAGGCACAATGGCTGACCGTCCCGATCTGTCGGCAGCATTGTGCAACTGGTGAAGTCGACACCAATGCCGATGATCGCTCCTCCATCAACTCCTGCCTGCGCAAGCGCCTGACGGACCGCTTGAGCCGAGCTGTCAATCCAATCTTGAGGATGCTGCAGCGCGAAGTCGGGCGGCAGCGTTTCACCGGTGCTCGGCAGCGATTCAGTGATCTGGCCATGCTCATACGCCACCACCGACGAACCGCGCTCGGTCCCGCCGACATCAACCAAGAGCGCCCGCACCGATTCGGTGCCGAAATCCAATCCCAGGCCAATTTTTTTCGTCGCCGTCATAACCTCGTTCCCATTTGAGTCCGGTTTTTCGGATCATGCCGAAGGTACCGTGTTGAATCGTTCTGCCGCAAGTCAAGCGATTTGCAGTATCGACTTGCACGACCGCTTCGGCCGTTGTCGAGCACGGCTGTTTTGGCGGCAGTGGACGGACTTGCTGTTTGACCGAGTTCCTTTCGCGGCCTAACTTTCAATGCAAGATCCGCTCCTGAGGTTGCCGGAGGTTATTCCCTCCGTGGCTGCATGGAACCAGCCGCTTCCGGACTCCGGTCGGATTGAGCATCGGCATGTCATGCCGGATCGATCCGATTCATCCCGCTTAAGCGGCACGGTCGCTCACGGCGGACACTCTGCCCCGCTTTCCCGCGATGCAATGGCACCCCTCACAATGTCTGACGCAGACCCAAAGTTATCGCCGATGCAATTCCTCGCGGAGTTGAGAAGCGAGGTCGAGCAAGAGACTGGAGTGCTATCGGCCGATGGCGGCGTGAAAACAGCCGACGAGATGGAACTCGACTCTTCGGCCCCGAATGAAGCAGAGGCGCACGAAGAAGTCCCCGAGGCCGACGTCGCCGAGGACCCTGGTCTCACCGATGAGGAGCACGCATCGGAAGCCTCGCCGGACTCGGATTCGGAAAGCGCTCATGAACGCAATGACAACGGCTTGATGCGCCGTGGCCCGACGAAGCTGCCCGAGGCGGTTAAAGCCGGCTCGCAGCTTTCAGAACTGTTCGACCGCGTCCACAATCTGCTAGGAGGTCAGGAAGAAGGCTCGAACGCAGCGTTCAGTCCGCAGGCTCCCGAAACAATCGAGCAGACGCGGCTGTCGAGTGAAGAGGTTGAACGATTGGTTCTCAAATATCTGCTGTCGAAAGGATCGCTGACGGGCCGTCAAATTTGTGCACAAATCTGCCTTCCTTTCCAAATTGTTGATCCGATACTCAGGGAGCTCAAGCAGGAGCAAGTGGTGACCTTCAAGGGAACCGCTGCCATGGGCGACTACGAATTCGCGATCACCGACTTCGGTCGCGAGCGGGCACGGCGCTACTCGGAGGAATGCACCTATTTCGGGTCGGCACCGGTTTCTCTGCAGGACTATCTTAAGGCGATGGAGATTCAGAGCATCGCCAAACAGGAGGCGACCGAAGAGGATCTCAAGCTCGCGTTCGAAGATTTGATCATCAGCCAGCAGATGCTCGGGCGGCTGGGACCGGCCGTCAATTCCGGCCGCGGAATGTTCCTTTTCGGTGAACCGGGAAACGGGAAAACAAGCATCGCCGAACGGGTAACCAAAGCGTTCGGTTCTACGATTTGGATTCCGCGGGCGTTGGGGATCGACGGCGACATCATTCGCCTGTTTGATCCGGGAGTGCACGAGGTTATTGAGCACGCTAGCGGCGACGGGCTCTTCGATCTATCCGGCGTCGATGCGCGTTGGGTGCAGATCGTGCGGCCCACCGTGGTCGCCGGCGGCGAGCTCACCATGCAAGAACTTGAGGTGATCCAGAACCAACAGACAAAGATCTGCGAGGCTCCCTTGCAGCTAAAGAGTAACTGCGGAACGCTGGTGATCGACGACTTTGGCCGCCAGACGATGCCGGTCGACGTCCTTTTGAATCGTTGGATTGTCCCTCTGGAAAAACGGTACGATTTCTTGAACCTTCCCAGTGGCAAGAAGATTCAGGTTCCGTTCGATCAGTTGATCATCTTTTCGACGAACCTTGAGCCCAAAGACCTTGTCGACGATGCATTCTTGCGGCGCGTGCCGTACAAGATCAAAGTTCCCGATCCGACGGACGAAGAGTTCCGGGAATTGTGCGAATTGATGTCGCCGCTGATGGGTTTTGAATACAACCGCGAAGCCGTCGATTACCTTATCGAGACGCACTACCGCTCGGTGAATCGACCTTTCCGCGCATGCCAACCGCGGGACCTGTTGCTGCAGGTGAGGAACTATTGTACCTACAAACGTTTGCAGAAAAAGATGACGCCCGACGCGTTCGACTTCGCGGTCGAGAACTACTTTTCGGTACTGTAGGGCGCCTGCAACATTGTTCTTGTGGGTTTGAGACCCTGAACTGAAGCACGGTCGCCTTGCCCGCTCGTGTTGTGCCGACATAATGAGCTGACGAGAACAGAGTGTCCACGGCAACAGCCTGAGGAAGACCTGTTGGAATCGCATCCCTTTCGTTTCATTCGCAGCCTCGGTCGCAGTCGCGAAATCGCGACCGTCCTCTTGAATCACGGGTTCGGCGACCTCGTCGAGAGGCTGCATCTGCGGCGATACCTGCAATGGGGCAAACGCGTTCTTTTCGCCGGCAATTGGAGCCTGAGCGGCATTACACACGCGGGCAGCGGGTCCGCATGGCCCTCGAAAGTCTAGGGGCCACGTTCATCAAGTTTGGTCAGGTCATCAGCACACGTCCCGACCTTGTGCCCGCGGACATCATCGACGAGCTCGTCAAGCTGCGTGAGCACGTGCGCCCCTTTTCCTCCGAGACCGCCGTCGAAATCCTACAAGACGAACTTGGAGCTAGCATCGACGAACTGTTCGCCGAGTTCGAGATCGAACCGGTCGCCGCCGGTTCGCTGGCGCAGGTGCACCGGGCGCGGCATCGTGACGGAACAGTTCTGGCGGTCAAGATCCGCCGTCCGAATGTTGTCCGCGACATCGAACGCGATCTCGCGCTGATGACCGAACTGGCAATTCTCATCGAGCGGCATATTCCGGAAGCAGAGATCTTCGACCCCGTCGGGCTGGTCAACCAGTTTTCAAGAACCATTCAGCGGGAACTCAACTTTCGCCGCGAAGCGCGCACAATCGACGAATTTGCACGGCTCTTTCGCAACGACGCTACGCTTTGTGTGCCGAAGGTGTATGACGATCTAACGACCGAAGCGGTTGTTACCATGGAGTTCATCGACGGATATCGTGTTGACGACGTCGGCGAGCTCAAAGAGGCCGGGATATCGTCCGGCGACGTGGCCGCCAACGGCGCCCGTATTTACATGAAGCAGGCGTTCGAGCTCGGACTTTTTCACGGTGACCCGCACCCCGGCAACATCCGCATTATGCAGGATGGGTCGATCTGCCTGCTTGACTATGGCATGGTCGGCATGCTCGATGACGAAATCCGCGAATGGCTGGTCGATCTCTTTCTCGCGATAAGCCATAAAAATGTGGCCGGCGCCGTCGAGTTGATGCGGCGGTTCGCTCGACCTCATCACCCGATCGATGCGCCATTGCTGCGTGCCGACGTGCGCGACTACGTCGAGAATTACTACGGTCTAAGCCTCGAACGGATGAACGTTGGCAACATGCTCACCGACTTCGTTACGATCCTATCCAATCACGGGGTTCGCTGCCCGGCCGACTTGATGCTGTTAATCCGAGCGTTGGTCACGCTGGAGGGAGTGGGCCGCCAACTCGATCCGAAGTTCAACATGGCCGCACATCTGGCTCCGGTGGTGGAGAAGGTCGTACGCGAGCGATACAACCCTGGTCGTCTGGCCAACCGTCTCGTTGATGAGTCAAAAACGCTGCTGAAAATGGCGCACGACGTGCCGCTCTTCTTGGGTAAGTCTCTCGAAAAGCTGAGCGAGGACGACCTCCGCGTTCAACTCGAGCACCGCGGCCTCGATCATTTGATTACCGAGTTGGACCGATCAAGCAATCGGATTGTCATTGGCTTGGTCATGTCAGCATTGATCGTTGCCTCCGCGTTGATTATTCGCACCGGCGACCACACGCTCTGGTTAAGTGTCCCCATTTTCATTCTTTCGAGCCTTTTGGGAGTTTGGCTCATTTACGGGGTCTTCCGCAGTGGCCGCCTGTGACCCGCCTCGCCAGGTGGGGATTTGCGAACAGTTCATTTGCCGAGCGCAGATTGTACGACGTCTGCCAGAAAGTGGCTCCTGTCGGCTCCGGCCGACGAGGCGTCCAGTCGTGGACCTCTCGGCAGCGAATGAAATTCGGCTGGCGGAAGGCCAGACTCCTGCAAGGGCCCCAACCAAAAGAGCAGCGTTGGCTCCGGGTGGGCCGCATCCGTCGTCCAGTCACAGATTTCGACTTGCGGAAAGCCTCGCTCAAGTTCCGCAATCTCGCGCATGCGGGCCGCGCAGTCGGCACCGGCCAGCGCCACTCGAAACGGCTGGACGAGCAGTCGGGCCCGCAGCGCGGCGAAGGAAAGATATTTTTCCGGATGAACGGCTTCGGAGGCGATCTCGACAAGGGGATCGAGCACGAAGCGGCGATACCAGCACGCCGGATGAGGCACTTGCAAATGCTGCTCGTCGACGACGGACGAACCGTAGAGAATCAGATCCAAGTCGA
>Ga0315336_1003616_pt1 | contig 20145 bp, 23 predicted proteins | sample ASW5metaG_FD_204512 | JGI IMG/M metagenome (GOLD analysis project Ga0315336, IMG submission 204512) | Ammonia-oxidizing marine archaeal communities from Monterey Bay, California, United States - ASW #5 | ecosystem: Environmental > Aquatic > Marine > Intertidal zone | place: USA: California... | reverse complement strand
CGATGAACTTGAGGACTGCTACGGCAACTGCTTCCCTGCAGATTGGCTGGGTGATGGCATCTGTGATGACGGCAGCTACTTCTGGAACGGTTTTGCGATCTACCTCAACTGCGAGCAGTATTCCTGCGACAACGGTGATTGTGAACCGCAAAGTTGTGGTGAAATCAGTGAATACGAAGGGGCCTGCTGCCTCGCCTCTACATGCGTCGAATCGAATGCAGACGACTGCTACTACCAGGGCGGCATGTTCTTCCCAGAAGCAGAGTGCGATGAAGCACTGTGCCTCAACCAGGGACTGGGAGCCTGCTGTATCGAACCAGGTGAATGCATGGACAGTGTCACTGAAGAAGAGTGCCTCTACATGGGTGGCTCGTACCTCGGTGATGATTCCACCTGCGGCACATGCATGTAACACGAATCAGGAGACAGCACGCCGGGAGCCGCTCTGCGGCTCCCGGCGTGTTTTTCATCCGCTCATGAATGATCAACTGCCTGCAAACGGAAGCCGGGACAGGTCGACATTCCCACCGGTGAGGATCAAGCCAACGCGGTCACCGGGGATCTCCTTGAACGCGTCGGAGAGAGCCACCGCCAGTACCGTGGCGCTGCTGGGCTCGATGATGATCTTCATGCGCTCCCAGATCAGTCGCATCGCCGCGACCACCTGGTCGTCGTCGACGGTGATGATTCCCGCGAGATGATCGCGGAGGATGGGCCAGGTCAAATCACCGAGGCTCGTCAGCAGCCCGTCGCAGATCGTGTCCGGACCCCGCTGGGGAATCAACGCACCCGCCGCCAGCGAACGGGCCGCGTCATCGGCCCCGGCTGGTTCAGCGCCCACCAGTTTCGCTTCCGGGCACAGTGCGGACATGCTCAGGCAGGATCCGCTCATCAATCCCCCGCCGCCGACGGGCACGATCAGCACATCCAGCGGACCGACTTCTTCGACGAGTTCCTTGGCGGCGGTTCCCTGTCCCGCAATCACGTCGGGGTTGTCGTACGGGTGCACCAGGGTCGCACCGGTGTCCTCGATGACCTTGGCACACGTCGTCTCCCGGGCTTCCAGGGTCGGTTCGCAGGGAACCACGGTGGCCCCGTACCCCTCGACGGCCTTCCGCTTCACTTCCGGGGCGGTGGTGGGCATGACGATCCACGCCGGGATCCCACGTTGTCTCGCCGCCAGGGCCAGGGCCTGGGCGTGGTTGCCGCTGGAATGCGTGCAGACCCCGCGGGATGCGGTCTCGTCGTCGAGTTTCAGGACCGCGTTGGTCGCCCCACGGAATTTGAATGCCCCAACCCGCTGCATGTTCTCGCACTTGAAGAAAAGTGATCGACCAGCCATGGCGTCAATCGTCCGGCTGGTCAACACCGGAGTGCGATGCACGCGGTCACCGATGCGCTCGTGGGCCGCCTGGATATCGTCGAAGTTCGCAGCCCAGGCACTCACGCTTCACCAAAGACCCGCTGGTACGAGAGGTACAGCCCGGCCCGGGTGAGATCCACACCGGCCTCATCGGCCAGGGCCATGGACTGCTTCACGTTGTCGGCCACGGTTTTCTCAGTGTATTCCTTGGCCTCGGAGACCTTCGCCCTGGACTGGACATTCTCCTCGTTCGACACCTCCGAGACGAGTTCCACGTAGGCCGCAATCGCGCCGCCGGGATTGGCGATGAAGTCGGGTATGACCGTCACCCCACGGCTGGCAAGTTCCATCCGGGCGTCCATCGTGCACGGATTGTTCGCGCCCTCGACCACCGCCGAAGCCGCGATCGAGTCGACGTTGTCGCACGTGATCACGTACTGGACCGCACAGGGGAACAGCACGTCCACGGACTGGACGAGCACGTCGTCGAGATCGGTGCAGATGTGCGGCCCATTCTCGAGTTCCGTCCGAGCCCCCTCGAAGTCCATCGAAATGACGGCTTCAGCCAGGGAACCGTCGAACTCAGTTTCGATCTGCCAGCAGCCGCCAAGGCGGGGATCGGCGATGTAGCGGACCGTCATGCCATGCTCGGTGGCGTAACGGCAGACCGCAGCCCCCATCGCTCCCACGCCCTGGACGGCGATGGTGGCGCTGGAGGGCGAACGACCGGTCTCCTCGAGCATGGTGCGTGCCGCAACCGCCACGCCAAGACCAGCGATTCCCTCGACGTCGTAGTCGGTGCCGCCCATCTCCACAGGCTTGCCGGTGAAGCATCGAGTCGAATCCAGTTCGTCGCAGCACCAGGTGCAGTGATCCGGGTGCGCTCCGATGTCGTACCCGAACCCACCCCATGGTCCGCCGTTCTCGTACAGAATCGGGGACACCAGTTGGGCGAACCGGCGATAGCGTTGTTCGAATCCCTCGGAAGCGGGGTCGTCCTTCATCCCGGACTTCGCTCCTCCGGTTCCGATGCCGGCGGCTGCGTTCTTGAGAGTCTGCGTCCTCGCGAGCATGCGGAGTTCATCCATGGACATGTGCTCGTGGATGCGGGTGCCACCCTTGCCGACGCGGCCCAGCGGACCGTCCTTGCAGCTGAGGGTGCTCCAGACGACGACCCACCCCTCCACGCCCATTTCCGGATCACGGATGGTCAGTTCCAGTTCCGGCTCCATGGCGTTGAAGCGGCTTTCGTAGTCCTGCAGGGCGTCTTCAAATTCGATTCGATCCATCTCGGCTCGTCCTCAGTTGGCAGGTCCGGCCTGGAGGTGCACCGACCAGGCCGGGGGAATGTTCACTTTGATGAGCGAGCGTCGCCCATTGTGCTCACGCTCGAGTTTCGCAAGGTAGTCACCATGATCCCGAAGCATATTGCGACCACCCCTCCCGACGAACGGGGCCTTCAGGGGACGCATGCCCACGTATTCAAAGTAGGTCAGCCAGCCGCCGCCAGCCAGGGCCCCGAGCATGATGTCGAAGATCCTCCGGGTCAATACCAGTGGGAAGTTGTTGAAGGGCAGTCCGCAGACAACCGCGTGGTACGGCCCTTCAAGCCGGGCTTCCTCGATCGGGCACTGGTGGACCTGGACAACCTGCTCCGGGTTGGCCCTGCGGTGCGGCCCAAGCACGTTCTGTTCCAGGTCGCTGGCGAAGGCATCACTGAGTTCGACCGCGTCAAGGCGATCCCCATCCTCCATGCCGGCCAGGATGTGACGGGTAAAGGACCCGGTGCCGGTGCCGACCTCGAGAAACCGCCGGGGTCCTGCAAGCGCATGGAGATTGGAGGTCATCGACTTCGCCAAGGAGCGCGAAGAGGGGGCGATGGCACCGGTCGTGCGGTAGTTCCGTACGGCTTCACCGAGGAATCCAAGCATGAAGCGTCTTCCTGGGAAGGATGACTCAGTTGGCAACCGAAGCGGTCGTCGCGGCTTCGGCCTGCTCGACGAGCGTGTCGAAGGTCGCGGGATCCTCGATGGCGATCTGGCTGAGCATCTTCCGGTTCAGTCCGATCCCGGCCCTGCCGAGCCCGTTGATGAACCGGCTGTAGCGGGTGTTCCGCATGCGGCAGGCCGCGGAGATGCGAACGATCCAGAGCCGACGGAAATCACGTCTACGCGCCCGACGATCCCGGTAGGCGTTCTGCCCGGCCCGGAGAAGGGCGACCTTGGCCTGTTGCTTGTGACGACTCTTGGTGCCCCAGTAGCCTCGTGCGGCTCGGAGCACTCGACGGCGGGCCTTGTTTCGGGCGGCGCCTTTGCGTACGCGTGGCATTGCATCCACTCCACTTCGTGCTGCCCTGGTCGGGGTCCCGTGTCATACGGAAACTCGTACCCGCCAGGAACGTCTGGTCGGTTCAATCCGAGGAAGAGTCCGTCTTCGCCTTGCGGGGAGACTTGCCACCGGTCACCCGGGAGTGCAGCATGCGGGCAATCCGCCTGAGATCACTGGCGTGTGCATAGTTGGACTCGCGGTAGGAACGGATCAAGTCCCCGGTCTTGTGACTGCGACGATGGCGACCATAGGCATGGCCCATCTTGACCTTGCCGGACTTGGTCATCCGGATTCGCTTGAGCAGTCCCTTGTTGGGCTTGTTCTTGGGCACTGGATCTGTCCTGCCACTGAGGGCGTTGAACCTGATTCCACCCGGGAATCGGGCGAAGGGGAAAAGGATACCAGCCCCCCTGACGGTGTCAACGGAGGGCTGCATGCAGGTCCCGAAGGACCCGCTCAGTGCGTCAGGAAGGCGTCAGGCTGACCGAGTTCATGCCAGTTCTCGGCTGGAAGCCGCAGGTCGTCATCCCCGTAGTAGTAGCTGGGAAGCCGCTCGGAATGCCCGTCGGTGAACAGGACGTTGGGAGACCAGGAAATGGTGGTCTGGCTCTGAATCCTCAGGCTCTTGCGAGCTTCATCGATGGTGATGATGCTGATGTGCTCCAGCGTGGGATTGCTGTCGCCCAGGAGGATCGATAAACCGGGGCCATGCAGGCTGATGAACTTATGGTGAGCCGGCTGCGTCTGGTAGCTGAAGCCGCTGCTGTCACCGGGGTTGCCCAGTGTCTTGGCATCGAGGAGTCCGCCCTGCACCAGTGGCTGGAGATCAAGCCGCTCCGGCGCTTCGCCGAAGACCGGTGAGAATCGCTCGACCGAGGTGCTGGGCAGCGAGTTGTCGTTCGAGTTGCTGTAGTCGAAGAGCCCCTGGCCGATCATCGCGAGATTCTGGCTGGAATGCTGCTGCATCGCGGTGCGCTTGCCCGCAGTCATGATGGGGAAGATCACGGCCACACCGATGATGAGAATCGCGGCCACCGCCACGAGTTCAAGTGGGCCAAACCTGCCTCGACCACCGCCGGTACCGGCGTTGGAGAATGTCATTCGATCGGCCTGCTCCGACTCGTATCGGTCGATCCGGGCCAGGGTGGCATGTACGAGTGTTTCGCGTTCACCCTCGTCAAGCGGCTCCGATGGATATCCGTCAAGCATGCCGAGAAGCTCGGCGAGGCGTTGCAGCCGTGCTCGCTGAGCATCGTCAAGTCCTTCCACCACACCGGGATCAAATCCTGATTCCACGAGTTTTTCGAGCAAGGCGGCATCCGCTTCATTGATCGACGGCATCTGTTCATCACCCTTCATTCGATTCCTCCTCGGCATCCAGTTCCTCCGAACTGATGCTGCGGCCGAAGGCCGCCACCGCGGAATGCAGGCGACTCTTGACGGTCCCCAGGGGGATTTCAAGCGTCTCTGCAATCTGGGTGTAACTCATTTTCTGGTAATAACTCAGCAACAGGATCTCCCGGAAATTCTCCGGCAGGTCGTCGACGACCCGCTTGACCCTGGCTCGTGACTCGGTGCCCATCATGCCTTCCCACGGCTCATCGACACCAGAGTCCAGCAGGTCGGCGAAGGACTGTCCCTCACCGCTGGAATCAATCGTGGCTGACAGGGAGACCGCCTTCCGGCGAGCGTTGCGCCGGTGGTAGTCACGTCCCTTGTTGACCGCAATGGTGTAGAGCCATGGCTTGAACCGACGTGACAAGTCGAAAGTCGCCGCAGACTGGTGCACCTGCAGGAACGCTTCCTGGAACACATCCTCGGCCGCGGCACGCGACCCGGTCAACTTCGTCAGGAACTGGACCAGTTCGCCAGCGTACCGCTGCACGATGGTCGCAAACGCCTCACGGTCTCCTTCGAGATAGGCTCCGAAGAGGTCTTCGTCCGACCGATGTTCCACGCTGATCTCCGCTTCCTCACTGGACACCCGGGTGGACTCGGTTCCACGCCGCCGTCGACTCCAAGGAAGAGAAATCATACCCAAGCCTGCCAGGAAGGGCCGACTGGGCATGCAGACCGCGATGGATGCATCGATGGCACTCATGCTCCTGATACCGCCCGCCCGAAGCCCGGGTTCGCGGTGAACCTCGATCCATGCAAAAAAAACAGGGCAACACGCACCGACCCCCCCTCATGACCCCTGCAATGGCCCTGGTCACCAGTTCCAACGACCCGGATGGGGCCGTCCCGGGGTAGGATGTCGCCCTTTCCCGCCCCAGAACGAAGGACAGACCCCACCCATGGGTGTACCGATTTCACAGATGTGGACCGTGGCCAGTTACGTGCTCGGGCAGAAGCTCAAGCGACGCAAGCGGTACCCCCTTGTCCTGATGCTCGAGCCCCTGTTCCGATGCAACCTCGCGTGTGCAGGCTGTGGCAAGATCCAGTATCCCGCTCACATTCTCAAGCAGGATCTTCCCCTTGAGGATGCATTGCGTGCAGTCGACGAATGCGCCGCCCCGATGGTGTCGATCCCCGGTGGCGAACCTCTCCTCTACCCCCACATCCGGGAACTCGTCGAGGGCCTCGTCAAGCGGCGCAAGTACATCTACCTGTGCACCAACGCGTTGCTGCTCAAGGAGAAACTGGACGCCGGGTGGTTCAAGCCCAGCAAGTACCTGAGTTTCTCCGTGCACATGGACGGGCGACGCGACGAGCACGACTTCGCGGTCTGCCGAGACGGCACCTACGACAAGGCGATCGTCGGAATCCGCATGGCGGTCGAACAGGGGTTCCGCGTGACCACGAACACCACGCTGTTCGAAGGCACGGACCCCAATGCGGTCCGCGAGTTCTTCGACCAGATGATGGACGTCGGAGTCGAAGGAATGATGGTCAGCCCGGGCTACGCCTACGACAAGGCGCCCGATCAGACCAACTTCCTGCACCGCAAGACCACCAACGACCTCTTCGAGATGATCCTTTCCAACCGCAAGAAGCGGTGGAAGTTCAACCAGTCTCCCCTGTTCCTTGAGTTCCTCATGGGCAAGCGAGAGTACGAGTGCACCCCCTGGGGCAATCCCACCTACAACATCTTCGGATGGCAGAAGCCCTGTTACCTCCTGCAGGAAGGCTACGTCGACACGTTCCAGGCACTGCTCGACGACACCGAGTGGGACCACTACGGACACGCCTCGGGCAATCCCCAGTGCCGTGACTGCATGGTCCATTGCGGATACGAACCGACCGCCGTCGACCACACCTTCAGTTCCTTCGGAGGCATCTGGGGCAACATCAGGGCCATGCTCTTCAACCGCTACGCCAACCCCGGCGCCACCAGGCGACTCGAGGAGGAACGCGGCAAGCCGCATGGCCCGATGGCGCACCTCGTCCAACTGGGCTACAGCCCGGATCTCAAGGAGAAGGCGGGAGCGGCGTGATCCGTGCCACGGGCCGGCTCATGCATCCGGTCCTGGTCTTTTTCACCATGGTGGCCTGTCAGCAGGATCCAGTGCCCGCCGGGGATCACACGCTCACATTGCTCTACCTGCCGGATTGCCCGAATGCAGCCATGATGCGAACGAACGCCGACTCCGTACTGGCTTCACAGCACGACGAGCACCTTCAACTGGTGATCGTCGATCTCAACACCCTGCCCGTGAATGATCGCCGTCTTGGATGGGGTTCGCCGACCCTGCTCCTTGGTGACTCGGACCTCTTCGACACCGAGCCAGTCCCGGGGGCGGGCATCTCCTGCCGTCAATGGGATCCCGTTCCGTCCTCCTCGGACATCGCCCGAAAGATCAAGGCAAGGGAGGCGGCACCATGAGCGGCTGGTGGGTGCAGACAGCTTGGAACACCAGCCCCGCCTACCTGGTGAGTTGGATCTTCTGGGTGCTCTTCAGCATCACGCTGCACGAACTCGCCCACGGGTGGGCGGCACTGTACGAAGGTGACCAGACACCACGAGAACTGAATCGCATGACGGCCAATCCCCTTGTGCAGATGGGCAGCACGTCGCTGATCGCCTTCTTCATCATCGGGATCGCCTGGGGCATGATGCCCGTGAACCCCTCCCGCTTCCGGCATCGACGGCTCGGCGAAGCAATCGTGGCCTTCGCCGGCCCAATGCTGAACCTCGTCCTGGCCTTCCTGTCCCTGACCATCCTGGGCATCGTGATCGCTCTGGGACCGGCATCCCCCGGCAACTGGATGCGGGCCGTCGAGACGTTCCTGCTCGTTGGCGGCTTCCTGAACCTGATCCTGTTCGCATTGAACCTGTTGCCGATCCCACCCCTGGACGGCTCACGCATCCTCGCCGCCTGTTCAATGCAGTTGAGGCACTTCTACAACCAGCCCCATTCCCAGGTGCTGGCCCTCTTCGTACTCTTTGCCATCTTCTTCCTCGGGGCGGGCAACTTCATCTTCACCGGCTCCATGGAGCTGGCCGGAGCGTACGCAGGCCTGGTGGCCCGGCTCCTGGGGGCCGACATCCCCTCCTGAAGCGCCGGAAACCCCTTGTAGGCTGGCCCGGGGGCAGTTACAATCCTCCGTTCGTCCACCCGGCGAAGCACGATCCCCACGGGTTGCTCCACCCACGGCTTGCGAGCGACCTCCCGGGGTGCCGTTGAGCACTCGACAGGCGTCGAGACTCTTCGAGACGGGTGCCAGCAAGGAGCAGGCCGATCATGGTCGTATTGCGTCTGAAGCGAATGGGACGGCGTCACCGCCCCTTTTATCGTGTCAATGCCATGGACAAGCGCGCACCGCGCGATGGTCGTGTCATCGAGGAACTGGGCTGGTTCGACCCCGTCAAGGGCGACGACGAGTACTCCCTCAAGAACGACCGGATCGAGTACTGGCTGAGCGTCGGCGCCCAGCCATCGGACACGGTCCGCACCCTCCTGAAACGCGCCGGGATCGATCCGACCCCCGGCAAGAAGAAGGCCGCTGCCGGTTCCTGAGGAACCAGGCGGAATGTACACCATGCGAATCGACGTGCTGACACTCTTTCCCGACATGTTCACGGGCGTGCTCGACTCGAGCATCCAGGCCCGCGCCGCAGACAGCGGTCGCGTGACCTGTCATGTCCACGACATCCGGGACTGGGCCGACAACAAGCACGAGAAGGTCGACGACCGCCCCTTCGGTGGCGGCCCCGGCATGGTCATGATGTGCCAACCGCTCTGGGATGCCGTCCAGGACGTCGAAGCCCGTGACGCGACAACCCCTCGTCGCATCCTGCTGACCCCCCAGGGGCGACGCCTCGACCAGGCGATGGCGGAGGAACTCGCAACCGAGGAGCGGCTCCTGCTGATCGCCGGACACTACGAGGGCATCGATGAACGCGTGGTCGACGAACTGGCCCCGCTTGAAATCAGCATCGGGGACTTCGTCCTCACCGGCGGCGAACTGCCCGCCATGGTGCTCATCGATGCCGTCACGAGGCTGCAGGAAGGCGTACTCGGCCATGAAGACTCGGCACGCGAGGATTCCTTCGGGATTCGCGACGAGGAACATGGTCGGATGCTCGACTCCCCCCACTACACCCGACCCCGCACATGGCGGGATCGCACCGTGCCCGAGGTACTACTCAGCGGTGACCACCAGGCGGTCACCGAGTGGCGCTTCGAGCAGATGAAGGAACGAACACGAACACGACGCCCCGACCTGCTGACCCCCTCCCAGTGAGGGAGGTGCCGTCGAGGGCGATTGCATGGGGCACAGGCCCCGGAGAGAAGACATGAACAGGCAACAGTCAATCGAATCCGTCACCAGTGACCTGCTCAAGGCCGACGACCAGTACCCGGACTTCAGCATCGGCGACACCCTCGACATCCACGTGCGGATCATCGAGGGGGAGAAGGAACGCATCCAGGTGTACCAGGGTGTGCTCATCGCCCAGAAGGGTCGTGGCATCAATTGCACCATCACGGTGCGACGCATCGTCGCCAACGAGGGTGTGGAGCGGATCTTTCCGCTGCACTCACCTCGCATCGCGAAGATCGAAGTCGTCCGTCGTGGTGACGCCCGTCGTTCGAAGCTGTACTTCCTTCGCGAGCGTGTCGGCAAGAGCCGCCGCCTGCGAGATCAGCGTCGCGGCCTGAAGCACCTCGGCTGAACAACCGCAGCGGGCATCAGCCCGCCTGCCGTCCCCAGCCATCCGCAGAGTCAGTGGCTTCCTTGCGCCGTGCTTTCATGCGCGGCGAGCCGTCATTCATGCCGGTCGAGTCGGCTTTGGGCTGTGCCCATGCCGGCATCGTCGGTGCCGGGTGCGAGGCATTGATGCGCTGCGATCTGGCCTGGTTGATCTTGTCCTCCAGGCGCTTGATCGTGGCACGAATCGAGTTCGTTCGGTGTGAAATATTGGTCATCCCTGGTTCCTCTCTGGGCATGGTTTCACGATCCGTATCGGACACCCGGCAGGGGCGATGAAGCCCTGGGCCGCATGAAGACCTGTGTTGATCGCTTGCAGAAGGTACAGGCCGCACAAACGGACCAGGTGGCACTGGTCAGTCCTGCTCGCCCTCCAGGAGCCGCCGGGAAGACTCCCCGACCTGGTCGTAGATGGTCGCCAGCAATCCCGCAAGGGGGAACTTGCCTTCCATGGGAGCCGGGCCGAGCCGACGCAACAACGCATGGGGAATGTGCTGTGTCGGGGTCCGTGGTGGCAACTGGTCCAGGCTCGAGCTTCGCCAGAACTGGTCGATCAACTCGGTCAGCGGGCTGGTTGAAACCAACTCGCCCTGGAGGTTCAACGGAGGATGCGCCACCGCCCCTTCACTGAGACGGATGGAGCGACGCTGCCGGATTCGATGCACGACTTCTTCGACGGTCTGCCCACGCACCATGAGAATCACCAGCGGCTCGACGACCAGTCGCTCCGCCATCAACCAGGCCACCGATGCGGCTCGCCGGCGAGCGCTGCCGCCTGGTGCGTTCGTACGGATGCCCACGACCTCGTCGCGACCGGGCACGAGATCAACTTTGCAGGACAGGAACAACTGGAGCAGGTTCGGGGGACATTCGCCTTCCATGAAGCGAGCCGTGTAGACCGCTTCCGCCGCCATGGCCTCCACCACCTTGAGCCAACTGCCGTCGTCGAGCATTGGAACACTCAGGGTCACTCGCCGGCCGCTTTCGCCTTCCTCGCTGACACTTGCGGACACGAAACCAGATCCGAGCTCCATGCTGCGTACCCGCCCTGACTGCGCCGCTTCCAGGCCCCATTCCATGGCTTCATCCCCGAGGTGATGTGACATGGCGTCGAGCCAGGTGCCGGCCAGGGAGTGCTCCTGCAACTGGTTGGGAGTCAGGCGCAGCTTGCCGCCTCGTCCCGCCCGCCGAAGCGGACGAGTGCTGGATGCAACTGGCTTGCCATCCATGCTCCTGGTCATGCCTCGAGCTCCATGGCAGTAGGATTCAACTGGAGGACTTCACGCAACTGGGTGGTGGACATCTCGGTCAGCCAGGCGTCTCCAGCGCCGATGATATGCTCGGCAAGCGCCGTCTTGTCCTCGAGCATCTGGTCGATCCGCTCCTCGAGCGTGCCCTGACAGACGAACTTGTGCACGTGCACCGTTCGCATCTGGCCGATCCGGTAGGCGCGATCCGTAGCCTGTCGTTCCACGGCGGGATTCCACCATCGATCGTAGTGGAAGACATGGTTTGCAGCCGTCAGGTTCAGGCCGAGCCCACCCGCCTTCAACGACAGGACGAAGACGGGAGCTGACCCATCCGCCAGTTGGAATCGATCGATCATCTTCTGCCGGCGAGGCACGGGCGTTCCCCCGTGGAGGAACATGGTCTCGCAACCGAGATCATGTTCAATCATGCCCGAAAGCAGGCGTCCCATGCGACGGTACTGCGTGAAGACCAGCGCCTGCTCGCCAGTCGCAAGCACCTCCTCCAGGAGGGTCATCAGCCGACGAGCCTTGCCCGAGCGACTCGACAACTGGCGAAGATCCGTACCGTCGGGCGAGACGATCCGGTTCAACTCCTCCTGGCCGCTCATCTGGGCGGGGTGATTGCAGATCTGCTTGAGTTGGCCGAGCAGGGAGAGGATCAAGCCACGGCGCTGGATGCCGCTGCTGCGATCCACGTCATCCATCATCTGCTTCACGACCTTCTCGTATTGCTCACACTGCTCGGTGGTCAGCGTGGCGAATTCCTTGGTCTCCACGCATCCCGGTAGATCCGAAATCACGGTTCGATCCGTCTTCAACCGACGGAGAATGAACGGCTGCACGAGCCTGCGAAGGTGATCCGCCTGCTTGCTGTCACGCTGCCGCTCGATGGGCCGGGCGAACCGGCGCCGGAAATCGGCGGCTTCGCCGAGGTAGCCCGGATTGCAGAACTCCATGATCGACCACAACTCGGTGAGCCGGTTCTCGACCGGGGTGCCCGTCAAGGCGATCCGCCGGGCGGCCTTGAGTCCTCGGATCGCGACGGTCTGCTTCGTCGGGGGGTTCTTGATGTACTGCGCCTCGTCGAGCACCACCCGGTGCCAGTCGATCGGGTTGAAACTCTCAAGGTCCCGGACAATCAGGGCATAGGTCGTGATCACCACGTCGATGCCCTTGATCGCCTCGGCGAACGCCTCACCCGTCGGCCGAGCGGGACCATGCTGCACGTGCACCGTCAACTCGGATGCGAACCGCTCCAACTCACGTGCCCAGTTGCCCATGACCGAGGTCGGCACGACCAGGAGGCTCGGTGCCAGGCTGTCGCCATTGCGACGCTCATGCTGCAACAGGGCGATCAGCTGAACGGTCTTTCCAAGTCCCATGTCGTCAGCAAGACACGCACCGAGTCCGAATCGGTCGAGGAAATTCAGCCAACTGATCCCGGTCAACTGGTAGGGCCGCAGTGTGCCGACGAATCGCTCGGGCTGCTCGATCATCGTCATCGAAGCAGTGTCGTCACCGGGGTCGTCAAAGAGCTGCCCGACCCAGCCGGTGGCATCGACGCCCCAGATGGGCAGCCCCGTTTCGTGGTCGGACTGCCCCGAGGCCAGGCGAATCGCCTCGGCCAGGGACATTGCGGTGGATTCCTGGCTGGAGAAGAAGGCCATCGCCGTGCGAACCTGCTCGGGATCGATCTGCACCCAGCGGTCGTGCAGCCAGACGATCGAGGAGTTCTGCTTCGCCAGCAGTTCAAGCTCCTTGATCGTCAATGACGTTCGGCCCGTTGTAATCTGCCAGCGATAGTTGATCAGGCTCTGCAGGCCCAGCAGCGAACGTTCCATCTCCGGATCGAGTTCGGATTCTTCGGGTGAATCGATCTGCAGCCGCATTCCGACCAGGTGATCCTCAGCACCCCACCAGTCGGGAGCAACCACTCCGAAGCCAGATTCCTCCAGCAGTGGGCGGTATTCCTCGAGGAACGTACACGCCTCGCTCGTGGAGATGTCGATGCTGCAGGGCGTCGCCTCGCTCAACAATGGTTCAAGCGGTGGATACAAGCGGACGGCGCGACCAAGTTCCCCGATGAGCAGTTCCCGTGCGTCGAGATCAGGATCACCGCAGAGTCGCTGCACATCGGATGTCTGCTGCCAGATGTCCTCCGCTTCCAGCCGCTCGGGCGATCGGTCACACGTTTCCAGTCCGATGCTGATTCGCCATGATGGAAGAGTTGGCCCGCCATCATGCTCGGGAGACTCCAGCACCAGGCAGCCCCGAAGTGGCCGGTTCCGATCGACCTCGTCGAGTCGACCGATCCACCGACGGGCATCGAGAAAGAGCTGGTGTCCGAACTCCCCGTTGACCCCGATGGCATCGCTCGTATCGAGCAGGCCCCGCAACCAGGCGACGTGAGGGTCCGTGTCCTCCCAATCCTCGAGGGACTCGATGAAGTTGTCCTCGATCAGTGTTCGACGAATCGAAGATTCCGCCATGATCCCCGTCATTTCCTCGAACAGGACCTGGGGGTCATCCTGTCCCCCAACGACGGATCGCAGGACCGGCGGCATGCCCTGAATGAGGCCCACGAGGTGGCTCCCGGTCTCCTCGTCGAGGAGCCAGGGTTTCCATGCCGCTGTCAGGTGTCCATCGTTGTCCGATCGCAGGGAGGGAATGAACCGTTGATCGGAAAGCAGTTCAAGAATGAAGCGTGCCAGCGAAGCGACGTACGGGATGGAATGGCCGCACTGGATCTGGGCGGAACGAACGGCTTGATCGAGTTGGAGCATGCTGCCCAGTGGATCTTCCTTGGACAGCCGGAGGGTGGGAACATTGAACTCTCCCAACCATGCATCCTGCTGATGTTCCACCCCACCGACCACGCTGCCGAGTCGATCACTTGGCCACGGCCCCAGCAGATCCCGGGGCAATCGGAGCCGGATGGAATCCTCACCCACGAATCGGGCTGCCTCCAGCCCACACCGCTCCTGGAGCACCGCTTTCAACTCCGAAGCGGACAAGGCGTAAACGTGTTTACGGTCCTGGACGAGGGTCTGTTCCACCACGGCACATCCACCGTCTTCAACCGGTGACGATGCGCTGCCATCGTGAACGGGAATCAGCACGAATCGCTCGGCGGATTCTCCCCACACGTGCACGGAGCCGTTATGCCAGTTGGCGTGAAGTACAACAAGCATTGGTGTGCCGACCTTCTCCCTTCCCTGACGAGGCGGCTTGACGACTGATCGCGCTGGGACTCGAACCCAGGACCTACCGCTTAAAAGGCGGTTGCTCTACCAACTGAGCTACGCGATCTCGAATGGACGATTGTACCGCTTCCCGGCCCTATCGCAGCGTCCTTGCCCCCAGAATGGCATCTAGGGCATGCCCACAATTCCTCCACAGGCTCTCCATGTGGCCTCTGGGCAGCCAAGCCCTGCCCACCCAGGGGCAGGCCCCTCAAGCAAAGCCCCCAACTCGTCCGATAAAGGGCTTGGCGGGCTGGCAGATCGACCCGCATCTGAATGGCTGGAAGTCGTTCACCAAGAAGGACTTGCGAGATCCACGGCGGAGCCGAGGACACGCCCGGGGACTAGCCTGTGATGGGATTCTGCACGCTGAAGTGCCTTGGATTGCTCCCCGCTGCCCTGCTGCTTGCCGGGTGCGGGAACACTGTCCAGTCTGAAACCTCCTCGATGAGGCACATGAGCCTCTACGGACTGTCCACCAACACCCAGGAACAGGCCACCTCCCAGGGAGGGCTGCACCAGGTGAGTTTCGTCTCGGATGGGGACTGCACCGATCCGTGCCTTGATCGACACGGTCGCACCCTCGCCTTCGCATCCAATCAGCATGGGCCGACCCATGACATCTACATCCGACCGATCAAGGGCACCACGGTCACCCGCATCACCACCGATTCCGGTGAAGACGTGATGCCGACCTTCTCCCCCGACGGAACGAAAGTGGCGTTCGCATCCAACCGGGCCGGACAGTACGACATCTACATCGTCGACCTCGCCGGTGGCCACCCCACCCGGATCACCAGCGACCTCGCCGACGAGTACCACCCCTCCTGGTCCCCCGATGGCCGGATGCTCGCCTGGAGTCGGACCAACCCGAACTCCCAGCGGAACGAGCTCTGGATGCTCGACCTGCAACAGCCCGGACGAGCCATGTTCGTCGAGTACGGCACCATGCCCGAGTGGTCCCCGGATCCGGCCGAAGCCGTTCTCGTCTTCCAGCGGGCGCGGCAACGTGGAAGCAGGCTCTACAGCCTCTGGACGATTGAACTCCTCGAGGGACAGCCGGGGCGACCGACCGAGATCGTGTCCGCCTCCAACGCCGCCACGATCAATCCCACCTGGTCACCCGATGGACGATGCATCGCCTTCGCGACCGTCACGATCGACCGGAACCTGCCGAACCACGACGCCCTCGACGTCTGGAGGGTGCAGCGAGACGGCACGAACCTCCAGCATGTGACCATGGATCCAGGCGACGAATACCTTCCATCGTGGTCTGCGGACGGACGGCTCTACTTCGTGTCGTCACGCAGCGGCAATGCCAACATCTGGTCCGTCGCCGCCGATGCAACCACGTACTCGACGAATCCCTCGTCCCGGCTTGCCGACGCGGCTCCGGACGAACCTTGATGAATCCTCCGGGCAGGCCCCGATCGGGCATGCACCGGACTTTGTCGTGCGGCGGAGACCGCATGATCACGGGCAGGACGCCATGACAAGTGCACAGACCATGCAACCGAACGAGCATCGATCGGGCCAGCGACTCTCGCTGGGCCTGGCCGCACTGCTCATCCTCGCCATCGGCTTCGGCTGCCAGCACGGAAGGTTGGGGCGACTTGATCGACCCTCAAGCCTGCTGGCCCCGTACAGCGCTCCCCAGTTGTGGGCCGTTGCGCCGCTGGCCAATGAATCGGGAACCACCGCGATCGATCGCATGTCCATCACGGACCTGCTCTCGGAACAGTTCCAACAGGTCGAGGGGGTCAACACCGTCCCCGTCAACCGTGTGCTGCTGGCAATGCAACGTCTTGGCCTCAATGCGGTCACGACTCCGCAGGATGCCAGGAACCTGATCGTGGTCCTCGGTGTCGACGGACTCGTCGTCGGCACCATCACCGCCTGGGACCCGTACCAGCCACCCAAGCTGGGCCTCGCGGTTCAACTGTTCACGACTGCGGCGATGCCGAACACGACCGGGGCGTTCGATCCGAACGTCGCCCGTCGGGCCACCGGCGAAACCAACTCGAACCCGTCGACAGCCGCTCCGATCGCCCAGGCTGCAGGCATCTGGGATGCCTCGAACCACCAGACCCTGGCGTCATTGCAATCCTTCACTCGAGGCCGAACACGGCTTGACTCCGCATACGGCCCCGATCTCTACCTGGTTGACATGGATCTGTACACGCAGTTCGTCGCTCACCGGCTCGTGGAAAAACTGCTCAGAAATGAGTATTCCCGGCTCGCAGCGGCACCAGAACCGTGAAACGGAGGCCTTTCTCGGAACCTCCGCTTCAGTGAGGACCAAGGATGGCCGACACCAACTCAGGAACCAGTTCACGACCCAGTAATGAGCGGGCCCAGCATCGGCTGGTGCTGATGAAGGGGGAACACAGCTGGCAGATCCGCTGGGACAGCGGTGACGAGGATCTCCTCGTCTCTGTCGTCTCGGACCTTGCCGCGGATGAACAAGTCGAGTTCGACTGGTTCGATGCCGCCATGGTGCGACACCAGGTCGCCAGTGCCATGCCCCCCGACTCCAATGAACATGAATGAACGAACGACCACACCTGCTTGATTCGAGGATGAACCACATGAAGAAGAATGACACCACGCTGCCGATCGTCACCGGCTTTCTCGAGTACCTGCTCGATGAACGCCACTTCAGCCCCTATACGGCACGATGCTACGGAGTGGATCTCCGACAGTACGTCGAGTACCTGGTGGATGAACACTCCATCCCCATCGACATGGTCGCCGAGACTACGGCATGGACGCGGAAAGCCGGGTCCAGCCAGACGGACGTCGTCGCGACCGTCGGTCCCACGACACTGACCACCATCATGATCGAGGCGGACGTGACACGCATCCGCGGATTTCTCGCCCACCTGAGCGAGTCGAACTACTCCGCCGCCACCATGGCACGGAAAATCGCGACCCTCCGTTCCTTCCACAAGTGGTTGGAGCAGCGAGGCACCATCTCGAGCAATCCCATGGTGCTGATCCGAACTCCAAAGCAGTCCAAGCGACTGCCCAAGGCCATCAGTGTCGAAAATGTCGAACGACTGCTGTCGGCACCGGATACGAGCACGACCCTGGGATCCCGGGATCGGGCCATGCTGGAAACACTGTATTCAACAGGCATCCGTGTCAGCGAACTCGTCGGAATCGACCTGTGTGACATCGACGAAGCTGGACAGGCCCTGGTCGTCCGGGGCAAGGGACGCAAGGAGCGGATCGTGCCTCTTGGCTCGCACGCGATGACCGCGATCACCCACTACCTGGCCATGCGACGCAACCAGTCGACGGAACCGCTGGAGTCCAGCGTTCCCATGTTCATCAACAAGCAGGAAACCCGGATCTCGACTCGATCCGTACGGCGAAAGGTCAGCAAGTACCTGGACATCGTCGGACTCGATCCCGAGATCAGCCCCCACACCCTGCGACACAGTTTCGCGACGCACCTCCTGGACAACGGCGCCGACCTGCGTGCCGTGCAGGAACTGCTCGGTCACCAGTCACTCTCGACGACGCAGGTCTACACGCACCTTACCACCCAGCGGATGCGGGATGCGTACGACCAGGCCCATCCACGCGCCGAAGCCGGCTGAGCCGGGGAACGGTTCATCTTCGTTCATTCACAGGGGAAGGTCCCGTCAAGGACCTTCCCCTGTTTCATTGCGGATGCCGTCACCCGTGAATCGCACCACGGAGCCCTGCTGCAGATCGGCAACTTCGTACGTGGTGCCTCGCCATTGAATTCGACCATGGCGGCCTCCACGAAGCACCACGCGAAGAGCGACCATCGTGGCCAACAGCGTATTCAACGGCACCATGACAGCGATGGCGGCACTGGTACCGAATCGACGAGCCACGATCGCCGACAACAGCACCGCCCAGGCTGAAAATCCGATACCGATCCATCCGACGGGAGCCACCACGATCCCACCCACCAGGGCGATGAAGGGTGACAGGTCGAGTCCTGCGACGATGAGTACCAGGAGGGCCAGCACCCAGCGCGGACACCAGGAAGGGCGCTTGGCCATACCTCGCTGGATGCCGTGAATGAAATCCGAAAACCGGTCGTACCAGGAAATGCGGAGGCAGGCGGACGCGAAGGCCGTACAGGAGCCTCCGCCGTGCTTCTTGATCATCACGCCAACGCCGACATCATCGATCACTTCCATCCTCAGTGCTTCGCACCCGCCAGCTTCTTCGAACGCATCACGGCGGACGAGGTTGAAGGCCCCCACGCCCATCGCCGCATCGGAGCCGGGATCGCGTACGGACCAGAGTCGCAGCAGCAGGATCAGGACCCGCTGCAGCGGGGCCAGGCACAACTGCAACCTGAGGCTCGGGCTCTGGATGGCGGGCAGGCCCGCCAGGTGCACGACCTCGAGTGACCGGGCCAGGTCGACCGCTTCACGTACGGTGCCCGGGGCAACGTGGACGTCGGCATCGCTCAGGAGCACCCATGTTCCCCGGGCATGCCGCATCCCGACCTGCATCGCGTGCACCTTGCCCAGCCACCGCACGGGCAGTTCTTCCACGTGCACCACGCGGACGCGGGGATCGGTCTCCGCCAGGTGATCGAGAATCATCCCGGTCGAATCCGTCGAGCGGTCATCGACAAGGATGAACTCCAGTTGCGGGTCGGAATCCTCGAGCCGACTGCGAATCGCCGCCTCGACGACGACCTGTTCATTCCGGGCCGGAACGATCACCGACACCAGTGGGTCGTCGGCCCGAGCGGATCGTCGCCGCCCCCGCAGCGCAGGAAGCACCCGGAGTGTCTGCAACAGCAGCAGGGACTGGACGACCCAGAACAGGAGGCCGAGGGCGAGCAGGATGGATACGAGTATCAACATGCGGGATCCGCCCCCACGGCTTCCCTGGTGTCGCGTTCAAATGAACTCAGGACCCTTCGTCGGATTCGGCATCGCTGCGCATCCTGTCCTGGAGTTCCTCGGGAGGGGGGAGCCCCCCCAGGAATCGACGGACTTCCGCAAAGTACCGCTCGGCCTCGAACTGCATGTGGGTCGGGACCGCCGGACCCATGTTGCTGAAGTGGACTCGGTTGCCCGGGCCCGGCAACAGGGTGATCTGGAAATGCCAGGTCTCGTTCTGGTGTATCGGACTGGTCCGTGGGCGACGGAGAACACGCTCCAGCCTTCGCTCGATGTCGATGCGTCGATCCTCGACGTCGACATGGACGATGTTCTCCATGACGGTCCACCGCTTGGTGTAGTCCTGGTGGTCGTAGTCCGGGTGCTCCGCCGCGGCCTGGAGTGCTCGCCAGACCTGGTAGGTGTCGTGATCGCCGAATTCGGCTTCGACACCGCAGGCCCCGAGGGCGAGTGTCGTGACGACGAGGAGGAGGGATCGCAGGAACATGGTGACATCCTAGCCGAGCAGGCCGATGACGGCCTTCAGGTCGTGATTCGAAAGTCCTCGTACTCCCCGGTGGCGTCCACTTCGGAACTGTCATGACCGACGATGTCGTCCTTCCGGCTGTGGAGGATCGAGTCGATGAACGCATCGAGTTCGCTTTTCACTCCCTCGGCGACGCAACGAACCGTCCCGTCGGACTCGTTGCGGACCCAGCCGGTCACCTGGAAGGGCTCCGCGGCCAAACAGGTACTTACCCGGAACCCGACACCCTGCACACGGCCATGAAAGACGACTGTCCGTCGCACGTGCGGTGGCGTCATTCCTCCATCGCCTCCTCGGGGAAGTCGGCGTTCGTGTAGACCTTCTGCACGTCGTCGCTTTCCTCGATCGCGTCGATCATCCGGAGAACCTTTCGACCGGACTC
>Ga0315336_1003615_pt1 | contig 20146 bp, 15 predicted proteins | sample ASW5metaG_FD_204512 | JGI IMG/M metagenome (GOLD analysis project Ga0315336, IMG submission 204512) | Ammonia-oxidizing marine archaeal communities from Monterey Bay, California, United States - ASW #5 | ecosystem: Environmental > Aquatic > Marine > Intertidal zone | place: USA: California... | reverse complement strand
CTGTGGTCCGCCAACTCGATATTGTTGAATCGATCATTCAATTCGCGGACTTTTTCACAGGCCGTCCGGAGAGAATCATGGGTCCGATAGATGCCGGCACCGTCCTCCATCGCACTTTGAAGCTCCGCCCGGATTGCTCCGATCGTCTCTTTCCCACCCCGGGGCTTGAAAAACCGTTCCCGGATCCGCGTCTGCTCTGCTTCGCCCTGCGCGGCAATTTCCGCGGCGTCTATGTCGCCGGACTCATCGAGAAAGCGAACGGCCGATTGAGCGGCGCGTCGACCAAAGACGAGCAACTCGGTTAATGAATTCGATCCGAGACGATTTGCGCCGTTGATGCTGACGCATGCGCATTCGCCCGCGGCATAGAGACCAGGAAGGGAGGTGGCCGCGTTGATGTCGGTGTGCACGCCCCCCATGACGTAGTGAATGACCGGCCGGACCGGGATCAGCTCCGAGATAGGATCGATCCCCGCGTAGTTCTTGCAAAGCTCCCGCACGAAGGGGAGTTTCTTGTCGATTTTTTTCTGTCCCATGTGGGAGATGTCCAGGTGCACGTAGTCACCGTATTCACCTTGCAGCGTTCCGCCCTTCTGGCGCTCCAACTCGAAGGCCTGTGAGAGGCGATCTCGCGGTCCGAGTTCCATCGTGCGTTTCTGCGGGTGGTTCGGATCTGAAACATCCAGGGACTGGCCGAGATCGTAGTCCTGCAGGTAGCGGTGCCCATCCTTGTTGAGGAGAATTCCTCCCTCTCCGCGGGATGCCTCGGTGATGAGGATGCCGGTGCCCGGCAAGCCGGTGGGGTGGTACTGGACGAATTCCATGTCCTTGATCGGCACTCCGGCCCGGTAGGCCAGCGCCATCCCGTCCCCGGTTTTGACCGCGGCGTTGGTAGTGAACGGAAATATTTTGCCCGCGCCGCCGGTGCAGAGAATCGTTCCTTTGCCCGCCACCGCGCGGATCTGCCCTGTCCGAAGCTCCAGTGCCGCGACCCCCTGGCAGCGCCCGTCGTGGACGAGCAGCCGGGTTGCAAACCATTCATCATACCGGGTAACATTCTCGTACCGCAGGGAGTTCTGAAACAGGGCATGGAGCATATGGAACCCGGTTTTGTCAGATGCAAACCAGGTTCTCTCGATTTTCATCCCACCGAACGGACGCACCGCCACTGAACCGTCCGGCTCACGGCTCCAGGGGCAGCCCCAGTGCTCCAGCCGAATCATTTCCTCCGGTGCTTCGTTGACAAAGGCTTCCACTGCATCCTGGTCGGCGAGCCAGTCGGCGCCGGAAATTGTGTCATAAATGTGGTTCTCGAGGCTGTCATTGGGCTTGATGACCGCTGCCGCGCCGCCTTCAGCCGAAACCGTGTGGGAACGCATCGGGTAGAGCTTGGACACAACGCCTACGCTCAGATCGGGGTTTTCCTCACCGATCGCGATCGCCGCCCGCAGGCCGGCGCCGCCGCCGCCCACGATAAGAATATCGTGGCTCAGTAACTCCATGGACAACGCCTGCCTCTCTGTGACATTTCGAACCTCACGCTCATCCTACTTTCCTCGTGGAAGCAGATTCGCGCAACAATATTTTTTGACTTTGAAGCCGCTGCATGATGCCTGGAGATGGTCCCGGAACTGAGGCAGGGCCATCCTACCCGGGTAGATCCGCTCCGCGTGGATCCCACCCGCCGAATAGATCGTCCCAGTATTCATCCACTCCTTCGCGGATCGCGGCCGGGATGAACGTGGGAAAGGGGAGGTTCTTCCGTTCGGCCAGGTCGGCCATGAAGGGCAGGACCGCATTCAGGATGTCCGCAACCGTCGGGATATCCACTCGGCTGATGTCGTCATCGGGTCGATGGTGGAAGAATCGACCTGCCGTGCAATTATACCGAATCCAGGTGGTTGCCGGCACGCCTGCCGCGACAAATGGGAAGTGGTCGGCGTACGGCATGACATTCGCGGCGAATCGGAAGAAAATGTTTCGAGGCTCATAGCTTTTGCGAATCACGTCCACCAGCTCATCGGGCCCGTTGACCACCAACTCGTTCCACCCGAGACCGGACCCATAGCTGTCCAGATTGAACATGAATTTTCCGTTTTGGCGAATTTCGTCGCGGTGGGCGCGAACGTAGGCGGCGCTGCCGACGGAAAGCTGCTCTTCGCAGCCAAAGCTGATCAGCCGAAGGGTCCGGCGATGGGGCCGGTTCGCAAGAAGGCGCGCGCATTCGAGCACGCCGAGTACGCCGGTGGCGTTGTCGTCGGCGCCCGGGGAGTCGGCCTGGGTGTCATGATGAGCGCCCATATACAGGATGCCTGCCTCCGGATCCGTGCCCGGGATGTCCGCGATGACGTTTTGCGATACACTCTCCCGCATGCCGCCGGCGACAGTCAGTCGCGCTGATGCCGCGCTCTCCGAACGCCACCGCCAGGCATCCTGGTACGCTACATTCATCATCGGCACCGCGCCAATCCCGGTCGTATACGCCGGAAACATTCCATCCGCGAGCGGAGTCGATCCCGGGTAGCGGATATCCACCATGAGGAGAAACAACGGACCGGCTTCAATCAGCCGACGGTACGCCGGCCGGGATTCGATGTGGCAGCCCAGCATGAGAACCGCTTTGTCCTTCAGATGCGATAGATCCGATCGATCCATCTCAGCCGGCGATTCCATGAATACAAGAGGAGCCTCTACGGTTCCTCCGTCCGTGCCGGGGGTATTGCTGAACAAGGATGCGGGGAAACTCTCCCAGCGGTCCCCCAGGTAAATTTCCATTCGTTCAGAATTCACGGCCCGTTCGCGCATCGGAAACTCTTCGATCGAAACGTCGGCGCCTGCCCGCGAGAATTCTCCGGCGATGTAATCTGCCGCCTCCCGCTCGTTCGCGGATCCGGCCAGCCGTTCCCCGATGTCTCCGGCCAGTGTCTGCAGATCCCGGCGCAGTCGGGATGTGGAAACTTCCTGCATCGCAATACCTCCAACCGTTGTCGTAGTCTTCAATCGATTCATTGTCGATACATCAATCGCAGGAGAGAGAAGGCATGAAAGTTCTGGTGATAGGCGCGAATGGCAAAATTGGACGGATCCTGACTCCCGGACTCATGGCGGCGGGATTTACCCCGCGGGCGATGGTTCGTTCCGAGGAGCAGGTTGCGCAGTTTGAGTCCCAGGGCATTGAAGCCGTGGTAGCCGACCTGGAGTCATCCATCGACCACGCATTCCACGGGTGCGAGGCCGCGATCTTTACCGCGGGCTCCGGCGGCAAAACCGGGGCGGACAAGACCATGATCATCGATCTGTACGGCGCCCTGCGGAGCATCGCGGCAGCAAAGAGAGCCGGCGTGCGGCGATTCGACATGGTCAGTGCGCTGAAGGCGCATGACCCGCTGTCCGGGCCCGAGCGGATTCATCACTACCTGATTGCGAAGCATGTCGCGGATGACTACGTCCTCCGGAGCGGGCTCGACTCGTTCGTGCTGCGTCCCGGGGGGTTGACCGACGAACCGCCCGGTGCAGGCGTCACATTGGTTGAGGCCTGTCCGGACCGGACCGGCTCCATTCCACGTGCAGATGTCGCCGCCGTTTTGATCGAGGCGCTGAAGCGGGATCTGACCGGAAAAGTACTGGAGCTGATCTCCGGTGACGCATCGGTCAAGGACGCGGTCGGTAAGTGGGTATGAAAGTGCGTTCTTCACCTTCCACTTTCGAAATCCTGGTACCTACAGTGAAATCCCAAGACGACCGCGACTCAATTGAAACGCGGTCAGACCCCTGTCGAGCATCCGGGGAACATATTCCCCTCCGATGGCCCGCAGCATGAGATTCAGTACGTTCGACGCGATCACGATCGGGTCCACATCCGCCGGGAGGATGAGGTCAATGTCATCGCCCTGCGATTCCGGACAGGATGACACCTGGATGATCGGGATGAATGGATGAGCCTGCACGGGATGCCGATCCACGCAGGCGAGGATCGTTTCCGCGCCTGTAGCTCCGAGCCCGCCGATCACGTCGAGCTCGTCGTCCGTGGGTACATCCATGACATGGAATCCGGGAGCGCCGGGAACGCATCCGTAGGCGAGGGTCGCGGCGGGGTTTCCCGAATTCAGCAGATTTCTCACGAACGCGGGCGAGGCGAGCAGAGAGGACGTTGCCGGTGCCACCACGGATCCTCCTGCCGCAAGCACTGATCGGCAAGCCGTCGCCACTGTCTCCGCCATCGAAGGCGGAACACTGATACTCGAGAACACGGCGACGATGGGCAAGGCCATCCGCCCGTCCCGGTCGAGCGAATCCTGTTCGAACCATGACGCAACCCGTTCCGATGCCTTGCGGATGCCGCCGTCCTTTTGAATGCTGGCCCAACCGTAACGGTCGGCAGGCACATTCGAGCGGCTCAGTAGATCCTGGAAAAACCTGTTCTGATACTTTTCGCATCCGTGTTCGAGAAAGATGCCCGAGTTTACGGAAGGATGCTGCACGTAGTTGAGAAGGGTGCGCGCCGCCAGGTCACCGGAATCCGCGGCATGGCAGCCGCAACCCTCCGTGTGGGGCAGTGCCACGAAGCGCGACACGCCCTCTTCATCTTTCTCTCGACCCTCTTCCAGTTTTGCCGCCATCAAGTTGGCAACCTGGCCGGAACAGAGACTGTTGGGCATGATCAGGCCGACTCCCTTGCGCCGGACCGGCCAATGGATCTCGACGGTCGGACCACCACGGGTGGGAACCGGGCGGCCCGAAAATGTTTCCCCGGATTCGATCTCCTCCGGCAAGTGTGTGCCGTCCTGTTGCCAGTTTCTCCAGATCTGCACCTGGCAGTGACCGGCTTTTTCGCCGGCCGTGCGCACGCCACCAGCGACGGAAATCGTTCTTTGGAAAGTTTCTCGCCCGAGTTGATCCATGGGTTCGCCGTCGAGGTAGGTGCCGGCGTTTACGTCCATTTCGTTTTGCAACATCTGGTACCTGCCGGTTGTGGTCACGATCTTGATCGTCGGAACGAACGGAAAATTCGTGATCGAGCCGTTACCGGTTGTGAAAAAGATCAGGTTGGACCCGCCGGCGACCTGGCCCGCGATGCTTTCCAGATCGTTGCCGGGCGAGTCCATGAAGTAGAACCCGGGCCGGGACATGCGCGCACTGTAGGGAATTCCGTAATCCAGGCGGACGGAGGGGTCCTTCTTGAGCGCGGCGCCAATTGATTTCACAACGATGTTGTACAGCCCGCGGAAGCGGTTTCCACCGGACGGATTTCCCTCCGGCGTGTGACCGTGTCGTCCCGCAAGCTCGCGAAAGTTTTCAATGGACCGCAGAAAGAACTTCCCCGTGTCAAGATCCCGGACATTCTTGAGCATGTACGGTTCGGCGCCGATTAACTCCGTTGTCTCCGCAATGCAGGCAGAGCCGCCGTGACGAATGATTTCCCGCGAGACCCATCCCACCAGCGGATTGGCTGAAATTCCCGAGAACCCGTCCGAACCTCCGCACTGCAGCGCTACCTTCAGATTGGAAAGCGGGTGATTCGCCTTGCCGCAGGCGTTGGCTTCCGGAAGCCAGGACGAAATGATTCGCGCGGCTGCCTCGACGGGGTCTTCGCGAAGATCGCAAAGGCTGAGGAACGCATGCGGAACGTGATCCAACCGGTCCCCCCTGGATTCCATGTAGGAACGAAGCACCTGGTTGGTAATCGCTTCGGTTCCGTAGTCGATGGACAGCACCGCCGCAACGTTCGGGTGCACGAAGAAACCGGCCAGGGTGGGAAGCACCCGATCGAGATTGTGAGGCGAGTCCGCCATGCCGCCCTCGGTGTGTGCAACGGGTACGACACCGTCGATGTTCGGAAAACCCGCCCCTACGTCCCGGAAGCGTTCGGCAATGACGCGCGCAAAGGCACTGACGCGCGAGCTGGCGCCCAGCACCACGATATAATTTCGCGTCCCCACACCCCGGCTACCCGGGCGGAGCGTGCCTTCGAAGGTCGCCTGATCTTCGTACTGCTCCACCTGCTGACCCGGGGTAAACTCATGTTCGTTCAGTTGAAAATCGATTCGCGAATCCGTGAAGTTAGCCTGTTCCGGCAGGCCCGCTTCAACTCCCATCGCTGGAAGCGCTTCCAGCATGCGTTCATTGCAAATGTAATCCCCCGGCTCGATGTCCCGCTCCGCCCGGCCAAACGGAAGTCCCCAGGACAGGAGTTTCTCGCCCTGCCTGATGGGTTCGGTTGCGAAACGATGACCCTCAAGAATGATGTGGGGAATGAGCCAATGTTCATCGCCGGAATGAACACGCGAACCGGGATCGATGGTGTGAATTGCGATCGCGACATTGTCATCCGCCGCCGCCATCCTGGCTATGTTCTCTACCTGAAACTCATTCGTCATGAAGTTGACCTGACAGGAAGGTACCATGGAGAGTCGGGTAGGAGTACGATTAATGAAGATTGTCCGGCAGAAACAGACGATAGAAATTGGGGGTGCAAAACCTGCAAGTTCAGCGTGCCGGGGGGCAGGGTCCGAAAGAGGGCATTCAGTGGCTTGGGGGCCAGGGCTCGAACCTGGATTGCCAGAGTCAAAGTCTGGTGTCCTACCAGTTAGACGACCCCCAAACACAAAAAACCCCGGGAGGTCACTGCCTGCCGGGGCTTACTTCCTGAAGGCAGACAGCGGCCTGCCTTCATGTATTGATGAAGGTGGCTACATCGTTGTCTGTCTCTGGTATTGGTACATTTCAACTCCTTAATTACACGATGCCGAATCCACTGTCAAGCGCGGTGCGTGGATGCGTGACTTTAAAGAAACGAGACAACTCTCTGAATCGTCCAGAACGCCGCGATGCCGCCGATGACGTAGGGAATTGCGCGTTGGGCAACCGTTGCTGTCTGACGGTGCAGTCGGCTCAAGCCGGCCAACAGCAAAGAAACTGCGACAACAAACATCACCTGGCCGGTCTCGACCCCCACGTTGAACATCAAGAGCGCCAGCGGAACCTCGCTCTGCGGGATGCCGATCTCCGATAGCGCGCCGGCGAAGCCTAGCCCGTGAACCAGGCCGAATGTAAACGCCACCAGCCAGGGATAGCGTTCGGCCAGAGTCATTTTGCCCCTGGACTTGTACACGGCCTCAACCGCCAGCAGCACGATGCTCAGCGAAATGACCGCCTCGGTTGGGGCGGGCGGAATATTCACGATTCCCAGCGTCGCGAAGGCGAGCGTGAGGCTGTGCGCCACCGTGAAGGCGGTAACGGTTTTGAGCAACGGCCAGATGCCGGTGACGATCAGCAGCAACACCAGGAGGAACAGCAGATGATCGAAACCTTCCAGAATGTGAATCGTCCCCATTTGCCAATAGGAAAACGCGACCTCCCGTTTGGTCGCCTGTTCCGGAATCGTGAAGGAAGGGTTGCCGCTACGAAGCACGGCGGAATGCTCGGTTCCGTTCAGCAGTTTTATCCGGACCAGCACGTCGGTGGCCAGGCCGGACAGCCCATCGATCGTCAGCATTGCCCCGGTCAGGGATTGGCCGCCCGTGCGGTAGCTGCTGTACTCCACCCGGGCCCCCGAGACCATTCGTCCGGACGGGGGAACCGCCGGCTCCAGAAACTCCGGCAGCACCGGGGTCAGGGCCAGGATCCGGTTCCCACGCGTCGGAACTTTCCAGGTCACCTCAACCCAGCCGTTTTCCCGCTCGTTGAGTACCAACAAGGCGGGGCGAATTTCATCCGCCCGCGCGAAACCCGCGAGCAAAATGAATACCAGCAAAAGACCGCAGCGCCGCATCATGAAGCAGGCGCGCCGTCGGGAATTTCAACTTTTCCGTCCGTGCCGGCCCCCTGGAGTACCTGGTCAACGAAGACGTCCGAGGCCTCGATCACGATATCGTAACGACTCTTGAGATCTTCCAGGAATTCCTCATTGAAGTTTTCTGTCTGGGCGCGTTTCCACTCGCTTAGCACCGAATCCCGCACACTCGCGAGTTCCGGCGGCTCTGCTTCCTCGAACTTGTGAACGTACACCAGGTGCGAGCCGAATCCTGACAGTACCGGCCCGTGCCATGCATCCGGCTCCAACTGCATGACCTTTTCCGCGAATCCGCTCCCCATCTGACGCCGGATGTACTTCTCGGAGACTTCCGGAAAATGCGATTGCAACAAGGATCCGTCCCCTTCTTTCAATTCCGCGGCATTCGGCTCACCTGCGGCCCGCAGGCGTTCCAATGCTTTCGCGGCATCATCCAGGGTTGCATTGCCCCGGGCGTCCGGATTGAAGAATACTTGGGTGAAGGTGACAAGATCCGGCTCCTGGAAGCGCTCAAGGTTCTCCTGAAAGAATGCCTGGAGCGCGTCGTCGGAAGGCTCCTGCATCTGGATCAGGTCATTGGTGAGGAATTCCAGTTTCTGGGCAAGGCGCCGCCGAATGATATGGTCATCGACATCCAGGCCCATGGCAACGGATTCCCGGTAGAGGATTCCCTCGCGCAACCATTCACGGACAAGGCCGACGAGTTCGGTATCCGTCGGCGGCCGATTCCACCGCATCTCCCACATTTCTGCCAGGCTCTTGATCCGTTCATCGCTGATCAGGATCGTTCGCTCGGCCGTTTCCTCATCCGGTCGGCCAAACATGGCATAGGCCGCGTAAATACACGCCCCGATGACCAGGAACTGGGCCAATGGTTGTTTGAGAATTGCGATCATTTGTGGGTACTAATACAGGTTCAAAACCCCGCCGTCGATGGGGTAGGCGGCCCCGGTGATGAATGCCGCTTCATCTGAACAAAGATAGAGGACCAGGGCGGCGATTTCCTCGGGTTGTGCCATGCGCCCGATGGGTTGGTACGCGGAAAGTTCCTCGAATTTTTCCTGCTCCTTCCCGGGATAGTATTTTGCCAGATATCCATCCACGAAGGGCGTGTGTACACGCGCGGGGCAGATGCAGTTGCACCGGATCCCCTTCCGGACGAAATCCTCCGCCACCGAATAGGTCATGGTGAGGACCGCGCCCTTGCTCATGGAGTAGGCGAACCGGTCTTTCACAGCGGTGATCGAAGCGAGGGATGCGAGGTTCAGGATCACGCCATGTCCCTGCGGCTCCATGATTCCGACCGCCGCTTGCAGGCAATGATAAACGCCTAGAATGTTCACCTGGTACACGCTGTCCATATCCTCGCGGCTCGTTTCCAAAACGGTTCCGATGCAGGCCACGCCGGCGTTGTTGACCAGGATATCGAGCCGGCCCTGCGCTGATGCGTAGTCCCGAATGCAGGTTTCCACCGCACCCTGGTCGGAAACGTCGACGACATGGGCGGTGGCTTTTCCCCCCTGCTCTTCAATGGCCTGGACGGTCGATTCCGCCGCCGCCTCCTGAAGATCCACCACCGCAACGTGGGCGCCCTGCCGGGCAAACGTTGTCGCGATGGCCTGTCCAATGCCGGAACCGGCCCCGGTTACGACAGCCGTTTTGTTTTCCAAAGAGTACATGGCGGTGGTTCCCCTCCGATTTAAAAGAGATGCGGTGAATGACGAATGACAAAACTTGATATAGCCATCATGCTTCAACCGTAACAGCGGGCCGAAGGCTTTGTAAACGGCCGATTCGCAGGCTCGACAATGCTTGGATGCCTTCGCTATTGCTAGGGTAAATCAAAATCAAGGAATCAAGATTGCGATGATGACGCAGCCTTGGATCGAAGGAGAGAAACGGTGAAAAAGCTCAAGGTAGGAATGATCGGCGGGGGAGGCGAAGGAGCCTTTTTTGGGCGCGTACATGAAAAAGCGATCTCCCTGGACGGGACGAGAGAGCTCGCTGCCGGTGCGCTTCGCAGCAGCGCTGATGCTTCGCTCGCCGCGGCGGAGGAATGGGGCATACAGGGGTATCCGGACTACCGGTCGATGATCGATGCCGTCGGTTCAGGGGACCTTGAACTGGATTATGTGGTTATCGTGACTCCGAACAATGCGCACTTCGAACCGGCGATGGCATGCGCCGAAGCCGGAATTCCCATCCTGTGTGAGAAGCCGATGACGTTTTCCGTGGAGGAGTCGAAACAACTTGCCGCACGGATCCGGGCAAACGATGTGCCATTCGTTCTGGCTCACACGTATACAGGTCATCCGATGATGATGCTTGCCCGGGAATGGGTCCGCAACGGTGAGATCGGTGAGGTTCGCAAGGTGGTCTCCTGGTACTACCAGGGCTGGCTGGCCACGGCACTGGAGTCCGAAGGACAGAAGCAGGCGTCCTGGAGAACGAATCCCGAAGTGACGGGGATGGCGAATTGCGGGGGCGACATCGGGACCCATGCATTCGCGGCCGCGACCTGGGTTTCCGACCAACCGGTGAAACGCGTTTCGGCACGGTTGAACTCTTTCGTCGACGGGCGGACGATGGATGACGATTTCAATGTGACGGCTGAGCTTGGGAACGGCGGAACCGCGTTAATTCACGCAACCCAGATTGCGGTCGGCTTTCGCAATGACAGCGGATTTCAGATCTTCGGTTCCAAGGGATCGCTCGAATGGCGGCAGGAGCGGGCGGAAAAACTTCTCATGCGCCGGGGTGCGCATGATGAGGTCTACTGGATCGGCGCGGGATTCGATTTCCTTCCCGACTCCGTGGCGTCCTATCTCCGGGTGCCCCCCGGGCATCACGAAGACTTTTTCCCGGCCCTTGCCAATCTTCACTGCACCCTGGAGCGGCATGTTCGTCGCGCGAAAGGCGAAGAGGCGCCGGAACCATTCGATCATCCCGGGGTCGATATGGGACTTGCGGGCATGCAGTTCGTGGAGGCCGCGGTGGAGAGTTCGAGGGCCTCAGGCAGCTGGATCGAAATGCCCTGACTCACGGGTCTCGACGTGCCGGGTTATTGCATCCGCGAATGTTGATGCGTCATTATGCGTCACTGGTGGTCGGGAGGTCAGTATGGATCGATCTGGACCGCCTTAATGGACGATAGCGCGACAAAGTGTGGTGTGGATACGCCTGATGGCACATGAGGTGCTAAATCCATTCCTGTGGATCATTGGATCGAACCAAGATCCTTCATGCGAAGTCAAATCAACAGGGAGGGATTCCCCGATGAAAGAAACAACACGTATATTCGCAACCAAGCCTGAGCAGGTCATTCTGCTTTCGGTGGTCGTTGTTACAGCGCTTGTCGTTTTTATTCACAGTCATTTCTTTGGACTGTAGCCGTAGTATTTTCGTCGTGGCCGCATAGGTCGGCCTACGAGGATACCCTGTCGTGCGAAATGGCCATGGGCAGGCGCCGATCAGCGCGGAGAACACGCAATTCGGCGGCTTCCCGTGGCCATTTCTCTGATTTCTCTACGGTGTTGCGAGGTCGACCATCTCCGCGAGCTGCTCGTAGGGGTAGATGGAGGAGGGGTGGTCGTGACTCCACGCGATTGAGACTGCGTAATTTCCCATGGAGGCGATTCGCATCGGGTAAATATCCTTCGGGATGTCTTCCCGTTTCAGCATCCGTTCTCCCGTCGTCTCGCTCACGGTATGAGCGCCGCGGCACTGGTACCGGACTTCCACCGGGTCGAGCACGTGCTCCGCTCCGTCCGGCATCCTCAACAATATTCCCTGGTCGGGAGCATAGGCGACATTCGGTTTGGTGAATCCGCCGTGACGGATGGTGCTGATTTCACGAACCACCGCGCCCGCTATATCTCGGAACAGACTCGCGAGTTCACTTTCCGGCTGTGACAGGACCATGGGCGTGCCGGCGTCGCAGGCCTCCGCCAGCTCCGGCATGATCGGCAGTTCGAATGAATTCTGGAACCCATACTGTTCCACCAGCTGCTGAAGGGCGCCCTGCCCGAAAAGGAAGTACTTTTTCCCGTCGGGTTCGGGTTGGAAGTAGCTCATGTTTTCCAGGACCGCGACAGTGGGTACTTTGACCTTGTCGAACATCTGGATGCCCTTCACGACATCGATGAAACTCAGTTGTTGCGGGGTGGTGACGATGACGGCCGCGGAGATGGGAACGATCTGGGTGAGTGTCAGCTGGATGTCGCCGGTTCCGGGCGGCAGGTCGAGCACCAGGTAGTCCAGCTCGCCCCAATTTGTACCGGTCAACAACTGGTTGATCACCTGCGTGACCATCGGCCCCCGCATGATCGCGGCCTCGGAGCCCGGGTTTTTCGGAATGAATCCGAACGACATCAACTTCACCCCTTCATGCTCCAGCGGGCGCAACAGATCGTTTTCCGCCACGACGCGCGTGTCTTCCGGTCGAACCAGCGTCGGCAGACTGGGACCGTACACATCCGCGTCAAACAATCCGACGCGCGCATCCATTGCGGCGAGGGTGTAGGCGAGGTTCAGTGCCGCGGTGGATTTCCCGACACCGCCTTTGCAACTAGATACCGCGATGATGTGTTGGACATTCTGAATGCCGGGGGATTGGGCCTCGAGAGGGTTGCCTCCTTTCTGCGCCGACATGGTCACGTTCACCGCGCCCACCCAGGGCAACGCAGAAACCACCTGTTCGCACTGGGTCTTGAATCTTTCCTTGACGGGACAGGCGGGCGTGGTCAGCTCCACCGTGAACGAAACGTCACCGCCGTCCCCGATTGTCAGTTCCTTGATGAACCCCAGGGTGACAATGTCCTTGCCGAGATCGGGATCTATAATGACCCGGAGCGCGTCCAGGATTTCTGCCTCTTTGCTCATCGAATGTCCTTCCATCGTTGAATCCACTCTACCCGGTATCCCGGGCGAAGCAAGCCCGGTGCTGTATGATTGACTGAAGGTGGGGGTCTGGCATGGTGGTCCGTACCAATCAGAAAAGGAGCGAGCCATGAATCAGACGGTCACGAGAGAGGCATTGGGAAAACAGATTGTCGAACGGGCAACCCTCCATGGTGAGTTCACGCTCCGCTCCGGCGCGGTCAGCAACATCTATTTTGACAAGTATCTGTTCGAAGCGGATCCGATCATGTTGCGGGCGATTGCCGATGGGTTGCAGCCCCTGATTCCGTCGGGGTCGGAAGCTCTCGCGGGACTCGAAATGGGCGGAATTCCGGTAGCAACGATGCTTTCGCAGCGGAGTGGATTGCCGACGCTCTTCGTACGCAAGAAGGCCAAGGAGTACGGGACGTGCAAGCTGGCGGAAGGGGGGCAGGTCTCCGGCAGGAGCCTGGTGATTGTTGAGGACGTGGTAACATCCGGCGGGCAGATCCTGTTGTCCGCAAAAGCACTCAGAGAGCTGGGTGCCGAGATTTCGGTGGTGCTCTGTGTAATCGATCGTGAGGCCGGAGGCACGGAGAGTCTCGCCGGCGAAGGTCTCGAACTTCGGCCCCTGTACCGGAGGTCGGAGTTGGAGGCGATGCAGGAGTAGCCTCCTCGTGGCACGGCGCCTCCGGCCCGTGTCGGTACAAGGAGGGAGAAAGATCTGAGCAAGGGGAGTGCAGGCTCCATTCGTGCGCTTCCTTTTTCTCTTCCCTTGTTCAGACACGGGCCGGAGGCGCCGTTCCACGTTCCTTGTTTCCTGATGTCGTGATTGAAGTTATAGAAATTGGAAATCTCCTCTTGTTGCCCTATTGATTTTGAGTTATCAATAAACCGTGCGAATTTCTCCTGCATTTGTCGTAGGTACGGCCTGGTGTCTTGTACTGGTTGCCGCGGGTTGTGGTCAGCCCCGGGATGCCGGTACGCAGGGGGTGTCTGTTACGGTAAGTATCCTCCCGCAGAAATATTTCGTGAACCGGATTGGGGGTGATCTGGTTCGGGTGAATGTCATGGTCCCGCCGGGCGCATCGCCGGCGACCTACGAGCCGAAGCCATCCCAGATTCGGGCCTTGTCCGATTCCGCGATCTACTTCGCTGCCGGGGTTCCGTTCGAAGCCAGTTGGCTGGGACGCTTGACGGCGGACCGCGATGACCTGAGGGTCGTCGATACTTCCGAAGGGATCGAGAAGCTCGCAATGATTGCACATAGCCACCATGATCATGACCACCATTCGGAAGAAGCCTCGGATCCACATACCTGGATGTCGCCGAAGCGGGTGAAGACCCACGCCACGAACATCTGCAATGCGCTCTGCGAAGCAGATCCCGACCGTTCCGAAACCTACCGGATGAACCTGGATTCGTTTCACGCAGAGCTAGAAAACCTGGACCGTGATCTGGCGGATCAGTTTGACGGTCTTGCTTCCCGGGCATTTCTGGTCTTCCATCCTTCCTGGGGATATTTTGCCGACGATTACGGACTCCGAATGATTCCCCTGGAAGTGGGGGGGCAGGAGCCCAGCGCGTTCGAACTGGGCAAGCTGATCGATCAATCGCGCGCGGAAAACATCCGGGTGATCCTGGCGCAGCCGGAATTCAATCAAAGGCCGGCGGAGTTCATTGCCCGTGAAATCGGTGCGGATATTATACAGGCAAGCCCCCTGGATGAAGCATGGGCCGACAACCTGCGCCGCGTTGCCGCGGAGTTGCGGCAGGTTCTCTTGCGGGGCGAAAGCGAATGATGGAGCAGGGGACATCCGCAGACTTAGTCGTTGAACTTGATGACGTGGATGCGGGCTACGATGCGGAACTCGTTCTGAAGAGTGTTACCTTGAAGATCGGTACCGGTGATTTTGTTGGAATCATCGGCCCGAACGGAGGGGGAAAGACAACCCTGATCCGGGTGATCCTTGGAATCTTATCGCCCGCGAGGGGAACGGTGCGATTGTTCGGAAAACCGGTCACCCAGGTTCGGCCCCTGGTGGGGTACGTTCCGCAGATTCTGGAGTTTGACCGGGCATTTCCGATTCGGGCGATTGATGTGGTGCGGATGGGTCGATTGGGGAGGCGGGGGCTTCGGGCCGCGTATAACCAGGCGGACAACGAAGTGGTGCAACGAGTGATGAGCCAGGCGGGGGTGGCCGACCAGGCGAACCGGCTCTTCGGGGATTTGTCCGGCGGGCAGCGCCAGCGGGTTCTGATCGCCCGCGCGCTGGCGGTGGAACCGCAGCTACTCTTGCTGGACGAGCCGACCGCCAATGTGGACCCGAGCCTGCAGGGAGGCATCTATGATTTGTTGGCGGGATTGAACGAGACTGTGACCATCCTGATGGTGACCCATGACCTCGGGGTGGTTTCCGCGCATGTGAAGTCGGTGGGGTGTTTGAATCGCACCCTGCATTATCATGGGGGCATCCACATCCCGGACGGGGTACTGGACGACACTTTCGGGTGCTCGGTGGATTTCATCAGCCACGGCACTCCGCATCGGGTATTCCCGAAGCATGGGCAGGGACACTAGAAAAGATGGCAGAGTTCTTTGAGTATGATTTCATCCGCAATGCGCTGGCAGCGGGGTTGCTGGTCAGTGTCGCCTGCGGCGTAATCGGCACTTTCGTGGTCCTGAACCGCATGGTTTTTCTCAGCGCGGGCATTGCCCACGCCGCATACGGCGGCATCGGCCTTGGATACTTTATCGGGTTCAATCCCGTGTTGGGCGCGGTTGGGTTCAGCGTGGTCGCCGCGCTGGGCATGGGGGCCATTGAGCGTACCGCCAGGCAGCGAACCGATACCGTAATCGGCGTAATCTGGGCCGCCGGCATGGCAATCGGAATTATACTGATCGACTTGACGGAGGGGTACAAGGCGGACTTGATGGGGTACCTGTTCGGGAGCATTCTCGCGGTGCCGGCGTTCGACCTGTGGGTGATGCTCGGTCTGGATGTGGTGATTGTGAGCCTCGCCGCGCTGTACTACAAGGAATTGCTGGCCATCTCCTTTGACGAGAATTTTGCCCGTATTCAGAACGTGCCGGTGGACCGGCTCTACCTTATCCTCCTATGCATGATCGGCCTCACCGTGGTGATGATGATGCGGGTGGTGGGTTTGATCCTCGTGATCGCACTGCTGACGATCCCTCCCGCCATCAGTACGCTCTTTACCCGTGACATGCGAAAAACGATGATCGTTGCCTGCCTCCTGGGCATGGTTTTTACGACCGTCGGGCTTCTGATTTCTTTTGCGTTCGATCTCACTTCGGGCGCCGCGATCATCCTGGTTAGCGCCGCCGCCTACCTGGTCGCGCTTGTCATCCGGAGATGTGTTCGTACGGCCGCTTGATGTCGGGAAAGTTACATAGTAAACCAGAGAACTGAAGGGAGGCTGGTACGATGGCAGGAAACGCAAATTCAACGTCACGATGGCTGGGAGGATTTCCCCGGGTCGGCATTCGGCCCACGATCGACGGGCGTCTCGGCGGAGTCCGCGAGTCCCTGGAGGACCAGACCCTGCGACAGGCGAAGTCGGTCGCGACTCTGATTTCGAAATCGCTTCGGCATCCGGATGGGACTCCCGTCGAGTGCGTCATTGCCGATCGCACGATCGGCGGCGTTGCCGAGGCCGCCGCCGCGGCCGAGAAATTTCGCAGGGAGGGCGTCGGCGTTTCCATCACCGTGACTCCCTGCTGGTGCTATGGCTCGGAAACGATGGACATGGACCCGCTCCTGCCGAAAGCGGTCTGGGGATTCAACGGCACCGAACGGCCGGGTGCTGTGTACCTGGCCGCGGTGCTCTCCGGACACACCCAGAAGGGAGTGCCCGCTTTCGGGATCTACGGTCAGGACGTGCAGGATGCAAACGATCGATCGGTGCCGAAGGATGTTCAGGAAAAGATACTGCGATTCGTGCGCGCGGGGCTGGCGGTGGCCACCATGCGGGGAAAATCGTACCTCGCCATGGGTGGAGTTTCGATGGGGATCGCCGGGTCCATCGTCGATCAGCCCCTGTTCGAGCGTTTTCTCGGCATGCGGGTCGAGACGATTGACATGACCGAGTTTCTCAGGCGCATCGACAAGGGAATTTTCGATCCCGCTGAATTCAAGCGCGCAATGAAGTGGGTGGAGGCGAATTGCAAGGAGGGGATGGATTACAATCCGCCCGGCAAAAGACGGACCCGGCAACAGCTCGATGCCGAATGGCGGACCTCGGTGAAGATGGCTCTCATTGCCCGGGACCTGATGATCGGAAACCCGGCGCTCGAAGAAATGGGATTCGGGGAGGAAGCGCTGGGACGCAACGCGATCGCGTCCGGGTTTCAGGGGCAGCGTCAATGGACGGACTACCAGCCGAACGGAGATTTCCTCGAAGCGATCCTCACCAGTTCATTTGACTGGGATGGGATCCGGGCCCCGTACGTGGTTGCCACGGAAAACGATGCGTTAAACGGGATTTCCATGCTGTTCAACTACCTCCTGACCAATACCGCGCAGATCTTTGCCGACGTGCGCACCTACTGGAGTCCGGCCGCGGTGAAGCGGGTTGCGAATCACCGGTTGACCGGGAAGTCTGCGGGAGGAATTCTTCATCTCATCAATTCCGGGCCCGCCACCCTGGACGGGACCGGGCAACAGAGCGGTGGAAGCAAGCCCGCGATGAAACCGTTTTGGAAAATTTCGAAAGCCGAAGCCGCAAAGTGTTTGCGGGCGACGACCTGGCACCCTTCGATGACCGAGTATTTCCCGGGAGGCGGATGGTCAACCCGGTATCTGTCCAAGGGCGGTATGCCGTTGACGATGTGTCGTCTCAATATGGTGGAGGGGCTGGGACCGGCGCTTCAGATCGCGGAAGGATGGAGTGTCTCGCTCCCTAAAAAAGTGCACGACATCCTCGATCAGCGGACAAATCCGACCTGGCCGACGACCTGGTTCGTGCCCCATCTCACCGGATCGGGCGCGTTTCGGGACGTGTACACGGTCATGAACAACTGGGGCGCCAATCACGGAGCGATCAGCTACGGGCACATCGGCGCGGATCTCATCACCCTCGCGTCAGTGCTTCGGATTCCGGTCTACATGCATAACGTTTCCGAGGATAGGGTGTTCCGGCCCAGCGCCTGGACGGCATTCGGAGTGAATGAGCCGACCGGCGCCGATTTCCGGGCGTGCGCGAACTACGGCCCCTTGTACGGCTGAATCCAACCCGTCCCGTCTTGACGATCAAAAAAAGCGCCCCACGGACTCGCGGGGCGCCTTTGCCGGAGGTTGGAACGGCGAAGTGAATCAAATCTTAGCGATTAGAACGTGTAATAAGCGTTGAGTCCGCCGTATACATCCGTGTCTGCCGTTTCTTCAGGAGGCAGCACGCTCGTATCGGCGGTGTCGGTGTAAGCGATGAAGCCACCTACGGAGACGGCCTCATTCACCGAGTAGTTCAACTCAAGCGTAGTGTTCCAGTTGAAGAAGCCGGAGCTGGTGCCGCCGGCCGCCGCCGCGAAGTCCGAGCCTGCGAAGCCGATCAGTGCACTCAGGTCTACCGACAAATCTTCCGTGGCCGGATGCGAGTAGGTGACCTCTACGTCTCCATAGTAATCGTCAATCTCGTCCCAGTCGTAATAGAAGTTAAATTTGCCTGAGAAAGTACCCTGGACCTTTTCTGAGTCCATGGATTTCTCCAGGCTCAAATACAATTCACGGGTTTCCTGTACGGCACGAAAGGGAGCCTCATCCGTAGTCTGGTTCGGAAACAGATACGTGATATTCCCAATGGTCAGATCCACCTGTTCGACCGGGAGTTTGTAGAAGATCGTCAGGTCGACTTCCGAGAATTGATGGTCTTCCGGGAGCCTGCCGTCATCGTCTCCGATGTCCCAGTTTCCCCACACGTTGACGCCCCAGTACGATTCCGCGGATGCGGAATTCAATGGTTGAACGACATCCACGGATGGTTGGATTACTGGATCCTGGTTGAGTGAAATCCCGCGCCAGACGTAGGCGGAATTCAAGTCCGCGCCAACGGTTGCGACCGCCGCTTTCGCGGTTGGGGCTGCCAGCAGAATTACGGTTGCCATTGCCAGTACGGAACTACATGCCTTCATCATTTTCATGTCTCTTACCTCTTCTTCTTCTTGGTCTTCCGTTTTCCAACGCTCGGACAGGAACTTGAGTCTGTTCCAATCCACGATTGCTCCGGGTCCGACCGACTCGTCGGGCGAATCCGGGCTAGATATCGAAATACATCGCGAATTCGTGCGGATGGGGGCGAAGCTTCAGTTCCTGCACTTCGTTCTCCATCTTGTACGAAACCCACGTTTCAACCACGTCCTCGGTGAAGACATCGCCCTTCAGCAGGAAATCGTGATCCGCCTCGAGCGCCTTCAGCGATTCTTCCAGGGAGCCCGGTGTTTGCGGCACGCCTTCGGCCTCCTCCGGTGACAAGTCGTAGATGTTCTTGTCGAGGGGTTGCCCCGGATCGATCTTGTTCTGGATTCCGTCGATGGCGCCCATCAACAGCGCCGTCATTGCCAGATAGGGATTGCAACTCGGGTCGGGGCAGCGGAATTCGAACCGCTTTGCGCTCGTCGACTTGGAGTACATCGGGATCCGGACTGCCGCACTCCGGTTTCGGCTCGAGTAGGCCAGGTTTACCGGCGCTTCGAAGCCCGGAACCAGCCGCTTGTAACTGTTCGTCGTCGGATTGGTGAAGGCGAGGATGGAAGGCGCGTGTTTCAGAACGCCGCCGATCGCGTGCATTGCCGTTTCCGACATGCCCGCGTAGCCGTCGCCGGCGAAGAGATTCTTGTCCCCCTTCCAGATGGAAAGGTGAGTGTGCATTCCGCTGCCGTTGTCGTTCCAGATCGGCTTCGGCATGAAAGTAACCGTTTTGCCGTACTGTCTCGCGACGTTTTTAATCACATACTTGTACTTCAGCAATTGATCGCCCATCTCGACCAGTGGCGCAAATCGGAAATCAATCTCGGCCTGTCCGCCCGTGCCGACTTCATGGTGCTGGCACTCGATCGGAACCCCGATGCTCTCCAGCGTCAGCATCATTTCGCTGCGAAGATCCTGGGTCTGGTCGGTCGGCGGTACCGGAAAGTATCCCTCTTTGTATCGAGGTTTATATCCCAGGTTGTGAGAGAGTCCGCTCTCATCGATATTTTCCTCCCGACCGGAATTCCACCGGCCTTCGATGGAGTCCAGGAAGTAGTAGCCTTCGTGTTCGTTCTGGTCGAACCGCACATCGTCGAAGATAAAGAATTCCGCTTCCGGCCCCACGAAGGCAACATCGCCGATGCCGGAGCTCTGGAGGTACGCCTCCGCTTTCCGCGCCACGTGCCGCGGATCCTTCGGATAGTCCTCGCCCGTAATCGGATCGCAAATGTCGCAGATCACGTTCAGCGTTTTGTGAACAAAGAACGGG
>Ga0315336_1003614_pt1 | contig 20153 bp, 11 predicted proteins | sample ASW5metaG_FD_204512 | JGI IMG/M metagenome (GOLD analysis project Ga0315336, IMG submission 204512) | Ammonia-oxidizing marine archaeal communities from Monterey Bay, California, United States - ASW #5 | ecosystem: Environmental > Aquatic > Marine > Intertidal zone | place: USA: California... | reverse complement strand
CAGCGTCAAAACCAGACCGCCAAACAGCACGACAAACTGCGCGACGTCGGTCCAGACCACCGCTTGCATGCCACCGAGCATCGTGTAGAACGTCGCCAGACAGCCGACCGAGATCAGTACACAGACTGTCCACTGGTGTTGGGAGATTGCGATCGGCCAGATGTCACCGATGCTGTCGTACGTGATTTGGGCCACGGCGACGGAAGCCGTGCGGACGATGATCGCCATCCACAACAACCGCAGAATGAACACGAACAACGCCACCGCTGTGCAGCGAGTCAACAGCCCGAATCGCGGTTCCAGATATTCATAGATACTGGTGACCCCCAGCCGCATGAAAAACGGAATCCACAAGAAATTCACGATCACAAACGCGATTGGTAACGCCAACCAACCAACCGACAGCGCCAGACCGTGCTGGATGACTTCTCCCGGAGTCGCGAGATAGGACACGGTCGACAGCATCGTGGCCACAATGCTCAAGCCGACTGCCAGCCAGGGCAATCGACGTCCGCCTACAAAAAACTCGGACGTCTCTTGTTGCTGCTTCGAAAAAAAACAGCCCACACCCAGGACACCCAACAAGTACACCAAGACGACAACATAGTCGATAGGCTGCAGACCCGCGGATTGTGCCAGGATGGATGGGGGAACGGGCATGGCGTGTCACCTGTCCCACGGCGGGGAACAAACATGGTCAACAGACAGACAATCGCAACAGGCGAAAACGACCGGGTGCGGGCGTTTGTTTCCGGGATATTGCACTGCTGCTGAGCATATCCGTCACAAGGGAAGTGTGAAAGTCCGTGCGTGACATGCCCACCTCCGCCTGTCACAAAGTCGTTTCAACCTGATTACACTCTCGAAGCGGAGAACGTTTCCGGTGACCTGCCGACACACGGTTGCCAGAATCGGACTCCAGCGTCAAAGTGACAGGACATTCTGACGACCAGCAGACTCCTATCGGGAACACGCACATGCCGAAAATCAAGATCGGTCAGATTGGAGTTGGCCACGCGCACGCATCCGGCAAGATGGGGGCCTATCGCAACTCGCAAGACTATGAGGTCGTCGGCATTGTGGAACCCGATCCGCAATTGCGCAGCCGGGCTCAGTCGCAAAGCGTATATCGGGGCCTCAAGTGGTTGACGCAGGAGCAGTTGTTGAATATTGACGGTCTGCAGGCTGTGGCGGTTGAGACGCGCGTCCGTGACCTGCTGGACGTCGCGGAAACCTGTGTCCGACAGCGGTTGCACATCCACCTCGACAAACCCGCCGGCGAGAGCTTGCCGCAGTTCAAGCGGATTCTGGACGACGCTCAGCGTAAACACGTGCTGGTACAGATGGGCTACATGTATCGCTACAACCCAGGTTTCGTGTTGCTGCGAGATTTCTTGAAACGTGGCTGGCTCGGTGATCCGTTTGAAGTGCACTGTGTGATGAGCAAGCTGGTTGGAACTGACAGCCGGCGCGGTTTGTCCGCATACCGTGGCGGGACAATGTTCGAACTGGGCTGCCATGTGCTGGACCAGGTCCTGGCCTGCCTGGGGACTCCCGACAAAGTGCACGCCTTTCCACGCCACTCGGCCGCAGCGGACGATGGCCTGGCCGACAATATGCTGGCCACACTCGAGTATCCGCGGGCCACCGCCACGGTGCGTTCGAGCGTCAACGAAGTCGATGGGGGCGCCAGACGGCACTTCTGTCTGTGCGGCAGTCAGGGAACCGTCCACATCCAACCACTCGACAACCCCTCGGCGCGTGTCGCCCTGTCACAGCCCAGAGGCAAGTACGTCAAGGGTTATCAAGATGTACGGTTTCCCAAATACGTGCGGTATGTCGACGACGCGGCCGATATGGCGCGGATCATTCGCGGTGAAAAGGACGCGGATTTCTCTTATGAACACGATTACCAGGTGCAGAAGACTCTGCTGCTGGCGTCGGCATTGCCACTGGACTGATCGCTGATCTGCTGAGACCGCCGCTTCACAGCATTTTCTCCAGAATCAACGTGACCGAAACCCATGATGCGTAGATGCCCAGCAGGAACAGGAAGCCCATCAACGCGTTTTCCCAGATGCCGTTGATGTCGGACGCACCGATACATCGCGGGCTGGCCGTGATGTACCACAGACCGCCGGCAATGATGGGGATCAATAGCACTTGCAGGCTGTTGCTGACCAGGGTCAGCGTGACAAAGTCCGGCATTCCTGGCAGCGTCCAGACCAACGGCGACAGCAGACACCAGACCACAATCGCCCTGTAGACCGGGTGAGACTGAAACTCCTTGCTCTGCAGAATGCGGCCCGTACGCCACCTCAAAAATGCGTGACTGCCCAACAAGGCCAGCCCCAGCGCGTGCCCGATCAGCGAGGTGAACACGGCCGCGAAGATGCCCACATACAACACCGTGCGCCCCAGGGGGCCGATCACTTCGCTCAACAGTCTTGGCAGATCGTCCATGCCTTTGATTGTCAGATTGCGGGGATACAGCAGTTCAGCGCCCAGGGTCCAAATCGAGAGATTCAACACGATCATGGCCACCATGGCCAGCAGAAAGTCGTAGCGCTGCACCCGCAGGAACTGTCGGCCCCGCCAGCCCTTGTTTTCCAGAAAATAGGGGTACAGCAGGTTGCCCAACGAGCCTCCCACGGCGCCGATCATCGCCGTGGCCACAAGCAACGCGTTGTAATCGCCGGATTGATCCGGCAGCGACACGCGGTACAGACCCTGGAAAACGCCCCGGGGGTTCGGGCCCACACCGATGGCCGTGCCCAGGAAGCAGAGGGTCAACACCGCCAGCAAGATCTTGAACAGTGTTTCCACTCGGCGATAGCTCGGACGGAAGACCAGAAACAGCGCGATCACATTCCACAGCATCGCCCATTGCCAGGTCTGCCCGTGGCCCACCATGTTCACACACGCTTCGCCAATTCCGACGGTCATGTAGGACGCGTAGACGTGGCTCATGACCACCGCCGCTACAAACAACAGCGGAGCGTAACAGGAATGGACACGCACCAGTCCGTCCAGCACACTTTCGTTGTGTTGGTTGCACAACTGATAACGGGCAATCAGCGATACGAACAGATAACGGACCACCACTGACAGCACCAGCACCCACATCAGCGAGTAGCCGTAGTTGCCTCCGGCCACGCCCATGTCGACAATGTCGCCGGCTCCCAGCCACGTCAGGACCACGACGATCCCGGGCCCGAACGACCGTACGTATTCCATGAAAGACCGCGGCGGCTGTATGGCGGGGACGTCAGGTTGCGGTATCCCGGGCTCGCTCATCGATCACTCACTTCAACGGGTCTGTAACAGTCGTATCCGGTTTGTTGGTCCCTTGCCCTCAATCGGAAGTGTCGGTGCTTCATGGGGAGCATGGATTGTGATGCTGCTGATTCAACGGCAGCCGCATCTGCCCAGCGGCTGTTTGGCCAGCAGTGCATCACCCGAGCGCGTGTCGCCGGCGGTTGATCCTCGTGTATCGTGCCGCGCGCCGCCAGTCCATAGCGGCCGCACGCCTTTCCAGGGACTGCTCCGCGTGCACGCTCAATCGCTCAATGGCGAAACAGGAATTCGTTGGAGTTGATCAACGCGTGCTGCAGATCACGTAAGCCTCGTTCAGGTGAATCTGCTTGTTCCAAATGCCGCTGGACCAGCTTGAACTCCGCGGCGGTCGGCCGTCGGTTCACCGTCGCCAGGTACAATCGCTCGACGATGCCGGGAGTGGGCAGCTGTTGTTGCAACATGCGGCCCAGGCGACTCTCGGGATGATCCAGGCGGGCCAGGAGCGAAGGGTTGTTCATCAGGTGCATGACCTGGTTGAGCGATGGTTCCGTTTCACGGGCACAGTCACAGGCCACGTCGCGGATTGGCCGAGTGAACGCTTGCAGAAACTTGTGGTCGACATTGCCTTCGGCCAGTTCGATCGCTCGTGTGCCCAATGGATAATTGGGAAACTGTTCGGGCAGCCCCGTACATTCGGCAATGGCGTCGAGAATCTGTTCGGCACTCAGCATCCGCACTTTGGCGCGGGTAAAGTAACGGTCGGGGTTGGCGGCGAATTGAGATTGTTGCGGATGGGGTTGCATGCTCAATTGGTAGGTCCGTGAATTGAGGATCTCGCGGATCAGCGGTTTCATGCGGTAGTCGTGGCGGGCAAATGTGCGGGCCAGAGCGTCCAGCAATTCCGGGTTCGACGGCGGGTTGGACAGCCGGAAGTCATCGACCGGTTCCACGATGCCCTGGCCCAGAAGTTGAGCCCACACGCGGTTGGCGTGAAATCGGGCGAACCAGGGGTTGTCTGGATCGGTCAACCAGTTGGCCAACTGTTGGCGGCGATCACCTTTCGGGTCGGCGTCACCGATCGCTTGCCCGAATGCGGCAGGGACGACCACATCGCCGGTGACCGGATACTTGACTTCGCCCGATCCGGCCAGGTAGACCGTTTCATCGTCCAGACCGAATCGCGTGCCCTTCAATCGCACTCGGGCAAAATAGGCCGACAGTCCATAATAATCGCGTTGTGTAATCGACTCGTAGGGATGGTTGTGACACTTGGCACACTGGATGCGGACTCCCAGGAACAGCTGGGAAAACGACTCCGCAGCCGTGGTTGGTGTGCGGGAAATCCGAAAGAAATTGGCGGCGGGAACGTGCACCGTATTGCCCTGGCTGGTCAGAATCTCCCGCGCCAGCATGGCCATCGATCGGTCTTCTTCGAAGTACTGCACCAGGTAACGATGAAATGTGTGCACGCCGCGTTCGGAAATCGTCTCGCGGTTTCCGCGCATCACATCGGCCCATTTCAGAGCCCAGAAGAAGCCGAATGTGGGACGCTCGAGCAGCTGGTCGATCAGGCGTTTGCGTTTGTCGGCCTGTCGTGAATCGATGAAGGACCGCGTTTCGTCGGCCGTGGGAATACCACCGAGCAGATCCAGGTGGACCCGGCGGAGGAACACCGCGTCGTTTGCCAGCCGGGAGGGCGTCAATTGCAGACGTCGCTGCCGTGCAAACACCAGTCGATCAATTTCGTTGTCGACTACGAGCTCGGGGAATTCAAAACTCGGATCGTGCCGTACGTAACCGAGCTGGACCGTTTGAATCCGGTCCAGGAACCGCACCAGCACCGCGGCTTCACCCGTACCCTGAAACTGGACGCGACCTGTGGGATCAACCCGTGCCGCATCCTGGCCAGCGATCGTGAACACCGCCAGATCCGTGACGTCCTGAACCGCACCGTCGCTGTAGTGCGCTCGAGCCACGATCTGTTGGCGGGGGCTGGATGGATGCAACGTCACCTGTTGCGGAATGACTTCCAGACGGACGAGCCCGCGGTCAGGTTGTGTATCCCGGCAGCCTTCGGCGATCCACTGACGCAGCGTCTGGTAAGCCGAGTCGTCGGTTCGAAACCGGCGGCCACCAAGGTGAGCCACCCGGCCTGTGCCCTTCAGCAGCATCAGGCTGGATTCCGGTTGGCTGGTATTCCTGCGACGACCAAACAGATCCCGAGTGAGGTAGCGCAGATCCACCGCGGGATCGAATCCGCGGAGGCTCAGGCGAAACCCGTTCTTCCCTTGCGGGGATCCGTGGCAAGCTCCTTGATTGCAGCCACCACGACTCAGTGCTGCAATCACTTCCGTTCGGAAATGCATCGGTCGCGGCGCGTCGATTTCGGCAACCCGCACGACACATCGCGCGGTCTGCTGGCCGAAACGGATGCGGAGTTCCGTGGTGCCGTTGGCATGTGGCGTGACAATGCCATCGGACGTCACGCTGGCCACGCTGGGATCGGCCGACACCAGGCTGGCCGCTGGCGTGGCGTCAGCTCGTTTTCCGTCGGAATAAACCCCGGTGATCAACAGACGTTGCGGGGATGTTTGTCCGTTGAAGTCCAATTTTTCCGGCGCGACTTCAATTGCTTCAACATCCTTCGCAGGTGCGGCCGCGGGATCGGCAGCCAGCCGTCGCGGCGGCGCAATCATCATCCAAGCCGCCAGGCAGCAGATCAACAGCCGCTGTGGGATCGCGTGGCGCCGCCGAATTGGCTGGATCCGTGGCGCGCTGCGGTGTGTGGGAATCGCGGACCGTGGATGCCGAGTCTTGCGCCGAAAGGCATCGCTGGTGCATGGCTGAGGCGTCAACGCGGTGAGCTGCAACGCATCGCGTTGTAAACGTACCGGGATGCGACGATCGGTGGCCGATCGGGCTGTCGTCTGTTTCATTTGACCACCACAATCAATTTGCCACCGGCGGCTTGTTCCGAATAGCGGCGGATGCGGGCCGAGGCGGGCAGGCTCACCGAATAGCGTCCCGGTTTCGTACCCGGTTTGACCTGAACCTGCAATTCCGCGTGACTCTGTCCGGCGGCGAACGGCAACACACCCGTCACTTCCAGACCTTCCGGACCAACGGGGTTCACCGTCAGCGGACCATCGTAGGGCGACACGCGGTTCGCCGCGATCCGCACTCGGCCGCTGTCACCGGCCGACAACTCCAATTGCTCCGGTTCGGCTTGTGGAGCGAACGCCGTCTTGACGTCCAGTTCCAGTATGCGTGTCAAGTGAATCACGCGATCGTTCAGTCGGGCCGTCCCCGTGATCGTTACGGGATGCTTTATGATGGGGGTATTGACGCCCGATTCGAAGCGGCCAGCCAGCATGTAGTGTGCACGGTCGGCCGCGGGAATCTGCCATTTCACGGTGGGCATTTGGAGCTGCTTCTGTTCCAAAGTTCCACCGCGGGCGATGAACGTCACGGGCCCATCAAAGCCGCCTTGGAATTGCGTTTCGATTTCGAAGTCCGTGTTCCAATAACGGGGCAGTACGACAAGCTCGGGGCGGACTGCGAAGTCGAACGGAGCCCGAGGGAGAATGACCAGCGCGATGCGGTCTGTGAGCGACGGTGGCAGCCGCCGCTGGTCTTCGCGTAACTCGAAGGCTTCGCCGTGGGGGCCACGTCCCGTCGGCCGACGATCGAGCAGTGGGAACGTGCGGGCCCAGGCTTCCACCGCAGCGGATTCGTCCAGTCCCCGCGCATGAATCTGGATGCTGTAAACACCCTGGGGCGCGTCGGCCGAGACCTGCAGCCGAGGCGTGATGGACGTCTGGCCCTCGGCGATACGGGTTTGATCCAGAGTGACGCCGGCCGGCACTCCCGACAGCGTCAGTTCCACGGCACCCTTGTAATCCGTGCGTCCCAGGGTCAATGGCAACGGTTGCCAGGTCTGCTGTGGAATGGCCATCCGCCCAACCTGGGATGTCAACGTCAGCTGCGGAGTCCGTCGCTTGACCTCGATGCGATACGCGTACGCGGGACCACCCCGGCGCACGACTTCACGGACTTGCAGAAAGTAATTTCCGTCGGCCGGTGCCGTTACAGACAGTCGCGCGTCGTCGAATCCCGTGTCGTCGGAGCGTCCGATCTCTTTTTCTGTTGCATCCGACAGAACCAGTTCGACATCCGCCGGAGATCCCAGGTCTCGAGTCACCGCGCGGAATTCAACCCGGGTGCCTTTCTTCAGCTCGATGACGTACCAATCGTCGTCGCCGTTTTGATTGACGATGCCATGCAGATTCGCTCCCAGCTGGGCCGCCGTGGCCGAAGCAGCCGCGTTGTTGGGTTCGGATTCGATCACGTTCGGCATGGGCGAGATGTGCAGACGAACCCAGGCGGTTGCGGTCCGCTCCTGGTCTCGGACTCCCAGAAAAAAGGACTGTGCCGTGGGCAAGTCTGTGTCGAGCAGCTCACGTTCGGCCGAGTCATGTTCGGGAAACCGCAGCACCGCTCGCTCGCCGCGGGCGACCGTCGACGGAATCGCGACGTGCACCGCCGGAAAGCGTCCGATACGCAACATGTAGGTCCAGTGTTCCGATCCGTGGAAACGCGTGTCTTTGACGCGGAGCACATAACGCCCGGTTTTCTTGCAGGTCCAGGAAAATCGCGAGTCGAAGAACAAGCCGATGTCGTTGTCCGATTCGGTCACCCGTCGCCCGCTGGCGTCCATCACCGTCACCAGGGGATCGAACCCCTTGCCCAGTCGATTTCCCACAACCTCGACCGACACGCGTTCGTTGGCTTGAACCTGAATGGCGTAGTGGTCCACATCGGTTTCCGGAGCCGTACCGGCCACGACGGCCGGCCACGTCACCGGCTCGGCCGACGCAAACCTGTCGTTGCTGGATTGTGCGGACCCGGTCTCGTGCTCCAGCACCACCGGCAAATCGTCGACGGCCAGCACATGCATGTTGCTCAAGCCGCTGCTGGTGGCCAGTCGCACTCCATACAGCCCCGGCGGGACCGTGGCCTGGACCTGCAGCTCGACACGGACCTGCGTGTCGCTGACGTGTGTGATTTTTGCGGTGACCTGGTCGGGTGGCAAGGTGGTCCAGACCGCCGACGCGCCTTGAAATTCGGTGCCGATCAAGGTCAGCGACTGGGACTGACCCGGCGCGACGCACGGGGGATAAACGTGTTCGATGAAAATCTCGGCAGAAGCCGGAACACTGCAGGCCAGCACGCCTAGAGTCCACAGGATCCGCATTGACGGTACTCTCGGCATCTTCCATCCCCCGTGTTGACCGCACGATCATGGATCTCCCGTCCAGCCGATGTAGTATACCCGTAGGCTTGGCACAATGCATCAGCGGATTGACATGCGTCTTGTGGTCTTTTGTGTTGACGGGTATCCTGAACTCTGGCGGCGCTGATCGGAATCGGAACGGTAGGCTGCGCGTCGCAACAGGATTCCGTGTGAAGACTTGTGAATGCTGTCTGGTGAACGCTGTAGAGGAGGACGCCGTCTGATGGGACGCCTCGATATCAATACCGATCACTTGCCGGCCTTTCGACAGCGGCGGGAGATGTTGCGTATCGGCGGATTGTCGATGTCCGGTCTGACGCTGCCCATGCTCGGGGCTCAGCCGACAACGCTGCTCGGTGGCGACACGCAAACTGGCGGCAAGGTTGCCGAGCGGCCGTCGAGTTTCGGCCGGGCCAAGAACTGCATTGTGCTGTTCCTGTCCGGCGGCGCCGCGCAACTGGATACCTTCGACCCCAAACCGGATGCGCCTTCGGAAGTTCGCGGTGAATTCGGCACGATCCAGACGGCGTTGCCTGGAATCCGTATCAGCGAGCACCTGCCGCGCAGCGCCCGCTTGTTGGATCGGGCTGCCCTGGTCCGCTCGATGACACATACCTCCGGTGGACACGCCGACGGTGGATACATCATGTTCACCGGGTACAAGTACGACGGCACCGGTGCTCAAGCCAATTTCATGAACCGCGACGATCATCCGCACATCGGAGCGGCCTTGGCCAAGGTCAGCCCCGGTCCGGGGCCCATGGTGCCGTTCATCCTGGTTCCACGTCGGTTGGATGCCGGCAGCGGACGCCGAGCCGGGCAATGGGGTGGCAGGCTGGGTTCCAAGTTTGACCCGCTGCAGACTGGCGGCAACCCCAATGATGACCAGTTCAAGTTGAATCACCTGCCACTGGTCGCCAACCGGCCGGTGGCCGTGTTTCGACGCCGGCAGACGCTGGTCGAGCAGATCAATCAGCAGCAGAGCGTGTTGCGGGACACGGTCGCCGCGCGGACGCTGAATCAGAATCAACACAAGGCCTTGACGGTGATGGCCTCTGACTCCGTGCGTCGCGCAGTGGACCTCAGCGTTGTGGATGTCGAACAGCGGGCCCGCTATGGTCGCAACCTGTTCGGCCAATCCGTTTTGCTGGGCCGCCGTCTGCTGGAAGCCGGTACCCGACTGGTGCAGGTGACGTGGCTCAGATCTCAAGGCAAGAAGGGGTATGCCTGGGACAGTCACCGAGAGAATTTCGAGGCACTCCGCGAAGATCTGATTCCACCGTTCGACCTGGCGTTGGAATCACTGATCACCGATCTGGAGCAGACGGGACAGTTGGACGAAACGCTGGTGGTGGTTGCTGGAGAATTCGGCCGCACACCGCGGGTCACGCTGAAAACCGCGGGCCGCGAGCATTGGCCACATTGCTTTTCGGTGTTGTTGCTCGGAGCCGGCATCCGCGGGGGGCAGGTGTACGGCGCGTCCGACAAAACCGCCGGCTATCCCGCCGACAAACCGGTTTCTCCCGCGGATTTGATGGCCACGATCTATCACTGCCTGGGTGTGGACCCGCATCTGGAAATCCACGACCAGGTCGATCGGCCCATGGCTCTCAGTCTCGGCAATCCCGTCGACGCGTTGATCGCCTAAGTGACCCCCGCGCGTCTACTCGCGGATGTGCCCGGTGGAATCCGTTGAGCCCGTCGTCGTTTCTTTCGAGGGTTGATGGGCCTGCTCCAAACGTTCCAGTTCCAGCGCGCGGGGTACGCTGAACCAGATCGCCAGGCCGATCGCACACAGGCCCCCCGTTAGCTTTCCGGCCATGATCGGCAGCGTGAGTGTCGGCTGAAAGTTCGCACTGAACGCCAGATGATCTCCAAACAGAAACGCGCCACAGACAGCGAACGCGATGTTGAGCACCTTGTCGCGAGCGGGCATGCTCTTGATCAGCCGAAACATGGCCAGCACGTTGGCCGAAGTGGCCAGTAAGCCGGCCGATCCCGTTGCGTCGAGTCCGATCCAGTGGCCGCAGCGGCGGACAATGCCCGACAGGTACTTCTGGATCAAATACACCATGGGGAAGGCGCCGGCCAGCATGATGCCGATATAGCCGGCTGTTTCCAGGGCGCGGAACTGGTCATCTTGATCGGCAATGATGGGTGCGAAACGCCAGGTCGCTCCCCATTGGCTCAGCAGCCACGAACCGCCCCCGGTAAAGTACTCGACAATACTGGCCACCAGCACCAGTTTGATCCCTGCATCCACCAGGCGGCCGAAGATCAGGAACAAGCGAATCATCAGATCCGGGAAGCACCGCAGACCGCAGGCAATCAACAGCACGAAGATCAGCAATGGAACCAGGTTCCAACCCAGTTCGCTGTAGGTCAGAGCCAGTTGATAGTCGGGCAGTCCACTGCTGGTGATCGTCGAACGCACCATGGGGGGAAAGATGATCAGCAGTCCGCACGTGGTCGCGACGCCGATGGGGACACTCAAAATTCCCGACAGGATGCCCAGGGCCAGGTACTTGTGATCCGAGCGTTCGATCATCGCTAGGCCCACCGGAATCGAAAAAATGACTGTGGCCCCGGCCAGGTAGCCCACCACCATCGCCACAATCCAACCCTCGGTCGAATGGGCCAGCGATTCGGCCAGCTTGTAGCCCCCCATGTCCACCGCGATCACCGATGTGGCGGCCACAGCCGGGTCGGCTCCGATGCGATTGAAGGCCGGTCCCAACAGCTGATCGGTGATATAGGCCAGGTACGGCACCGAAGCCATGATGCCCGCCACGGGCACAAAGATCGGGCCGATGCTGTGCAGGCCCTCCATGAATTGCTTGCCCAGTCCCCGTTCGGCATCGCGAATCGCGGCCAACGCTCCGGCGACCGCACAGGCCATAATGATCCAGGTCACCAGGTTGTGCATGTTGATTCCTCGTCCATATTCCACAGTGCCGCCCAAGTTTGGCGGCGGTCTGGCGAGAACGCGCCGATTCCGCTCGGCACCAACACCTGTTCTCATCTGCCAGCCAACCCCGCCTCCCGATCCGGCCGCCCACAGTATGGACGAGTCGTCGCTCGGTGGCCACCGGCCAGGACCGCAACGGTGAACGCCGTCACCCGCTTCGTTCCGCCGACAGCGTTGACGATCCGAAACGGCGATATCATCGTGTAGCAGGACATCACACTCGGTTACACTTGATTGAAATCCTCTCACCAGCGGCCGGTTCCTCGGGAAACGACTGGCCGGCCACATCGCCGAGGAAGCCATGGCCAGGGACGTGTGGAGCCGGATGGAAGACGGGCGGCCGACGCGTGTGCATTGGCAGGTGTTCGGCATCGGTTGCACGGTGTCCTGGATGCTGTATCTGCACCGTTACGTGTTTGCCTTGATCAAACCCACTCTGCAGACCGAATTCGATCTCGACAACTCGGAACTGGGGCAACTCGATTTTGCTTTCGGCCTGTGTTACTCGGCGTTCCAGATTCCCGCCGGGCTGTTGGTCGACCTGCTGGGGGCGCATGTGTACCTGGGTGCGGCGATCGTGATCTGGTCGCTGGCGCTGGGGGCGCATGCCTGGTCGGATCGGTTGAGTGAATTGACGACCGCCCGCTATGTGATGGGGTTTGGCCAGGCGGGGGCCTTTGCCGCGATCAGTCGTGTGACACGGACCTGGTTTCCGTCGGCGGTTCGCACCAGTGTCCAAGGCTGGATGGGCGTATTTTGCGCGCGCAGTGGCGGCGTGTGTTCCAACCTGCTGTTCGCCACCGTACTGATCGGCTACTACCATTTGGACTGGCGTTTTGCGATTGAAATCTTCGCGGTCTGTGGCGTGGTGTTGGGCTTGGTGTTTCTGCTGGTGTACCGCAACGACCCCACCACGCATCCCTGGACGAATGCAGCGGAAGTGGCCTGGATCGCCGGTCGTGCCGAGCCGGCCACGGGCCTCACCGCGGATGCCGATCGGCAGCGGCCCGCCGATGCTGTCCGGCGGAAACCCCTGCGTGCGGTGCTGCGGCAAATGAGCCCGCGGTCGCTGACCAACCTGGCGATGGTCAACGCGGCGTCAGCCTTCAGCACATTTGCCGACAATGTTTATTCGGGTTGGATTCCCCTGTTTCTGTCTCAGGTGCATCAACTGGATTTCAAAGAGATGGGCATCTATTCTGCCTTGCCATTGCTGGGCGGTGCCTGTGGCGGCGCATTTGGTGGCTGGCTGAACGATCGCTCAATCGCCTGGTCGGGCAGTCGTCGCTGGTCTCGCAGTCTGGTCGGTTGTTTCGGCAAGGGCATGGCGGCCATCCTGATCACGCTGTCGCTGTTGTGTTACCAGCAACCGCGCGTCTTTTGCAGTCTGTTGTTCTTTGTCAAGTTCTTTGCCGACATCAGTCTGGCGACGCGCTGGGGTACCATGACCGACATTGGTGGCAAGGCGACCGCCACGGTGTTCGCCTTCAACAATTCCGTCGCCAGTGTTCTGGGCCTGGCGGCTCCGCTGATGTACGGATGGATTTCGGGAACCTATGGCTGGAAACCGGTGTTCGTGATCGCCGGAGTGATGTACGCGCTGTGCGCGGCGTGCTGGCTGATGGTCAATTGTACGATTCCCGTGCTGGGGCCAGACCATTCCGTGGATGATGTCCCGTCCGATCCGGCTGACTCATAACCCAACGCCTCCGTCCCCGACGCCTCTACGTTGCCGGCTCGCGGCTCGCCGTGACACGGGGCTGCTGACCGCAGGTCCGCGCTGCGGACTTAGTGGTTGAGCTGTCGCATCCGCAGGCCGCCGCCGCCGGGCAGCACCACTCCGCGGCGCACGGTGCAGGCGGCGGTCAGCAGGCTGTCTCCGGTCCGCTGTTGGTCGTAGCTGTCGGTGAATACGAAATCGCCTGGCCGCTGTTCGAGTAAGGCGATGTCTGCGACCGTGCCCGGTCGCAGAGTCCCCAGCTCGTCGGATCGGTTCAGGACGGCGGCCGGTCGGGTGGTCGACATGTCGATGACCCGTTCCAGCGGAACTCCCAGCAGCAGGAACTTGCTCATCGTGGTCGGCATGTCGTACACCGGGCCGTGGATGTTCATGGTGTGCAGATCGGTGCTGATCGTCGTTGGCTCGAGACCTTGTTGCAGGGCCGCGTCGGCAACCTCCCACTGGAAGCTGCCGAATCCATGACCGACGTCAAAAATCACGCCACGCTCCGCGGCGCTCCGCACCGCTTCGAACACGCGATTGTCCGGATCGAGCAAGCGTTGGCTGCCGCCTTTGAAACAATGCGTGATGCAATCTCCGGGCTGGAGATGTTCCAGCATTTCAGGAATTGACATGGGACTTTCGCCGATGTGAATCATCAGCCAGGTGCCCGATCGCCGCGCCGCCGCGACCGCGTCGTGGAAATTGGCCCATCCCTGGTCTCCCTCGCCGATTATGTGTTTTCCGGCCCGAATCTTGACTCCCACAGCCACGTCCGCATGACGCTCGATCGTCTCCACCACCCCGTCGGGATCGGCATAACGGCGATCCATCAATTCGCCTTTGTTGGAAGCCACCAGGCCCACGCAGGACAGATTGACCAGCGCCAGAACCTGGGTCGCAACGCGATCGATCGTCCCGTAGCGGAATCCGTCGAAGTTGTAGGAACCGGCGCTGCCGGCATCCAGTATCGTGGTCACTCCGCCCGCCGGACACAGCTCGTCTGCGTGCAATCCAATCGGCGTGTGATGCTCGTAGACGTGGGCGTGCAGGTCGATCAAACCCGGGACGACATACAGTCCGCGTCCGTCGATCACGGTCCGGGCGTCCATCTCCGGAAGTTCCGGTGCCAGCGCCGTGATGCAGCCGTCGCGAACGGCGAGATCGCGGACGCCGCGGAGATTCTGAGACGGATCGATGACTTCACCCTGACGGATCAAGATGTCACATTCCATGGCGAATCCTATTGATCAGTAATCGCGGGTTCAGTGATCGCTGGTGTTGCGGTGGACCGGATCATCAAACAGCGGTGAGTCGGTGCCGTTCATTGGCCGTCATTCGAGGCAATTTGTTCGGCAAACGCAAGTGGGTTGCCTCCGCCATTTGTCACAGAATCTGTACTTGTCTGTCCATCTGCGGCTATACTCGAATGGCAGATGCGTGGGTTGGGTTCTGAACTGAGCGCCAGGTGCAGCAGCCATGTTGTCGATTCCCGGTCAGTCAACGCGTACGTGTGACGGGTTCTCGCGACGCGAGTGGTTGCGGGTCGGCGGACTGAGCAGCCTGGGATTGGGACTGCCCCAGTTGCTGGCCGCGGCACCGCAGGCTGGCCCACAACCCGCATCGGTTGGTTCGAGTTTTGGTCGGGCCAAATCGTGCATCCTGCTGTTCATGTTTGGGGCGCCGGCACATCAAGACACCTGGGATATGAAGCCCGAGGCGCCGGCCGAGGTTCGGGGCGAATTTCAGCCGATTCCCAGCAGCGTGCCCGGCCTGGCTGTCTGCGAGCACATGCCGCAACTGTCCCGGCTCGTGGATCGCCTGACCCAGATTCGCTCGGTGACGCACCCCGACAACACGCACACGGTTGCCATGCACTACATGTTGACCGGCGTGCGTCATCAGCGGCCGAAAACAAACCCTCAAAACGCGGGTGACGATTTTCCGTGTTTCGGGGCCGCCGTGAATTATCTGGACGCGGTCAACGGACAGCGTCACAGGCCGATCGTGCCCACGGCCATCAGTTTGAACGCGCCGGCCAACCAGGTGTCGGCCAACAACCACATCTTTCCGGGTTTTTTTGCGGGGTTTCTGGGGAGCCGTTTCGATCCGCTGTTTATCGCCGATCGTCCGAATCAGCATCCATTTGCCCCGCTGCCCGCCGCGGTGTCGCCGTCGCGGACTGCCGAACGCAGGCGGTTATTACAGAGTGTCGAACGCCACGCAGCACCCGACAAACGCTCGGCGACGGCGCGCGCGTTCGATCGGTACTATCAGCAGGCTTTTGATCTGTTGACCGGTCCGGCCGCGCGGCGCGCGTTCCGGTTGAGCGAAGAGTCACAATCACTGCGGGACGCCTACGGATCGACTCCGTTTGGACAAGGCTGTTTGCTGGCTCGTCGCCTGGTGGAATCCGGCAGCCGTCTGGTGACCGTCAACTGGCAAAGGGACGATGCCTACTGGGATACCCATGCCGACAATTTCAATCGGCACAAGAAGCTGCTGCTGCCGAACCTGGATCGAGGATTCTCGGCGCTGATCCGCGATCTGGATGAGAGAGGAATGTTGGACGAGACGTTGATCGTCTGGTTGGCGGAATTCGGGCGGACGCCCAAGATCAACAGCAAGGCGGGCCGTGATCATTGGGCCGCCTGCAATACCGTGCTGCTGGCCGGCGCGGGGACACCCGGCGGTCTGGCCTACGGAGCCTCGGACAATCAGGCGGCCTACCCGGTTCGCAACCCGGTGACGCCGGACGACCTGGCCGCCACGATCTATCACTTGCTGGGCATCGATCCACGCAGCCTGTTACCCAGCTTGGAAGGACGTCCGCGGGTGTTGTCGGAAGGAGTGCCGATTCAGGCTGTCCTGTAGGCGATTCCGTTCGAGAATCTGCCCGCCACCGTCTCCGTGTGCTGCACAGCATGTGCGTCAGATCAGTTCCGGCAACGGGCGCGCTTCCGCATCGACCAGATACTGTGGTCGGCCCTGGAGATCGGTCAATGTGGCGGCCGCATCGATGCCCAGGTTGTGGTACAGCGTGGCGAACAACTCACCAAACGTGACGGGCCGAGCCACTGGCTCTCCGCCCAGCCGATCCGTGGCGCCGATCACTTGACCGTTTTGCATGCCTCCGCCGGCCAGCAAAGCAAACGACACGCCTGGCCAGTGGTCGCGACCGACCTGTTTGTTGATTTTGGGCGTGCGGCCAAATTCCCCCCAGACTCCGACGGTGACGTCGCGATCCAATCCACGGTCCCGCAGGTCGTCCAGCAGCGCGGATAATGCCTGATCGAAAGCGGGCAGGTCTTCACGCTGTCGATTGAAGATCGTGCCGTACGATCCGCCGTGCCAGTCCCACTTGCTGTAGTTGACGGTGACCACGCGGGCACCCGCTTCAATCAGCCGCCGCGCGGTCAGGAAATTCTGAGGTACGCGGGGAGCTCCGTTGCCGTCGATGTGAACCTTGGGGTTGCCTGTACCGTAGCGTGCGCGGGTGCGAGCATCCTCACGCGTCAGGTCCAGGGCTTCGGCCAGACGCGACGAGGTCAGGACTCCCATGGCCTGTTGAGTGAACGTGTCCATGCCACGCATCATGCCGCTGGAGTCGGCATCACGGCGAAAACGGTCCACGGCCGCGAGCAGGCTCTGGCGATCGTGCAGGCGATCGCTGGTGATGCCGTTGAGAACCATGTCCTTGCGCGTGGGGCCCATCGGCCGAAAGGACGCGCAGGGCACACCCAGAAAACCGGGTCCGGGTTCGTTGTACGGACCATGTGTTGTGGTGTGGCACAGGCTCACAAACGCCGGAACGCTGGAGTGGATGGGGCCCTGCAGCTTGGACACGATGGCGCCCAGCGAGGGCCAGCCGCCGGACGGCACGGGCAGACGCTGGTTGCGGCCGGTGAAGCACTGATAGGCATTGTGTTCTGGTTGTGCGTCGGAAATGGAACGAATGACAGTCAAGCGGTCCATCATCTGGGCCAGACGCGGCATGTGTTCACAAATCTGGGTCCCCGTCACGTTGGTGGGGATCGGTTGGAACTCGCCGGCGATTTCTCGCGGAGCATCGGGCTTCAGATCAAACATGTCCTGGTGTGGTGGGCCACCGACCAGGTAAATCATGATGATCGACTTATTCGAGCCGCGGATGCCGGCCTGGGATTCGGCTGCCAGGATGTCGGCCAGAGTCAGCCCCATCCCCAAGCCACCGATTCTCAGGAAATCACGACGCGACACTCCGTCACAGAATGTGCGCCGTCCCATCGAACTGCCGCGAATGGCCAGCATGCTGCCGCCTCCACTTGCTCTGCAATCAAACCGCTCGGCAATCAAAACCGTTAATGAACGATCGCCTTCATCATAGCAGACGGCCGCCGGTGGTGTCGAACGCAATCCGCCCGCGGCGACGGGTTGTCGGCAGCCGCGCGTTACCGTTTCTTGCGGCGTTTCCAGTATTCCGGCCACTCGATCCGCTGGCTTTCGTAGCGAGGCCACTCCCACGCAGGCCACAGGGGACCTTCGGCCCGGACTTCATGATGTAACCGGATCATCTTGGCCCGCAACGCCGCCAGAACTTGAGGCCTGGCTTGTGCAACGTCGCGTCGCTCACCCACATCCTGTTTGAGATCATAGAGTTCGAATCCCGTGAGTTCGGCGGATTTCAGCGCGGCCATTTCTCCCTCGGCAATTCCGCCGCTGGGTTTGGGAGTGGGCGAAGTCAGCGCGGCGCAGAGCTTCCAGTCACCGTCGCGGATGGCCACCTTGACCCGGCTTCGAGCGCGATGGAATTGCCAATACAAGGGGTGGTGACGTACCAGAGGCTGGCCGCGGAGCAGCGGCAACAGGCTGACCCCGTCCAGCACGCGATCCCGGGGTTCATCGATCCCCGCCAACGCGCACATCGTGGGCAGGATATCCACTCCGGAAACCGCCACGTCACTGGTGGTACCGGGCTGAATGTGCCCCGGCCACCGCAGGATGCCCGGTACGCGGATGCCGCCCTCGTAAATCGAGCCTTTCTTGTCCCGCAAAGGTCCGGCGGAACCGTGAGGGTGGATGCCGGTGATGGCCGGGCCGTTGTCGCTGGTAAACACCACCAGCGTATCTTCCCGCAGCTTCAAGCGATCCAACGCCTTCAGCACGCGCCCGCAGGCCGCGTCCATTTGCGTGATGTTGCCGTGATGCGCGGCAAAGCTGGGGTCGTCCGAGGGATACAGGTCTGTGTATTTCCTGGCCGATGCGATGGGTTCGTGCGGTTCGTGGAAACAGAGGAACAAAAAGAACGGACGGGTCGCGTCGCGCCGCGATTCCATCCAGGAGATCGCCTCGTTCGCCACCAGGTCCGCTGCGTAACCCTGCAGCGGCCCCACGGGTTTGCCGTTGCGGACAAAATTCACCGGGTCGCGATGGTTCGGCAACGCGTTGTTCTGAGTCGCAAACCAGTGGCCGAAACCGTGGTCCCAAGGTTGTGGCTGTGACGGCCATTTGATCGCGTTCACAGCGGGTGCCCCCGCCAGGCCCGCGATCGGGTGCAGTGCTCGGGTCGCCGGAGTACCGAACGGGATCAAGTCGCCGTTCAGATGCCATTTGCCGGACTGGCAGGTGTCGTATCCCGCATTTCTCAGCAGGCTGGCCACTGTGATTTCCGATCGTCGGACATGCATCGGACACAGGCCGGGGATCCAGTTGTAGATGCCGACCCGTGATGGCGTGCGTCCCGTCATCAGGCCGGCCCGCGCGGGGGAACAGTTGGCGGCGGCGGAATAACAGCTTGTCAGCCGCAGCCCTTCGGCGGCCAGCCGGTCGATGTGCGGGGTTTGCACACGGCGATGTCCGTAACAGGCCAGGTCACCGTAACCCAGGTCGTCGGCCAAAATCAGCAGGCAATTGGGCCTGTCCCCGGGCTCGGCCCCCGCACTCCACGCCGGCAGGCACAGGCAGACAACGCTCGTCAACACAATCGCTGCACGCAGTGGTTTCATCAGCAGGGCTCTCCACTCAGAACGCGTACCGTTGGGGCGGCCGCGCGTCGTTCCGTCCGCGGCGACGTGCTCCGCATCACAGTGGTCCTGTATAATACCCATCTGGCTGGCGGCGGGCGAATCCATGTCGGCTCTCGGAGTCGCGGTTGACAGCCCGTTCGGCCGCGCGGTGATCGCTGCAGCGTGTGGTCCGCCGGCCGGTCGAGGCGGTCACCGCTTCGGAGAAAACACAAGCCGCTTGAGATGCGGAATTGCAGCGGCTAGGCTTACGGCAACACGTAGGGCACTCCTTGAGGTCGGGAGAAGAAATATGACACGCTTCGAAACGTGGGTGAAATTCCAGACAACGGCAAGTTGGCTGCTCGCCGGCTGCGCGCTGCTGAGCGTTGTTGGGACGGTCGATGCGGACGACTGGACTCAGTTTCGAGGCCCCAATGCGACGGGAGTTTATTCGGGTCAGGAAAGTCTGCCGGTCGAGTTTTCTTCGGAGAAAAACGTCAAGTGGTCCGTCCAGGTTGGCCGTGGAGTGGCTTGTCCGGTGATCGCTAAGGGCCGCGCCTTTATGACCTGGACTACCGGAAAGACCGCCGAAGATTCGCGGTTTGTGGTGGGGGCTTTCGATGCGCAGACCGGCAAGTCGCTGTGGAAGTCCGAGTTTCCCACCGGAGCGCTGCCCGATATCACCTCGCCCAACGAACACGCGTCATCCACTCCCGCCACGGACGGCGAACGCGTGTACGTGCATTTCAGCACCATTGGCCTGATCACATTGGACGCCGCCGACGGCAAGCTGCTGTGGAAGTACCCATTGCCGCCGCCGTTTTATCTGCTGGGCTGGGGCGCCGCAAATTCACCGATCCTGTTCGAGGACATGGTTCTGTTCAATCTGGA
>Ga0315336_1003613_pt1 | contig 20162 bp, 16 predicted proteins | sample ASW5metaG_FD_204512 | JGI IMG/M metagenome (GOLD analysis project Ga0315336, IMG submission 204512) | Ammonia-oxidizing marine archaeal communities from Monterey Bay, California, United States - ASW #5 | ecosystem: Environmental > Aquatic > Marine > Intertidal zone | place: USA: California... | reverse complement strand
GAGAGGTACAGTAAAGAGTCGGCTCCACCGTGCGCGCGCACAACTTGCATCGGTTTTATCAGAGAAAATCAAGAAGGAAGATATCAGATAGCCCCATGTCACGATCCGCCCCCAACGAATCCCTGTCCGCCTACCTGGACGGAGAGCTCAACGAAGCCGAAGCGGCCGCCCTCGAAGCAGAGCTGGACGCAAACGCCGAGCTTCGCGCTGAGTTGGACTCCATCGAAGGTGTCGTAAAGCTGCTGCGGAACCACGGATCCGTGTCCGCACCCGACGACTTTCACGCCAAGGTCATGGCCGCTGCCGAAGCCGAGGCACCCGTCGTGACCTGGTGGGCCTGGCTCCGACGCCCGTTCGGAATCCCGATGGAGGGACTCGCGGTCGCCGTCGCTGCCGCGGCCGTTCTCTTCCTGGCCGTACCCAAGGGCAACAACGGCGACGCGAACGGCCCTGATGCGGCTCCGGGCGTAAATGCCCCGAAGCAGGTCACACAGGACGGTGTTGGCGACGAGGGTATCAACCCGGAAGCCGATGGCGATGCCGCTCTGACCCAATCCAAGGGCGACCCCCAGCGCAAAGAAACGGCGAATCAGAAGAAGGGCCTGCCCGTTCCGAAAGCGGTCCCCACCGGAGTAGACGAGGCACCACAGGGCGAGGCAGAGGGATTGAACGCCGATGAGATGACCGACAAACTGGTGACCGGCGAAGAGCCCGTCGGCTATGACGAAAATCCCGACGCCAACCTGCTCAAGAGCATCGGTTTCTCCTACACGCTGTACACCGACGACCCAGACACCCTCATCGGTCTCATCCGTACTGCACAAGACCACAACGGCACCCTCACCGGCTTGGACAACGAGCCATTGAGCAACATCGAGATCCCGGCAACGGGCGAGCGCAGAGTCGTCGCACACCTGCCCTTCTCGGCCCTCGGCGCATTCAAGAAGGACCTGTCGCGAATGGGCAATATGCGGACGGTCAAGAACACCGAGTTGATCCGCGGAGACACCGTGAACGTCGAAGTCACGGTCATCAAGACCGGTGGAGCGCCGCAGCAAGCTGCCCCACCCAAAAACGCCACGCGCAAGAACCGCGTGCAGCAAGACGACATGATGGAAGCGTCGGACGTTCTCGAGTAGAGAACAACAGTTGGTTGGCCGGGCCGCCCCGCCACCCCCGGCAACCTCCCAACAGGCGTCAGCGATCGGGGCCCGAGGCGAGTCCAATACTGATAGCGAGTCGTCCGGCGGCCCCACTCGAGGCGGCAGCAAACTGTGCGTTTGCCTGGGCTTTCCCCTCGTCGGCGGTGTGGAGCGCGCCGAGCTTTCTCTTGGCGGTAGTGAGGCGCTCCTTTTGTTCTGGACGCGCGAACCGCGCCACGATGTCGATCTCGCGGTGGGTGTAGACCAGCCAGGGCTCGACCGCGCCGAGATCGATAGGCGTCCGGTCGAAGAACGCAGAGGCCTTGTCCATTTTTCGCTGGTCGGCTCCGAGGGCGACGAGCTCCGTCCGCAACGAGGCCGTGTCCATCACCGCGTTGAAGTAGGCGTCATCCGCGGCGTGGGCCGTAGCCTCCGCATTCCGGACGTTCACCGCGCCAACGCCCAGCACTATCGAGACCACAATCAGCACGAGAACCGCCGCCGCCGCAGTGAGCCGCACTGGGCTCGCCAGCGTCGCCGACGCCGTTTCGAGCTCGATCTTGGGAAGAACGAGGCGCTCGGTGGGCACCGTCGTCGCCGCTGGCGCTACGCGGTCCCAGGGCGCCACACGACTGGATGACGCCGGCGTGAATTGCCTGTCCATCGCAAGTCCTGGCGTGTCCTTGGGCGTCTCCACGACCTCGGTCTTCACACCGGCCAACGCCCTCGCAAATTCATAGGTATCGGCGAAACGGGCCGCCCGGTATTCTGCCAGCGCGTATTTGAGAACCCGCATCAACGACGGCTCGATGGGAGCCGACGCGACCCCGCCTGGGAACTCTGACAGCGACCGCGCCGTGAGCAGGTAGACCAGCACCGCGCCCAGTTGCCACACGTCGGACCGCGCGGTCGGCGGATAGGCATCGCGCTGTTCGGGAGCCAGATCCTTCTGATCGAGAGCGCGCTCGCGAAGCGCAGCCGAACCGGCACTACCAAATGCGGTGAGCTTACAGATTCCGCGTTGGTCGACGAGAATGGCGCTCGCTGTGAGGCGTCCGTGAGCGATTCCGAGCTTGTGTGCAACGGCCAGGCCCTTGCAAACCTGCATGGCGATGTCGATGACCATCTTTGGGGGCATGCGTCCGTGAACGGCCACCCAGGTTCCGACATTGCCCGCATCGAGCAGATCCATGGCGTACCAGGGATCCGTCCCAGAGCCGACCGCCCGAACCCGGACGACGTGTTTGTGAGCGAGCTTGCCCAACAGCGTGGCCTGCTCGAGCAGAGCGTCGCGCAATACCGCGGACTTCGAGTGATGCGAGAGCAGCTTTTTCACCGCGCACTCGTTCTCCTCTTGCATATCCCACGCGCGGTAGACCACAGCGAGTCCCCGCTCGTCGAGGATCTCCTGCAGCTTGAACCGTCCGTCGCCGAGCTCCTGACCTTCCATTGCATCCCTATGGCGCGCGCAGGATACTACGGCATGATCTGGATCCTGCTGGCGTCTCCACTCCTGGCCGCAGATTGGTACGTAGACGCGTCTGCTGTCGGTGGAGATGGGAGTCAAGCCGCTCCTTTTGCCTCATTACAAGACGGAATTGACAGCGCCGATCCCGGAGATACAGTTCGCGTACTGCCGGGCATCTATGGGGCGGTGAGCACTGTGCGAGACGCGAGAGCGGCGGCGCGAATCTCGGTGGTCGCAGAGCCAAGGCGTGAGGCGATCGTCGAAGCTTCCGGTCGAGCCCTCGATGGCGCTCACAACTTCCACACATTCGAAGGCCTGGTCTTCGACGGCGGATACGGTGGCGGTGATGTTCTGCGCATGGGCGGCTCCAACAACCTCGAGCTCCTCGATGTCGAGGTTCGCCGAGCCTATGACGGCGATTGCATCGATCTGCGGAACGCGACCAATGTTCTCATCGCCGACTCCGACATCCATCACTGCGTCGCAGGGTCTCCCGGGATCCAGGCCGATAGTCACGGCGTGACCGGAGACAGCGTCTTCGAACTCACCGTGCAGGACAGCCGAATCTACCTCGTCGCCGGCGACGCCTTCCAGCTCTCACCCAGCCGAGAACCATGGGGAGATGTCCGCCTCGAACGCCTGGAGATGTGGTCTGGAGCCCTGGACGAGGACGCCGGCCCGCTCCCAGTGGGAAGCGTCATCGGCGAGAATGCGGTCGACACCAAGGTCGAGGGCGGTCAGGGCTGGCCGCGGCTGGAGATCGTCGACGTCGTCGCCTGGGGTTGGAGGGGCAACATCACCAACCAGGGTGCCTTCAACATCAAGGAGGAGGTCGACTGCCTCATCCAGCGGGTCACCGTCTTCGATTCCGAGCTCGCCTTCCGCCTTCGCGAACCTGCACGAGTTGCCGTGTGGAATGCGGTCGTCTACGACGTCGATGTCGCCTTCCGCCTCGAAGACGGATTGGTCAACAGCCAGCTGTACGCCATCACCGTCGGCGAAGAGGTTGGAGCGGTCTTCAGCGAGGCCGGCGGAGACCCCGCAAACCTCGATGTGCGCAACCTGTTGTACATGGGCGACATCGGTGAGAACTGGACCTTCACCGGCATCGCCTCCCAGGTCGACTCCAGCGTGTTCACAGGATCTGCGGTCGGCGACTACCGGCTCGTCCAGGAGAGCGAGCCAGTGGATGCCGGCGAGGCCCTCCTGTCCGTCACCGAGGATCGAGACGGCTGGCCGCGACCCTACGGAAACGGCTGGGATCTCGGCGCGTTCGAGTGGCAGCCGGAGCCACCGACAGCCACTACTGGTGACGACGATGACAACGACGACGCGGCTGGAGACGATGACGACGCAGGCGGTGAGTCGGTCGACAACGAAGCGGGTTGCGGGTGCGAAACGGGTCCCCTCTCTGCGTTGTGGTGGCTGCCACTGCTGCTGGTCAGTCGTCGTCGTCTCTGATCAGCCGATTCGCGAGCAGGATCAACGCACTTCCGGCCCCGAGGAAGGCCCCGCCCAGCGCACGTTTGGCCAGCGGCCACTCCGGCTCGAGGAAGATCACTCCGACGACGATACCGCCGACCACAAGCGTGCTCGCAATGCCGATCATCAGGTTCCTACTCCACATGAGAGCGTCGAGATCGTCGTTTCCCATCAGAGTTCGAACGCGTCCACAACGCCGTCGGCCAGGCTGACCACACGGCCCGAGATTGACGCTCCGTCCACCGAGATCACCATGTAGGTCGTCATCGAGTCCCGGTCGCCATAGGTCGTCCAGTCCGCGTAGGTGGCGGCAGTAAACCAATCCACGATGTTGGTGTCGGTGAGCGCGCCACCGACGCCGGTGGTGACGTAGGCAGTGCCGGTCGGGTCGAGCTGGTCACCGCGGACGGCGTGGGTACGCTCGTAGGCGTGGCTGTGTCCGTTGAAGTAGATGTCGACGTCGAAGTCCTCGAGCAACGCGCGATACTGGGCGTGCCCCGCCGCCGGTTCGTGATCGCTGCCGTTCCCGAGGAGCGGCGCGTGAGCGAAGACAAAGATGTTCTCAGAGACCGTTTGAGCGCGCCGAAGTTCACCGACCAACCAGTCGTATTGCTCGATGTCATAGCAGTCGGCCGCGCGGTTGGCGTCGAGGAGCAGGTCCAGGTCGGCGCAGTACTCCTCGCAGGTGTCGTAGCCGTAGTGGTCGCCATTGCAGGAGAGCATGCCGTCGGTGTCGTCGTTCATGCGGAGCACGATGAAGGTGCTGCTCTCATGGTCGAAGCTGTAGAAGAAGTCGTCGGGATGCCCGCTCTCGGCTGGGTCGAGACTACAGACGTCACCGTGGTCCAGGCTGTGCGGAAGCAGGCCTTCACCGTCGAGTACGGGACCGTGGGTCAGAAAGGTCGACATGACCTCGGTCGTGTCCATGCCGAGAAACTCGCAGATGCCCTCGCCACACGGATCCGGATACCAGCCGCTGCCCCAGTTGTCATCGTGATTGCCGATGACCGGGTAGAAAGTCGCTTGAAGGCCCGCTCTGGGCGGTCTGCTGAGCAAGGTCTCGAATTGCCCGGCCATGTTGCCGCTCTCGGCGCCCTCCTGGCATCCTCCTGGATTCGACGCGAAGCAGCTGGCGTCGCCGTACCCCTCGATGAGGTCGCCCGTCTGAAGATACAGGTCGGCGTCCTCTGCAACCATCAAGGCCATGAGTCGGTTCAACCGCTCGTTCTTCTCGCAACCACCGCCGTTGAGATCTCCGAACACGACGAACTCGAAGGGTGCGGGCAGCTCAGTCTCGGTGTCGGGATCGCTGTCGGAGTCGTCGTCATCACCGTCGGTGACTTCCACCGCGGTATCGATATTGGCGGGGGGCTTTCTCACGTCGGGGTCGGGGCTCGCGCACCCGACGTTCAGGGCTACGAAAACAAACAGAATGGGGAGATGGAACCGCATGCCGGGGTCCTATCCTCCGACAGTGGGATCCGTCAGGGTGCGGTCCTTGGCAAACCAGCGATCCGGATCCTCGAGCACACGCTTGACCGTCTCGATCCCGAACCGCGCCGTCAGCCCGTCGTCGATGCGCTCGTCATAGCTGTATCGGATCGGCAGGATCTTCCTCACAACCACCTCGCCATCGCGGACGATGGCCCGCTCCTCGACCTCGCCGATCATCATGAACAACGGGCAGTTTCCCCACTCGAAGAGGTGGTGGAATCCGGCGCCCATGTGCAGGCTGCCCAGGTTGGTCACGAAGACCGAGCAGAACATCGGGTCGTTGGCGACAAAGCTCGGCGGAAGCAGGTTGTAGTGGTCCAGCGCGTATAGAAATCGAAGGCCAACGCTGAAGACCGGGCGTGGAAGCAGACTCAGGAGGTCGTACTCCTTGTCCGAATACAGCTTCTTGCCCGAGCGGCCCACGTCGATCTTGTCGTTGATGCGGCCGACCAACTGCGCGAACGTCTCTCCGTCCGGCATCTCGAGCTTGACCGCGTGCAATCGCGCCTTCTTTGCGAGCTTCTTCCGCTTCATGCTGAAGGTCACCCAGCGTCCCTTGCGGGCGTACAGTCGTCGTCCAGAGACGAACTGGTTCATCTGGGGATTCTCGGCGAGACCGGTGGCCACCGCGGCGACAATGCAGTGCGTCAGGTTCGCGCCGACGGATTCCCGGGCGGTCTCCACGTAGGAGAGCAGGTTTTCGGCATCGACCGCAGAGTCGAAGTAGACCACCGATTCGTTGCGGGTCGGCATGATGAACCACAGGGCCCGACGGTAGGGATGCACCTTCTGCAGCTCCCCGTCCGACCGCCGGCTCTTGAGCTCGGCGAGGGCCCAGACGATCGCGACAACAGCCAGTACAACCCAGGTCATGCCGCTGGAGTATGTCATCTGGAGCCCCGCATGTACGCGATCGCACCGGCGGCGGAGTAGACCAGGCCCAGCCCGACGAAGGCGAACTTCACCGAGGCGCAGACGAACGAGATGGCGGCTTCTGGCCCATCGGCACCTGAGACCAATCGAATCAGCGCGGCGTTCTCGACGGCATCGCAGAGCGCCGCGGCAACGAGCAACCAGGCCAGAGGCACGCCCCAGGGAGACCACCTCTCGGAGAGAACGCCGCCCGCCTGGATGCACGCCAGGCCAATCACAGCGCTGTAGACGACCAGGTATCCGTAGTCGGCATAGAGGCCGGGAAGTGCGATCTCCGGAGACGGCCACTCGGCCATCAGCGCCACGCAATCGGCAATCCAGCAGAACTCGAGCTCGAGGATTCCGCTGCGATTCCAGGCCATGTTGAGGGGTTCGCCAATCCATCCCATGAACAGCGTCGCCGCCAAACACACTGTGATCATCGGGATCAGGAGGCGAGATCTCGCCTCGGAACTCAGGTACATCCATGGATGAGGGGGCATTGTCAGCCAGCTGTGTCGTCGAGGACGACCCGAGTAACCAGGAGAACGGAACTGCGCAGGCAAGGGGTTGTCTGCCTGTTATGCTGGTACAGGGGAAAGCGATGAACCGATTCACCCAACTATCTCTCGCCGTGTTGCTCGCGGCGGCTATCAACCCGCTGACCTGCCACGTCCGCACCGTTGAGCCCGCGCTGCAGAGTCGCTGCGCCGAGGACATCACTCCAGACCTGCCTCAGGCCGAAACCTTACCGGATCACTACGTTGCGGTGAAGGCCCAGGTCGAACCGGCGTTATCGGAGCCTCCCCCGAGGTCGAAGGAGCCGATCAACCTCGTGATCGTGCAGGACATCACGGCCTCCTTCCTCAAGGACCTGCCCCTCGCCAAGGAGGCCGCCCTCGACATGCTGGAGGACAGCGCCAACTGGCCCGCGGGATCCCGAATCGGCATGTCGACCTTCGTAGGCGGCGTCGAGCCCCTGGCCTGGACACCGATGACACCAATCGCCGACGTGGACAGCATTCGCGAGCAGTGGGCCACGCTGTCGTCTTGCAACTGCACCATGCAGAACGAGCAATTTGCCCAATTCTACGGGGAGGGCAAGTGGTGCGAGATGTACTACGGCGGCTTTGAAGCCAACCCCCACATGCAGGACTGCTTCGAGTACGGGCACCAGTCGAACCCGGCAGCGGGCATGAGTCAGGCCATCGACATGCTGGAGGGGACCGACGGCCGCAAGGTCATCGTCATCGTCGGCGACACCCTGCCCTGCTGCGGGCCGGAGACCGATTCCCGCAAAGAGGCGCTCGTTCGACTCACTCGGGACGCCGGTGCTCGCGGCTGGGATGTGTGGGCGATCAGCACTCAGGACGTCGATTACCTGAGCAGCCTGGGTCAGAACAATGGACAGGCACGCTACGTCGAGTCCAAGTACATCGAGTCAGCCATGAAGCGAGTCATCCGCGCGCTTCGCTAGGGCTCCGCGCCCTCCGCAATCCAGTCGTAGATCCGATTGAGCTGCGCATTCTTGAGGGTGTCGTTCTTGGGCATCGCGATCCCGTCTCCGCCGACGCCGCGATGCGTGTCATCGAGCTTGTGCCAGAGGTAGGACCCTTCCGGATCCCCTGGAGAAACCAACAGCATCGAAGGCACCCCCTCCGACGGGACCCCGACCATGGCGCCGAACCCATCGTCGAGATTCACACCACCGGCGTCCGAGCCATCCAGATGGCAGCCGCCGCATTTGTCGTCCCAGATCGGCTGGATGTCGTCGTCGTGGGAGAGCGGCTGGCCGTCGTCGTTGGACGAGGAGGCGTCCGTGTCCGTCCCCGTGAAAGGGCTGATTTGATTGTCATCGCAGTCCACACAGTCGTCCTGGGTAGTCGGCTCACAGGCCGCCAGAACGATCGCGAGGATTGCAACGGTGGTTCGGGACACGGACACCTCCATGTCCACAGCCTGACGTCTCCAGCGTCCTACGGAATCGATATAATCTGAACACATCTATATATGATCCATTCATTCGAAGAAAGACACTGGCGTCCGCCGTGCGCGCGTGGCACTCTCGTGGTGCACGGGAAACCGCACCTACGGGTGTTGGAGGAAAGACATGTCCCGCTCCGTGCTGACGATCCTGGCCCTTGGCGCCGTCGCTCCACAGTCCGCCCTCGCCTGCGGAGGATTCTTCTGCAGCACCGTCACGCCGGTCGATCAGGCCGCCGAGGAGATCCTCTTCGCGATGGACGGCAGCGAGGTGACGATGCACGTCAAGATCGCCTACGACGGCCCCGCCGAGGATTTCTCATGGGTGGTTCCGGTGGCCACCGAGCCGACATTGAGCATCGGCACCGACTCGCTGTTTACGACCTTGTCTGGCCTTCGCGCGGCCTGGGCGCTGACCCGTGACACCGACAAATGTTCGATGCCCTCGAGCTCGGCTGCCGATTCTGCTGGAGACGACGACGACGGCGGCGGCAATGGGGTCACCATCATCAGCACCGGCGCGGTCGGACCCTACGAACAAGTCACGCTCCTCGCCCAGAACAGCGACGAGCTGACCACGTGGCTGACGGGCAACAACTTCGACATCCCCGCCGACTTCAATACGGCCATCGCGCCCTATGTTGCGGCCGGGCAGTACTTTGTCGCGCTGCGACTCGCCAAGAACAAAGACGCCGGCGATCTCGAGCCCATCGTGCTGACCTACCAGGGCGACATCGCCTCGATTCCGATCCAGCTGACCGCGGTCGCGGCGACACCTGATATGGGACTTCGGGTGTACGTACTCGGCGACCACAGAGCGGTGCCCGAGAGCTACCTACACGTGAAGCTCAACCACCTGGCGATCAACTGGTGGCGAGGTGGAGACAACGTCGACGACGCCATTGGTGCCGCGGCGGACGAGGCCGGCGGTCACGCGTTCTTCACGGATTATTCCGGATCCCCCTCCCCTGTTCAGAACCAGATCTTCCAGAACGCCTGGGACAACGTCAACCTCGCCGGCATCAGCGACGCCGAAGCGCTCTTGTTGACGATCGCCATGGAGGGACTGCCCATCGACGACCCGATGCTCGATGTGCTCTCGGAACACATGAACATCCCGGTCGAATCTGCCAACCAGATGGATCTGACCGAGATCTTCGGCTGCATGAACCCGGGCACCTACTACGGCTACACCTACTCCGAAGGCGGCGGCTACGGAGACTGCTACAGCGAGGAGTTGGCGCTCGTGACCTACGATCCGGTCGAGCTGGCAGCCGGCGTCGAGCTCAATGTGCTCGAACCCAGGCGACGCACCGAGCTCCTGCTCGCCAGCCACCCGAAGATCACCCGCATGACGTCATCGGTGTCCCCGGGAGAAATGACGGTGGATCCGACCTTTGTGTTCAATCCGGACATGGCCGACGTGGCACAGGTTCGCAACGCCATCGAGCGCTACGAATGTGGCGGGCGCTTCGACGACGTATTCGAAGCGCCGCGGGAGGTCATCCTCGCCGACGGTCGCAACATATGGATCCCATCCATGGACGAGCTGGGCAATCGGGGCCTGTCGGAGTTCGAATGGCTCGAAGCCAACGGTCTGACCCGTCCCGCCGCGGCCTTGATCGAGCAGACCTCGGCGTCGGGACAGCCGGAGGTCCTCGTCGACAACAGCTTCCTGCTCGACCAACAGATCGAGCCCTATGGCGACTCCAAGGGCTGTGGATGCAACCAGGGATCGACTCAGGTCGGTTGGTTGGCCCTGCTGCCGCTGTTGCTCCTCAGGCGTCGAGACCGAGTGACCGCGCGGCGCTGACAGCGGCGACGCGCCACGACTCCACATCGACCTTGGTCTTTCGCGCGCAGGATTCGATCGTGCTGCGCCAGGTTCCGTCGAAGAGCGGATCGGTATCCGGGAAGGGTTCGCTGAACGAAAACCCAGCCTTTTCCAGTGCCTTAGCGACATCCGTGTCGAGCATGCCGGCCTCCTGGAGACCCTTGTGGGCGGTCCTGGCGTCGCCCACGGCGGTGAGCAGGTCGGGGTTGACCTCCCAGTCGTTGTTCCGGTGATTCGGGTTGCGGCTGGCGATAATCGGTCTGTCGAACGTCGCGACGGCTCCCGTGAGCATCAGCCTCGCATCCAACAAAGCCGCTTGGGCTCGCTTCGAAGCCTCTTCGGGAGAAAGCTGCATGAGCTTCTCGAGCCTTCGCTCGTCGCGACGACGCTGCCAGCCCGCGCCCTGCTCGTAGCCGCAGGACGGGCAACGCCAGGCATCGGGATGCAACTCGACCGTCTCGGCCGAGCTGCAGGCGATGCACTGCCCCCCCTCCGTGTCAGACATCAGGGCGAGGCGAGCCCGCCGCTTCTGGAGCCAGGACGCGACCCCGCCAGCCCCGGCAAGGAGCACCCCGCCGAACATGATCAGGACATAGGTCGAGCCGAAGATGAACTCTGTACCACCCATTTGAGCCTTTACAGGCTAAGCGCCGCCGGCGCCAACTACAGACAGACGCGGTCGAGGATGCCCGTGCAGTCCATCTGCCCGCCATTGGCCTGCTGCAAGGAGGTCACGCCGAAGGAGTCGATGTTCAGGCCCATGCTCTGACCCAGCGTCGTGAGCAGCTTGTTGTGGGGCTGACCGATGGGCGTTCGGTCGTCCCACGGGCCCTGCATCTCGGTCTTTCCACCCCAACGCACGTAGCGGCCCTGGTCGAAGAAGTCCGTTCCACCCGCAATCAATACCGGCATATCGGGGAATGTGTGATCCCCCGTCGAGAGCTCGTTGCACCACACGACAATGGTGTTGTCGAGCATCGTTCCACCGCCCTCGGGAATGGTGTCGAGGAGCTCGAGAAGCTCGGCCAGCCGCTCCGCATGCCACGTGTGGTAGTCGGTCATCACGTCGCGGGCCTGCTGGCTGTCCGGGACCTCGTGTGCGTAGTCGCTGTGGATATCCCCGGGAGGGGCTCCGATGGTTCCGTTGTTCACGCTGTCCATGCGGTACGTGATCACATTTGTCAGCCCACACGAAAGTGCAACGGCGATCAGCTGCTGCCACTGCTGCGAGATCACCGTCGGGAACGCGGCGTCGTCCCACATGACGTTCGGGTACGGGTCCTCCGGTCGCGGCGACTGCTCGCACTCCAGGCCCGCGAGGATTTCCAGGCGCGACTCCAGATCGCGGATCAAGTCGCGATGGGTCTCGAGTTTGATCCGGTCCTCACCCGACAGTCGCTGGGCGAGCTCGGCGAATCGATCACCGACCAGGTCGAGCATACTCCCCTGTCGGGATCGGATGCGCTCCGGCAGAGACGGCGGCCCCTGGGTCGGCTGACCATTGGGGAAGACGCGGTCGTAGCCCGCCCACGGGTCGATCTCGTACGGAAGGGCCTGACCCTGCTGATCGAAGGTCACCGACCAGCCGTAGAAGGACCACTCCAGGGACGGGAGGGGCGTGTTCTGGACCTCGGCGATGACCTGGTCGATGGACGGGCCGTCGACGCGGCCGAGTGCACCGGGCACCTCGAATGGAATACGCCCGGTGAGCAGGGACGCATGCCCCTCCTCGTGCTCGTTGAACGCCGTGGTGATGCCGCACCCGTTCCCGAGGCCGTCGAGCACCATCGCTCTCGCCATGCCCACCATTTCGCATGCGCCAGTTCTCGTACACGGTGCCGTGGCTGGTCACGAAGAAGACGATGCGTTTGGCCGGAGATCCTGCTGCAAAGGCAGGATGGGAGGGCAGGAACAGCGATCCGGCCGAGAGCCCGAGCGCTTGGAGGAAGGTGCGGCGGTCGATGGTGTTCATGGTCGGCGCTCCAAGCGGAGGAGAGAGCGCTTGCGCCCTTCGCTTTGAGTGTCGACCGTGGACATCATCGGCAATGCCAACTGGAGCGAAGCGTAGAGCGGAGGCCGATTCATCGGCCGGAGTAAAGGAGTCACTGGGTCCTCCGGGAGCGGAAAAGATCGGTACGAACGATGTCGACCACGAGCTGTGGCAGCTCGCCGCCCGACAGCCAGAAACTGTTCTCGAGGGCCTCGACCGTGGACGCGTCCCCGCCCGATTCGGTGCGACCCATGGCATACCGGTACCACTGAAGCGCATAGCAGTTGTGGACCATTTGACTGTCCGCCAACAAGCTGGACATCTCCACCGCACCGTTAAAGCTCTTACCGCCCAGATCGCCATCGACGAACTCGCCGGTCGCGTCGACCTCCTGACCATTGTCGTGGGTCCGGTACTGCCCGATGCTGTCGTAGTTCTCGAGGCCGAAGCCAATCGGATCGATACTCGAGTGGCACGACGAGCACCGGGAGTTGGCGCTGTGTTCGCTGTACCGCTCTCGATTGGTGACCGCACCGCCACCCTGCGGCACATTGGTGTCGACGTCGGCCGGGGGCGCCGCGATTGGCACACACATCACCCGCTCGAGCACGAAGACACCCCGCTGTACCGGAGAGGGGTGGACTGGATGCGAAGTCGTCGCCAACCAACCGGCACAAGTGAGGATGCCGACCCGCTCACCGGCAGGGAGCGAGGTGGTGCCGACCGGCGCGTCGTAGAGCTCTGACAGGCCCTGGTCGACATCTGTTTCCCGGCTCATCAGCAGATTGCGAAGCGTCGGATCTCCGCCAGAGAAGGTCGTCTGGACCAGGTTGTCGAGCTCCCATCGCATGCTGTCTTGCATGGCGTAGTCCCACTTCGGGTACGCGCTCTCATCCGGAAAGACGAACTCGAGGTCATCGGAATCCAACCACTGCCGGTGCAGGTTCTGAGCGGCACGATTCGAGCGCGGGTCCTCGAGCATGCGCCAGCCTCGATGCCGTCGGGCGAGTCGAGCTGCCCCATCGCCGCGGCCGACAGCAACTCTTCATCGGGTGTCGAGTCCCAGATGAAGTACGACAGACGCGACGCCATTTCGTAGCCGGTGAGGGGCGTCCTTACCGATGCGCCCGCAAAGTCAGAGGGTCCGAACTCGGGGAAGTAGAGGAACTCCAGACTGTTCAGGAAGGCCTGGAGCGCGATCTGAAAAGCGACGTCGAAGTCCTCCTCGGCCAGCAAGGTGTCGAATAGACCTAGATACAGGTCGCGTTCTTCGGAAGTGAGCGGTCGCCTGAATGCCCGCCGGCCGAACTCGGTGAGCGCATCGTGGCCGCAAGACGTGGGATCGGGCCCGCCGGAGAGATCGCAGCCCGTCCAGCTCATGTCGGCGACGCCCGCCTCGGTCACCGCCATCGCCGCTGTCTGGTACTGCTCGATGAGGAGTGCGCTGACGACTTGCCCCTCGGCGTTGTTGTCGAAACCATGCACCTCGGGATCAGCCAAGATGCCCTGGGGAGCAATGACGACCCCGGGGAAGAGGTCGTCGACGGCGTGGTCGTACTGGGATTGTGACAGCCGACGGAGGGGTGATGGCGCATCCAGTGAGGCAGTTGGCGAGACCGCGTCTCCGGGCGCAATGCTGGACTTTCCACACGATAGAAGTGCGAGCAGCACAAACACCGATTCCTCCGTCGGCTGGCGTGAGCGAGATTAGCCTGCGCGGATTCTGCTGATGCGCTTAAATCGTACTGATTACCAGTACAAAGAGTACCAACGTCATTGCGACTCTTCCCCATAAACACTAGGTTTTCATGATAGACCTGTACTGTCTGCCGAGGTAAACAACCTCAATGAGCCTTCCCAACCCGTACGGTTATCTCGACTATCGCCAGTTCCTCAAGGACTGGTACGCAGCCAAGAAGGAAGCCAATCCCCGGTTCAGCCACCGCGCGTTCGTTCGGCGCACCGGGCAGCGCTCTCCCAGCCTGCTCAAAGACGTGATGGAGGGTCGCCGCAACCTGACCTCGGCCACCACAGACTCGTTCTGCAAAGCCCTTTCGCTCACCAAGCCCCAGTCGAGCTTCTTCCGAGCGCTTGTCGCCCTCGACCAGGCCGGGACCATGGCCGAGAAGAACCGCGCATGGGAACAGATTGCCGCTACCAAGCGCTTTCGGGACGCTCAGAAATTCGACAGCCGCAGCTTCCAGATTCTCTCCCATTGGTACATCTCGGCGGTCCGCGAGCTGTCCTACCGCCCCGATTTCGATCCCGCTCCCGGGTGGATCGCGTCCAACGTCCGGCCGGAGATCACCCAGGCGCAGGCCAAGAAGTCGCTGAAGCTACTCCTCGAGACAGGCCTGTTGGTCCAAAACCAGGATGGATCGATTCACCCCCACGATGTCAGCCTGGCTACGCCCCACGAGGTCGCGGGCCTCGCCGTGCACAACTACCACCTCGGTATGCTCGAACAGGCCCAGGCCGCCATCACCAACTTCCGGCCCCCAGAGCGCCATTTCACGAGCGTGACGGCCGCCATTCCCAAGCGGATGCTGCCGGAGATCAAGCGTGAACTCGACGCGATTCAAGAGCGCCTGATGGAGATGTGCAACGTGCCCGAAGAGCCCGCCGACCAGGTCGTCCAGATCGGCCTCTATTGTTTCCCCCTCTCGACCGTGAGGAAGTCATGAGATTCCTGGCATCGGTCGCTATTACTCTAGCCCTCGGCGGTTGCTGGGCCGGGGTCGAAAAGGAGCGTGGCGGCGGCATCGCCGTGGGCAATCCCGGCGAGATGACCGCTCGCGTGGCGACCAGCGACGACATCGAGATCACCAAAGCGACGCTTGTGGGCTCCATCGAGATCGACAACTGCGCAGGTGACACAGCCACACTCTTCGAGGGCGAGCTCGACCTCCTCGACTCCAAGTCGCTCCAGGCCCCCCACGAGATCCGCAGCTGCGGCCTGCTGCTCGACGGCGGCCTGCTGCTTGAGGCGGATGGGGCAGCGCTCGAATCCCACCTCGTGGTGAACCTCGACCTGCCGCTCATCGCCCTGACCGACGGCGACGGCGTGGTCTTCCGCGCCAAGGAGAGCTACGTGCTCGAGATCGGGGGACCGGACTGGCTCGACCCCATACAGCTGGGAATGGAGGGCTTCAGCACGATCGAGGTCGAGTTCGACAAACCCCAGCACGAACTGCTCATCGAGAAGATCCGGGCCCGCTCTACTGTCTTCAGGGACCGGAACAACGATGGAGAGATCAGCGAATCAGAGCGAAGCGCATCGTCGCTGTCCGGAGCGTCGACGGCCCCACTGCTCTCGGTTGTCGGCTGGGATGGCCGCAGGGCGATGTCCGACGACGCCGGCGTCACCTGGCACCATGACTACTCGGTCAACAGCAGTGAGTACCTGTCACGCGTCGAGTACCTCAACGACCAGTTCATCGCGGTCGGCGGAGAGTTTACCGGTATTGCAGCCTCGACAATCACGGGAGAGGAGTGGACCACCGTCAGCTGGATCTCCGCGAAGGTGACCGACATCGCGTGGGGTGGCGGCCGCTACATCGCCGTCGGGGAAGAAGACCTGCGCATGTGGTCGAAAGATGGCTACGAGTGGATCGAAGAATCTCCAGACGATGCCAAGGTCTGGGCCGGCATCACCTATCTGGCCGACAACGAGCGCACCTTTCCCCAGATCGGCAGGTTTGTGGCCGTCTCACAGACCAACAACAGCGCCGTCACCACCGACGGAGGCGAGAGCTGGCAGTTCGGCACCCTCGGCACGGACCCCATCTGGGATGTGGCGTCCGGCAACGGCGTCTTCATTGCAGTCGGCGACAACATGACGATCTATCGGAGCACGGATGGTCTTGTCTGGGACGAGGTCTACAACGGCGGCATCTCGCCCATCAGGAGTGTGCTCTTCGACGGCAGCCGTTTCATTGCGGCCGGTTCCGGAACGGTCGGGACTTCGGTGGACGGGGACAACTGGGACGTCGTCGGTGCACAAGACCTGAAGCGAATCACCCACTCCGAGGGCGGCGCCTATTTCGGCATCGACCAAGACAGCGGTGTCTACCGATCCGACGACGCCCTGAACTGGGAATTCCTCTGGTCGGCGGATGCCCCCGACCTCAACGCCATCGCGGCGATGCCCGGAGTGCCTTAGCGGAGTCTGGCCCTGAGCTCGGCGAGAAGCTCTCTACCGCCAATCGAGCCCTTCTGGATGATCCGCTGAACGGATTTGCTCAACATCTCGCGCTCGGCCTGAGCGAGCTCCATCGCGGTCATGACCACCACTGGCAGACCCTCGAATCTGGGGTCGGCGCGCAAGCGGCTGATGAACTCGAACCCATCCATCTCCGGCATCATCAGATCGAGGAGCACGACATCGGGCCGCTCTCGCTCCAGGACTTCGAGCCCGATGCGCCCATTTTCGGCGGAGACGACGTACCAGCCCTGTTTTCGCAGTTGTCTCTGGATGACCGTGCGAACCTCGTTGTTGTCCTCCACCAGCAGGGCCGTGCCCGCCCGTTGGTCAGTGGCGCGCCGCAACGTGTCGACGAGGCGCTTCCCAGAGATCGGCTTGGTGAGATAGTCGGCCGCCCCCAACGCAAATCCCCGCCCGCGTTCATTGACGAGGGTGTGGAGAATGACGGGGATCTTGCTCAACTCGGGATCCGTCTTCAACTCGGCCAGGACCTGCCAGCCGTCGACGTCGGGAATGTCGATATCCAGCACGATGGCCGACGGGCGAAGCTGGCGTGCGAACTCCAGCCCGACTCGCCCTCCCGACGCGCTGACAACGGAGTAGCCCTCGTCGATGAGCGTGCGCTCGACAATGGCCCGGACCGTGAGATCGTCGTCGATGAGCAGCACTGTGGTCTCGCGTGCCGACGGCAGGGGCGTCAGGGAAGGCCGGCGCTCGACCGGCATGACCAACGTGAACGTACTGCCTTGCCCGACCGCGCTCTCGACTTCGATGTCACCGCCCATCATCCGACACAATCGGCGACTCAACGCCAGACCGAGCCCCGTCCCCCCGTAGCGCTTGGTCGTGGTCTCTTCGGCCTGAGTGAACTCGGTGAAGATGCGGCTCACGCCAGCCCGGTCGATACCGATTCCGGTGTCCTGCACGGCCATGCGAACCGAGATTCCATCGGAGGTGATCCGAAGCGTGATCTGACCCTCTTCTGTGAACTTGGCGGCGTTGGAGAGCAGGTTGAACGCACACTGACGCAAACGGGTGATGTCGGCCTCGATGAAGGGGACGGTGTCCGGTGCGTCGAGAATCAGCTCGAGCCCCTCGGCATCTGGGAGCTGCCGAAGCGTATGGAGCGCCTCGCGCCCAAGCTCGACCACGTCGCAGGCCTCGACCAGCAGCTCCATATGCCCAGCCTCGATCTTGGACAGGTCGAGAATGCCGCCGATCAAGTGGGTGAGGTGACGGCCCGCGCCCATGATCCGCTCCAGATCCTGCACATCGTTCGCATCGCGCCGCTCCCGAGCCCCCTCGGCCAGCATCTCGCTGTACCCGATGATGGCGTTCAGAGGCGTGCGGAGCTCATGGCTCATGTTGGCGAGGAACAGACCCTTGGCGCGTTCGGCCCGCCGCGCCACGAGGGCCTCGACACGCGCCCCCTGAAGTTCTGCCTCACGGATGAGTCTCGACTCGATGTTCTTGAGGAGGATGACCGCTCCATCTGTCGCGCCGCCCGAGATCACCGAGATGTAGATGGAGGCTGGAAACGCATCTCCATTCTTCAGGCGCACCTGACCATTCTCGATTCGACGGTCCACCCAGAGGTCGTCGGTTGTCAGCCGGGTTCCCGTCCCGTCTTCGAGGTGGAGAATCTCCATCACCCTCATCCCGATCAACTCGGACGCGGGCAGACCGAACATGTCCAGAGCCGGGTCGTTCATGCCCTTCAGGATGCCCTCGGGACCGAAGTGCAGCGTGCCGCTGGCCAGCGTGTCGAGAACAGTGGCGAGCACATCTCGACCGTGGGACAGGCTCTCGTACCCGGCCGAGACGCGCTCCAAGAGCCGATCCAGCTGCTCGGCGCTGATGTTGTCGCCCATCACCACGCCCAACTCGTCGAGCTGATTCTGCAAACGCGAGTGTAAATCGGACATCACGGCCCCTCGGCAATGAACGCGCCCCAGTCCCGGGCATGACCTTGCCCGGTATCCGAGCGGCTATCGGCCAGCAAGGTCAGCTGGGCCTCGCGCAGCGCCCCGGCAGGATCGAGGCCCCTTTTCCCCAGAAGACGGCGATAGAACTCGCGCATGAGAATCTCGGTCGATTTCGGTGGGACGGTCCACAGAGCGACGATGGCACTCCCCGCCCCCGCCTGTGCAAACGAATTGGAAAGCTCGGCCGCGCCGGGCCCGGGATCGGTAGACACGATCAACTCGACACCTCGCAGATCGAGGCCTTCAGGTTGCCCGCCGGGCCAGGGTACCGCGAGATGTACGACGCGCTTTCCGGAGAGCGACGCGCGGAGGACGTCGGTTGCGCCGACATCGACGGTGAAGGCGTGGACCTGCTCTTTTCGACGCCGTTTTCGGAGTTCGCGGCTCACCCACTCGAACTCCCGAGGACTGCGTGGCTTCAGAGAGTCGACGTAGAGCGTATCTTTTCCGGGTGTCTGTTCTTCGACCACCAGCGCCGACGCGGCGCGCAGATATCGGAATGTGTGGCGCTCGACCAGGTAGCCATCCCCGCTGGGAAGCGCGGCAAACGACACTTCGGCGAGGCGGCCGTCGGGCACGATGACGACCTCGGTTGCATCGCCGACGTGGCCTTCGAGGGGCCGCCAGACGAGCTCATGGACTCTCTCGGGATCCGAAAGCGCCGCCTCGATGGCGCCCGCGAAACCGAGGTCGACCGCCGCAACCTCACAACCATCGTCGATGGCAAAGGCGAGGTACGACGCACGCTCTCCAACCCCCGTCTGGGCAAAGTCGACCATCACCCTGCCGGCGGCGAGGCCCTCACACACGTCGCCAGGGGACACAGTCAGCGAGGCATCCGGCCAGACAGTGAGGTCGTGCAGCGCTTTCCACTCCACCAGGCCGCGCCAGGCCTTCTCGGGCTCGAGCACGCCAATCGACGCCAGATCATCGACCGCAAATCGGTAGGAATCCAAGAGCCGGTTGCCCTCGATCGCAGTGGTCAACGGCAGGCGTTTGCGAAGGTGACTGGCTGCCGCAGCAAAGGTGTCCTGGCGGAGATACAGCGACTCTTCGAGAGAATCCTTGGATATCGCCACAGCCAGATCGTGCAGCAGCGGGAGCCGATCGGCCGCTGCGGCTCCGGGTCCGCTTTGCTCGAGGGCCAGTCGAAACAAGTCCGCGGCCTCCTTGTGCTGGCCAGAGGCGAGCTGTGCGTGGCCCTGTCCGCGAATCGCCCTCGCCGTCTCGTCGCACTCCCGAGAGGCGCGGAACTGGGCCAGGGCCGACTCCAGATCTCCTCGCAAGAGATGGAGTTCGCCCAGCCGTGCGAGACCCTCGCAGTGTTCCGGACCCGACTGCAACACCTCCAGCGCTCCGTTCAAGAGGGATTCCGCTTCGGTCAATTCTTCGCGGCCAATGCGAACGTCGGCCATCCGTAGATCGAGGCGAGCCGTCCTCGGGCTACTGGGCCCGAGGCGGTCCAGCGCGATGTCGCGGGCGTCGGTAAATCGCGCGAGACCCTCTTCTTGCTCGCCTGCACGCATCAGTTCTGCACCCAGGTCGGCCAGCGGTTCGATCAGGGCTGGGTGCCCGTCTCCATTGACCTCGACACGACGGGCAACCACCTCCTCACGAAGGCCGACAGCCAATGCCGCGTCCCCGGCCAGTCCGCGCTGCTCTGCCAGT
>Ga0315336_1003612_pt1 | contig 20175 bp, 15 predicted proteins | sample ASW5metaG_FD_204512 | JGI IMG/M metagenome (GOLD analysis project Ga0315336, IMG submission 204512) | Ammonia-oxidizing marine archaeal communities from Monterey Bay, California, United States - ASW #5 | ecosystem: Environmental > Aquatic > Marine > Intertidal zone | place: USA: California... | reverse complement strand
ACCGACGATGAGGGTCGGCAACCCCGAGAGCGCAAACGACTCTGGTATGAATATCCAGAGTGCAATATTTGTGAGGGCGAACAAGAAGCTTGAAACACCAACAATGAAACCCAGTACCACAATGGGTCGAATAAAAGAACGGCCGGTTGAGACCAGTCCGTTAATGGCATGGTCATACAGCAAAATCAAATTGTGCTTTGAAACTCCGGCAGTGCGCCGTTTCCACACGTAGTCGACGTTGACGATCTCGTCCGTAATATTTGCGATCATGCCGCGAAGAAACGGATAGTAGTCATCCCGCCTCAGGCACTCATCCATAATCCAGCGATCCAGCACGCCGAATTCGCCGGCGTTCTTCTCAAGCCTATTGGACGACAGGTTGGAGACAATCAGATAAAACAACTTTCTCGATGCTGCCATCAACGGAGGTTCTTCCCGGCCGACTTTCTTTCCCATTACTGCGGCAGCGTTCGTTTCCACCTTTGTTTCGATGAGTTGCTTCAATACATCGGGCGGGTCCTGGAGATCTACGGGAAACATCGGCACTATCCACTCGCCAGTGCAGTATCGAAGCCCATGGTACGAAGTCCGGTACACGCCAAGGTTTCTCGCATTGAAAACGGCTTTGACCCAAGCGGCTCGCGCACAATAACTTTCTATCATGCGCCTCGATGCATCCGTCGAGCCGTCGTCAACGACGATCACTTCAAGATCGATGTCCTGCTGCATGCACCATTCTCGAAGATCCTGGACGGCGTCGAAAAACATGTCAAGGTTGGCCTCTTCGTTGTAACAAGGGCTCACTACCGACAGAGTCTTCATACTGCTACCTTCTCCTCTTCGTCCAATTTGCTGCAATTACCGCAACGTTAGCTGGACTACCTTAATCAATGAATCTGCATACACCACCGGCAGTGCGGTCGTCGAACTGGGATACACCAAAGCATGCGTTGCGCCATAGCGGGCGGCAATTTTCAGCAGATGTGAATCCGTAAGGGTCCCATAGGCCTGATCAAGCCGATCAAACGCCACAAATCCTCCACCCTCTACCTCACCGTAAACGAATCGCATACGGTCGCGCCACTCACGCATCGCCCTGTCTTGCAGCGGAATCGCCTTGAAGTCAACCACGATCGCACGACGGCCTACGATCCGCAATACACCAAATCCCGGTGGGACAACGAAGATCGCGTCCGCTGGTGAATGCGCAGCGGCCGCACGGGCGGCCTGCGCGTCCGCGCCGCGGAGATCTTCAAAATCGAATGATGGTACCAATGGCTCCAACGCTACCACAGGCCTGCCCGACACGTTCAGCGCTACAACCAGGCCGAGTGTTGCGGCTATGGCCATCCCAGAGGTTTTAACGACACGTGAGCCTGCAAATGACGCCATCACCAGACCCAGCGCGGCAATTAGAAAGAGACTCTCGGAAAGTGACCCAAACCCCACCCAGAGGAATACCGATACGGTTCCCACGGCCATAACGACCGACCGGGCACTCGGCGCAAACGGAAGTCGATCGAAGTACCGTACGAGCGTGAACACGACCGTCGTCACTAGCGGATGAGTGCCTGCGCTGGATAGAAGGCTCATTCCAGCCAGTGGTCTTGCAACGGCATTCGTCGGGTATTGCAAATACAGCGCAAGCTGCCATCCGATCAACAAATACCCAACCCACTTCAGAATCGATAGCAGCCTGAAAGGCTGCAACGTAAATATCAGACGAACTGGCCAAAACTCGATGAACACCGTGCCTACTATGCAGGCCCCGAGTACGATCAAGGGGGGGATCAGGAGCAAATTTGCATTGATTCGCGGCGCAGACCTGGACCATTGCGCGAACGCCATGAGCACAGCCGCTACGAACAGACCGGTTGTCACAAAATCCTGGGGTCGGAAGTAACTGGGGAAATAGTGATGCGGAGCTCGAAACCGGCCCAGTATTTCTATCAACTCGGCGGACGACAGCGCAGAGCCCGAGGTCGTCGCTTGAAGCGGTAACCACCAGAACAACACGGTTCCAGCCAGGAGAACCACTGTCCCAACGACTGTCCCAGGCAATGCCCTCGCCCAGCACGTTCGAGTGCGGGATATATTCCCGGACACGCCGTCGCAACCGGAGTTAAGCATCAGTACGGCAAATGCGGTGACCAGGGCGATTCCGCCGCTCTGTACGCCATAAAGAGGGTGGAACAGACTCGCAGCCGAAGCAACCAGCGCAGCGATGGCGGGACGGCCACACAAGCCCAACCCAATAGCCCACAACGCGGCAGGAAGGGCAAGGCTCGCCGGCTGAAATATCTCATATCGAATCTGGGTCGCGTCGCCCAGGTGAAACCCGGACACACCCAAGACAAGTACCGCGGCAAGCATCGCCCCCAGGCGATCACTTCCAATGACTCTCCTCGCCGCCCATAGCGTCACCGCAACAAGTGCGACATCGGTCAGGAACGTGAACACAAAGAAAGCAACTGGAAGTGGCAAAACGCGGCACATCGTGGCGACAAACCGGGCAAAATAGAATCGCGGCCCGAACTCGACGCTCGTCAACACGAAGAAATCGCCGCTGAGATAGGCTGGATCAAGCTGCCTAAGTATTGTTGGAATATGCTCCAGCTGGTTACCAGTGCCAAATTGGTATGACAGCAATGTCGCAAAAAACGCCAGGAGACACGTCAGCACGACATCCTGTCGGCTGAACCGTGTTCTGCTTCTCTCCATGCTAACTTTCAGTCTCCATTTTCAAACTCTGATCGCGTCAGGCAGACGGCTGTAAGGGCCCGCCCCCACCACGTGAAACTGTGCGGATACAGCGAGAGGTCGATATAACACTGATTCAGGGTACACGAACAGGTCAGTTGAAGAAGCCAAATGAATACACGGTTTCACCCGCTCTCAGGTCATACCGGCCACAGCGCCCGACAAATCAACCCTCCATCACTTCTCGATCGATTCCGAGTGACGCTTCCCATCCCAGGCCGATGCCTGTCGACGAAGCGAATTGGCGCCAAAAGTATACAAAATGGTGCGGTTGATCCACGCGACAAATTCTTCATAGAATAAACGATGTGTGGCACGCATGGCGTTCAGATTGCCGTAAAGGCACGCCATTTCTGGATTAGATCTTGCCGTTCCGGCTGACACAAAGGCCTTGGCTAACTCTTCTCCATCTTCGTCGAACTGATTCTCGACTCCTCTATGCTTTGATCGGTCGCAATGTTTCATCACAACTGTGAGCGCGATGTTGGCGCTCGCCTCAAGATGGCCTTCGAGCAGTAAATATTACGCATGAGCCAGTTCGACTACTTCGCCGCTTGCTCCAACCGGTGCGGTGGCAGGAGAGTTTGTATCCTACTAAGATCGCCGGACTGCGGCTGCGGGCCAATCGCTTGCCCGTTGCACCGGCAATTTTCGGCGTTTGAATGCGAGTCTGTGCGATAGATTTTCATCTGGACCCAGCATGGTCGGAGATCAAGAGCAGCCCGCCTTCTATCACGTCTAGTGACGGATCTACGCGCTCTCCTTGCATCCGAAGAAGGATCGAAACACCAACTGTCTGTGCCTATCACTAACAACTCGGGCGCGCCCTGAATGGGGCAGATCCATGGCTAGCGCAGTTTCATGGCTAGCGCAGTGGTAAACAGGTAGTATTCTTGCATTACTAGAGGTACGCCAATGATTGGCCGCGTGTGACGACCCAAGGGACGGAGGCACGTAACGCTACCAGTCCCGCAATTGCAAATTTACGCCAGGAGATCGAGTGAAGGTAGGACAGAATATCGAAACCGAAAGCGCCGGCTGGAGGTTTGACGAAGGTGTGACGGAGACATTCGTAGACCATATACGGCAGTCTGTTCCACTCTACGACGAGGGGCATGATTTAACTTGTCAGATTAGCGACTACTTCGTCCACGACGACAGCATTTGTTACGAAATCGGTGCGTCCACGGGGCAACTACTGCGCAAGCTTGCTGAGCACCACTCAAGCAAACCCGCCGTGCGTTGGGTGGGTATCGATCCGATCCCGCCAATGATCGACAAGGCGCGCAAACATTGCGCCGGAATCGACAATATCGAGCTGCTTGTCGACGACGCGCTGACCTTTGACTATGAGAAAGCTGATCTCATCGTCTCCTATTATTGCATCCAGTTCATTCACCCGAAGCATCGTCAGGCGTTGTTCAATCGCCTCTACGAGCAACTGAACTGGGGCGGAGCACTGATCCTCTTCGAAAAAGTACGGGGACCCGACGCGCGATTCCAGGACATGATGGTATCGCTATACAACGACTTTAAAGCGCGGCAGGGATTTGATGCGGGAGAGATTCTTAACAAAACCGCAAGTCTGAAGGGCGTGTTGGAACCGTTCTCCAGGGAGGGCAACCTCGGACTCATGCAGCGGGCGGGCTTCACCGATATCGCCACATTCATGAAGTACATCAGTTTCGAGGGCTTCGTTGCTATCAAATAGCCCGGCCGCCATCAACGTCAGTTCGTTGCCATCCCTCTTTGCGCCCCCGGCGATGGGCATTGACCTGATCTAATGTGCGGGATTTTCGGCATCGTGTACCGGGACGGGCAACGCGTCCCTGACGAGGCAAAGCTCCGTGCGACGGCGACACTCCTTGAGCACCGCGGCCCGGATGCTTTCGGCATTTACGCCCGCGACGGCGTCGGATTGACCCATACACGGCTCTCGCTTGTTGATCTGGGCCCTCGCAGCAACCAGCCCTTCTGGGATTCAAGCGGCCGGTATGCGCTTATCTTCAACGGCGAAATCTACAATTTCAAAGAACTCCGTGCGCAGCTAGAGAAGACCGGGCGGACGTTCCGAACCACGTCAGACACCGAGGTACTCCTCGAGGGTGCGCTCGAGTGGGGTTTCGAGGCACTTCTGCCTCGGCTCGACGGCATGTTCGCGTTCGCGGTGCTCGACACGGTCACGGGGTCCGTCCAGCTCGCACGCGATCGCTTTGGAACGAAGCCGCTGTACATGTACGAGGGATCTGACTTTGTCGCTTTCGCCTCTGAGGTAAAGGCGTTCAGACCCTGGGTAGAACTCGAACCCGAAGCGTTCGCGATCGGTTCCTATCTGCTTGGCTTCGGTGGCCCGATGCGAGGACAAACGATGTACCGTCGCGTGCGCACCGTCGGAACCGGAACAAGCGTGGAGATTGGGCCCGGAGGAGACATCGCCGAGGCTACTTTCTTCACAATGCCGGACTTCTGGGATGCCGATCGTATCGAGTCTCTCGAGAGCCTGAGTCCTGCGCAGACGGTCGATCGATTTGACGAAGCGCTTAACGCCTCGGTGGAACGCCAGATCTTCGCTGATGCGCGCGTTGGTGCCTTCTGTAGCGGTGGCGTCGATTCATCCCTGATCATGGCCATCGCGGCGCGCAAGCACACCGACCTGGCGATCTTTCACGCCGATGTCATGGGACGCTGGAGTGAATCCACTGCGGCGAAGCAACTGGCCAGTCATCTGAAACTCGACCTGAACATCGTCGAAGTGCAGGAGCAAGACTTTGTCGACCAGATCCCGGAGGTCATGCGGCATTATGAACACCCATTCACGTATCATCCGAACTGCGCACCGTTCATGCTCGTTTCACGGCTTGCGCGCGACCACGGTGTTAAGGGACTTTTGTCAGGAGAAGGCTCGGACGAGTGTTTTCTCGGATATCCATGGCTGGGGCGAGAGCGGATCACGAATGCCTACTACGGCGCCGGGCGGCGCCTCCGTCGGTGGGTCCGGGCGGTACCCCAGGTGGGGCCCCTCCTGTGGCCATGGGATGAGGCGCGCCCCGATACCATCCGCGGGCTGTTCAATCGATTCGAGACGGCGGAGGATATCCAGGATGCCCGTGCACGCGCAGCGTCGCTCACAACCAGTGTTCCTGAGGGGAACATCCGCAGCGTTGAATACCTCGGCTATCACCTGCGCACACTGCTGCACCGGAACGACTCCCTCGGGATGGAGGCCAGCATCGAATCCCGCTTCCCGTTCCTCGACCTGGAAGTGGTGGCGGCCGCGGTGAATACGCCGTACCGTCACAAGATCCGTTACTCGCCGTTCCTTCTCGAAAAAGCGCACCCGTTCGTGCGCGACAAATGGGTGGTCAGGGAAGTCGCCAACCGATATTTGCCGCGTCAGCTCAGCCAACGAACGAAGCTGGGCTTCTGGACAACCGCTTTCGAACGAATGCGCGTCTCCGAACGTTACTTTGATGACTCGTTCCCGCGGGAACTTTTCGGACTGTCCCGCAAGCAGTTGGGCTTGTTGATCCAGCAGTCCGACCCTGAACTGGTGGTGCGGCTACTACACCTCGATGTCTGGGCGCGCGTCTGCCTGCGCGGGGAACCAGTGGACGGGTCGATTATGAAACTACGCGATCACGTTCGCATTCTTCCGGATTCGCGTTAACGCTCAAGTCTACGCAGAGGCCTTGCGAGACGTGGTGGCTAACTCGCTTTGACCGCACGAACAGTGACGATCACGTCGAAATTGCGGTCCTTGTAGTCGAGCTCTTCGGAGGTAAGTTCCTCCGATGTAAGGCCGTGTAGCGAGCACATTGCCGAAAGCACATTGCCGTGCGCGTCCACCTCGACCTTGCCGTCGAAATTCTCGTCGAACAACGATTGGGCCGCCTGCTGTGTCAGGTGCCAATACTCTGCCCAACCGTCGGTATCGAGGTGGCGGCCGATCTTACTCGTCCCATGAGAGGTGAGAAGCAAAATGCCACCTGGCTTGAGCATCGAGTGCAGGCGCGCAACGGCCAAGCGAACGTCGTAGACCATCTGGACCGTCTGGGTACACACGATGCAATCCAGGAACCCGCTCGGTAGCGGGTCGGAACCCGTCAGGTCACCTACGATCGTCGCCTCATCGGATTCAACGTAGCTGAAGACCTCTTTCCGCGTCACCTGTTCACCACCATAAAGATCGATATAGAAAGTATCGCCGAACTCCATCGCCCGCCCCCGAATATCGGCGCGATAGCTCTCAAGAAAACGCTGAATGTAGTAACGATCGATTGGAAGCCCCCGGTCGAGCCCGAAGACCGGACTAATCGGACTCAGCCGGCGGAAGCTACCAAATCGCACCGTTCCTTTCGGAGGCCACTGCAGGCGCAATCGCTTCTGCCACTCGACGACGGCATTGCGCGCCCGGGGTGGGAGCACGCGCTTGGCGAACTCAATTGCTCGGTCACGAAGGGTCACGTTAGGCCCGAGTGGCATGTGAGTGGGAAATTACTGCTCAAGAATAGATTCACACAACAAATTCTTCTATCAATCCGTGTTCTTCGGAGGACGAGTGCAATTCCAGATAGCCGGGACATCGTCCCAGTGAAGCAGAGGCAGTATACCTTCCCATTTCTCCGTTCGAACGACACTGGCAGTCGGATAACTTGGGCAACAGAATTATGTCAATCAAGCGCGACGGGCGTATACAACGACAAGGTCGGTGATCGTAGTGGGGCCCACGAGTCAGGTGAGAGAAACGAAGAATTTGTATTCAAAAATATTGTCCAGGGCGGAACACAAACCAACAGCGCGAACATCTCAGGTACACGCCGGCGCCACTGGGTTCGATCGTCACGGTCACGATAGTTTCAGATCGAGCCGCACTGGATTGGTGGTGACCATTCTGCTGGCTCGATCGCAAGGGCGATTCTGGTAATATACTTTTGTCCCCTGCTGACGCACTTTCGTCCCTAGATGACGAAGATGCATTCTCCGGTGGGCAAACAGAAAAATTCAAACTGAATTCCCCAACCCCTGGCATCAGCATTCTCATGAGCAAGAGTTTTTGGAGTGGCAAAAAAGTCCTCGTAACCGGAGGCGCAGGCTTCGTAGGCAGTCACGTAACTGAACAACTCTGTGCCTTGGGTGCGCGAGTTCGTGTTGCCGATGATTTGTCCACAGGCAACCTCGATTATCTTTCGTCGGTTCGGGACGATATCGAGTTCCTGGAGGTCGACCTGCGCACCCCCGACGGTGCTGCTCGCGCCGTTCAGGGCCAGGAGGTTGTGCTCAACCTGGCTGGATTCATCGCCGGTATTGGATACAACAAAGACCGCCAGACGGCCTTCTTCGTAAACAACATGCTGCTGCAACAATGGCCTTTGCTTGCTGCGCGCGACGCCGGAGTCGGACTATTTGCGCAGATTAGCTCAGCGTGCGTATACCCTTACGACGTTCCGGTGCCAACGCCTGAGGACGCGGTCGAACAAGGTCCCCCGGAAGAAAGCAATCAGGGCTACGGCTGGGGTAAGCGAATGGGAGAGACATTAGCGCAGTACGTTGCTCGTGAAAGTGAAATGCCCGTTGCATTGTTGCGATTCTTTAACGTATACGGTCCGCGCGATTCTTTCGATCCAGAGAAATCACACGTCATTCCATCTCTCATCAACAAGTGTCTTTCTGGAGAGAAAATTGTGGACGCCTGGGGAAGTGGAAATCAGACCAGGTCATTCGTCTACGTTGACGACATTGCCAAACTGATCCTCCAGGTGACTGAACGGCAGCCAGCTGCAGAGCCGATTAACATCGGCACGCCGACCGAAATAACCATCCGCGACCTGATCCACCACATCGCAGACATTACCCGAACAAAGGCCGAGATCCGCTTTGACACCAGCAAGCCGGAGGGTTACCTACGCCGCGCGCCGGATCTCACCAAGCTCTACGAGGTATTGGGACGCGAACCGGATGCGATCTCTCTGCGAAACGGACTGGAGCGAACCGTCGCGTATCGACAGTCGCAGATTCAGAAGTAACCGGATTTACCATCATCATGACATCATCCTCAGCGCTAATCATCTGTGCTCGAAATGAAATCCAGGGGAGCGAGGCACTCGCTGACCGGGTCCCTTTGTCGAGGTTCAAGGAAGTTTACTTGCTCGACGGCAACTCCACTGATGGAACGATCGAATTCTGGACCCAACGAGGCGCCGTTGTTGTCAACGACGTAAAGAAAGGCGCGATCTTTACGACTGCCATCGAGACGACAACTGCCGAGAATATCGTCTTCTTCGCACCAGACGGCAACGAAAATCCCGACGATCTGGTTCGCATTCTTGAGATGCTTGAAGCGGGTAACGACATGGTCATTGCGTCGCGATTCATGCGCGGCAGCCGAAACGAAGAGGATGATCTGTTCATACCAATGAGAGCATGGGTCAATCGCGGCTTCACACTGATGGTTCGACTTTTGTGGGGCGGGCACGTGACCGACACGATCAATGGGTTCCGCGGTTTCAAAAGAGACAAGGTCAAACAGCTTGATCTGGAAAGTTCAGGGTTCGACATCGAGTTCCAGACCACGATTCGTTTTCTAAAGCGCGGTTGGACTATCGCCGAGTTCCCCACTTACGAAGGCAACCGTATCGGAGGCGCGAGTTCCTCGTCATCTTTTCCGACTGGAATGTTGATGCTCCGCCGTGTATGGAAAGAATTGCGCAGCCGGTAGTCGTTTATTCAGGATGAATTTTCGGGTGATTTCTGCGCGACACGCCAAGACTGGGCTGCGTAGCCGCGCCAATACAATCCCTACGGAATGAGTCGAGTCCGGCTAGCCGCCCCCATATTGCTCCTCCCGAGTCTTGCGCCATTCATGGCGCATCGGCATCGGTTATTGGAACAAAGACCGATACAGGCCAGGTATGCCTGATCATCGGCGGATACGGCTCACCCCCCTCTGGCGCAGCAATGACATGATCTTCTCTATAGTGCTTCTGAAGTGCATCTCTGACGCCAGAGGCCTTCGACCAACCGTAGCCCTGTCGATCATAGAGGAAGTTTTTCGAATGAAAATTACTCACAAGAATTTTGGCATATGTCTTATCTTGGATACGCTCGACAAACCCTTCAAAGTTTTCGTAGATGTTTGAGGGTGGCTGATCAGAAAGCGGTATCGCACGATCTTTCGCGACTACTGAATGCTGAAGATATATCCAGTTACCGACATCCAGTAATACTTTGTCGACCGGTAGCCCCTCAAATTCATGCTCGATCTCCGCAACATAACGATTGATGTCCTGCCAAGAGTAGTGTTCATGCCAATAGCGGTGGTCATTCGAATTTCCGGTGGGCACGACATGAAATGCAACGAAGACCGAGACAACCCCTGCTACCGCCGCCAGGGAGCGAAGCCAGTAGGCGGGTTGCGAAAACCCCCTTTCGCCCGATTTGGGGGCCCAAGGCCAGACGGGCGGAAGTGCGGCAAACAGCCAAACGGTGCCAATCGTAATACCCGGACCAAAATGGTATAAAACATCCCAGCCAGCACCGGTCGTGAACGCCTCGATTGAAATGAGGACAACCCACGCACCGTACAAAGGGCCTAGGCGGCGGATATTGTTGCCACGCAAAATAAGCCATCCGCCAACAATGCCAACACCAATCTCAAACCACGCTCGCATCACATGATCGATGATGCGAGCCAGTGCGATGTTATTGGCGCCCATCAGACTGAGGCTCTTTCGGGGACCACCCATGATTTCAAACGTCCAGAATAAGAACGCATCGCCCCAGAGCGCATAGCATAGCCCGATTGCCATAGCAACGAAGCCACTCGACATGGCCACAAAGATTGCGACATGTTTGATGTTTCTTGGCTGCTGCAGCACTAGGAAAGCAAACATGACGGCGCCCCAGCCAAGCAGGTATTGCTTGGTCAGAAATCCGATCGCCGGGCAAATTGCCATCAGGAGAATACGCCCCAAACCAGGCGATTTGAGATACAGCAACATGGTCCAGAAGCTGAACAGCGATATGAGTAGCGCCAGAGAATCCGCATGGAGGCAGTGAATAAAACGATTTGCCCGAGGCATTGTGACGGCGAGGACCATTACAACGAAGACGAAAACAAACCATGTCTTTGGAAATGGCAGCCGATGCTCAGGATATGCGAACCGGTACAAGCGGCGGCAACAATCGGTAGCGAGCCCTGCTGCACCGACCGCAAATGCAAGCTGGATTACGCGCCACGCTACGATCGAGGTGGGTTGACCAATGAGCCAGGAAATAGCGTAGGTTACGATCGGTGCGGCAGGAGTGTAAATAGACGAGTTACCGTCTGCAGCTTGGGTATAAAAGGGAATCCCCGTGCGCAATTTAATGATGCTGCCAACGAAATTAGTCTCCGCCCACATCAAGATATCCGCACGCAGCAATACAAAAGGCCTGATGTCGTAAAGGTAGTACAACATCAGGACAATCGAGATGCCCAAGCAAATAAACAGGGGCAAGTATCCCAGTGACCAAACGGAATAGCGCGATGGCGCCACTTTTATGTTTTCACTAGCTGCAGTCAAGTGACACTAACCTCTCTAAAAAAGTATCTGGGCCTATTCGGATTGTCCAACGACTTCCACCGACAGATTAAATTTGATTCATTCGCAATTACGGATGCCATTTTGTCCGCCGAGTCTACTCGACAGGACGGGGGAGACCAAGAGCACTCTGACGCTGGGACGCAGAATACTACGTCTGAAAGATACGGACATCACTCGAGTTGGCTCAAGAGCCGAGAGCGACATTAATATGCAGCTCGCATTCCCACCGGTCAGTGAACTGGGTGAACAGCAACGGTCGCCGCCGAAAAGGCGCCTTTCTATGGGATTGAACTACGGTCTTACAAGGGCGAGATGTGCACGCTGGACCGCTGCTCAGCGGCAGAAAATACGTTGCCTGACGTTTCGCCTAATCCGGATTCGAACGGAACGAGTGGCAAGACAACGCCGGAATCCGCGGTCAAATTGTCCCAGAACGCGCAGCCGCTCTGTTTGCGAGATGAGATACTGAAAACGGATTGCTCATGAATTGTTCCAACCTGGAAGGCGTGGCGAACCTATTACACTTTCTGTGTCAGACGGCGATCTGCGCTTTCAGGCATTTCGCCAGAAGGTTCGTTCGCGTCTGGATGAAACACGAACCGTTGATCGCCCTTTAGATAAAATGCCAGTCCAAGCAATCCGACAATGATCATGATCAGTCGCCAGCCAAGAATGGTTTCGGCACCGCCACTAAGACCACTCATAGTAAACAGGCTCTCCAGTGCCGCTTCACCCACCCCCAACCCGCCTGGCGTAATGGGTAAGGCGGTTGCCAAATAACCCATCGGAATTAACACCAGCATTATGGGATCTGCACCCGCAGGATTGGTGGCCTGGGCAATGGCCATCGCAACGCCGACCATTAAGAACTGCCCGACATAGGAAAAGACCAGCGCCCGAAACACAACATCCATGCTGTTGCGGTAAAAATGCAGGGTATGCAGCATTCGGGTCAGCAGTTGACCGAAACGAAAATTGCGCTGGATCCATTGCAATACCTGACTATCGGCCAGTTCAAATCTGGAACCGATAATCGATGCCAGAATTATTCCACAGGCAATGGCCAGTGACGTGCCAAGCAGCGCTTTCAGGGCAGGTTGGGCCGTACCCAGGTCCAGGAAAAAAGGTGCCAATAGCAAAGGCAGAGTCAGCAGAGTGAACAAACCGACAAACCGATCCAGCAAAATTATGGTGATGACCTCGGCCCGACTTCCCGCGTTGCCTTTGCTTGCGTAATAAATCTTTACCAGATCGCCGCCGGCGGCGCCGGGCAGGTAGGTACTGAAAAACAAGCCAATAAAGGTCAGTTTTATCGCGGCAATATACGACAGGTTTAGCTGATAGGCGTTAATCAGCAGTTGCAAGCGCAGTGCCTGCAGGCCCGAGGCGACAACAAACAAACCAATAGCTATCAGCGTGTACTGCCAACCCTTGATCAACCCGGCAAAACTGGGCCAGTCAATGGAACCCATGCTGGCAAGATACCAAAGCATGGCAATGGCAATAATCAAGCGTAGCAGGTAAAAAAGCTTCTTGGTTCGCGGTTGCAAGATGATAGTTCTATAAGAGGCCGTATTTCAAGCGCCGCATCGGGTCAGATTGTATAACCTGGCTAGTGGGCCTGGTACGAGAATTGAGTGCAAATTTTGCCGAGGGCAAACGCGTCTGCCTGATCCTTCTGTCAACGCTCAACAAAGTACTTTACTGCATCCCGACCTCTTGTTCCTAGGCCGGCTTTCCAGCTTCATGATTCTAGCGGGGGCTCGCCCCGGGGCACTGTGAGGGAAAAGGCTATTGTAGTGCCGTCGCTGACATTCGATAGCAATAAGCGTACGGGCCCCGCTGGTAGGAATTTCCCGTTCAATACCGCGTCTCGCAGCGTGCCGTTGAAGCTACCACGGTAGCCGTTGCCCGAGGGGCGGTCACCGGGCGCCAGCCAGGTCCATATTTCAGCGCCACCGACGATGTCACGACGGATAAGATTGAAACGCGGATCGTCGACGAACCCGTCCGCGATCTTGTTGCGACTGGACTGCCAGTCGTTTCCATAGCCGTTACCCTGCTTTGCCCGTTCCCGGGAAATGGTAAATCGCCAAGCCCGTTGTGGGTGTCTTACAGCTAGGCCCTGACGTACCCAGAGGCCGTATTGTTTGTAACATGGCTAACAAAACATACATTTGCTCAGTGCGTTACCTTAGGTCGCCCGCCACGATTCTCTGGAAGACGATCTCTACGTCGGAGAACCCAAATCACAGCTCCCAATATTGCTAACAGTATTAAAGCAACACTGGCGCCTGCGTAGAACATTCGAACCCCAAGTCCATCAAAATCAGCGATATGCAGCGCAACCATTGCCGTATTGAAGCGATGGAATACCCCCATATCATCTATTTTACGAACGAAGAGGACGTCGTTCGTGGCTGCACGAAAATTCATGAGCAGGCTCCCGCCACGAGGTGCAAGATCGTTCTGGCGACTCGCCCGAACACTGACGATCGCGTCACGGTCACCGAAGCCAATCACCCGAACGCTGGTAACCTGCGCGCCGGGCATCTCGTTTTTGACTATCTGTGTGAATAATTCCAAATCTGGCATCCTGGCCTTTTCGGTTCTCGATACACTCATCGGATACCCCAATGCTGTATACATTTCGCCCTTGCTTCCATTAAACAATATCTCGACTGGCCCCACACTTAACACACCGAAAAACGCGATCAACATCCCTGAGAACGCGATTAGTAATACAAACGGAAACAGCCAGGAAGCAAGGCGCTTGTGTAAGTCGCCGACAAATATCCGGACCCCCATACCGCGACGTAACACTCGCCAGTCCTTGAACAAATTTGATCGCATCAATAGTCCACTAATACTGAGCCATATCGCGCCAAGACCAGTCAGCCCAACCAGCAAACTTCCCGCGCGTTTCATATGTAGGCTAGCGTGCAGTTCTCTGACCCAGTCCATCCACGTCGAATAGTCACCTTCAAGGAGTGTTGCTCGATATGGGTCGACGTGAAACCTTTTGAAGCCGTCCGGCCCTGACACATCAATCTCAGCAGGTAAGGTCGATGACTTCGGCCACGCAATATCGACCCTATTCGCGCCATCAAGACTAATTTGCGTTTCGACGGCATCGAGCCAAGCGTCGGCGGAAGCGAACTGCACGCCTGGGTCGACTCTCAGCCAGTCTTGCGACCAGGTTTCAATTCCTCCACGAAACATCAGCAGCACGCCGGACAAAACTATGACGACAAGCAAAATCCCGGTCGCCAACCCGAGGAACGAATGTAGTATGAATAGCCGCTGATTAAGCGGGCGGGAACCCAGTGCCCACGAAAGCAATATCAACGTTGCCACAAAAAGCAGGCTAGACACGATGACACCTGCAAAGAGACCTTCAGTCGGTGAAGCGAGCAAGTACGAGCTGCCCATACCAACGATCAATGACGACAGCAATCCAACTGAAACGCCCAGCACGACTCTTGCAAGAACGCTCTTTCTCATTGCTCTTTTCCCTTCAGGCTATTCAGTGGAACATCGAATTGTAGTTTCCACGGTTTAATCTGACAGTTATCGATTCCTTCGAATCATCCGTCAGATCGAGTCAGAACGACTACTTATCGTTCAATAGACTACATCCGCATCTTGCGCATTGAGACCAGCACAGGATCGTAGCCGGACCTGGCCTTCAACGCTCTGCCAGCATAAATTTCTTCATTTGGTGTTATCCAGCGATATATGATTTCGTCGCGAATTTATCTTAGAATTGCAACATTGAAAAAATGTTGCTTTCGCCAGACGGCAGTCTCGCGGCAGTTTCCGGCTAATTCGCACTACCTTCTCTGTTGAGTGTCATTTGTCAGATCGATCCGCCACCATAATTGAAAGCCTGGATGAAGCTGGAAGTCTGGCGCCCCGAATCCTGGGCGGAGAGGTATTCATCGTACGCCGAGGGCTGCAGCAGCTGGGGCTTCTCGACACACTCACTCGCTCGACGCTGGACGGCATACGAAGCTGCGTGGGTCCGGACATTGCGGGCAAGATTGAGCGAGACGGCTTTGATCGTATTCATGAATGGATAGAGCCCACGGACATTCCCGCCGTAACCGACGCCGTTTACAAAGTCGTCACGGCTAACGCGAACGATGTGCTGGTAAAACTGGTTCCCGGATTGTTTCCCGGCGGTAAAGATTATTATTTCGAACGCACTCCGAATGTCCGTTTCCACATTCCGTTCGATATTGCAACCGCTCACCGCAAAGAATTCAACAAGTTCGCTGAAGCGCGCGGGCAGGGAAAGATCGCTGCCCATGGCCCCCATCGGGACCCATGGGTCGATTGCCCCGAAAATGTCATCAACGTCTGGATCGCCATAGGACCGGTGCAGCGTGGCAACGGACTCACGATCTTCACCCAGGACTACCGCACGGAGTTTGCCTTTCAGGACGGCTATTTGAATTCCGGCTCAAGGCTTCACCAGCCGACCACCGTCGACATGAGCCCTGGCGATATGTTGCTTTTCCACAGCAATCATCTACACGGATCTGAACTCAATCAGACTCAGTCAACACGATATGTAATCAGCTATCGCGTCGCGTTCGGCAAGCCATATTATCCTCACGGCCACTATCATCACTACCAGCATGTAGGGCTCGCCTCCGGTCCGCTGCGTTGGCTAGCGGGTCTTCCGCAGAACCTGCAGTGGAGCTTCGTCAGATATCAGTATCGTCGATTGATATACAAGGTCGCGGGACGTGGCCGAATGACCGGGTACGATGCGGCAGATTCGCATCGCCATAGCAGCCTTGAGCAATCAGTCACCAAGAGCGACTTCTCTAAGGACGATGCACTCGCGCTCGACGACTTCCCCGTCGGGTCGATCCGCGCTGTGTCCAAGAGAGTGTGCGTGGCGCGCTTGGGCGAGGACGAATTTACGGCCGTAAGTCGCTATTGCCCACACGCTGGGGGCGATCTTTCATGTGGATGGATCGAAGACGGAAAAATCGTCTGCCCGCTTCACAGCCTGGCCATCGATCCGCACACGGGTACCAGTCGCTGTAACGTCCTGAAGTCGCTAAGAGTGTATCCCAGTGAGGTGAGAAACGGCCGGGTCTATGTCAACACCAACGAGCCCGAGCCCGACCCCGACCCCGACCCCGCACCAGCATCTCACCCCGTGGACCGATCGATCAAGGCGCAATGATTCGATATGTGGATCACAGCGGTGCAATCCAGTGCCTCCTGGCGCACAATTTGCGGCGACGAAGCGTTAAGGCATTTCCCAGGGCATTGGCTTTGCAGCCAGTCGAACGACGAATTGCGCGGGAAAGTAACGACATTCTCAGGCGGCAGACGCAGGCACTTGATGCAGAGCCAAATTGAATTCGAAGGGCTTTATGAACAACAGTAAAGACGGCAGTAAACTAACTCATCTCCACAAACGACTCATTCGATACTTATAATCGTGTCCAATTCTATCGATAGAAATACCATAATCACGCTCATCACTATTCTGGCGTCAACGACGGTTTATGCCGTCACGCGTTACGTCCTGTCTGGAGCAGTGAATCCCGAGAACATACCTGTCTATATTATTAACAAGGCGGTTGCATTCAGCGCCGTGATAGCCCTGCTTCTTTCGGCAATCGCGTACCTAAAAGACAACAATCTGGGCGCTCGCGACTGGGGGAAAATTTCGTTTCATCTGGCGGTCGTCCATATTCTGCTTTCCTCACCCCTTTGGGGAATTGGATATTTCGAGCAGTTCTACTTTGAATGGGGAACTGTCGACGGCAAGCATGTCAACATGAGGGAACACGTCAATACAATGAAACTCACTGGCGAGCTGACCATGCTTTTCGGTGTTCTTGGTGTCTACACATACTTTATGCTTTTCCTATCCAAGCACGGCACCAAAGCCATGGCCTATCTAAAGCTCGCGACAACGTTCTGCATAGCGATCCACATTGGAATTGTCCCGTATTTGAACTGGGCACCATGGGCCTGGAGTAAGAAGTTCAATATGCCACCGATTTCTTTACTCAGTTTCCTCTGTGTTGGATTGGCATTTCTGATTTATCTCAAAATGAAGGATGCCAAACAGGCGTGACCGGGAAAACGAAGCTGCAGCCATATCCCACCATCAGGCCGAAGTGATATCGTGAAGCGACTGTTCCTGGATGATTAAGTACCTCCCGACAAATCTAAGCCTGTTCTCTGAATATCGCCACGCCACGCCAGGCAAATTGCGCTGTTTTGATTACAGTAATCCGCCGTTCGCAACACCGATATTCTCGGCGGCATGGCGATGGTCGTTCGCGCATGAACCATCTACAAACGCCCTTTCTTGGTTGGGCCTTGCTGTTGCTACTGTTGCCGTGCAAGTCTACTGAGCACGCCATTAAAGTTCCGGCGAATCGACCCAAATCCTGGCTTTTGTCGATATATCGCAATGAATGCTGCGTGATACTTACGCTCCCGGCAGCTGTGATTTACACTCCCGACTTGCTCAATGATCAGTATGATTCCGTGATTCTTGGCGACTCGCCGGTTGGAAGTGCGTCAAGAGACTCACGGAATGGCTAGACTATTGCTGCCATTCAAGCAAAGCTGGAAGTACACTGTTCGTTGTAATGCCAGAATTTGTGTGGGATCTAGGCGGCTACATTGAACTCTAATCCTCACGTGCGTATTTACCTCTGAGCATGCAAAGGCAGATGGCCGGCTCGAATGTGAAAACAATCAACTGGCTTGAGATTCTAGCTCCGGCCAACGCCGAATTTCCGACCAACCTGGATCGGGTACTCGGCACTTCCGACCTGACGGGAATAGAGACACTATGCCTCGTCCTTGGGGAGATCGGCCCGCCAGACGCCATGGCAGATTCCTTGTCATCGCTAATCGGACATTTGCCGCTTTTGCAGACAGTCAACGTCCGTGCGTTCGAAACGACCGCGCCGAGCTGGACGGCATCAATGCTCGCACTTTGTGAAAGAACGCTTAGCCTCGGCCTGGAGTTTCAGGCGGACTTCACAATTGGCGACGACGCCGATGCGTGCGCCGCATTTGACTCGCAGGAGTCCCCGCTTGCATTACTTCTTGGTGTATGCCGCGCATTGCAAAAAACCGGGGCCGAGGTACGCTGGCTCATTCCTTCGCGGCCGGCACTTTCATTCCGCATGGAGGCCTTGTTCTCTCTGGCACAGGATGAAGCAATCGATGCGATCCTGATTCCCGCTGGCTCTTTCCCTCTCGCCATCAATTTGGCGAACACACAATTCACCGCAGATGAGCGTTTGTTCCTTTGGGATTTCGTCACTTATCGCCTGCTCGACGAAGACCGATCTCTCTTTCCGTCATCCCGAATCGCGCTATACGAGACATTGCGCGACGCCCTGAGAGAGGAAGGCGCGCTGACTCTAGCTGATGATCAACGCATCAAGGTTCGAGTGGCGCGTGCAGCATCCGACAATAAATGGGACTTAAGCACCGAAGATCGGCTGAACCTGGCAGCAATCAGGCGCCCAGGAGCCGGTACAAGCAGCGGTGCGGCGGACATCGCAGCGTCACGCACTGCGCTTGCACTTGAGGCGGTGCGCCTCCTTTTTGACGGCACGCGTGCGCTGGGACATTGGGCAGGCGCGCTGATCGCCAACGCGCTACGCAGCAACGCTGACGCAGCGCATGAAAAATGCCTGCCGTGTGTTCTGATCATCGGCGCCTATGGCGGTGAGCATATTGGGGACGCTGCGATCCTGGGCGGAGTGCTGTTCCGCATCCATCGGCGATACGGCACGACGCGGGCAATCGTGATGAGCCAACGTCCGAATCATACCCGCCACCTGCTACCGATGCTTGACACCCCGGTCGACGTGAGCGTTGAGATTTCCGAGCAATCAAAAGCACGTGATCTTGTCACGCAGGTCGATGCCGTCATCTATGCGGGCGGCCCCTTAATGGATCTACCAAAGCAGCTTGTGCGGCATCTCTACACGGTTTCATATGCGAAACGTGCCGGCAAACCCTTCATCGCTGAAGGCATCGGCGTCGGACCATTCGTCCTCTGGCCGTCCAAGTGGACGGCGCGGCGAATCGCGCGCATGGCCGCACGAATATCCGTGCGAACATCCGACGATGCAAAGGTAAGCGTGGTCAGCGATTTATCGCCAGAGATTGGGCGGGATCCGGCGTTCGACTACCTGAAAACGCGCGGCAACCCATTGACGAGGCTCGCGGACACCGATCGGCAGTGGATCGATCAACTCTTTGAGCAGATAGAGGGCCGCTTGGCGATTGGTATAAACTTGCGTCCGACCCGCCCTTTCTTCACAGTCGGCGTGCCTCCCTCGCAACGCGCGCAGCGGACACGCCTCACCGAAACCCGCATGGAGCAGCAGCTAGCCGACGCCATGCGGCGGTTCAGCGAACAGGCCGCAAAACCGCCGTGTTTTGTGTTTTACCCCATGAATCCTATGCAGTTCGGACACAGCGATTTACGCAGCGCATATCGACTCAAGCGTTTGCTGGGCACCAGTGTCGATTTCCGGGTCTGGCAAGCCGATCCCAGCATTGACGGCGTGATCGCGTTGCTGCGCCGACTGGATGCAGTAATCTCGATGCGCTTCCACGCTACGATTTTCGCGCTGTCACAGGGCTGCCCCGCAATCGGGATCGATTACGTCATAGGCAAGCGCGACAAGGTGGCTGCATTGCTCGCCGACTTTGGACAAAGCCAAAATTGCGGCCGAATCGACCAAGTTACTAGTACCTGGTTGTACGATCGTCTGAGCAGCCTGGCCACCGAGGATGCCCGACGATGCTCGAACCAGGAACA
>Ga0315336_1003610_pt1 | contig 20189 bp, 12 predicted proteins | sample ASW5metaG_FD_204512 | JGI IMG/M metagenome (GOLD analysis project Ga0315336, IMG submission 204512) | Ammonia-oxidizing marine archaeal communities from Monterey Bay, California, United States - ASW #5 | ecosystem: Environmental > Aquatic > Marine > Intertidal zone | place: USA: California... | reverse complement strand
CACCCGAGCACTCTTTCCGTTGAAGAACAAGGTGCCACCGAGACCCATCTTGCCTGGAGGCGCTCCGCCACGTCGACAACGGGACCCGGCAGATGCATCGTTGTTGGCATGGGTCAGTGCAAACAAAGATGAACTGATGCCTCAACTCGTCGATGCCTTGAACAAGCTTGAGACCTCGCATCCAGGTTCGACCGAAGAGCGTGACGCAAAGAGCCAGATTTACCGAATCGGACGCCGGGCTCGACGATAGACGGCGTCCAATTGTCGTTCGGCCATGGCATCGAGAGACAGGCGTTCCTCCAACACGACAAGCGCCTTCTCGTAGCTTCTGCGCAGGTTCGATGCCCTCCAATCTCTCGGTCGAGATGGCAGCCGAGCTTCGACAAGCCCGACTGGGTCTGACCCTGAACCCGGCAACCTAAGTTCGGGATGATCACGACGGACTGGTCGACTGCGAGACGGCGATTGCTTCGCCTCGTGTGCCGAGATCTGCGACAACGGTCTCGACGACGACGGTGACGCGCTGTTCGACTGCGACGACGACGACTGCTGGGTGTTGTCTACCCACTGTCACGGTGACGGCATCGAGATGGAGGTGGTCTCTGGGACCTTCCGTCACTTCGAGGCCATAGACGTTCGCACCCATACCGACGACGTGAGCGTCAACACATGCGGCTGGTTTGAGCTGGGTTCGGTGAGGGGCGTGGTCCGGGTGGTGCCGCCGGGTCAGGCGTGGTCCACCGCCACGAGCGTGACCTCATGCGACTGGGCGTTCGATGTGGCTTTAGGGGGAAGGTGCGGTTTCCAAAACGGCTACGGTGGTGTGGACAACTTCGACTACCTCGAGCGCATCGGCTTCAGCCTGGATTCTGGGTGCCGCCTGCGGGGGAGTTCCTTCCTCCCCTCCCGGGTCTGGCCCGTCGGCCCGGACCTGCACCGCGCCATATTGGCCCCGAACGGCGGTCAGACCTATGGTTCCTACACTTTTCCCTTGTGGAAACAGGAGAGCACACTCTGGTACACGGGGAGTGCAACCTGGTCCTGGAGCGGTCCGCAGAACTCCGCTTACTGGGTCGGCAACCTGGCGCCGGGGGTCCGCCACGCCGCACCTCCGGCTCCGTGACGGCTCGACCGTATTCTGCCATATCGAGCGCTTCGAGGTCCCCCGTGAGCACCGATCGCCGGCCTGTGCATCTATGCGCCGGTGCTCGTGTTCCTGAACAACCGGGGGAGCGGCGCTCGCGGTACGAGCAGCTCGCCCACTTCGCGTGGCTGTGGTTCTTCGCCAACGCCGGCTTTCAGGTGGCGTGGGAGCTGCCGTGGTTCCTGTTCAAGGAGACTCTGATGTACGGCGACATCACCGAGGCCGAACCGTGGTTCCGGCCGTGGTGTGGCATGGCGTGGCCGACACCACCCTCGGCATCTCGGCGCGCTCCTCTGGTCGCAGCGGTTTTGGTGTCGAGGAGGCTGGCATACTGCTGCAATCGAGGTACCGATGCGCTCTGCGCCAAATCCCATGGTCCTGGCGCTGTTCGCGGCCATCGCAGGCTGCCAACCCGAGCCGAGATCCAACCGCGCCGGAAACGAAAACACAACGTGGTCGGTGACCGATGGTCTCACGGTCGAAATCGAAGCGCCAACCAGCATCCGTGACCTGACCGCGCACTCCCCCGACGCCAGAATCGTGTGGTATTGGGACGTGGACGGGGCCGACGCGCAGATCGACACGCCCACCGTTCCGGCCCGCCGTCTGTGGCCCGGTGAGACCTGGACGGTCACCATCGAGGACAACGCTGGGAACACTGCGTCCGACAGTGTGACGATCCCCAATCCTCCGGGCGGAAACGTGCTCATCCTTCTCCTCGATGACATCGGTATCGACAAGGTGGGGGTCTATGGAGTCAGCGCATCGGCCCCACCGACTCCCCGAATCGATGGTTTGGCGGCCAACGGCGTGCGCTTCGATCGGGCCTATGCGAGCCCGGTCTGCTCCCCAACGCGCGGCATCCTGCTGACGGGCCGACACGCGCGGCGAACCGGCTTGGGATGGATCGTGGAAACCGGATCCAGAGACTATGTTCTTCCTTATGAATCCACGACACTGGCCGAGGCCCTGGACGAGACCCACGGGCCGTCGGTCGGCGTCAACGCGGTGGGCAAGTGGCACGTCGCGGGCCCGCACGCCGATGATTGGCTGGACCACCCCAACGCCCAGGGCTTCGATTGGTACGCCGGTTCCCCTGGAAACCCCCAATATCAGCCGGATCGGGGCTATTACCTGTGGGAAAAGAACACCAACGGCGTGGTCGCCGAGTCCGACGTCTACATGACCACCGCCACAGTGGATGACACGTTGGCGAGAATCGAGGTTCTCCAGGAACCGTGGACGATCTACGTGCCATTCAACGCCGCCCACACCCCACTGAGCATCCCCCCGCCTGAGCTGCACACTCAGACGCTGCCGCCGTCGCCCACCCCGCGGGAGATCTTCGGAGCCGTGGTCGAGTCCCTGGACACCGAAATCGGTCGTTTGCTGGACGATATGGACCCCGGAATCCTGGCGCGAACCACGGTCATAGTCATGGGCGACAACGGAACGTCAGACCACGTTGTCGCCGACGAATTCGACAGCGAAAAGCAGAAACGCACCGTTTACGAGGGCGGAATCCACGTGCCCCTCATCGTCAGTGGTCCCCATGTACCGGGCCCAGGCGTGAGCGATGCACTGGTTCACGTCGCCGATGTCTTCGCCACAACCATGGAAATTCAGGGCGTGCCCCTCACGGGAGACGAAGATCTGGTCCTCGATCTGGATTCCGGGCCCATCGCCATCGACGGCCGATCTCTGTTGCCAGTCCTCGCAGATCCGAGCCTGCCGTTGCGGGAGCTCCTGTACGTCGAGGGCTTCAGCCACAACGGTGCCACACCGTCTGGAATAGACCGCCGGATCCTTCGCAATGACCGTTTCAAAGTCATGCGTCTCGGCCCTGAAACCGTTCACTTCTTCGACCTGTCGCAGCCCGGCATCGAGGACGGCCCCGACCTGCTGGAGGGCGTTCTCAATCCTGAACAACAGGCCGCCTATGACCTGCTCTCTGCGGGGCTGGACGACATCGCCGCGACCGTGATCTTCGAGGGATTCTGACACGACCCCCTGCAACATGCAGCTTCCAACGAGTGTATAGACGGTCGCCGCAGCTTCAGCGCCGCCTTCGATATGGTCTAGTCCGCGAGAAGTCTCTACTCGAACTCCAGCGCGCTCAGCTGGTCGTAGGTGATCGACACTTCAGCTAGCGCATCGGGAATGTATTCGTGGAAGGTGATGCTGTTCCGACTGGCCGTGTAGTACCAGTCATCCCCCTCGACGAAGTCATAGGTCACCCCCTCGAAGACCACGTCGACTTCGATGGTGCCGAGGGCCGGCTGATGAGCCAGGAAGAACTCGCGCTTGAGGCCGGCAGCCTGCAGCCCGAGGGAATCGACAACGGGTGCCCAGTCGTCCTCGCAGATCGACCAGACAATGCCGCCGATCGCCTCGCTCACGTCGATGTAGTCGCGCCCGCGCTCCCAGGAGCCGTCGCACGGCGTCTGAACGCCGACGATGGAGTTGAAAGACAGGCGATCCGGCTGTGGCTTCAGGGTGTCGAGGTACCCGATGAACTCATCTTTGGTGATCGAGACGCTGTGGTCGTCCTCGTCGCTGATGAGCACGATGTGCAGAGACGCACTCTCGCGAAGAAAGCCGTCGTTGGGAATGGTCTGCAACGCCAGCGCGGCGTGGATGGCGTCCCTGCCGCTCTCGTTGTGCGAGACGCCCGGGTAGAACGGCGTCATCTCGGCAAAGACGTCCTCGGGGCTTGCCGTGTCGACGTCGATCCACTTGTTTCCCAGACCCTCCTGGAGCTCGCCCTGGTGACCCGCCAGCTCCATGTTTGTAGAGATCATGCCGATATGGTAGTCGAGCCCGGAACCCAGGAAGTAATCCAGGAACCGCGGGAAGTTGTCGATGATCTTGACGGCCTCTTCGTCCATTGAAGAGCTGTTGTCCAGCACCCAGAGGACGTCGACCTCGGGCACGGTCACCTGGATGAGCCGATCGGTGTGCACCGGGGTCTCAGGGGTGACGGCGTTGCTGACGCCGTGGATCGAGGGCGGGGCATTGACCGCATACTCGACGCACCCCCCCATGAGTAGAAACACAGGAAGCAGCGTGCGCATCGCACAACCCCACAAAGACGTGGCACAAATAGGCCTCTGGCCCGCTTCCCGCAAACAGGTTCTCGACCCACTCACCGGAACGGCGTGCTCGTCGGCGTCCGCCGATCGCTTTTGATCTTGCAGTGATCGATGGAGAACGGTCTGACCTGTCATGACAGGTCCTTTCCCCGCAACCCGCGCCGAATTCCCTTCACGGTCGGCGCCCAAACCAGAGGAAATAGCGCTTGCGCCCTCTGGTTTGAGTGTCGACTGTGAAGGGAACAAAAAGCCAACCGGAGCGAAGCGGAGGGCGGAGGGCGATTTATCGGCCGGAGTAATGGATTCGGTATCCCGACCGAAACTAGAGATAAAAAGCCCGATATTTGAATCTGGTTCCCTGGCGACAAACACGGCACGGCCCTTGCATTAGTCCACACCGTAACCAGGAGCCATCATGACCCATGACAACACGAACACAGACACCACGACCCAAGAACTGAGCGACGACGATCTCGATCAGATCCAAGGGGGACTCTATTCCTACTCCACCTACCACCGGGACGACCAGCGCGCCGGTGCCTCTTGTCTCCAGGGCGCATGGCACGATCACACTGACGACGTCCATTGCCAGAACTGAGGGCGTCGCGCTGAGCGGGATCTCCCGGGATTGCTGTAGGCCTGTTGCATCGGCGTCTGTGCATCGTCGGTGGGTTCGTCATCGGCGGCGTCGTCGAGGAGTCAACAGTCGGTCGACCCGTTGGTTTACCAGCAACAACAAACGCCGCCCAGTTCCGTGGCCGCCCGTCACCATATTCCTCACGGTTTTGCGTGAGCATCTGGAGCTGCGCCTCACGCATCGCGTCTCCAGGTGCCATGGGCTTGCGGGGGTGAAGCACTCGCTTGTAGAAACCCGCCATCAGCTCGGAAGTCTCCTGGTCTGGCACCGACCAAAGGCTCATCACGAGGTGAACGGCGCCAGCCGCCGCGAATGCCCGCCGCAGACCCAGAACCCCCTCACCCGCTCGGACCACCCCGAGACCGGTCTCACACGCGGAGAGCACCACAAGTTCGGTGCCACGGAGGTCGATCGAGCTGAGCTCTTCGGCGGTGAGAAGGCCGTCGTACTTGGCCAGTGGCCCCCGTTCGACATTGGCACCTTCCTCGGAGTCCCCGGCTAGGGCGCCCTTGCACTTCTCGTCGGCAAAGAAGCCGTGAGTGCCGAGGTGCACGATGCGATCACGTGGAGACGCGGCCCTGTTTGCGTGCGCTTCAGCAAGTGTGTGCGACACGAGGCCCGTCGAAGGAGCCATCCCATCACAGCGACCGAGGCGTTCAATACGCCAGCAAGGCGTACAGGCTGGCCGTTGCAGAAGCCGGTATGAAACAAAGCATGAGTCGCAAGGGCAACTGCTGGGACAACGCAGTAGCCGAGTCCTTTTTCGGCACATTGGAGCAGGAGCTTGTTCCCGAGAAGCCCTGGCTGGATCTAGACGAGGCCGGAAAGGCTGTCGGTCACTACGTCCACCACTACTACAACCCCGTTCGCAGACATTCGACCTTGGGGCTGGTGAGTCCAGTCGAATTCGAAACCAAGTACCAGGCTCCAGAAACGGAAGCCGCCTGACTGCGTGGTCCGTCAAAAGGGGGCAAGGTCAGACCAACGCTGCCCAACGTCTGTCCACTTCGTGCGATCGATTAGAGATGGGGGGCAGCTCAGTCGCGAGTCGACAGGCTACCCGGCGGCCCTACGCTACACTCACCTCACGACCCGCACGCCGCAATGCGGGTCACAACCACCGCCGCCTGATGCTCCCTACGCTCGCATTCCTCTTGTCCGGCGCGCTCGCCGCCGATCCCGATGTCGCGGTGTTGACCGAACTCGACGCCCAGGTCGAGACGCTCTACCAGGAGCGGCGGTTCGAGGAGGCAGAGGAAATCGCGAACCGGGCCTTGGAGATTCGGCGGAAGACGCTCGGACCACGTCATGCCGACGTCGCAGGGAGCCTCGGCGACCTCGCATATGTTGCCCTGGGATTGGGGGAGTTCTCCAGAGGACGCGAGCTCGCCGAGGAAGCGCTGTCCGTCGGCCGCGAGGGCCTCGGAGAACGGGATCCGAAACTGGCGAACCTCACCGAGCTCATGGCCTCCATCCTGAAGAAGCAAGGTGAATTCACTTCCGCCAAGGCCTTGTACGAGGAAACGTTGGCCATACGCCGGGAGGCGCTCGGCCCCCGACATGTCCAGGTCGCCAAGTCCCTGAACGCGCTGAGTGGGTTGCTGCTGGTCAAAGGAGATTTTGCAACTGCCCTGTCGATGATGGAGGAGAGTCTTGAGATTGTCCGTGAGCAGCTGGGGCCCAGACATCGCCACGTCCTGGCAGCGACCAACAACCTCGCCATGGTCCTCTCGAAGTTGGGCAAGAACGACGCCGCGCGAGTCCGCATGGAGGAGGGCCTCGCCATCCGTCGGGAGGTCTTCGGGCCCCGGCACGCCGAGGTCGCGGCCGCCTTGGGCATGCTGGGTACGGTCATGATTGCCCAGGGGGACTACGCGGAGGGTCAGATCGCCTTGGCGGAGAGCCTCGACATCACCCGCGAGGCCTTCGGACCTCGTCACGAGCGCGTCGCCAACGCCCTCAACAACCTCGGACACGTGGAGAAGAAACGCGGCGACTATGCGGCGGCGCGACATCACTTCGAGGAGGCCGTGAAGATCGTGCGGGAATCCCTGCCGCCTGGTGACCCGATCGCGTCGACCACAATCGGCAATCTCGGCGCCCTGCTCAAGGACCAGGGCGACGAGGAGGCCGCTCGTCCGCTGTACGAGGAGATTCTGAAGGTACGTCGGGAAAAACTCGATCCGGACCATCCGGCGCTGGCGACCGCCGTCAACAACCTCGCCGGTCTGGTGAGGGCTCAGGGCGATCTGGAAGGCGCGCGAGTCCTCTTCGAGGAGAGCTTGGCGATCTGGAGAGCGGCTGGCGACGACCGGGGCGTGGCGCTGAACCTGACCAACCTCGCAAACATCGAGATGACGCGAGGAGACCTCCCCGCCGCTATCACCCTGGCCGAAGAAGGTCTGGAAACCTACATTTCGGCGCTGGGCGACCGGCACCCCGAAGTCGCAATGGGGCACTCAGTTCTCGCGTCGGTGCTGACGCGTCAGGGAGAATTCAGCGCAGCGCAATCACATTACGAGGCAGCGCTGGACATTCGGAGGGAGTCCGGGGGCCCCAACCACATCAAGCTGGCCGGCTACTACCGCTCGCTCGCCACGACCCAGCAGAAGCAGGGCGATATCGACGGAGCCCGCCGATCGTCGGACGCGGCCCTCACCATCATGCTGGGCCGGCTCACGTTGCTCGATGCCCTCTCGGAACGCGAAGCGCTGCAATTTCTGCCAAAGGTGCGAAAGGTGCTGGATAGTTGGCTGGCGATGTACGATCGCCCCGACGACGCAGCGGCATCCTGGGTCCACGTCATGGCCGTCAAGGGGGTGCTCGCCGAGCGCGCCCGTGCTGCGCAGGCATTGGCCCGGATACATGGAGACTTGGCCGAAACCGCCGGCCGCCTCGCCGAGGTCCGCCAGCGCCGCGCCCGGTACGTCTTCGCCGAAGGGGCCAGGAAAGACCTCGAGCTCCGGGCCGAGAAGCTGGAGGCCCTCGCTAAAGAGCAAGAGGCGTTGGAGCGGCAGCTGATGTCCGGAGGCGCCGGCCAACTCCGGGGATCTGTCGCCACACCGGGTGCCATCTGCGCCGCCCTCCCCAACGACTCGGTGATCATCGACCTGCTCCGATACGGCTCTTCGAAGCCCCAGTACCTGGCCTTCGTGATGTCCTCTGACGACTGTGCGGTGCGCCGAATCGAGCTGGGGTCTGCGTCGCGTTTGGAGACGGCGATGCGCGACTGGCGCGCGGTCCTGAGCCAACCCAACGCGTCTCCGCAGCGCATCGAGGGACGGGGTGAGAAGGTCGCCTCCCTGCTGTTGGACCCCATCGAGAAGGTCGCCGGAGACCGAAAGAACTGGCTGGTCGTGCCCGACGGGGCCATTGTCACGATTCCCCTCGGGGCATTACCCGCCGACGGCGGCTTTCTCATCGAGAAGCGGGCCATCGCCTACCTCGATCGGAGCAACGAGGTCCTTCGGGCCCCAGCGGGTTCTTCCGCGAGCGGGGCACTGCTGGTGGGCGGCGTCGACTACGACGCCCGCCCAGTAGAAGGCAAAGGAGACCGCACGCTCCTGGCCCCCTGCAACGGCGGAGAGTTCGCAGCACTTCCGGGCGCAGCCCTCGAGGCTCACGACGTCGCCGACCGCTTTCGACGCCATCGACGACGGGAACCGGTGACCACCCTCGCAGAGGGTGAGGCATCAGAGACGCGGATTTCCGAGGCCATGCCGGGCAAGTCGGTCGTGCACATCGCCACGCACGGGTTCTTCGCCACTGGCGAGTGCAAGTCCATGGTCGACGACGGGTTTGGCTACGACCCGATGCTGCTGTCGGGAATCGCGCTCGCCGGGGCCAATCAGCCCGCCGATCCCCTAGCCGCCGAGGATGGAATTCTCACAGCTTCTGAAGTGGCGGGAATCGACCTCTCCGGCACTCAGCTGGTCGTTCTCTCCGCGTGCGAGACCGGGCTCGGCGAGCTGGCCTCAGGGCAGGGCGTTCTCGGGCTCAGGCGTGCGTTCTCCATCGCCGGCGCGCGTTCGCTGGTGATGAGTTTGTGGTCGATTGGAGACGACGAGACCGTCGATCTGATGGACGATTTCTATCGGCGCCTGCTCCGCCGAAAGGGAAGTCCGCCCGCCGAGGCTCTGCGCGACGCCAAGCTGACGATTCTGGCAGATCAGCGCGCCCAGGGCGTGGAGCACCCCTATGCGTGGGCCGGCTTCATTACCTCGGGGATCTAACGCTAAGGAGAATGGTCGCGTTTGGTGCATGTGTGCGTCGAAGTGCACCCGCGCCACATCCGCTGGGCACCCGAAACTCCGCCCAGGGCGGCGTCAGCACGCTCCGCGAGTCCATCAGTCGTCACAGTCGACCTCCTCGCCCGCCGGCTCGAAGCACGTCCGCCCGACCACGCTCCCCACCGCGTCATGGGAGACACGCGCCGACGACCACCCACGCTGATGGTGCAGAACCTCCGCGCCCTCGTCGTCGATCCACGTGAGCCCCGTCGCATAGCCCCGCGCATCCCACGCCTGTTTGTAGCCAGCCACGCCGTCCAGAGTGGTCCTGATCCCATCGGGATCGAGCAGACCGACCTCCACGATGCGCCCAAAGACGTCGAGCTGCAGCACGAAACCGGCGACACCGTCCAGGTGGAGAGGCGGGTGGCCGGTCTTCGTCCGCAGGGGCTTCACGTCGAACAGCCGATCCCTGATGGCCTCTCGGCCGTACCAATCCCAGCGGAACCCGGGCCGCAGCACCACCGGCTGATCGCCCAGGAGAAAGCCGATCTCCAGCGTTCTGGCCCCATCGTCCCAGGTGAGCCGGACGTCGGAGAACCCCGCCTCGCACGGCGCCGGACTGCCGTCGGCCAGGCGGAAGCGCGCCTCGGTGAGGCGTCCGAGGTCGTCGCGCTCCGTCCGAAGTGAGGCCATCGGGCTGGTGGGATGGGCGGCGGTGGCGTCGATGAGTGCGCCGTCGTGGTTGCGCACGTCCGAGCCCACGGACAAGCCGCGCTCGTCGAAGAGGTAGTCCGCACGCGGGAAGCTGTGCGGCCCCAGGGTCTGACCCGGTGCCGGGAAGTTCTCGGCGCGTACGAGGTGTCCCAGGGCGTCGTAGGTGCGGCGCTGGTGCACGATCCCCTGCTTGCGCTCGGCGACCTGCTCGCCGTCGACGCCGAAATTCATCTGGTCGATCACACGATTCTGGGCGTCGTAGGTGAACTCGAACCGGTGAACGCCCGTCGTGGGCTCGGCGACAGGCCGGCGCTCGGCGTCGAAATAGGCCCGTACGAGCTCGTTTCCCCGCTCGTCCCGCTCCTGGGTGGCCCCGGCAAAACCATTGGGCTCGACGAGCTTGCCGTGTTCATCCACGTTCCACCAGGCGATCTGAAATCCCCGCGCGTTGCGCTCGATGCGCGTCCCCAGAAAAGTGTCGCGGTAGAAGCTCTTGGTCCCGATCTCCAGGCCGCGGTCGTCGTTCTCCACGTGGTGGTCCACCACCAGCTCGCCGGCTTCGTCCCTCATGATGTACCGGGTGCGGTGACCGTTTTCGTAGCCGTACTCGATCGTCGCAGCCATCTGCCGACGCATCATCGCCAGCTCGCCATCGGGACCGATGCAGCGGCTGAACTCGGGCAACCCAGTGGCGTCAAAGCCCCACTCGTGTCGATGGCAGTTTTCAGGTCCGATGGTCGGCTGGCGCTGGCTGTCCAGGAAGACGTGCGCCACCGATCGGCCCGCCTCGTCGTACTCCTGCCGCCGGGCGTGGTATCCGTCGAGAAGAGTGAACGGTTCGCCGCGCGTGCCCCAGTGGGAGTACTCGACAGGGCGCCCCAGCTCATCGGTCTCGAGCTTGGTCTGGTGAACGCCGTCCGAAGCGCGACTCACGGGCTCACCGTCTACGCCCAGAAAGCGCCACTCGTACGTTCGTCCCAGCCGATACGCGTTTCGGTCGATGTGGTAGCCCCACGTCCCAGTGGTCGGCGCTCCCTTCTCGTCGTAGACGCGAACCTCAGCGACCTGATCGCCGTCATTCCACGACATCTCGGCGCGAGCAATGCCCTCGCGGGTGTTTCGAGGCTGCCCCTGGGCGTCGAGCAGGAACCACTGCGCGATGCGTCCCCGATCATCCCGTTCCACCCGCCAGCCGGACCAGCCCAGATCGGAGCGCATCGCGCCGTCGACACCGAACCAGCTCACGCCGAGCAGCCGGCCGCGTGGATCGCGGGTGGCCCTCAGGGTGGCCGGCCCCACCATCTGCTTGCGGGCGTCGTCGCCGGTCTCGAGCTGACCCTCGAACATCACGTGAACCAACTCCTCGTCGGCGTCCAGGAACCTCACTTCCTCCGGCCATCCGGTCGGTCCGAGACCCACGACGACAGACGTCCAGCCCGTCGACGTCGGCGTGAGTGCACCGGAAGCGTCACGGCAGTCCTGGCGGAACCCGGGCTCGTCCCACGAGAGCGTCCGCGAGGTACATCCACCGGGATCAGGGAGAGCGCTGCCGTCCACGTCGGCGCAGTGGGACGCGATCAGCTCTCCCGTATCGGAGTACGCGAACGTGCGAACCGCGCAGCCCGCTTCGAACCACGCTGGATCCCCCTGTCCATCAAAGCCGCGCCGCTCCACGACCCGCCCCGCGGCATCCCGCGTCATGCGGTCTCGCGAGGCGAGCTCGGTGACCAACAACTGGCCTTCGGCGTCGAGGTGCAGTCGCTCGACGACCCGGCCGGCGGCGTCTCGGGTGTAGCGATACCCATGGCGGCCGCGCGCGTCCGCAAAGGGACTGCCATCCCGGTGTCGTCCGTACTCCTCGCCGATGAACCCGCGTTCGTCCAGTACATACTCGGCATAGGGCGCGCCCCGCGCACTGAATGGGGCCAGGCCCCAATTGTCCAACCTCTCCATACGGTAGCCGCCCTCAGTCCAGTGAATCCGCCGCTCCACCTGCCGATGTCCCTCGGCGTTCAGGACCTCGATGGCTTCGGGCCGGCCATCGGCGTCATAGCGCACCCGCAGCGAGACCCCAGGCTCGTTGGCGTTGGCGGAGTTGTGGGCGCCACAGCGCTCGAGATGAAAGACGTGGAAGGTGTCCTGAATGCACGGTAGGACCAGGTGTTCCCAGTCCACCCCGTCGATTCCCCAGTTCTTCCTCAGGTCGATCTGCTCGTATCGCAACGCCAGCGGCGCATCGCGACCGGTGAGGTGGTCGACCTGAACAATCCGTCCTCCGCGGCGGGTCACCCGCCAGGTCTGAACCGCATTCTCTGCCGGCGTCCCGACGCCCGTGGGCACCCCGTTCTGCCAGACCAGATCGGCGTGCAGGCTCACCTTGGTCCGCTGTCGATCCCATGACCAGACGCCGGCGCCGAGCAGACCGACTGCAACTGCCGCCACAAGGGATGCAAAGGGCCAGCGCCCGCGCATTCGAAAGCGGAGTTGTTCCATCCGCGTCGGCGGCCTGGCGACGATGGGGGCACCGTCGGCAAAGGCCCGGAGATCCTTCGCGAACGCGGCAGCGTCCGGATACCGCCGGTCCGGATTCGGGTGGGTGGCCATGGCGACGATGGCGTCGAGCGCGACGGGCAGCGCGGGATCGACGTCGCGAATCCGAGCCCGATGTTCGGAGACGATGCCCTTGACCAGCTGTTCCTGGCTGTCGCCATCGATGAGGGCGCGCTCGGCCAGGAGTTCGAAGAGGGTGGCCCCGAGCGCATAGACGTCGGCGCGGCCGTCGAGAGCACCGTCGCCGTCGAGCTGCTCGGGAGGCATGTAGCGCAGGGTGCCGAGCAGCCCGCCCTCGGTCGACGTCAGACCGCGAGACACCTCAGCCAGGCGAGCCAGTCCGAGGTCCATCACGACAATTCGGCTCTGGTCGCGCGTCAGCATGAGGTTGGCGGGCTTGATGTCGCGATGCACCACGCCCTGTTCATGGAGCGCCTGCAACCCGTCCGCCGCTCCGGCGAGCATCGTCGCCAGCGACGCCGGCGTGAGGGTGCCCAGGGGCTCGGAGAGATCGGCACCGTCGATGAACTCCATGGCGTAGAAGGGCCGATCTCCCGTCGCGTCGGCGTCGATGACCGTGACCACATTCGCGTGGTCGCACCGGCTGAGCGCCCGTATCTCCCGCTGGAACCGGGTTCGTGCCGCCGGATCGGTTGCGAGCACCTCCGACAGGGCCTTCAAGGCCACGCGACTGCCCATGTCGACGTGCTGCGCGGCGTAGACGACGCCCATTCCGCCGCGTCCCAGCTCCTCGTCCAGTCGATAGGGGCCCAGCCGGGAACCGGACGCCTCCCCCACCGCCTCGTCAGCGGACCCACTCGCCTCTCCCGGGTGGACCCGCGCGAAGAACGCCTGGACTGCGTCGGCGCGAACCGCGCGCAATGTCGCTCCGCTGGCGTAGTCCAGGTAGTCCACCCGCGTCACCCGACGCCCGCTTCCGCGGCTGCGCTTGACGCGGTTGAGGAAGCCGACGCGGGACCGCTCCAACGTCGGATCCTCGTCGTAGGTGACCAGCGGCTCCAGACTCAGCGTCCGCTCCGGGAAGACCAGAGCCGGCCCCGGCGGCGCCCCATCGGACGGCGGGTCCATGGGCATCGGCGTCGTGCCACGGAGATCGAGCCACCGGTCGCCGGCCAGGGCGAGGATCCCACCGCCGAGAAAGCCCGGCGTGCCGATCAGCTCGAAGACGGCGGCAAGCCACGCCTCCTCGACGGCCTCGTAGAACGCGTCCTCCCGTTGGGATCCGTGTCCCACCACCGCGTTCCGATAGGCGACAGCCACGCCGAACAAGCCCTCGATGCCACGGCGCTTGACCTCTCGAGCGGCGTCGGGGGGAGCCACTTCGAGCCGAACCAGGAGCTCCGCCAGCGCTCCCGCGGCGGATAGAGACGGAGGCGAAGTCGGGCCGAGCGGTCCGTCCAGGGCGGCTCGGGTTCTCCGAAAAGCGCCGACCCACTGCCCCAGGGAGCCCCGCTCCAGCGCCGCAACGGCCTTGGAGACGCGGTCCTCCCTCTCCGAATCATCGACCATCCACGCCGAGATCCGGGCTGCGGCCGACAGCTTGATACACGCCTCCATCCCATAGAACGCGGCGTTGTGGCGCTCGAGGGGCGACTTACCGGTGAAGGCCCGCACCAGGACCTGCGCCACGGGAAGCGGCGCGCTGGCGAGCTGCAGGCGGAGTTCGGTCACGCCCTGATTGTGCCAACTGCGACGACAACGCACCATCAGTGGTTCGGGGAGGGCCTTCGAATCTCCTATCCGCTTGTCGGGCATCGAGTACCCTCCATCCCATGCCATCACGTGCTCACGAACAGCTGGTTCTACTCTCGATGCTGTTGGGGGCGTGTGGATCCTCTCCCGCCGCCGACGAGGACTCGGGGGACAGCTACACCTTCACCTACTGTTTTGTCGGCGCCGTCCGTGTGCACACGCCAGCGGGCCTGCGTCGCATCGACGCTCTGGAGGTGGGAGACGTGGTCCTTGGATTCGACACCCACACCCGAAGCGTGACCCAGAGCCGTGTCACCCACGTGTTGCGTTCCAGGGCGACACGCGTGGGCCGCGTCGAGGTCGACGACCGTGTCATTGCCGGGGTCACTGAGGAGCACCCGTTCTACGATCCGGAGCGAGATCGCTGGGTGCCAGCGAAGGACCTGGAGGCAGGAGCGCCAGTGGTGCTGTTGGACGAGGGGGAGACGCGGCCCACCACGCTGAGCGCTGTCGCCTTCGCGGATGTCGAGCCCACCGAGGTCTTCAACATCACGGTCGACGGGGTGCACTGCTACTTTGCCGAAGGGATCCTGGTCCACAACAAGGTCCCGACGGAAACACCCCCGTGCACGGACACTTTTGACACCGTGCCCATCGACGAAGCCGAAGAGCACACCGGCTTGGTGCCCGCCGACGAGCTCGCGCTGATGCTGGGCGCGTGGCAGTCGACTGCGGAGTGGAGCGCCACCGAGTTGATTGTCGGTGCAACCCTCGAGCTTGGTGTCGAGACCAGCGAGATCAACCGGGTCGTCAGCCGGGATGACGAGGGCGTCGTATGTTGGGCGTTCCTCGACGCGCCTGTTTTAGCCACCCTGACGACCGACGACGGCGTTCTCGCAGACACCTTCGACAGCATCGCGCGCCTCTACGGGGATCAGCCACCAGACTTCTGGTCGGCGACCCAGGTGGACGGCCTCGCCAACCGCAAAGGACTGGCGATGGCGGCGGTGGGTTGGGACCTTTACGACTCGATCGAAGCGCAACTCCTGGCCGACTTCGCCGACGGGCAGACTCCCTCCTTTGCCCTGAAAATCACCGTCTGGAACGGGTACGACGGTGAGTTCGGTCAACTCACGGGGGACCTGGAGCGCCCCGATCCTTGATCCGAGGCTCAGTCAGCCGGGGGCGAGTCCCTGCCTGGGTAGGCGGCGACGAACAGATCCCATCCGGCATCGACGCTGTCGAAGGGCACTTCGAGGGTTCCGAGGCGGATAGGAGATTCGAAGGCCCTGCGCGAACCACCGGTTCGCAGTCAGACGACACCAGACCGACCAACACGAGGAGCATCGTCACTTGCAAAACTGTCGATGGCCTCTGGATCCGAGTCTTGAACGTCAATCCTACTCCCTCGCACGGACGCCGCCCGTGAGCCAGGAGCGCGAGCCGGGTCCGCTCGGCAGCCATCCCGAGGTCGCTGCTCAGTTGAGCAATACTGTGGCGTGCCACCCCTTCACCGCGCCAGAACAGCGCTTGCGCGATTGCTCCTCACGGCTGCGCTGCTTGTCTCGTCTTCGGCAGTGTGCCAGGAGCCCGAAGCGCCGGCGTTCACGGCGGAACAGATCCGCGAGCTGGACCGGGCGGATGCGCTCCGAACCCTGGCTTTGGACCACCGTGAGGCAGTCAGGTACGACGCGGCCATAGCGGGCTTCGGTGAGAGCCTCGATATCTACCGTCGCTATCTGGGGTCGGATCATCACGTCGTCGCGTCGTCGCTCAACGACCTGGCCGTCACCCTCCTGTACCAAGGAGACTACGCGGGTGCGAAGCCTCTGATGGAGGAGTGCCTGGCGATCTACCGCCGGATTCTGGGGTCCGATCACACCCGAGTGGCCACGGTGCTGAACAACCTGGGCTCCGTGTTCAAGGAACTCGGGGATCCAGCGGCGGCGCGCCCCCTCCTGGAGGAGTGCCTGGCTATCGAGCGCCGGATTCTCGGAGAGGATCATCCAGAGGTTGCGGTCACGATGAACAACCTGGGGGCTCTGCTGCAGGACCTCGGAGACGTCGAAGGTGCCACGGAACTCTACGAGGAGAGTGTCGCCCTCAGCCGCCGCCAGCTGGATCCGGACGACCCCGAGCTCGCCGCTGTTCTGGGCAACCTGGCTTCGCTGCTCTGGGACCAACAGGACTTCGATGCGTCGCTTCGCGTCGCCGAGGAGAGCCTGGCGATCTACCGCCGTGCGCACAGTGCGGATCATCCGAACATCGCCAAAGCGATGATGATGGTGGCGGGCGCGCTCAAGGGACAGGGCCAATATCGCCGCGCACGCCGGCTGCTGGAGGATGGGATGTCCATGATCCAGCGCACACTGGGCGACGATCACCCCGATGTGACCTGGTTCCGCAACAGCCTGGGTTCACTCCTGCGTGTACAGGGCGACTACGTGGGCGCTCGGCGGCAGTTCGAGCGCAGCCTGGAGGCCACTCGCGCGTCGATGGGGCCCGAGCACCCCGAGGTCGCAGTTCGAATGGGAAACCTGGCGCTCGTGCTCCGAAAGGAAGGAGATCTCGACCGGGCGCGGGAGCTGTTTGAGGAGAGTCTGGCCATGCAGCGTCGCCGTCTGGGGCCGGGTCATCCCGAACTGGGAGTTACTCAGAGCAACCTGGCGGACGTGCTCCAGACCCAGGGGGAGTACGACGCGGCGCGGTTGCTCTACGAGGAGAGCCTCGGCATTGCCCAGACGGTTGGCCCAGGGCACCCAGCGACCATCATCCCCCTACACAACCTTGCTGCTCTGTTGCACGCTCAGGGAGACCTCGATGGTGCACAGCGCCGATATGAAGAGAGCCTCGACGTTGCGCGGCGGGCGCTGGGCGACGAGCACCCCCTGGTCGCCTTTACACTGACGACCCTCGGAAGGGTGCGAATAGCCAAGGGCGACGTCGGCGTTGCCCGGGGTCTCCTCGCCGAGAGCCTGGCGATCTACGACGCGCGTGCAGACTTGCTCGACGGTTTGTCGGAGCGGGAGGCGATGCTCTATCTGAAAGATAGCACCAGGGCTTTTCGGTACTGGTTGAAGGCCTTTTCGCGCCCCGGGGACGAGGCCGAGGCGTGGTCCAACGTCAACCGGTGGAAAGGTGCAGCGACCCAACGCTTGCGGTCTCGTGCTCGGAGCGCGCAGGCCTCGTCGGACCCGGCCGTGCAGGGCACCCTCGACGAGCTGGAGGCGACCCGGAGATCCCTTGCTGCCCGAGTCTTTTCGCAGAGCGTAGACGACGACGAGCAGCGGCGGGTCCAGATTCTGGAGCTGACCGATCGCAAGGAAGTGCTGGAGCGCGAGCTGGCCGATGCCCTCTCCCGGATGGGGTTCGTGGGCGTTGAGACCACAACGGCGACACAACTCTGCGCGGGGCTGCCAGACGACACGGTGTTGGTCGATTTCTACCGGTCCAGCTCACACTACCTGGCGTTTGTTGTCCGTTCGGACTGCAGTGTCTCGCGCGTGCACCTGCCCGAAGCCGACGCGCTCGACCGAGCCATCAGCCACTGGCGGACCGGCCTGGCCAGAGGGGTGGCGAAGCCGGAGACAGCAGCCCGCGCGGGAATGGCCGGTCGGGTCGTGGGGGATGCGATCTGGCCCTTGCTGGCGCCTCACCTGGAAGGCGCGCGGGCGCTGTGGTTGGTCCCCGATGGCGCGCTTGGCGCACTGCCATGGCCGGCGTTGCCCACGGATAACGGACTGCTCATCGACACCTTCGAGTTGCAGGTGCTGTCCCATGCGAACGATCTGGCCGCTCCGGTGTCGCCGCCCGGCGACGGCTTGTTGACCGTGTCTGGTGTGGACTACGGGAGCGGTGATGTGGCGGGACCTTGCCAAGAGCAGACATGGGCCTCGCTGGCGTCGACCACCGTCGAATCCGACGAGATCGTCAGGCTCTGGAAGCGGAAGCGCCGAAAGGAGTCCGTCCTGTCGTTGCGCGGTTCGGGTGCGGCAGAAGGGGCGTTTCGGGCGCAGGCGTCGGGCCGACGTGTACTGCATGTGGCGACCCACGGCTTCTTCAGCACCGAGGAGTGCGTTGCGTCCGGCGATGCCGCGGGCCTGAACCCGATGCTCCTCAGTGGCCTGGTGTTGGCCGGTGCGAACGATGTGCACGACCCGCTTGCCCCGGAGGATGGCTACCTCACCGCCGAGGAAGTCGGTGGACTGGACCTGCGAGGGACTGAGCTGGTGGTGCTCTCCGCATGCGAGACAGGCCTGGGGGAGATTCGCGTCGGAGAAGGCGTGATGGGCCTGCAGCGCGCGTTCTCCCTCGCGGGAGCCGAGACCGTCGTGATGAGCCTGTGGCCGGTTCCGGACCAGCCGACAGCCTCCCTGATGGTGGAGCTGGTGCGCAACACGCTGAACGGGCGCTCTGCGGCGACGGCGCTGCGAACGGCACAACTGTCGATGCGGCGGCGTGGCGAGCCCACCGGGAGCTGGGCCGCCTGGTTGGTAAGCGGGCGTGGCCAGGTCGGAGCCCAGCCGCGCTGACGGGTTGTGGCAGCACGCCAAAACGCAGGATCGAACGTCGTGCCGAGGCGGGTCGCCGTCGCCTGAATTAGATTCGCAACCATGGGTCGCCTCGCCAATCTGAAAGCCAACCAGCCTTTTCGAGCCTTGTTCGGGTATGGGTTTCTGGCCTGCTTCATCGGCATCGCCGGGATTGGCGCAGCGGTCAGCGTCGAGGACTTCCAGCACTGGATTGTGCTGGGGTTCGGACTGGGTCTGGTGCTGCCGGTTCTGACAAGACCGGTCCTGGTGGCGAATCCAGAGCCCGCCAGCCTTTTGTTGAAGGTTTGGATGTGGAGTTTTGTCAGCGTCCCCGTCGTGCAGCGCTTCCTCCCAGAGGACGGAAGGGGCATGGGCCTGCTGTTGCTGTGGGTCTTCGGCTACTTCGGGAGCTGGTTCTGGTTCTGGTCCGACGCGTCGGTCGTGCGGGCAGAGGACGCAGTTTCGGACCCCTGAGGCGGAGTCCGAGGAGTCGCCAGCGCTGGTCACTGACGAGCGGCGCACCCGACACCGCCGTCGCGCTGGCGGCCCTGATTCACCAGCAACGGCGTCGATAGTCGCCTTCGGTCGCGGCCTTCGGGTTGCGGCCTTCGGCTGTTTTAGTCGTCGGACCTGCGGCGTCCGCCTCGCCGACGTCCGCCGCGGGCCTCGCCGCGAGGCCGTCCGGCGGGATGCTGATCGCGCATATCGACACTCTTGAGGGCGCGGCTGTAGATGGCCAGGTCTTCAGCAGGTCGCACTTCGGTTATAGGCCTTGAGGTGCTCCTAACGTCTGTCGTCGTGCAACAACGCGTGGATCTCCGGCGTCACCACGTAGAGGAGCGGCGACAGACACGGCATCTGCAAGCTCGCCCCCGCGCTCGACGGGCAGACGGCGTGAAGCGTGCCCTCGGCGATGACCTCCTTGTCTCGCAATTGGTTGCGCTCCTCTGGGCTTCGAAGGGCCTCGTCAGCCCACGGCGAGGCGAGCAAGACGATCGTGTCGTCCGTCAGGCGAATCCCCGCGTGACCAGCCAGCACGGCCTCCCCGGTTTTGGCCTTTCGAACGTCCAATTCCACATACCAGCCGCGAACAAGCGCCGTCGAACCGGCCTGCTCGGCAATCGCCGATGCGGCCATCACCATGGGGTTGTCGGTATCGGTCATAGGGGACTTCCTGGTTGTGCCCGCGCCAGCGCGAAGCTGACGATAACTGGGTGGGCCAAACATGCCTTCGGGGAAGCAAACGAACCGCTGCCATTCAGCCCTGGACGAGCTGTCGAAACGCATGGTGAGTGACGGACGTCCGTCACCTCGGCGAGACGTCCGTCACCTGGGAATGGACAAACCCGACTTTTCGTCAGGCATGGCATTTGCTTCTGGCATGTGGCCCTTCTCGAAGCCGAACCGAAATACCAGCCGCGCGAGCGCGGGACCGATCTGCTGTATCGAGTCATCGAGGGCCACCTCAAGTCCTTCGTCAACGAGGCGGACGCTGCCGGCAAGAACCTCCCCGCCTTTGTGCAGAAGGCGTTCTGGGACTACCTCGACTGTGGGATCTTGGAGCGTGGATTCGCC
>Ga0315336_1003609_pt1 | contig 20197 bp, 17 predicted proteins | sample ASW5metaG_FD_204512 | JGI IMG/M metagenome (GOLD analysis project Ga0315336, IMG submission 204512) | Ammonia-oxidizing marine archaeal communities from Monterey Bay, California, United States - ASW #5 | ecosystem: Environmental > Aquatic > Marine > Intertidal zone | place: USA: California... | reverse complement strand
CTCCGGGTCGGTGTTTCCGGAGATGTACTCTTCGTCCAAGCCGATTCTTAGGCCGCGGACTCCTTGGCCGATTCCCTCCAGCATGTCGGGTACCGGGGCGGGCAACGTCGTGGGGTCGTTGGGGTCTAGGCCGGCCATGGCTTGAAGTATTATTCCGGCGTCGGCGGCGCTACGAGTCATGGGGCCGATGTGGTCCAAGGATTCGGCAAGAGCGAGCACGCCGTAACGGCTGACTCTCCCCCAGGTGGGCTTGATCCCGACGATGCCGCAGGCGGCGGAAGGGAATCTGATGGAACCTCCAGTATCGCTGCCCAACGAACCGTAACACAGCCCCGCTGACGTGGCGACGCCGGAGCCGCTGGAAGAGGCGCCGCTCCAGAGGTTGGCGCCCCAAGGATTCACCGGCACCTGAAACTCAGGGTTGTAACCGGCCATGGCGCCCTCTGTGAGGTTGAGCTTGCCCAAGATAACCGCACCGGCGGCGTTCAGCTTCTCCACCACTGTGCAGTCGAAATCCGGGACGTTGTTTGCCAAAGCCTTGGTGGCGCCCATAGTCGCCACGCCTTTCATATAGCACAGGTCCTTGACGGCGATGGGCACTCCGTGGAGCGGCCCCAGATAGTTTCCTGCGTAGATGGCCTGTTCCGCAGCTTGGGCCGATGCCATAGCCTGTTCGGCCATGACGGTGGCGTAGCTTTTATATATCGGGTCTTGCTCACGGATGCGGCTGAGCATCGCTTCCGTGACTTCCACGGGCGATAGCGCCTTTGTCTTAATCAGGTCTACCAACTCGGTGATTGTTTTGAAGTGTAGAGTCGTCTCGCTCATGGGTGCTCTCCTCTAGTCCGAGCTTCGATTCATCAGAAATGAAATAGTTATTGTGGTCCGCCCGTTCGGGCCGTTCCAGATCAGGCGGGCCCGGTTAGGCGGATTCGATCTCCCCTATGAAGTCCCGCACAGTTCCTGCCAGCAAGTCAGGAATCTCGACCTTCATGTTGTGACCCACGTCTTCGAAGATTTGCAATCGAGCCTTCGGCATCTGTTGGGCCATCAGGTGCTGGACTTCTAGGGGAGTAATCTCGTCTTGGACGGACGCCAAGATTAGGGTTGGCGTCGGGATATGGGATAGCAACGGTGTTAGGTCCTCCTGCAAGAGACAGCCTTGGAGGGACAAGACCACGTCGGCCTGGGTTTTTCCGCCTTCGGTTGCGTACCACTCAATCAATCCGGGTTCCGACTGAGGACCGAACCTTTTCTGGGAGTCGGATAGTAGCCACGCCTTGGTTCCCTGTTCATCCAGCGTCCTCCGCCATACGCCGGCGTCGATGCCTGCCCCCATCTGGGCCAGTTTGGGGGTGGAGGCCACCAGGCTGAGACTGTGGAGCCGCTGCGGGAAATCATGGGCGAAGCGCAGGCTGACGATGCCGCCAGCCGAGGCTCCTACTACGTGCACCTTCTCAATCTCCAGGCCATCCAACACCGCTGTTATGTCGGCTGCCAATCCCGGCAGCGAGAAGGGTCCTTCGGGAGGAGGCTGAGTGCCGGCATGCCCCCGCATGTCGAAGCGGAGTACCCGGTAGTGGCGAGCCAGCGTAGGTACCCAGGACCGCCAACGGTGCAGGTTCCCCGCCGCCGAATGGTGCAATAACACAACGCTTTTAGACTTCCAGGGCTCTGTGTAGTCGTCTAGATGGTAGTGGAACCGGGTTCCGTTTAGCTGTAGGTGCGGCATTCCTGTTAACCCTCTTTCGATCTCGGTTCTCAGCCATCCCTGGACGCAAGCCATGTTCCCATCAAGGCTGTGAGTTAGGGTACGAGTAACCGTATGATTTCTTCGACCGACGGCGCGTCTTCCAGCCCGTCCACTAGTTCAGCCAACCGGTCCCGGTTACTGTCCGGCAGGTGTCTGGCGCCCGCCGCCCAGCAGGCATGAAATTTCTCCAAGTGCTGATCCCTGCTCAGCGGTTTGTCTGGATGGCCCAGCAACTGGTCCAGGGTCAGCTCATGTTCCGTACCGTCTTTGAGACGGATACGCATCCTCTGTGGCACCATGACGTTTTGGTCCATGATTGTCCGGTCTTCTATAGCCGTTATCCGGCTAGCCAATTCTCTGACCTCCGGGTCTTTGAGACGTTCTTCCCAGAAATCGGTGATGAAAACCGTACCTCGTAACAATGCAACCGCCGCTACGTATGGAATGCAGAGCTTGGCGTACTGGGGTGAGGGGGTTCCTTCATCCAATGGACGGCCCACCAGGCGGTAGGGCAACGGCGGGACCAGAACTTCGACTTCGTCCACGTCTTCAGGCATGAATCCGTGCCGCTCTTTCAGTATCAGAGCGGCCTCGGCGGCCCCATGGGTTAGGCGGCCGCAGGGAAAGGGTTTGTGGCCTATTTGCTCCACCTGCCAGATACTGCCCAAGTTGGCCAGGATATCTTCGACGTCGTACTTGCCTTCAAACAGTGGGAAGTATCCGTACCGGCCTTCCAGAACCTCGGTGGGGCCTTGGATCCCCCGGTCCGCTAGTGAGATAGCGGTAACCGCTGCCCGGGCGTTGAAGCCGGTCTGCATAGAGTTCACCTGAACTCCCTCGGTGTGGGGCTGCAGCGTGCCGCAGATCTGGCTGTATACGATTCCCATGGCGTGGGTTAGGGTTGCCCGGTCCAACCCGGAAATCTTCCCAGCCGCAGCCACGGCTCCGAATGCTCCCAGAGTGCCGGGACGGAAGTGGGCCATGGGCGACCTTGACGATATTCCAATGGAACAAGCCACGTCCACGCCAAGTGCAACTGCGGTGAGCAACTCCCTGCCTGTTACCCCTCCTTGAGCCTCGGCTATCGCCAACGCCACCGGGAGGACTGTCGTGAAGGCATGGACCACCGCCAAGTCGTGTACCGGGTCGAATTCCTGATTGTGCATCAGGAAGCTGTTCATCATCGCTGATGAAGGTGCCGGTAGCCTCTCTCCGGAAACCAGCACCGTCGACTCTGCTTTCCCTCCCCATTCGCCGAGAAGGCCCAAGGTCTCGGGAACGCCCGGTGCCAACGTGCCGACTATTGCGACTCCAAACGCATCTAGGAAAAAGGTCTTGGTGGCGTCGACCGCCCCTTCAGATAAGTCTTCATACTGGGTTTTAACGACGTTCCGCACCAAGGCGTTTATGGCATCGTTCGGGCCTGAGTTTCCGGGGGAGCTGCTGGTCATTGAGGCTTGCTCCTGCCTACCTTTGATTTTTGGATTTCCATGGTCCGGGTTGTTCTTCCATCGGCACGCACACTAGGCATGGCCTGTATCCCATGTCGATAGCCGCACTGGAACTGGGAAAGACCACCCGGTTCTCCGGCTTGGTCCGCCTGCCTGGGGGACAATTCGGGCGGCAGAAAATTTGAGTGGTTTTGCAGGCATTGAACATTGGTTTTATGTTATTTGAGAGCTTTCGTTGATCCGCTACGACTGAATGAGATTTACCGCTACTTACTTTTTCCCGACGCGAACCATTCGTCGTGGAGAGGAACATCTTCGCCCAAGACGTATAGGAAGAAGTAGATGCCGGTGTAGCCCATGAACTTGAACTGCTTTCGTATGTCCGGGACGGTGGCTGTGAAATCGTCGTGGGACCGAAGGTATTTTTGAAAACCTCCGTGCTCCTTGTCAAGCTCGACCATGCGTTGGGCGTTGGACACGATCGCTGACAATTTGCGGCGATTTCGAATCACCCGAGGGTCTTGGCATAAGTCGTCCAGCGCCTGTTCGGAGGTCTCGGCGACAGCCTCAGCGTCGAAATCCCTTAAGGCTCCCTTGATGCCGGGCCACTTGGACTCGACGACCTTCCAGCATATGCCGCTCTGGAAAACTGCCCTAGTCATGATTTCCAGGTAATCTCCAAGCTTTTTAGGCTGTATTCTATCCGGTTCCGGCATGGCAGTCTCCTACCAGCGAGGCTATTCCGAACGGCGAAAAATAAGCTTGAGGCCGCCCAGCCCACCGGAATGGACTCTACCCCTGAGGTATGCAATCTTTACTACTTCGCTTTACTACTTCGCACGGATGCTTGGATTGTAACATCGGACTCTTCACACTGAGCGACGCCAGATAACCCCCGGACTGGAACTGGGCTTGTAGGACTGGTGGACAAGCCGCCTACCCCCACGTAATATTCCCCACGGTGGTGCCGCCAAACCTTCAGCGGACCGTAGTCAGCAATCTTGGAGGTGCTTTCATGGCTGATTCAGAGCTTGGAACCGGCAGCGTGGTTGCGCTTTTCATCGTTGCCCGTAGGGAGGCTCCGATGAAGAAGGTAGAGCAACTGAATGCCATTGCCGGACAAGGATTAGAAGGCGACCGGTATCTCCTGGGAACGGGGACCTACTCGAAAAAACCTGAACCAGGCCGACAGGTCACCCTAATCAAAAGTGAAACTTTGAAGTCGCTTAAGGACGAGTTCGATATAACCGTGAAGCCGGAAGAGTCCCGCCGGAATATCTTGACTCAGGACATTGAGATTAACGATCTCATTGGGACCGAATTCTGCGTGGGGCCAGTACGTCTGCGTGCCCACCGAATCACCCAGCCTTGCCGCTACCTGGAGAACCTTCTGGAGCAACCGGGTTTATACAAGGAGCTTTGGGACAACGGCGGCATCAGCTGCGAGATATTGAGTGATGGGGTAATCAAAGAAGGGGATACCATAACCAGTTCCTAGGACTAGGCAGAGTCCCACCACCAAAGTGACAATATCCAGTGCCCCGGAAGCGGCTAAGCAAGGGCTTGGAGATCGTATAGCCGCTTATAAAGGCCCCGTCCATCCAATAGCTCTTGATGCGATCCTTCTTCCGCTATCCGCCCATCCTCCAAGATTATGATGCGGCCGGCGTGGTGGATTGTCGACAGGCGGTGGGCGATTATGAGAGTGGTGCGGCCTCCCATCAGGTTGGCCAGCGCGTCTTGAATCAGTGCTTCAGCCTCCGAGTCCACACTGGCGGTCGCCTCGTCCAAAATCAGAATGGGTGCATCCTTCAAGAACGCTCGAGCTAAAGCGATGCGCTGTCGCTGGCCACCGGATAGAGCCACACCTCGCTGGCCCACGGTAGTGTCATATCCCTGGGGCAAGGTAGCGATGAAGTCGTGGATGTTGGCGGCGCGGGCCGCTTGTTCAACCTCTTCCTGCCTGGCGACCGGCTTGCCGTAAAGGATATTTTCACCGACCGTGGTTGAAAAGAGGAATGTGTCTTGATTAACCACTGCGATCTGCTGGCGAAGGGAACGACCGTCTAAACCGTTTAACGGAAGACCATCCAGTAGGATTCTCCCCATGGTGGGAGCGTAGAATCGGAGTAATAAGTTCACTATAGTGGACTTACCGGCCCCACTCGGCCCCATCAGAGCTACCGCCTCTCCCGGATGAATCTCTAAGGAAAAATCGCTTAGCACTGGTTCGTCGTCGCGATACCCAAAAGAAACCGCCTCAAACTGAAGGCGACCTCGGGATTTCTGCAGAACAACGGTCCCAGTAAACTTAGAATCTTCGGTAGCGACATCTAGCACAGCAAAGATACGTTGAGCCGCGCCCATGGCCTTCTGGATCCTGAAGTTAGCCTTGCTGAGGCCTTTAAGGGGTTCTTGGACCCGGGCTAGGTACCCCAGATAAGCGACCAGCGCGCCCACTGTCATTTGCTCGGCAAGAACCCGAGGGGCAGCCATCCAGATCACCAAGACCACGCTGCCGATCAGAATCATCTCCACGGAAACATGATAGTAGCCTTCAAGGCGGGCCAGCCGCACGCTGGAGGTTAAAATCTCCTGGGATGTCCCACTGAACCGGCGCAGCTCGGCCCGCTCCATGGCGAACGCTTTGACGATCGTGATGCCGGACAGAGTTTCCGTGGCCAGAGTGGCCAGGCGACCCATGCTGTCTCTTACCTGGCGGGAAAAACCTTTAACCACCCGTCGGAAGATATGCATCACCACCGCGAGAACCAGCAGGAAAGGTAAGATGACCAGCGTCAACTGGACGTTCAAGGCGAACAGCAGCCCTACCACTCCAAACACCATAACCAGATGGACGCCGGCCTCGGTGACGAATGCCTTCAAACCTTCCTCGATCGCATCGGCGTCGCTCACCTGGCGAGATACCATGTCACCGACGGGAGTCCCGGCGAAAAAACCGACGGGGAGGCCTTCGATATGTTGGTAAAGGTCGCATCTAAGGTGATGAATGGTCCGCTGGGTCAATAATGCCAGGAAATACCGGTGGGCAAATTCAAAGACCTGCCGGAGGATCACCGCACCGAGAAGTCCGAACGCAACCCAAGGCAACAAAGAAGCGTCGCGAGCTATAATCACTCTATCGATGAGGACGACGCCGGTGATCCAGGGCGCCGCCAGATCCAGCAGTGTAGCGGCAATCATGCTCACCATGACGAAGGGCAGAAGATGCCAATTGTGCCGTACATAAATGAGAAGCCGCAGAGACTGGTTTCGCTTCATCCTTATCTCTCTTCTGCCGGTTTAAGCTAGCTTTCTTTCGAACGAAAAACTATTAGCTAAGTGGGAAGAACGATTCAGGCTTGCGGGGAACCTTCTTCTGCTGAAGATTCAGCCGGTATTCCTCAGACTATGCCATAGTATAGGACGCTTTAGGGTGACTGTGTACCGGCGGGTGATTGACCCGGTTTAGAATACAAACCCTCAGGACGAGGTTGATGCCTCGTCCTGGATATAAAGGGAGGTATCATTGTGACGAGTCAGTACACTGAGGAAGAGCTTCTGGACATGGCCCGGAAGTTCAGCTTCCGCAGCCGTATGGACCGAAACGCGGTCTCCGGTCCGGTCATGGTCTGGGGGCGGGGCTCCGTCGTCCGGGACGTTAACGGCAAGGAGTACCTGGATTTTAACTCGGGCCAGATGTGCGCAGCACTAGGGCACAACCACCCCCGCATAGTCCAAGCCCTTCAGGAAAGCGCGGAGACCCTGATCCACAGTCACATGAGCATGTTCAACGACCGGGAGATTATCTTGGCCAGCCGCATGGCCGAGATATCGCCGCCGGGAATGAACCGCAGCATGTTCTTAACTTCAGGAAGCGATTCCAACGAAGCCGCCATGGCCATCGCCAGACGCTACACCGGCGGCTACGAGGTGGCCAGCCCCGCAGTCAGCTTCCATGGGATGAACGACTCCACTCGTGCCGTCACTTTCTCTGGTTGGCACGAGGGGTACGGCCCCTACGCACCGGGAAACTACCCCATCTTCGCTCCCTACAAGTACCGATGCACCTTCTGCCGGGAGCGATCAGCCTGCGATTTTAGCTGCTTGAACTCCAGTTTCGAGCTGCTTGACGCTCAAGCGGCGGGTCAGCTAGCTGCGGTGATTACGGAGCCTTTATTCAGCGCCGGTGGAGTTATCGATCTGCCCGAGGGTTGGCTCCAAGAATTAAAGAAAAAATGCGAGCATCGGGGTGCCCTTTTGATCGTGGACGAGGCCCAAACCGGACTGGCTAAACTGGGCACGATGTGGGCTTTCGAACAGGAGGGAGTGGTTCCCGACATCTTCACGGTGTCCAAGCACTTTGGCGGCGGCATAGCCATCAGCGCTGCCGTGACCACCGACGAGATTGAAGAGAAAGTGTCGGAGACTGGCTTGGTTGTGGGCCATTCCCACTCCAATGATCCCTTACCCAGTAATGCCGCCATAGCCAGCATAGACATAATTTTGGAAGAAGTGTTGGTGGACGTGGCTAACAAGATCGGCGCTTATTGGAGGGCCCACTTGGAAGAGCTGGCCCGGCGTCACAGTATCATCGGCGATATCCGGGGCAAAGGTTTGCTACAGGGCGTCGAGTTGGTGGAAGACCGGGTAACTAAAGAACCAGCCTACACGGCTGGACAGGCGATCGGCCGCATATGTCTGGAGAATGGACTTATCCTGAGCGTGCGGCGGCGGGGCTCGGTGTTCCGTTTCGTGCCCCCATTCACCACCACCGAAGAGCAGATGGATTTGGCGGCCGACATCCTCGACCACGCGTTTCGTCAGGTGACCGGCTCGTCCTAGCACGCGCACGAATTTCCGGTCTGACGTAAGTCACCCTTGGATGTTCGCCAAGCAAGACGTTGTTCGAAGGTTGCGAGCAGGCTGCGCAAACCATCCTGCGCCTGAGACCTGCGGTCCGGTCTTGTAGCCAGCGCTAACATATCATTCAGGACGAGGGTGGCGCGCCAGACCATCATGAAGTCATATGTCACGGGCTTTTCGCCGCAATACCCTTGAAGAACAGTCGATCGATTTTCGTGGGTTAGCCAACGCCAATCGAATGCCGGATGACTGATAAAGGCGTCTCCGAAGTCGATGATTCCCACGAACTCAAACGTATCGGGATCGACAAACTTATGTATCGGACCAGGATTCGAATGTAAGGCGACTAGGTCAACTGATTCGGTGATGGAAACAACAACCTTCAGCGCGACGTCAGCCGGTGGGATGCTTGCTGGTCAGAGATCTGGATTGTCGTCAATGACTTGGACAGCTTGCGCCAGACCATCGCGAACTGCCTGATGAAACTCCAGCCGAGTCCGGTGTCCCAAAAACAGGGAATTGCTGAAGAAGGGGTCCTGAGGGATCGAGTGGATGCGCCGCATCGTCCTATCTAGCTGATGTAGCAGGTTCGTCCGAGCTGATCTCTCAATCTCCACGCTTAGCGCCGGGACACCGGGCATCCGCGTCATCAACGTGTATTCAATGCTTCCATCCTTGTCGTAGCCAAGAACCTCTCGTACCACTATGTTTGGGTATTCAGCTAGCTGGCCCAAGAAGAACGCCTCTTTCTCCAAACTTGTCCTGGCTCGCAGTTGGTGTGGTCTCTGGATTTTGAAAATGAGGTTGTCGCCAATCATATAGACGCAGGCCTCGCCACCGGACTCATCTACCCCGGTAACGGCTGAGCAGCGAGGGACATGCTGCCGCGCGAGGCTAAGCATCGTCGCTTTATCCAGCACAGGATTCGGAGCATAGAGTTGTCCGTAAATGTCACTCGGAAGCATGATTCCTCTGTCTAGGCCGAACGAGCTTAGATTCCCTTGAACCATTGGCCGAATCGGGCGGCCAATGCGCTGTCGCCTTCTATTTCCAGGCTGTCCTGGGAGATAGCTTCCGACGCATCCAATCGACCGTACATCATGAGCGCCAAGGTGCCGGCGTCGCAACGCAAGGTGACATCGGCGGGGCCATCCGGCGACTCTTCAAACCGGAACTTGTCGCCTTCCACCACGATGTCTGCTCTGAAGGCAGCAGGCTTGCTGACGTCGAAGCGATAGCGCACCGGTTGCTCGAGTGCTGGACCGGACCAGAACGCCCACCGGATAGATCCCGACGCGAAAGACTCGGTCAAAAGTACGATCATGGAAGACAGACTGCCTGGGGTTAAACAAGCGCCGGGTTCCAAGGCGGAACGGATGTCCCATTGATGCAAGGCAAGTTCTTTGAAACGCAGATCCACGAAGTTGCCCGCCGGGACGATGCTTCCAGGATGGTAGCAGGGCGTTTGCCGGTCTTCCTCGCTCAGTCCGGTAAGCAACTGGACGAGGTAGTTGGTGCGGGCTTCCAGTGCCGAAAGCAAGTCTCCTCCCAGCGTCTCACGCTTGGCGATGGCTCCGACGGCATTACCCGCTGCGCCCACAGACGGATGGCCGGTGCCGGCGGCAGGACGGCCCTCGGGCGGATCAATCTCACCTTTTAAGCCGCGTTCCACCGTGGATGCGTAGAACTCGGCGTTCCCCACAAGATGGGCAACCACGTCTTCCACCCGCCACAGATTGCAAGCGCTTTGTTTGCTCCAATCGTCATCCGGCAATTCGGTTAGATATTGTTGGAAAGCTTTCGATTCAGAGTCCAGCCGATTCGCGCGTTCTTCCCAGGTATTCATGTGCTTCCTCTCCAGTGTCCGATTTAAAAGTCATGTACTCGGTCAGCAATCTGACCTGTCGGACTATGCTGTTCCCCATCAACGCGCGATCAAAAGCGCCCGATCAGTCGCAAGTTTTACTGGCAAAATGCTATGCGGGCCACAACTTCCTGTCAATCGAATCCGTTTGGTGACCGTGGACTGCCTCGATTCATCGATTCCGTGCTGTGCGATGTCACGTGGAGGCTGTTGACACGGTAGAAGCTGTTAGCGACAATGGTCATAAATCTGAGAAATATATTGAGCACGGATAACATCCGGTAAAACGTAACCCTATCAGATAACGGGGAGGAGAATTTCATGGCCGAACAAGATATACCCCTGATGGCCCACCTGATGCGCCGGGCTGGGTTTGGCGCTTCTCGTGAAGAGCTTGAACAGCGAGCGGCGAAAGGTTATGAGGAGACGGTAGAGGAGTTATTGGACCCAGACCAGAATGAGGCGTTCAATAAATTCCGTATGCTCAGGTACCATCCCTGGACCTGGAAGCCGGGGACGATGACCGGTCATGGCGCTGGCGAGTGGATGCACCGCATGGTTGCCACCAAGCGCCCTCTGGAAGAGAAGATGACCCTCTTTTGGCATCAATTGTTCGCGACGGGTGTTTCCAAGATTGATCACTATCACGAGCTCTCAACCATGATTGACCTGTTTCGAGAGAAGGGTATGGGCGAGTACCGGGAGATTCTCATGGGAATGGCCAAGAACCCGGCCATGATTTACTGGTTGGATAACTGTGAGAACCATGGCGACGCCGTCAATGAGAACTGGGGCCGGGAGTTACTGGAACTATTCAGCATGGGCGTAGGCAACTACACCGAAGTGGATGTTAGGGAGGCCTCCCGTGCATTCACCGGTTGGACCTTGACGCCCGTACCGCCCCGGGGTCCCATGGGTCGGCATAACTGGCAATTCGAGTACAAGGACTGGGACCACGACCACGACGAAAAGACCTTCCTTGGTGAAACCGGTGACTTCAACGGCGACGATATCATCGATATCATTCTGAAGAATCCGGCCACGTCACGGTTCATCGCTCGGCATCTCTACAATTTCTTCGTCGCCGACGAACCGCAGGTGCCCGCATGGTCGGTTACACCGCCTAATGACCCGGAAGCGATCGAAGCGATAGCCCAGGCGCTGAGAGACACCAATTTCGATATACGCTCGGCCCTGCGAGTCCTCTTCAAAGCCGATTTCTTCAAGGAAGCTCGGTATACCCGCATAAAGAGCCATGCTGAGGTTGTGGTGGGTGCCCTGAGACTGGTTGGAGGCTACGACTTCCCCTCGCCTGGAATTGGGAATCTGTCCAAGGAACCGGGTTATATGGGACAGGAGTTGCTGAATCCCCCCAGCGTTGAGGGTTGGCATACGGGTTCCGAGTGGATAAACAGCGGTTCCCTGATGGCGCGGATCAACTTCACCGCGAATCTGATAAGCGATACCAGCAAGCCAGGGATCCAAAATATCATCAATCGCCTCAAGGCCCAAGGAGACCTGTCCCCTGAATCGTTCGTGGACACTTGCCTGGACCTGATGGGACCGTTGAATGTGGGCCAGGAAGTTAAGCAAGAACTGGTGGATCACGCCGGCGCGGCCGGAGCGCTTAAGTGGGGTTCAGAGCAAGACTCTGCCGCCTCAACGGACCGGGTGTCCGAGATGCTGCAACTGGTTGTCTCGACTCGGGATTACCAGTACGCGTAACGAGGCCACCGCGACGAGGCTGCAACGTTAAGGAGAAAATCAATGACTTCTACTAAAAAAGACCCGGTAGTGGTTGTGCTTCAGCTAACTGGGGGCAACGACTACGCCAATACAGTGATTCGCTATGCCGACCCACTGTACCGGGACAATCGTCCTGGAATCGGCATTCCGGAAGGCCAGGAACTTCGTATCGACGACGAGATTGGCTTTCACCCGGCGATGGGCGCCATCAAAGAGATGTATGACCAGAACCAGGTGGCTATCATTCACGGAGTGGGATATCCCAGTTCCCCACGCTCCCACTTCCGGTCCATGGATATATGGCATACCTGCGCGCCGGACCGGTTGGGGACCGAGGGCTGGTTGGGCCGGGCCGCCTTAGACATAGATCCGAACAAGGAAAATGTTGTAACAACGGTTTGTTTCGGGCCCAGTATCTTCCGGGCCTTGGTATATCCGGGAGTACCGGTCGCCTGTGTGGGCAACCTGGATACCTACGGTATGTTGCCCGGCGTCACTGAGGTAGACCAGCGAGCGAAGATTCTAGACAGATTCGCCCGGATGTACGTCCCGGCCATCGGCACCGGTTTAGTGGACGACTACCTGGGTCAGATAGGACTGGATTGTCTGGCAGGTGCGGACATCTTAAAAGTTGCTCCCCAGTTGTACTCTTCCGAGGTGGAATACCCCGATTCCACCATCGCCAAGAAGCTGAAGGGAATCGCCCAGATACACGAGGCTAACTTGGGGACCCGCATCTTCTATTGTGACCATGGCGTCTTTGATACCCATGCTAACCAGTTAGGAGCCCATGACACTCTTTGGACGGAGGTATCTCAAGCGGTGCAAAGCTTCTTCGACGATCTTAGAGAGCATGACGCCGCCGACAATGTAGTCATGTTGCTCTTCTCCGAATTTGGACGCCGTCTGCATGACAACGGCTCCGGCTCGGATCATGGCGCTGGCGGTGTTGCCTTTGCCATCGGCGACACGGTGAAGGGCGGACAATACAGCGAGTATCCGTCGTTGAAGGCAGAAGACCTGGAGCAGGGTGACTTGGTCCCCAACATGGACTTCCGGGGTTTCTACTCCACTGTGCTGGAGGATCACCTTGGCTTGGACGCCAAAGGCATCGTGGAAGGCGAGTTTGAGAAGCCTCGCTTCCTCGACTAGCCTGCGGGCCTGCTAATACTGAGAGGCAACCGGCAGCATTACATTGGCTGGTTGCCGATCTAGAAATAGGCCGAGACAAGCCGTCGAGGCCACAGTTGATCGATTTATAGCCTAGGAGGCATCAGATATGCTTACGCAGACGGTGGCCGGTCGTACGTTCGACTACAGCTATTGTATCGGGGGGCGGATGCAAACCCCGGCCAACATAGCGATGGGATCTGGCGATACGATGTACGTGCTGTGCCGAGGATCGGAAAGAACTCCCAACGTCCCCGCTAACCGAGCTACAGGCGCCGTCAGGGTATGTGTGTTCACCTCTGGGTCGACGCCTGGTGACGAAGAATTGGTGGCGGAATTCGGCCATGGTGGTGACCGAGATGGAGAAATGACCTGGCCGGTGGCGATCGCGCTGGACAGCGAAGAAAACCTACACATCACCGACGAGTGGTTAAATAGAGTATCCGTGTTTTCCAAGGATGGAAAGTTCCTACGGGTTTGGGGCACATCCGGCGACGGCGACGGTGAGTTCAACGGCGCCGCCGGTATCGCCATGGACAAGCAGGAAAACCTTTACATCGTTGACAGTCTGAACCACCGCATCCAGAAGCTCACCAAAGACGGAAAGTTCCTTGCCAAGTGGGGAAATCTAGGCAGTGGTGAGGGAGAGTTCGATTCCCCCTGGGGGATAGGCCTCGACGGGCAGGGCTTTGTGTACGTGGTCGACCACGGCAACCACCGCGTCCAGAAGTTCACGCCAGAGGGAGATTTCGTCGCCAAGTTTGGGAGTCAAGGCTCTGATGCCGGACAACTGAATTACCCCTCGGATGTGAGCATCGATCCCGACGGAGACGTGTACGTGTGCGATTGGGGCAATAACCGTGTCCAGATATTCTCTGCCGATGGCAAATTCCTCGCGACTTTGGTCGGCGACGCCCAGAACCTGGGCAAGTGGCACCAAGACGTTGTGGATGCCAATCTCGATAACCAAAGAGCACGCCGTAGGGCGGACCTATCGATGGAATGGACACTGCAGATGCCTCGTGGGGTAACCTTTGACCCGGCGAAAGACCGGATTCTCATCGCCGACACCCAACGGTCGAGGATTCAGATCTATGACAAACCTAGGAACTACATGGAGCCCCAGTTGAACCTATAGCAATGTGACGCTGCCGGAGCCAGACTCGGCTCCGGCAGCGCCCGCTAACTCCTCCCCATCGTCCGAAGCAAGCCTTCTGAGGGTTCACACAGTTGCAGTGGGACGGTGTTCCCCAACCCACCCTAGATGTTTCCCTTAAATTCCCACGGCTGTTGTAAAATCCCTGTGCGCCCTAATTGACTCAGGGAGTCTCAGGCACATCCGTGAAAAATCCGATAGTTAGGTAGTAGCGTGGAATTATGGACCCAGCGTTGCGGGAACATTATCTCCAGATAGCCCGGGATAATCCGAACATCCTCTGTTCTGAGGTTCCGGCGGAAGTCCTGGCGGAGACGGCCTACGACGACAATGATCCGTCGGAACTACTCTGGGCTTTTTTAGAGGTTGGATTTAACCGGTGGCTGGCTGAGAAGCATGGCCGCAGTGTGATTCTGCCCAACAGTATGCTGAGAGACGCCCTCTCAGTGCTGTGGGATAGAACCTGTCGCTTGTACACCAGCCATCTACTGTCCCGTAACGACCCTGACTGGGACAAGCCTTTCTTCTCCAATGAAGGCTTGGAGGGCAGTTGGTAGCAGGCTGCGAGATGGTTCAACAGCATGCGTGTACCCGCACATCTAAGTCATGCCAACACCAAGGTAGGTGACCATGACTGATTGGGATTCCAGACGCCGTATTGCCGAAGACATTACTGAAGCCGCTGGGATGACCCCCTTAGTGCGTCTGCGGAGAGTTGCCACAGGTCCTCAGGCTCTCTGCGGAAAACTAGAGTTCATGAATCCCAGTTCTAGCCTGAAAGACCGTATCCTCCGCCACATGGTTAGCAAGGCAGAGGATCGAGGCGAGTTGCGGCCCGGCATGACCATCTTGGAAGCGTCCACCGGGAGCACGGGAATCGCCACCGCAATGATTGGCGCGGTCAAGGGTTACCCGGTGGTCATCGTTATGCCAGAGGGCATGAGTGTAGAACGCAAAGATTCCTTGCGGGCCTATGGGGCCGAGTTGGTGCTGACACCCGGAGGGGAGAGCGACGTCGATCTTTGCTTCGGGAAAGTAGCCGAGTTGAAGCGAGAGAGCCCGGGCAAGTTCTGGGAAGCGGCCCAATTTTCAAACAAAGACAACATCGAGGCCCATTACTTGACCACCGGCCCCGAGATCTGGGAGCAGACCGGGGGCGCAGTGGACGTATTTGTAGCCTCCCAGGGCAGCGGTGGAACGATTTCAGGCGTAGGCAAGTACCTGAAGGAGCGGAACCCTCAGGTCAAGGTCTACACCGTCGAACCTGCCGAGTGTCCGATTCTCTCCGGTGGCGGTTGGGGGCCTCACCAGATCGAGGGTATAGGCGACGGATTTATTCCGGACAACCTGGACTTGGACTATGTTGACGGAGTGGTGACTGTCTCTTCCCATGAGTCCATCGCTATGGCGCGTCGGCTGACCCTTGAAGAAGGGATTTTCTGCGGCATCTCTTCGGGCTGCAACGTAATGGCCGCCAACAAACTAGCGTCTGAGCTACCCGGAACCAGTCTCATGGTAACCATGATAAACGACACAGGCATGCGCTACTTCTCCACTCCCCTGTTCGGCGGGGAGCCCACAACAGAGATTCCAGATCGAGATCACCTGTTAAGTGAAGCGGACCGCCGTAACCTGGCTAGCAGGCATCTGCATATCGTTCGCTAGACATCCACCACTGTCGACCGTACCTAACTCCATGTAAATCCGTCCGCCGGCCAACCGGAGTTCCAGGTAGGCTTCGAACTTGCGACCCGCTGCTCCGAAGTCAATGTCCTCTGTTGTGAGCGTTGCGATTGAATCTGGAATGGGAACCGCCGTTGGTTCATCGCCTCAGTCTACGATGAGTAGGACTAGGAAGGAAAGGCCTCAAAGAACTATTGAATATTTTCGCGTGAGGGAATTATAGCTGTTGAGTACTTTAGGTCAGTCCGGTGTACCGGGCCCGCACTCGGCAAGCAGCCGTCACTATGATGGCCGTGGTGGGATTGTCCTTGACCTTTACCGACGGTGCCGGGCCATGAATCATTTACCACTCTTCAAACGTTTGCCGAGTCGCGCTCGCGTCATCGTCGATATGCGTCATCGCTCGAAAAATCGGATCTGCTCCTTCCGGATACCATCCAGAGACGATGACTCCTTTGATTGGGACTCTTTCATTCTTCACTACGGAGCCTTCTGTCTCTTCTATTAAGACCAGGCTATCTCCGGTACCTTCTATCTCCACCAGATATTCGTGTCCAAATGACGGCTTGGAATTCTCATCGCTTGTGGTAGATCACTCCGCCCCGCCAATATAATGCTATATTGGCTGGACTGCCGTTGGCACAAGGCTGAGTGTACGCCGACTAACTAGTGCAACATTACCAGGAGGATACATTTGCCAGAAGAACTCCAATCGGAAAGTAAGTTCGTGGAGGCGAACGGGATCAATTATCATTACCTAGAATGGGGAAATCCAGAAACTCCGCCGATCGTTATGCTACATGGTCTTGGTCTCTGCGCACAGGTCTGGAACAAGTTAGCCAGGGGCTTGGCGCAGGACTACCATGTTTTGGCATTTGACCTGAGAGGTCACGGAGACACCGACAAACCTGGTAGCGGATACACTTTCCTTACGCTGGGAGAAGACGTGTCGGCATTCATTCAAACATTGGGGCTCGAGCGGCCCTTTGCGGTCGGACATTCAGCAGGTGGAATGTCATTGTTAATCTCCGATCATTTGGCTCCCGGAATCGTCGGCCGGACAGTCTTGGTCGACACTCGGGTAGGATCTGCAGCCACTACGGTACTCACTTCTGAAAGGCGGCAAGAACGCATGCGGAGAACCCGCGAAAAGCGGCCGATCTGGGCGAATCGGGAAACTATGCACGAAGCATACCGAGAACGAAGAGTATTCAAGACCTGGGATGATGAAGTATTCAACGACTACATCGAAGGTGGAACCCGCTTGTTGGATGACGGCCGTGCCGAACTGAAATGTCCAACGGACGTGGAGGCAACTTTCTATGATGCAAGGGCGGCGCTGGATCCGTCTCAGTACGTGCGTAGTCTTACGGGGCAGTACCGGCTTCTTGTCGGCGGCTACCAAGGTGCTCAGTCTGAACAAGACGACGCAGTGCAGCGCCTCTTAGGCGAGTCCACAGGTTCTAGCTTCAAGCAACTGGACCGGGGTTCCCACTTTGTTCCCATGGAATATCCGGACCTAGTGCTTTCGGAGATACGGGAATTCTTTGAGTGATCCCCGGTAGGATAATCTGTGCCACCCTAGGACAACCTTCTTTTCCGGCCACGCATTGCCTTGCGTCGTAAATGATGGTAAACATTACTTAATAAATCATTCGATAATTCGTGCGGCAACGGTGACGTCAGGCGCGCATATGAATCCGAAAGAGGTGAGACCTATGTCAACGATACCAGGCCTGGTGAGACCTGCCCCGGCTGCCAATGATTTGACCAAACCTTTCTGGGACGGCTGCAACGAGCGTCGATTGGTCTTGCAGATCTGCACCGGCTGCGAGATGCTGCAATATCCACCCGCCCCGCGGTGCAACAAGTGTGGCTCGGACGACAAGCTGGACTGGAGAGAGGTGCAAGGCAAGGGCCACATAGACGTGTACATGGTGATACGCGACTCTCGCATAAAGGGGTTCCAGGGCGCGCAACCCATCAATTTCGCTGTGATAACCTTGGACGAAGACCCAGGAATCAACTTCCTGTCCAACCTTCCTGGTACCCTGCCTGGCGAGGTTCCCGTTGGGGCTCCTGTGGAGTTGATATTTGAGGAGACCAGTACCGGACAGATGGTTCATGAATGGCAGGTGATTACCTAACCCGATAGAGTTTTCTGGATACGATTAACGGCAAAAAAGCACAAGGGAGCTGAGATGGCTAGTGATACCGGTTGGATGAGAGACCGTGAAGGAATGGGAATCTGGGAGCACCGAGGCAAAGTGGCTGTTGTAGGCTGGGGCCAGTCGCACATGGACCGGCGCTGGGACGGTGTGACCATGGACCGGAGCTGCGGCGGGTTGGCCAAGGAGGCCTGTTTAAAGGCGATCGCAGACGCGGGTATGTCGCTGGATGACATCGACGGGCTTATAACCAGTGCGGAAACCCGCGCCGAACAGACTTGGGCGCCTCGGCCTTATTTTGCCCCGCCCTACGACACAGAAGACGGCCTGATCAAGGCGTCAGCGGAGTGGATACAACACGAAGTGGGATTCAAGAACGTAAAGTATCTTAAATCCGATTCGCCCTACATCGGCCCCATGATGGGCATGGCTGCTCAGGCCGTGGGTGACGGTCTGTGCGAGACTGCTCTGGTGTGGTACCCGATGGTCAACCTCGATGGCCGGTACGGGCACAACAATCCCCAGAACAGCAATCAGGAGGCTCCCGGAAATAGTGCCTTTACCCTTCCCTGGGGCTATCAAGCCGGCGCGATGTTCAACAACCTCGTAATCTTCCAGCAATATTGTAAAAGATACGGCAAGTCCCATGACGGGCTGGCCCCTCTTTGTTTGAACCTGCGTAGAAACGGCCTGATGACCCCCTGGGGATACTACGCGATGCACGAGCCACATCAAATCACTACCGAGGAATATCTGAACGGACGTTTGATAGAGGAACCTCTAGTTGTGTACGACTGTGACCGGCCGGTTAATACGTGCGCTGCCTTCATATTCACCACCGCTGAACGTGCGAAAGACCTGAGGCAGAAGCCGGTCTACGTCTTGAACCATGCCCAGAACAACGGCAGTGGCCGGAGCACCATGGCAACTCTGGAGGAACACCAAGAGGCGGTCGCCAGCCTGGCACGGAAGATGTGGGAGGGATCAGGCCTAGGTCCCAATGATGTTGACATCTTCAACCCGTACGACGGCTATCTCACCTTCACGCAGCAGTTTCTGGAGGGCTTCCAGTGGCACGGTGTTAAGCTGGGTGAGGCCCACGACTTCTATGCCGACGACATCAGGGTCGAAGGTCCGCATCCCTTCCTTTCCAGTGGAGGGAACAATGGTACAGGACGCACCCGCTCCGCTCTCTTCTCTGATAGTCTTCAGCAACTTCGGGGGACTGCGGGCCCCCGGCAAGTGACGGTGCGAGCTGAAACTGCTCTGGCGGGATGCAATACGCCCGACAGTAACGGATTCATCATGTTCAGCAAGTCCCCGAGTTAGGCTGGAGTCTCGCCGAGCTAGCTTTATCAGCCGCCGGTCTGTTGCCATAGAATGAAATGTGAGTGAAACGCCCAGTTTCACTCACATTTCATTCCTTCTCAGTGCGCGTTTCTTAAGCCTTAAGTGACTTAGTATGTGAAGGGGGGTGAATGGGGTGCCCGCTACGTCCCTCGGTGCCATCATGGCGGCGGACAGGCCTTGCGTCCGGAGCGCATCGAGGGACATCTAGCTGCATGAGGTGCGTGAAGTCTACCGGGGCGGCAATGTCTTGTTCACAGATGTTCCGGTATTTTTGTAATCATGGTTCTTTACAAGTAAGCTAGCTCGTGTCATGAGACCGGATAGCTTGACATGAGACCTGCGAAGCCCTAGGCAGACTCCCGTATGCACTTCTCCAGCAGCTCCAATGCCGCCTTGGCAAACATCCACATGTTCGCCTCCCGGTCGGCAACGCGAGTCTCGACAGTAATCGACCGTTCAACGGGCCCGACCACGGCCATGCAAGAGTGACCCGGATCATTGCCGTGACTGCCCCCGGTGGGCCCACTGGCGCCGGTCTCGCTCAATGCCCAGGTGGTCCCCAGCGCCGCACGCACGTTCCGGGAATTCATCAGAGCATACGGTTCGGTACTGGACTCGATTCCTTCAAATGCAGACTCAGCCACGTGAAGGAGACCGTACTGAGCGGTACGGGTATAGATGGTGGCGCCCCCCACATAAAAAGCCGAGCAACCCGGCACGGCCACCAGTGATGCGGAAATCAATCCACCGCAAGATGATTCCGTCACAGAGACGGTTTGTTGCCGTTCTTTGAGCAACGCGCCTACCGCAGCGGACATCGACGTCAGGTTTGGCATGGTTTCCTCCTAGTTCCAAGATTGTTTTACTGGAATAAACCAGAGCTATTCTACTCTGATAATCGGATTTAATCCCACGCCAATGACGGCCCCATCACGGCGCGGATGCCGGGAGAAACGGCGAGCCGTGAATCTCAGATGCTCCCTTGGTGAT
>Ga0315336_1003608_pt1 | contig 20198 bp, 21 predicted proteins | sample ASW5metaG_FD_204512 | JGI IMG/M metagenome (GOLD analysis project Ga0315336, IMG submission 204512) | Ammonia-oxidizing marine archaeal communities from Monterey Bay, California, United States - ASW #5 | ecosystem: Environmental > Aquatic > Marine > Intertidal zone | place: USA: California... | reverse complement strand
GACCCATCACCGGAATGCCGCGCGTGGTCAGAAACTCGATGGTCTCGGCCATGCGCACGCCGCCTTCCATCTTCACCGCGCCGCAATGGGTTTCCTTCAGCACGCGCGCGGCGGCGTGAAACGCCTGCTCTTTCGAGGCCTCATACGATCCGAACGGCATATCCACCACGACAAGTGCTTCTTTCGAGCCGCGCATTACTGCGCGGCCTTGCAGGATCATCATGTCGAGCGTGACCGGCACCGTCGTCTCGAAACCGTGCATCACATTGCCGAGCGAGTCACCGACCAGAATGACGTCGCAATAGCGATCAACCAGCGCTGCGGTATGCGCGTGATAGGCCGTCAGCATCACGATCGGATCGCCGCCCTTGCGCTTGAGGATATCGGGCGCGGTCTTGCGCTTCACCGCTGTTTGCACGGACATGTCTTAAGCTCCAATCACAGGGACGCCGATCACGAGAGGATGGAATGCGAAGGCCAATGCTACGTAGACCACGATGCCGACCGCGACCGCGATCAGATCGTTGCCGAGCCCGCCGACAGGAATGGGCGGCGCGCCGGGGTCTTCACGGCGCTTGAGCGAAATGCGGTCGTACACCGCCCATGCGAGCACCGAGCCGAACAGGATGATCGATCCGAGATCGCCGTTGGCCAGCAGATGCAGCACCGCCCACAATTTCACGCCGGCCAGCATCGGATGCTTCAGCGTGGTGTAGATCCGGCCGCGAATGTAGGACGCCACCACCAGAATAACCGCGGGCAGCATCAGCGCCAGCGCGATGTGGCGCATGGCGACCGGCGGATACCAGACGTTGATCCATTCCGTCGCCCGATAGCGGCTGAAGCCCCATGCGATCAGCGCGAGGCCTGCGAACGACACCACCATATACAGAATCTTGTAGCCGCCCTCGCCGAGCCGCGCGATGACGGCCGCACGCGGGCCGCGTAACGTGGTCAGCGTATGAACGCCGAGAAACAGCGCCAGTCCGGCGATCAGGATCAACAAGCCCATATGCCGCCCTCCGTCTCGACCTGCCCGCAGCGGTTTTCAGCACCGCCTTCCCGAACATTCCACCCCGCGCAAGACCCTGTTAATGTCCGCCTGCGCTGTGCCCCGGTATCACTTTTGGGGTGCGGCGCGCAATGCCGCTTCCGCATTGCAACCCTGCCCCAAACCCTCCCCGGTTCTATGAAATCCCTTGCAATCGCAGCACTCGCGCTGGCTCTCGCCACGCCCGCCTCGACCGTCCATGCGGCAGAGCCCGCGTGGCCGCCGAAAATCGTAAAAATCATCGTGCCCTATGCAGCGGGCTCGACACCGGATCTGATCGGACGGATCGTCGCCGACGATCTTCAGGCGCGCCATCCGGGCGCAAGTTTCATCGTCGAGAACAAGCCCGGTGCGGGCGGCAATATCGGCACCGATGCCGTCGCCAAGGCCGCACCCGATGGCGCAACGCTGGGCATCACTCTCGGCGGGCCTTTGGCGATCAACACGCTGCTGTTCTCGAAGCTGCCCTACAATCCCGCGAAGGACATCGCGCCGGTCACGATGCTGACCTCGCTGCCGAGCGTGCTGGTTGTGCCCGCGAGCCTGAATATCAATTCGGTCGCAGAGTTCGTGGCCGCCTTGAAACGCGATCCCTCTAAGTTCGCGTTCGGCTCGATCGGCGCAGGCTCGTTGTCGCATCTAACCATGGAAGCCATCGCGCAACGCGCAGGTGCTGCGATGGTGCATATTCCCTATAGCGGATCGCCTCAGGCGGTCACCGCCGTCATCCGTGGCGACGTGCAGGCCGCGTGCCTGCCCGCGATTTCGGTGACGCCGCAGCTCGCCGGCGGCAAGGTGAAAATTCTCGCGGTTGCCACCGCGCAGCGCTCGCGCTTCTTGCCCGATGTGCCGACACTCAAGGAATCGGGGATCGATGTGGAGTCCGACGCGTGGAACGCACTGGTCGCGCCCGCCGGCACATCGCCCGCGATCATCGCGCAGATCAACGAGGAGGTGCGCGACGCGCTGACCAAGCCGAGTGTGCGCGCAAAACTCGAGACGCAATTGATTGAACCGACACCATCGACGCCCGAAACGCTCCGCGCGCGGATCGACGCCGAGATCAGGCTGTGGTCCGATGTCATCAAGCGCGGGAACATCAGGATCAATTGATGGGCTCGAATTCGCCGCAGCTTTGAACGTCATACGCGGGCTTGACCCGCATATCCATCTCCTCGAAAAATGCATCGTGCAGATGGATTGCCGGGTAAAGCCCGGCAATGACAACCTGAAGGCGATGGACGTCACAGGCCAATCAAGAAAATCCGGGAAGGAAGAACGCCATGAACGCCCCAGCCACCACAGCCTTCGAGCGCAGCCACGACATCGTCATCAACGCGCCAGCGAAGGCGGTGTTCGATTACGTGACCAATCCGCAATCCTGGCCGGAGTGGCTGGCGGCATCGCACCACATCGACAGCGAGAACCGTCCGCTCGAGACCGGCGAACTGTTTCACGAAAAATGGCACATCCGCTCCGGTGAAGTGTCGCTGAACTGGATCGTGCGCGCGGCGGTCTCTCCGAAACTCTGGATCGTGCAGGCCGAGACCGACTTCATCGGCCCCATCGTCGTTCAGTACACCTGCGAGGATGTCGCGGGCGGCACGAAATTCACCCGCACCCTGCGCAACCCCGCGCGCAAGAAGCCGCCGACCGACGAGCAGATCGCGGCGATGGATGCGGAAGCAGCCGTGGGCTTGGGGAATATCAAGGCGAATGTGGAGAAGCGAGAGAAGTAGCTCTTAATTTTGCTATTCAAAAGCAAAGGTGGGAGAAATCTTTGCTCTATCAAACAAATCAGCTTTCTCCTGTAGTGGAACGTGCTCATAAAGCGCAGGAACCCGCTCATTAATTCGATCAACAAGCTCCTCAACAATTTCTTCGTCTTTTGTTGTCAACTTCACCAATTCATCATTCGTAAGAAAGATTTGGATAATGCCAACTTTGTAGCGCTCTGCGTAGTACTCCATAGATTTTGGCAGAGACTTTCCTGGCTGCGAAATACGATATGCGAACCAAGATCGGTTGCTGAATCTCTTGTGAGAGATCGCTTCAAAAATAAACTGCTCCCAACCTGCTTCAGATAATTTTACTTCACACGAAGCTATTTCAATTTCTACAGATCCAAAGAGATCAACGCGCTTCACACCAACGACGTCTGGATTTCCCCATTTTCCGCCGCTTTTTAGGTTCGAAATATCCTTTGCAACAAACTCCTTAGTTTTTAGCCACAAATGGAGAAGTGGATATAAATCCTTTTCACTAAAGGAAACGGATTTTCCTTGGTCGGTTTGAATGTGGGTTTCATCGACCGGCTTTGTCGTTAACGCTGCAGGTAAACTTGGGTCATACCAATACCCACCCCAAGAACCGCCGCTTGCGATGGAGGAGTCATCGTCATTGTTTGCAGCATGACTAATGTACGAAAGGATCGTTCCGCGGGTAACATCGACGTCGAGTGTACCGCCGTCGATAAGCGACTTAACTTCGTCTACCAAATCACGACTCTTAATCGCGTTATCTTGGCTCACGTTACCCTTGGACTTCATATAATTTTCAGCCGCTTGAATAATTGCGACATAGGTCTTGTTTGCCATCTTTTCCTGCCCCAACGCTTAAGTGAAATGCCCAGTATTGATTATATTGAAGTTGCACGGATAGGAAATGTTGACACCAGCAGGGATTGGATTCTATTCCTATTACCCTGCTCATGAGGGGCGCTTCATGAGGCGTCTTGAATGCGGAGCAGGATGCGGCGCCTGCGCGCGTGTTTCGCAAACACGCACTCAGGAGGCTGGGGCAACCGTCCGGGCCAACTACGTGGCTCTGCCGTTCGCGGCTGGACGCGGACAGGACGAAGGCGGCGAAAGCCGTCCGGATAAGGATACGTCCGTCCTGTCCCGGAAGCACGGTCCCCTCGCCCAAAATCGCCGCGAATGGAGCGCCGTGAGGCGATGCGCTTTCGGACAAACATCGCCTCGCACGCGGTGCCGGAAGCGAAACAACAGAAGGTGCGCTTCGCGGCGCTCCATGCCCCTCGTTTGTTGGGGGGGAAGTTTCAAGGGATCAACTCGCGCGATGGCGCGAGAACAATTTGGCGCGGCTGTTTGATAGTGGCTGTTTGAAAATTGAATCGGAACGTCAAAGTGACGCACGCGGTTACAACACCCGCAATCGTCATCACCGGGCTTGACCCGGTGATCCACGTCTTCACTTCATCGATCGCGAGTAAGGCGTGGATGGCCGCGTCAAGCCCGGCCATGACGACCTGTAGTTACGGGAGACGCTCGCCACACATTCAACGTCGTCCCCGCCAAAGAAGAAGCGCCTCACGCCTTCTTCTTCACATCCTTAATCGACGAGAACACGATGCCTTCGGCGCGCTCGCGGGTGTAACCGAGATAGAACTCGTTCTTGGCCAGAAACACCGGATCGCCATCGACGTCGTCGGCGACGCCGGAGCCATTAGCCGACACGAACGCATCGAGCTTCTTGCGGTCCTCAGACGAGATCCAGCGCGCGAGCTGAAATTCGCTGATCTCGAAATCCACCGGCAGTGAGTATTCCGCATCGAGCCGCGCTTTCAGCACATCGAGCTGCAACGAGCCGACCACGCCGACCAGCGCAGGCGCACCGTCGCGCGGACGAAACACCTGCACGACGCCCTCTTCCGACATCTGCTGCAAGGCTTCCTTCAGCTTCTTGGCCTTCATCGCGTCGGTCAGGCGCACGCGGCGCAGGATTTCCGGTGCGAAACTCGGCACGCCGACGAAGTTAATGTCCTCGCCCTCGGTCAGCGTGTCGCCGATCCGCAGCGTGCCGTGATTGGGAATACCGACCACGTCGCCGGCATAGGCCTCATCGGCAATGGCGCGATCCTGCGCGAAGAAAAACTGCGGCGACGACAGACTCATGTTCTTGCCGGTGCGCACCAGCTTGGCCTTCATGCCGCGCGTCAGCTTGCCCGAGCACAGCCGCGCGAACGCGATGCGGTCGCGATGGTTGGGGTCCATGTTCGCCTGAATCTTGAACACGAACGCGCTCATCTTCGGATCGTCCGCCTCGACCTTGCGCTTGTCCGCATCCTGCGCGCGCGGCGACGGTGCGAACCTGCCGAGACCTTCCAACAGATCGCCGACGCCGAAGTTTCGGAGCGCGCTGCCGAAATAGACCGGCGTCATGTGGCCTTCGCGGAACGACTGCAGATCGAATGGCTTGCTGGCTTCCTTCACCAGCGACAGTTCTTCGGCGATCTCGCTGGCATCGAGATTCGCGTTGCGGCCAGCCAAATCGGAAATTTCGATCTTCTCCGCCGCGCCGGTCTTGGCACCGCCGCCTTCCAGCAAACGGATGCCGCCGGTTTCGATGTCATAGGTGCCCATGAAATCGCGGCCACGGCCGACCGGCCAGTTGATCGGCGTGGTGTCGAGCGCCAGCGTCTTCTCGATCTCGTCAAGCAGATCGAACACGTCGCGGCTCTCGCGATCCATTTTATTGACGAAAGTGATGATCGGGATATCGCGCAAACGACAGACCTCGATCAGCTTCAGCGTGCGCGCTTCGATGCCCTTCGCCGCGTCGATCACCATGACGGCGGAGTCGACCGCAGTCAGCGTGCGGTAAGTATCTTCCGAGAAGTCTTCGTGGCCCGGTGTGTCGAGCAGGTTGAAGACGTGATCCTGAAATTCGAAGGTCATCACGGACGTGACGACGGAGATGCCGCGGTCGCGCTCGATCTTCATCCAGTCCGAGCGCGTGTTGCGCCGCTCGCCCTTGGCCTTGACCTGCCCTGCGAGATTGATCGCGCCGCCGAACAGCAGCAGCTTTTCCGTCAGCGTGGTCTTGCCGGCGTCCGGATGCGAGATGATCGCGAACGTGCGCCGGCGCGCCACTTCTTCGGCAAGCGGCGTCAGCGAGGGCGACTCGGAGGCGAGTGTGGCGGTGTCGGACATGATCGCGTGCGTGTGACAAAGAAACGCGGCGGGATCAAGGATAATTCAGAAGTCCATGCACTTGCATCTTTGTGCCGGCTGAGGCATATTCGGGCTGCGAGGACGGCCTCGTTTCATCCACATCCGCAGGGACGGCCCTGCCATCTTGGGAGCGCCTCATTATGGCTTGGGCAATGCTGTTCGTTGCGGGTTTGCTGGAAATCGGCTGGGCCATCGGCCTGAAATACACCGACGGATTTTCGAAGCTGACGCCGTCCGTGCTGACCATCGCCAGCATGATTGCCAGTGTCATCCTGCTCGGCCTGTCCTTGAAGACGTTGCCGGTCGGTACGGCTTACGCGGTCTGGACCGGCATCGGCACGGTGGGAACCGCCCTGCTCGGCATCTGGCTGCTCGGCGAACCCGCAGCCGTCATCCGGCTGGTTTGCATCGGGCTGATCGTCGCCGGAATTATCGGACTGAAAGTCGTGGCGTAATCTTTATGGGCATGATCTTTTCCGAAAACCGGTTTCCACTTTTCGGTATCATGCCCTAGCCCCATCGGATCAGCGTCACAGCGTAGTAGGTCGCTGCTGCGACCAACGCTGCGGCCGGAATCGTAAAAATCCAGGCCCATACAATCGAGCTCGCCACGTTCCAGCGCACGGCGGAGACACGCCGGGCCGCACCGACGCCGACGATGGCGCCGGTGATGGTGTGCGTGGTGGACACCGGAACGCCGAGCCACGTCGCCATGAACAGCGTCGCCGCTCCGCCTGTCTCGGCACAGAACCCCTGCATGGGATTGAGTTTGGTAATGCGCAGGCCCATGGTCCGCACAATGCGCCAGCCGCCCATCAATGTGCCGAGCGCCATCGCCGCCTGACACGACAGCACCACCCAGAACGGCACGCTGAATTCGGAGCCGAGGTAGCCTTGCGAATACAGCAGCACGGCAATGATACCCATGGTCTTCTGCGCGTCGTTGCCGCCATGGCCGAGCGAATACAGCGAGGCCGACACGAACTGCAGAATCCGGAATGCGCGGTCGACCGCGAAAGGCGTCGAACGCACCGAGGCCCATGACACAATGGCCGTCAGCACCAGCGCCAGCAGAAAGCCAACGAACGGCGACAGCACAATCGCGATCAGTGTTTTCGACAGGCCGCTCCATGCCATGACGGAAACGCCGGCCTTGGCGACGCCCGCGCCCAGCAAGCCGCCGATCAGCGCATGCGAACTGCTCGACGGCATGCCGAGCGCCCAGGTCACGAGATTCCAGACAATCGCACCGATCAGGGCTGCGAAAATGACCTGCGCATCGATGACTTCGGGATGAATGATCCCGGTGCCGATAGTCTGCGCGACGTGGAGACCGAACACCGCGAAAGCGATAAAATTGAAGAACGCGGCCCATGCCACGGCATATTGCGGCCGCAGCACGCGGGTCGAGACGATCGTGGCGATGGAATTGGCGGCGTCGTGCAGACCGTTGAGGAAATCGAACAACAGCGCGACGGCGATCAATCCGACCAGAATGGGAAATGCAAGCGAGGCGTCCACCCTAAACCTGCTCGATCACGATACTGTTGATCTCGTTCGCAACGTCATCGAAACGGTCGGCGACCTTTTCGAGATGCTTGTAGATTTCCGCGCCGACGACGAAGTCCATCGTGTTGCCGTCGCGATGTTTGACGAACAGCTCTTTCAGACCGATGTCGTTCAGGTCATCGACCCGGCCTTCGAGCCGAGTGATTTCCTCGGTCAGCGCCGTCAGCGTCGTGACGTTCTCGCCCATCGATTGCATCAGCGGCAGTGCACGGCCCACAAGGTTTGCACACTGCACGAGGATGGCACCGATCTCGCGCATCGGCGGCTCGAAGGTTCGCACCTCGAACAGCATCACCGCCTTGGCGGTCTGTTGCATCTGGTCGATGGCATCGTCCATCGACGTGATCAGGTTCTTGATGTCGCCGCGATCGAACGGCGTGATGAAGGTCCGGCGAACCGCGGTCAGGACTTCCCGCGTGATCAGATCGGCATCGTTCTCGAACTGGTTGACGCGCTGGCAGTAGACCGGGGTCTCCTCCCCGCCACGCAACATCCCCTCCAGGGCTTCCGCGCCGAGCACCACCGATTGGGAATGCCGGGCGAACAGGTCGAAAAACCGCTCCTCCCGGGGCAGCAGCTTACGAAACCAGCCAAGCATCGATCTTTCTCCGGCACGACAAAACGCGTCACATCTCTGTCATAAACCGTTTCACAAACCAACAGGCAGCTACCAGCGCGAAAGCGCCGGTCATCCACCGTTTTATCGGAGCAAGAAAGACCGCAAAATCGGGTGGTTACAGCGAACGCTTGAAGAAATGGGCGATTTCGCCAATGACGCCGCGGCGGAAGGTCAGCACGCAAATCACGAAAATTGCGCCCTGAATCACCGTCACCCACTGGCCGAAGCCGGCCAGATACTGCTGCATGGCGATGATCACGAAGGCCCCCACGACGGGTCCGAACACGCTACCGAGGCCGCCGACCAGCGTCATCAGCACGACTTCGCCGGACATGGTCCAGTGCACGTCCGTCAACGAGGCATTCTGCGCCACGAACACCTTCATCGCCCCAGCAAGTCCGGCAAGGGTTCCGGAGAGGATGAAGGCCAGCAGCTTGTATTGATCGGTCTTGTAGCCGAGCGAAATGGCGCGCTGCTCATTCTCGCGGATCGACTTCAGGACCTCACCGAACGGCGAGTTGATGGTGCGATAGATCAGCAGGAAAGCGAGCAGAAAGACCACCAGCACGACATAATAGAGCGTGGTCGGCTTCGACAGGTCGAACAGGCCGAACATCATGCCCTGCGGAATGCCCTGGATGCCGTCTTCGCCGTGGGTAAATGGCGTCTGCAAATAGATGAAGAACAGCAGCTGCGAGAGCGCCAGCGTAATCATCGCGAAGTAAATGCCCTGACGGCGAATCGCGATCAGCCCGGTGATCACACTGAGGGCCGCGGCGCCAGCCACACCGAGCAGAATCCCGAACTCCGGCGAGAAGTGCCACTCTTTCAGCGCGTGTGCAGTGACATAGCCAGCGGTGCCGAGGAACATGGCGTGTCCGAACGACAAGAGGCCGCTATAGCCGATCAGCAAGTTGAAGGCGCAAGCGAACAACGCAAAGCACAACGCCTGCATCACGAAGTAAGGATAGATGCCGGTCAGCGGCACGGCGACGAGCAGCACCGCCATGATCACGAATGCGATCATTTCGTCGCTGGTGCGCCCCTTCACGGGAACGGCGTTGTCGGTGATCGTTGTCATGTTAATTCGCCCGCCCCGTCAGACCCGTTGGCTTCACAAGCAGCACCAGCACCATCAGCACGAAGACCACGGTGTTGGACGCCTCGGGATAAAAGTATTTGGTCAGGCCTTCGATCACACCGAGCGCGAAGCCCGTGATGATCGAGCCCATGATCGAACCCATGCCGCCGATCACCACCACCGCGAACACGACGATGATGAGATCCGCGCCCATCAGCGGCCTCACCTGATTGATCGGCGCGGACAGCACACCCGCCAGCGCGGCAAGACCGACACCGAGGCCGTAGGTCAACGTGATCATGCGCGGCACATTGATGCCGAAGGCGCGCACCAGCGTCGGATTCTCCGTCGCAGCGCGCAGATTTGCGCCAAGCCGCGTGCGCTCGATCAGGTACCAGGTCGCGATACAGATCACGAGCGAGAAGACGACGACCCAGGCGCGATAGATCGGCAGATACATGAAGCCGAGATTGACGCCACCCTTGAGAAGATCGGGAATTGCGTAAGGCAATCCGGACGAGCCAAAATAGTTCTGGAACAGACCCTGGATGATGAGCGCCAGACCGAATGTCAGCAGCAGTCCGTAAAGATGATCGAGGCCCGTCAGCCATTGCAGCATCGTGCGCTCGAGGAAGATGCCAAAGCCGCCGACGACGATTGGCGCCAGGATCAGCGCCCACCAGTAGTTGATGCCCGCGAGGTTCAGCAGAAAGTAAGCAACGAACGCGCCCATCATATAGAGCGCGCCGTGCGCGAAATTGATGATGTTGAGCATGCCGAAAATCACGGCCAGTCCAAGACTCAACAGCGCGTAGAACGAGCCGTTGATCAGTCCGACCAGAAGCTGGGCGTAGAGAGCTTGCATCGTATCGATTCTTTCGCGCGCAGTTAGCAGCAGTGATTGAGAGAGTGCCCGGCGGCGCGAGGCCGCCGGGCGATTGCTCTTACTTCTTCACCAGCGGGCAGACGCTTTCCGACAGCGGCCGGAAGGCCTTGTCGGCTGGCGTGGTGCCAACCAGCTTGTAATAATCCCACGGACCCTTGGACTCCGAAGGCTTCTTCACTTCGAAAAGGTAAGCCGGATGGAGCGCGCGGCCGTTCGGCTCGATCGATCCCTTGCCGAACAGAGCATCGTCCGTCGGCATCGACTTCATTTTCTCGACGACCTTCTTGCCGTCATGCGGATTGCCGCCGAGGGCTTCGAGCGCCTTGAAGTAGTGCAACAGGCCGGAATAGACACCCGCCTGCACCATGGTCGGCATGGCCTTGTTCTTCGCGCGTGCTGCATAACGCTTGGAGAACTCGCGGGTCTGGTCGTTCAGGTCCCAGTAGAACGTCTCGGTGAAGTTCAGGCCCTGCGCCACGTTCAGACCCAGCGAGTTGACGTCGCTGATGAACATCAACATGCCGGCAAGCTTCTGACCGCCCTTGACGATGCCGAATTCAGCCGCCTGCTTGATGGAGTTCGTGGTATCGCCGCCGGCATTCGCCAGACCGACGATCTTGGCCTTCGACGCCTGCGCCTGAAGCAGGAACGACGAGAAGTCCGACGAGTTCAGCGGATGCTTGACGGCACCGAGAACCTTACCGCCCGCCTTCGTCACGGCTGCGGTGGTGTCACGCTCGAGGGCGGCACCGAACGCATAGTCCGCGGTCAGGAAGAACCAGGTATCGCCACCGGACTTCACCAGCGCGGTGCCGGTGCTGTTGGCGAGCATATAGGTGTCGTAGGTCCAGTGAACGACGTTCGGCGAGCACTGGCCATTGGTCAGGTCCGACGACGCAGCGCCGGAATTGATCATGATCGAATTCTTTTCCGTCACGACGTTCTTGACTGCGAGTGCGACGCCGGAATTGAGAACGTCGACGATCACGTCAACCTTCTCGACATCGATCCACTGCCGGGCCGTTGTGGTGCCGACGTCAGGCTTGTTCTGATGGTCGGCGGAGATCAGATCGATCTTCCAGCCCTTCTTGGCAAGGCCGGAGTCCTCAATCGCCATCTCGGCGGCCGTGGTCGAACCCGGACCACCCACGTCAGCATAGAGACCCGACATGTCGGTCAGGTTGCCGATCTTGACCGTCTTGTCCTGGGCGAATGCGCCCGTGCCTGCGCCCAGAACCAGCGCGGTTCCCAGCATCAGAGCTGAAATCGTATTCTTCATCATCTTCCCTCCTCGATGCCGCTCGTTTGGCGGCGTTTCTAGTTACTCTTGGACGCTCGTTTCTACGCCAACAGCCTACACACCGAGATAGGTGTGTAGCTTATCCATGTTGGCCTGGAGTTCTGAATTGGCGAACGCATCGATGATCTTGCCGTGCTCGACGACATAGAAGCGATCAGCCACCGTCGAAGCAAAGCGGAAATTCTGCTCCACCAGCAAAATCGTGAAGCCTTCAGCTTTCAGCCGCGCGATCATCTTGCCGATCTGCTGAATGATGACGGGTGCAAGACCTTCGGTCGGCTCGTCCAGCATCAGGAAGCGCGCGCCGGTGCGCAAGATGCGCGCGATCGCCAGCATCTGCTGCTCGCCGCCGGACAATTTCGTGCCCTGGCTGCCGAGGCGCTCCTTGAGATTGGGGAACAGCTCGAAGATCTGGTCGAGCGTCATGCCGCCGCTGCGAATGATCGGCGGCAGCAGCAGGTTTTCCTTGACGTCGAGGCTGGCGAAAATACCGCGCTCTTCCGGGCAGAATGCCACGCCGAGACGCGCGATCTTTTCCGCCGGCAGCTTGATGATCTCGCTGCCTTCAAACGCCACCGATCCGGTGCGCTTGCCGATGATGCCCATAATCGATTTGAGCGTCGACGTCTTGCCGGCGCCGTTGCGGCCAAGCAGCGTGACGACCTCGCCGGGACGCACATCGAAGTTGATACCGTGAAGGATGTGGGACTCGCCGTACCACGCCTCGAGATTCTTGACGGCCAGAACCGGCGAGCCTGCGGGATTATTCATGGCGGGATTATTCATGGCCCGCTCCCAGATAGGCTTCCTTGACCTGCGGATGCTTAGACACCGTCGCGTAGTCGCCTTCCGCCAGCACCTGTCCCCGCGTCAGCACCGTGATCGTATCGGACAGATTGGCGACGACATTCAAATTATGTTCGACCATCAGGATCGTGTACTTCTGGGAAATGCGTTTGATCAGTGTTGCGACCTTGTCGATGTCTTCATGGCCCATGCCGGCCATCGGTTCATCGAGCAGCATCATTTCGGGATCGAGCGCCAGCGTTGTCGCAATCTCCAGCGCGCGCTTGCGGCCATAAGGCATTTCCACCGCCGGCGTCGATGCGAATTCGCTCAAGCCGACATCATTGAGCAATTCTCGCGCGCGGTCGTTGAAACGATCGAGAACCGACTTCGACCGCCAGAAATCGAATGAACTGCCGTGCTGACGCTGCAGGGCGACACGCACGTTCTCCAGCGCCGTGAGGTGCGGAAACACCGCCGAAATCTGGAACGAGCGGACAAGGCCAAGCCGCGCCACATCGGCGGGCGCCATCGCGGTGATGTCCCGCCCTTTATAGAGAATCTGGCCGCGCGACGGCTTCAGGAACTTGGTCAGCAGGTTAAAGCACGTCGTCTTTCCCGCCCCGTTCGGCCCGATCAGCGCGTGAATAGTTCCGCGGCGCACCCGCAGATTGACGTCACTCACGGCCACAAAGCCCGCGAATTCCTTGGTCAATCCGTTGGTTTCAAGAATGAACTCATCAGACAACTAGATTTCCCCCTGTCAGCCTTCACGCAAGCTATTCCGCGTGTGGCCGTTCTTTAGCGCCACCTAGCGCCCTTCCGAAGCCCGCAGCCCCCGCAACCGGCCGGGAATATGTATCGAATTGTGAGTGATGCGCAAGCCGCAATGCTGCCCATCCGATTATGCGCAGGCTGCAAAAAGCGTCGATTCCGCCGATGTCCGGGCACCCTGGCCAGCCTCAACTGGCCCGGACCACGGCGGCCGCCCGGAAGCCGTGGAAACGGATTATTAAACATAATTTCTGCCGAGCCCGCGTCTTCATGAAAAATTCCGACCGAAAGCCGATCATTACTGGCAAGGACTTTCCCTAATTCCGTTTCGGGACGTCGGTCATGAAATTCGAAAGCGCAGATCCGGGCTTCGTAAAGTCGATCAAGCAGCGCGAGCTCTTGAACTTCTGGCTACGCCTTTATGCCAAGCATGATCGGCTGCCAAAATTTGACGATTATCTGCCAGAGCGCATCGCCGAGGAAGCGGACGACCTCGTCTACTACACGGTGCATGGCGCGGGAGAGACACCACGGTTCATGATCGACAGCGAAGGCACCCGAATGTCGAGTGCCTATGGCACCACCGGTAAGGGTCGCTTCCTTGACGAGTATCTTGGTGCCAAGCTCGAATCCCTTGTCATACCATTCTATTGCGAATGCGTTCGGCGGCGGCTACCGATCTACACAATCGCGAAGGTTGAAGACCTCTACGGCCGCAAGGTCGATTACGAACGGCTTTTGATGCCGTTTTCCGATGGTGATGGCGTCAATCGTATCCTCGCCTCATTGAAAACAATCAGCGACGACGGCGGCTTCGAGATCAAAAACCTGATGCGCGCCAACGATGTTCCGCCGACCCCGGTCCTGTGGTCCGTGATCGACCGCGATTTGTTTCACAAGCTGCCCGGCCGCATCGTGCCCGGCGATACGATCGAGTTCGTTTAACGCCGCTCGCGGCGAACTCGTTCACCGACGACACAGGATCACGCAACCGCGCCCGTCTGCTCCATCTCCTCGCCAAGCGCGATGGGATGCGCCATTGCTTCGTGCAGTTTGTCCTTGTCGAGTTCACCCTCCCACCGGCTGATGACAATGGTGGCAACGCCGTTACCGACCAGGTTGGTCAGCGCGCGGCATTCGCTCATGAACTTGTCGATGCCGACAAGGATGGCCAGCGACGCGATCGGAATATCCGGAACGATCGAAAGCGTGGCGGCCAGCGTGATAAAGCCTGCGCCCGTAACCCCCGAAGCGCCTTTGGATGTAAGAATAGCAACACCGAGAATGCCGAGCTCCTGCCAGATCGTCAGGTGCGTGTTGGTGGCCTGCGCAAGGAACAGCGTTGCCAGTGTCATGTAGATGTTGGTGCCGTCGAGGTTGAAACTGTAGCCCGTCGGAATCACCAGACCGACCACGCCGCGCGATGCGCCGAGCCGTTCCATTTTCCTGATCATATTGGGCAGCACCGTCTCGGATGAGCTTGTACCAAGCACGATCAGAAGCTCATCCTTGATGTAGGCAATAAACCGCAGGATCGAGAACCCTGCGAACCGTGCAATGCCGCCGAGCACAAACAGCACAAACAGAATGCTGGTGAGATAGAACGTACCGATCAGCGCCGCCAGATTCCATAGCGAGCCCAATCCGTAAGCGCCGACCGTGAAAGCCATCGCACCGAACGCGCCGACCGGAGCCGCGCGCACGATGATGCGGATCACGCCGAAGAACATCTGCGCGGCCTTGTCGATGGCATTCGCGATGGGCTCTCCCGCCTTCCCCATAAAGGCAATCGCAAAGCCGGACAGGATCGACACCAGCAGCACCTGCAACAGGTCGCCCTTGGCGAGCGCGCCGATAAAGCTTTCCGGAATGATCGCCATCAGATGCGCGACGATGCCCTGTTCACTCGCCTGGTGGACGTAAGTCGCCACCGCCTTAGGATCGAGCGTTGCCGGATCGATGTTGAATCCGTTGCCCGGCTGGATGATTTCACCAATGAGCAGACCGACGAGCAGCGCGATTGTCGAGACGACTTCAAAATAGAGCAACGCCTTCAGCCCGACCCGCCCGACGCGCTTGAGATCGCCCATCGAGGAAATGCCATGCACGACCGTGCAGAAGATCACGGGGGCGATCATCATCTTGATCAGCGAGATAAATCCATCGCCGAGTGGCTTCAGAGCCTTGCCCAAACCGGGATAGAAATGCCCGATCAGAATGCCGAGCGCGATGGCGATCAGCACCTGAATATAGAGTACTGAGTACCAGGGCGATCGCGTTGCGGCTGGTACTGACGAAGCGGTCGTGACTGTCATGGAGGTCTCTGCAGAAGCAAGGGCGGTAAAATCGCACGCCCGCAGAGCCTGCGCCAGAACGCCGCACCCCTCAAGAGGAATCCGCTTATCACCGAGATTTTACAAGTGCTTGGTTCCCGAGCCTCTGATGCCGGCTTGACCGCCGCACCGGCGATGCCGCCAGCGCAGTTTACTTGAACGCCTCGTAGCTTTCCGGCTTGAAGCCGATTAGCAGCTTGCTTCCGTTCTCGAGAACGGGACGCTTGATCATCGATGGCTGCGCGAGCATCAGCGCCATCGCCTTCTTCTCGGTGAGGTTGCTCTTGTCGGCATCCGGCAGTTTTCGGAACGTGGTGCCGGCCCGGTTCAGCAGCGTCTCCCAGCCCACCGCCTTGCTCCAACGCGCAAGATGCTCCTTGTCGATGCCTGCGGTCTTGTAATCGTGGAAGCGGTATTCAACGCCGTGCTTGTCCAGCCACGCGCGGGCCTTCTTCATCGTGTCGCAGTTCTTGATACCGTAGATGGTGATGGGCAAATTCAATCCCTCGCATGTCCGGTTCAGGATTTAGCGCTGTTGCGGCCAGCGCGCGAGACCCGCCGGCGCGAGTTACCCCGCGCCGGCGCTTGATTATTTCTCGACCTGAGACACATCGCGGACTGCACCGCGCGACGCATTGGTCGTCAGCGCCGCATACGCGCGCAACGCCGGCGACACCACGCGCTTGCGGTCAACGGGCTTCCAGGCCGCATTGCCCTTCGCTTCCATCGCCGCGCGACGCGCCGCCAGAACCGACTCGTCGAGCTCGACACTGATGATGCGGTTCGGAATGTCGATCAGGATCGGATCGCCCGTCTCTACCAGACCGATCAGCCCACCCTCAGCCGCTTCCGGCGACACATGGCCGATGGAGAGACCCGAGCTTCCGCCCGAGAACCGGCCATCAGTCACCAGCGCGCAAACCTTGCCGAGCCCTTTCGACTTCAGATAGCTGGTTGGATACAGCATTTCCTGCATGCCGGGGCCGCCCTTCGGGCCTTCGTAGCGCACGACAACCACATCGCCCGCCTTGACCTTGTTGCCGAGGATGCCGGACACCGCGTCGTCCTGGCTTTCGAACACATGCGCCGTGCCGCGGAAGGTGAGGATCGATTCATCGACGCCAGCGGTTTTCACGATGCAGCCTTCCGGCGCGATGTTGCCGAACAACACTGCAAGCCCGCCGTCCTTCGAGAACGGATGCTCCGCCGAGCGGATCACGCCGTTCTGGCGGTCAATATCGAGATCATCCCAACGCTCCGACTGGCTGAACGCCACCTGTGTCGGCACGCCACCGGGTGCTGCGCGGAAGAAGTTGCGCACGGACTCGCTGTTGGTGCGTCCGATATCCCAGCGGTTGAGCGCATCGGCCATCGTCGGCGCATGCACGGTCGGCAGGCTGGTATCGATCAGGTTGGCGCGTTCGAGTTCGCCGAGAATAGCCATAACGCCACCGGCGCGGTGAACGTCTTCCATGTGAACGTCGTTCTTGGCCGGCGCGACCTTGCAGAGACAAGGCACGCGGCGCGACAGCCGGTCGATGTCGGCGATGGTGAAATCGATTTCGCCTTCCTGCGCCGCGGCCAAAAGATGCAGCACGGTGTTGGTCGATCCGCCCATGGCGATGTCGAGGCTCATCGCGTTCTCGAACGCGGCGAAGTTTGCGATATTGCGCGGCAGCGCGCTCGCGTCGTCCTGTTCGTACCAGCGGCGCGCAAGATCGACGACCACATGGCCTGCTTCGCGGAATAGCCGCTCGCGATCGGCATGGGTCGCCAGCACGGACCCGTTGCCGGGCAGCGACAGGCCAAGCGCCTCGGTCAAACAGTTCATCGAGTTCGCGGTGAACATGCCCGAGCACGAACCGCAGGTCGGACACGACGAGCGTTCCACCGCGGCGACTTCTTCATCGGAGTAGCTGTCGTCCGCCGCGACGATCATCGCATCGATCAGATCGACCGAGCGCTTTTTGCCCTTCACCACGACCTTGCCGGCTTCCATCGGCCCGCCGGAAACGAACACCGTCGGGATGTTGAGCCGCATCGCGGCCATCAACATGCCGGGCGTGATCTTGTCGCAGTTGGAAATGCACACCAGCGCGTCGGCGCAATGCGCGTTGACCATGTACTCGACAGCATCCGCGATCAGTTCGCGGCTCGGCAGCGAATACAGCATGCCGCTGTGGCCCATCGCGATGCCGTCATCGACGGCAATGGTGTTGAATTCCTTGGCGACGCCGCCTGCGGAATCGATTTCGCCGGCAACGAGCTGTCCGAGATCTTTCAGATGGACATGGCCCGGCACGAACTGGGTGAAGCTGTTGGCAATCGCGATGATCGGCTTGCCGAAATCAGCGTCCTTCATGCCCGTCGCGCGCCAAAGCCCGCGTGCGCCAGCCATGTTGCGGCCATGGGTCGAGGTTCTTGAGCGGTATACCGGCATGTTTGTTTTCTCCCAGATTGGAATGTTTCCAATAAGGGGCTTATCGATCGCTGTAAAATATATTATTCAAGGAGTAATAGGTTGCCCAGAGTATTAGTATGGATATCCGCCAGTTGAGGCATTTCGCGGCCGTGGCCGACACCCTGCATTTCGGCCGCGCCGCCGAGCGGCTGGGCATGACCCAGCCGCCGCTGAGCCAATCCATCATGGTGCTGGAGCGGGAACTTGGTGCGCCGCTGTTTGCCCGGACCAAACGCAGCGTCGCGCTGACGCCGTTCGGTGCGGAATGGCTCACCCATGTGCGCTTAGCCCTGGACGGCGTGAAGGCCCTGCCCGAGATCGCGCACCAGTTACGCGACGGCACCGCCGGCCGTCTGGCGCTCTCGTTCGTCAGCACCGCAGACTACAGCATCCTGCCGCTGCTCGTGCGCCGCTATGCCTCGCTGTTTCCCAATGTCGAAATCACGCTGACCGAGGCGACCAGCAACGTGCAGATCGCAAACCTGCTTGAGGGCCATGGCCACATCGGCTTGGTGATCCCGCCGCCGAACGCAGCTTTCCCCAAGCCGCTGTCCTATCTGCCGCTGGTCACCGAACCACTTGTCGCGGCCGTGCCGGAAAGCTGGATCGCCGACGGGACACTCTCGTTGACGGCGGGTCTTCTCGCGCCGGACTCCGTGGTCGGCGCACCGCTGATCATCTTTCCCCGGCAGAGCGCGCCCGCCTTCCATGATCTCGTCACCGAATACTACACGGCCCACGGCGGACAAGCGCGGATCGCGCAGGAAGCGATCCAGATGCAAACCATCATCAGTCTTGTTTCCGCCGGAATGGGCATCGCGCTTGTGCCCGCCTCGCTGCGTAACCTCGCGCGCACCGGCGTCAGCTACATCGATCTGGCAGGCACCGCGCCCATCCTCGAAACCGGAATCACCTGGCGCACCGGCGACACCACGCCGACCATCGCGCGCTTCGTGAGCATCGCACGCGAGATGGCGGGTGGCAGCCATTGATTTTATCGTTTGGAAATCAGTTTCAGCCATGGCCCCAGATGGAAAGCACTCATCAGCCCATACATCGCGGCCATACCGCTGAGCGGTGACGCATCGTGCGCGCAGAGCATCGCCATCGCGCTGTCGCCACTGATACCCGTCACCAGCGCCATGATTGCGAAGGTGGGCGCGGCCATCAGATGCAGCCATTCGGCTGCACCTGATAGAACCACTTTCGCTCCATGACCTCTCGCTACGGCGGCACGCGTGTCGGCAAGAGCTTCGTCCATGTCACTCTCCCGCAATCGCAGACACTGGCGGCGCTAGCCGTCCTTGTTGCGGAACGCTTCCTCGCCCGCGTCGGAGACTGCAATCCACTTCGGGTCAATCGCAGCGCCCGGAACATAACTGTCGTTCCAGTTCCACCACTTGTAGGGCCGCTCCTGCGGATAACCTTTCGGCGAGTCTTCCCACTCTTCCTGACGCCCGAGCGCGGTCATATCGAGATAACTCCAGACCGTGCCCATCGCCTCGTCACCACGGGTGTTGATCAAGTACGTGCGGAAAATGCGGTCGCCGTCGCGGATGAAGGCATTGTGGCCGTGCCACTGATCGACGCCGAAGTCGGCATCGAAGCTGTCGGTGATGGTCACCCAGGGGATATTCTCCCAGCCCATCTTCGCCTTCAGGCGCTTGATGTCGGCTTGCGGCGCGCGCGAGGCATAGACGAGCGTTGTGTCGCGCGCATTCAAATGGACGGGGTTGGAGACCTGATCCGCGCCCAGCGAACAGCCAATGCAGGCATGCTCCGGCCAGCCGTGAACGCCGGGCTCGAAGAAGGCGCGATAGACGATCAGTTGACGGCGACCCGCGAACAAATCGAGCAGGCTGACCTTTCCGTCAGGCCCTTCGAACGCATACGCTTTCTCCACGGCCATCCAGGGCATCCGCCTCCGTTCGGCAGCCAATGCGTCACCGGCGCGGGTATGGGCCTTCTCCTTGACGAGAAGCTGTTCGCGCGCGGCTTCCCACTCCATCTGCGAAACAATCGGTGGCGTATTCATCGCGTGCTGTCCTTCTTTCCGGTTCTTCTCAGGTGATGGTATCGTGGTCATTGGAACCTCCGAATGAGAGCGATCTCGTGTTTTAAGAACTGGAACGCGACACCGTTCCCTGCCGATCGCTCGTGGTCTGGGATAGATTTAGGGCCGGATGTCCAGGAGGTGGGAGTGACAAGTGTGTCGGGATTCAGATGGACTCGCTGATTACGGCCGCAGCCCGCGCACTCGCCTCGGGTGACATCCTCGGAGCGCTGAACCGGGTTGCACTGCGCGACGACCCGCCTGCCCTTGCCCTTCGCGGAATAGCGATGGCTCAGCTCGGCGATCTCGGTT
>Ga0315336_1003607_pt1 | contig 20203 bp, 19 predicted proteins | sample ASW5metaG_FD_204512 | JGI IMG/M metagenome (GOLD analysis project Ga0315336, IMG submission 204512) | Ammonia-oxidizing marine archaeal communities from Monterey Bay, California, United States - ASW #5 | ecosystem: Environmental > Aquatic > Marine > Intertidal zone | place: USA: California... | reverse complement strand
CGCAAGCCCCGGCGGGTCTTATCGGCAAGATCTTTGAGATACAGTGCGCTCATCGTGCCCTTGAAGCCGATTTGCAGTTCGCTAATTTCGCCCTCCGAGAGCGTGATGATCTGCACGCCAGCAAAGCGTAAGCGCTTGTAGACCCCGGCAATGTCTTCCTGATCCCGCGAGATGCGGTCCAGTGATTCCGTCAGTATGATGCTGAACTTGCCAGCTTGTGCATCGGTGAGCAGTTTTTGGATTCCGGGGCGGATCAAGCTCGCGCCCGAGATCGCCTGATCACTGTAAGTCTGCGTGATTTGCCAGCCTTCACGCATGGCGCGTTCTTCGCAGAGCCTGACCTGGTCTTCAATCGAGGCTTCGCGCTGCATGCTGGAGCTGTAGCGGGCGTAGATGGCAGCCTTGGTCATGACGCATCCTCGGGCAGTGAGTCCGCAGGATACGCCTTGTTTTGACTCTCGATCAATTCTTCTTGGCTCAATTCCTTTTTGAAATCACTCTTTGCAGCATGGCGGGCGAGCAAACGTGCAAGCGCGGCAACGCGCGGATCAGCAGCTTGCGCCGCCGTTCGCTTTGTCGATGTTTTCGTTTTTGCCGCAGTTTGTGCCATGCGGCTACTGTGACAGCGCGCGCCGCAGAATTCCTGGTCATGAGTTGGTCAATGGCATGCGCTGAAAGTGGCTGTGAGTAAGGGTTTGCTAATATTCGTTAATGAGTCGTTAATGTCCGTGATGTTATCATGGGTTATACTTTAGTTATTTTACTAATGAATTTATTTTTTAAGTGGTTTTGCTAGATGGATAAAGAAAAACCGAAGAAAAAGGATCGTCCACCGGTCCATCATGTCACTATTTCTTATGACAAGCTCGGCACGGTTCATCCCAGGCAACAAGCGCAAGCGCTCATTGAAGACATCAACACGCTGATGGATCAATGCGGTGAATTTTATCTCACCGGCGCAAAGTTGGTATTACCGGTTACCAATGAATGGGGCGATCCGGTCATTCTCCGTAAACAAACAGGCCAGCGCGTCAGGCAGTTCGATACCAACCATTATGACCCGGCCTGCCGGGACTATGAGCTATAGCGGATTAGATCCGGTTCCGGAGAGATCGGAAAAAACAACGGAGGAGTAAATGAAAGAACCAGTTGATGAATTAACCCCTGAGCTGCTTCTGAAACTCAATGCGTTTATGAGCGAGAAGGCTGTGATGAGAGCAACCTCTCTGAGCCGCACCTCATTACATCGCAAACGCCTGACAGGTGAGTTCCCCAAGCCGGAGCCTATCTCCGAAGGCCGCATGGGATACCGCATGCGTGATGTTCAGGAATGGCTGCATGATCCTCAGTCATGGTCTAGTCAGAAAAATACTTTTGATATTTAAGGTCTGCTCGCAGTTTACGCGTATTCACTTTTCCCGGGCTCGCGACCGTGCGCTCAATGATATCGCTCCACAAATTCAGTGCAGCGCGCTTTTCATCCTCGTATTCATGAATGTCATATACCGCTCCCACCGTTCTGTCGGTGTGATTGAGAATCCGATCTCGGTCAAAGCGTGGAACTTTGAAGGCCGCAAGTTGGGTCGAGCCAGTTCGGCGCAGATCGTGAGGTGTGAATTTCGCCATATCGAAATGGTCGAGATTTCTTGCTATCGCCCTGGAAAGCGCTGAATTTGTCAGATGGTTTCCGCTGCCTTCACCTGGAAACAGGAACCCATCTTCACCCACATCATCCAGAAGTGCAGTTACAATTTCGATTGCCTGCTGAGACAATGTGACGAGGTGCGCCTGCTTGTTCTTGGTTCTTTCGGCGGGGATGATCCACGTCTTGGCCCGCAAATCCAATTCGGTTTCATTGATGCCGGCTATTTCAGTAGACCGCTGAAGTGTGAGCAGGAGAAGTCTCAGGGCAAGCTTCGTTTGTTTTGCCAGCGCTGCCGTGTCCAGGCCCGTCCAGAATGATTTTATCTCATCTAACGTCAGATAACGATCCTTCGAACTCTCGGGCGAGGGTGGCTTAATTCTGTGACAGGGTGATGTCACAATAACATCCCGGTCTATTGCGAAATTGAACATCCGTCTGATTACAGCAAGTGTGCGGTTTGCTTGTACGGGCGCTCCTCTGGCCACGATATCGTCAAGCAAATCGATCACGTCGCGCCTGGAGATTTTTGATGCTCTCTTGCCACCCCAATTGCCAAGGACATCATGCCCCAGAATGCGTTCATCTTCCTTCCATGATCGCTTCCTGGGCTTGGCGTATTTTTCGATATATTGATCCGCTAGTTGCCGAACCGTTAGTGCTTTTCGGTTTTCTTCATTGATTTGGACGTTTTCATCCGCCGGATCTTCTCCGGATTCGATCTTCTCCAGAGCTTCGCCGTATTTCTTGAGCGCTTCTGCCAGTCTTAGCTTTGGGTACTGTCCAAAGGTAAGCCATCTGTCTTGGCCGTCGATGTCGTACTTAAGAACGAATGACTTGGTGCCTTTGGGCGTGACGCGAATGCCGAGTCCTTTCAGGCCATTTGCCCATACGATTCGGCGCTTCTCCGTCGGCTGCAAGTATTTTATACTTTTGTCCGTGAAGGTTATGTGTTCAGTATTCGGGCTACCTGGCTGGCTACCTAATCGGCTGTTATTTGATGGTTCTTCATGGTTCACTATGAAACACTTAAGTTATGCTGAAACGATTACTGAGTAATACTTTGGGTTGTTTCATAGTGTTTCACAATGACCCATAAAACCTTATCCACAAGAGACTTTTAATCAGTAGGTCGAGAGTTCGAATCTCTCAGCGGTCACCACCTTTTCTGCGGTTTTTAGCAATTCGGATATTTAAGAAATCACTCGGGCTACCTAACGGGCTACCCAGAAGTTCAGCAAAAGTCGCTTGTTTGATTGTTTTTCGGGCGAAAGGTTTGAAAATCCTTGTGTCGGTGGTTCAAATCCGCCCCGAGGCACCATTTAAAATCAAACACTTAGCGTTCACGCAGCCCAGTTATCCACCAATATATCCCCAGTTTTGCCCACCGCTGTAACCCGCGGAAACCCACGGCTACACAAATCGACACAAACGGCCATGTGACTCATTTGTGACTCGTGTTCGGATTACTCGTAGGTGCTGGACTCCAGCAGCGCCGGCCAGTCATCAAGCAGCTTATCAAAATCCTGCTTTTTTTCGGTCCACTTGATTTGTATATCGGACTTCCATTTCGCCTCGGCATTGCCGCCTTCTTCAAATGGCTCGCAGACTCCAAGGCGCGCGAGCAATTCGTGAATGTCCGGCTGGTTCGGATATAGCTCCAACAGACAAATCAGTGCCAGGACGAGCGTCTCGTAGCTGCATCCCTTGGTCTTGTTCTGGGCAATCCGGTCCCTGAATTCATCAGGCAAGCAGGTGAAATCGTTCCTGCGTGCCAGGTCATCGAGCGGCTTTAAGATATTGAGCCGATTTAAGACGCCAGTCGGAATCTGGTAGGCGGTCGAGGTCATATTATCGACCGTCATCTTCCATCTGTTGCTGTAGGGCTCCGGGAGACACATCCGCGCTTGCACACAGTGGGCAATTGCTTCTGCCAGCTCCTCATATGTTGGCTTTGTGCTCATTGGTATTAATCCCAATCTGGGCTCTGCTTGGCTGAAACTCTCCGATGGCCACAGAATCTATCTAATTCTCCGGTTTTGGGCTACCAAAATGTGTATCCGTTGGTTACACTCCAGCCCTATGAAAGATGTGGGTCTACGAATACGGATTCAGCGGGATCTGCGAGAGCAGTTCCTTGACGCCTGCCGGGCGCAGGATAAGCCTGCAGCGCAGGTGCTGCGCGAGTTCATGCGTGAATATGTAGCGCAAAATGATCAAGGTTCCAGGAATGCGAACCAAGAGAAAGCAAAGCCTTCAAGATGAGCAAGGATCAACAATCTGCAAACTTTGGGTTTCTTGAGGTTTACGAACCACAACTCGTTCGGCTTGGCGCGCTCGCTGAGCGCTATTTTCGTGATGACCCAAATACCTGTTTGATAAAACTCCGCCAGTTCGGAGAAGTGCTGGCACAGCTCACTGCCGCTAAGTCAGGGTTATTTACTTCCGAGGAAGAGCCGCAATCCGATCTTCTAAGGCGCTTGAAGTTCGAACGCATTGTTCCTCGTGAACCTGCCGACCTTTTTCACCAGCTCCGTATCTCCGGCAACCGGGCGACTCATAGTCACGCCGACGATCACGCGGAAGCGCTCAGCGCTCTGAAGATTGGTCGGCAGCTCGGCGTGTGGTTTCACCGTACATTTTCGGAGCCAAAATTTTCTCCGGGCCCCTTCGTTCCACCGCCCGACCCCGAGGCTGGAACCAACATCCTTCGAGACGAACTTGAGCGTCTTAGAGCTGCGCTTGATGAGACGCGATCAAAAGCAGACAAAGCTAGGTTAGCCGCTGAGGCAGCGGCCCGAGGACAGCTTTCGGCGGAGGATCGTGCGAAGACGGAACGGGAAGAACGAGCTGTATGGGAGCAACTTGCCGCAGAAGCCGAACACGCTAAGGTTCAACTCGCAGCGGAATTGCGCGTGCTTCAGGAGCACGCGATCGCATCACCCGCCAGTGTCGCCGAAACCTTCGTTGCCCAGGCCGAAACCGCAGCAAGTCGACTTGACATAGATGAGGCAGCGACCCGAACGATCATTGATCAGCAGTTGCGTGATCGGGGCTGGGAAGTGGACAGTGAGAATCTTCGTTTTGCCTCAGGTGCGCGACCGGCGAAGGGCAAGGCTATGGCCATTGCCGAATGGCCAACAGAAAGCGGTCCAGCTGATTATGCTCTCTTTAATGGATTGCATTGCATCGCTGTGATTGAGGCCAAGCGCCAGCGCAAGAATGTATCGGCGGCAATCGACCAATCAGAACGTTATTCGAAAGGCATCAAACTCGAAGACGGAGCAATCGCAACTGATGGTCCCTGGGGCGAGTATCGCGTGCCCTTCGTATTCGCGACCAATGGCCGGCCCTACCTGAAACAAATAGAGACAGAGAGCGGCATCTGGTTTCGTGATACGCGCTACGACACAAATCTTCGGCGTGCGCTGAACGATTGGTTCACGCCGGACGGGCTTTCCGCAGAACTCCAGATCGACCGAAAGGCAGCACATGACGCCCTAAAGAAGCAGCCTTTTGATTTTGGATTTCCGCTGCGCCCCTATCAGAAAGCCGCAATAGAAAAGGTCGAAGAGACCCTTGCCGCTGATCGGCGAGAAATGCTGATAGCAATGGCCACCGGTACCGGCAAGACCAAGCTGTCGATTGCGATGCTCTATCGCCTTCTCACGGCGAAGCGGTTTCGCCGCGTATGCTTTGTTGTGGATCGCAATGCTCTTGGCAGCCAGGCAGAAGGAGAGTTTTCTGCGACCAAGATCGTCGGGCCGAAGACTTTCGGAGACATCTTCGATATCAAGGGTGTGGAACTCGCTGTCCCAGACCCGGAAACGAAAGTGCATATTTGCACGATCCAGGGTCTAGTCCGACGCGTTCTCTACAATAATGATCCCGCCGACGTGCCATCCATAGATCAATACGATCTTATGGTGATTGATGAATGCCACCGGGGCTATCTGCTCGACCGCGAAATGTCTGATGCCGAGCTCAGCTTTAAAGGCCAGGAAGACTACATCTCAAAGTATCGCCGCGTCCTGGAGCATTTCGATGCTGTCAAAATTGGCCTTACGGCGACGCCTGCATTGCACACGGTTCAGATATTCGGGGACCCCATTTACACTTATTCGTACCGGGAAGCCGTAATAGACGGCTATTTGATCGATCATGAACCGCCGGTTCAAATCACAACGGCGCTATCTCAGGCAGGAATCAAATTTAATCGTGGCGAGGAGCTGGAGGTTATTAACCCGCGCACAGGCCAGATCGATCTAACCCACGCGCCTGATGAGATCAGATTTCAGGTCGAAGAGTTCAACAAAAAGGTCGTTACACTAGATTTTAATCGTGTCGTCGCGGAGGAGATCGCGCAACACATCGATCCTAGCCTTCCTGGAAAGACATTGATATTCGCGGTCAGCGATGCTCACGCCGACATTGTTGTCGCTGCGATCAAGAAGGCGCTTGCCGATCGCTATGGAGAAATCGAAGACAGTGCCGTCCGGAAAATTACGGGCAGCGTTGATAGGGTTGGTCAGCTCATTCGATCCTATCGTAACGATGCAATGCCAAAAATCGCCGTCACCGTTGATCTTCTAACCACGGGCATTGACGTACCTAAAATCACAAACCTTGTGTTTCTGCGGAGGGTGAACAGCCGCATTCTCTACGAGCAGATGCTTGGCCGCGCGACGCGCCGCTGCGATGAGATTGGCAAGGAAACGTTCCGCATCTTCGATGCGATTGATCTCTATCCGCATCTGCAAGACCTCACCGAGATGAAGCCGGTCGTGGTCAATCCATCCGTGAGCCTGGAAACTCTCTTCGAAGAGCTTGCCAGCGCTGAGGAGGAGGCTCATCGGGAATCTATCCGAGATCAGATTCTGGTTAAAATGCGCCGTCGCTTGACAAAGATGGGCGACGAAGCCCGGCAGCGCTACGAATCCACCGCGGGCGAGACGCCCGAAGCTACTTTGACGCGGTTGGAAAGTGATCCGCCCGCTTCAACCGCTGAATGGGTGAAGAGCCGTCCCGGCCTGGGCCTCATCCTGGATTGGGACCCGGATGGGAATCCGCCGCCATTGTTGCCGATTTCCCGCCATGCAGACGAGGTGATCGGCGTCACGCGCGGTTATGGCGCAGCAGACAAACCTGAGGATTTTCTCGATAGCTTCACCAGCTATGTTCGTAACAACGTTAATACAATTGCTGCTCTGACTGTCGTCGTGCAGCGCCCCCGCGAGCTAACCCGCGCGCAACTTCGGGAGCTGCGCCTTGAACTCGACAAACTTGGCTTCTCGGAAACCAATTTGCGTCGTGCTTGGCACGACGCGCGTAATGAGGATATCGCCGCGTCCATCATAGGTTATGTCCGCCAGGCTGCGATCGGCGACCCTCTCATACCCTATGAAGAGCGGGTAAGAGAGGCCATGAAGCGGATCCTAGCTAAGCGCGTTTGGACCGATCCCCAGCGTCAGTGGTTGAACCGCATCGCAGAGCAAGTACAGCGTGAGATTATCGTCGATCGTGAAGCTCTGGATCAGGAGCCGTTCCGTGATGATGGCGGATTTCGTCGGCTGAACAGGATTTTCGATGGACGGCTAGAGGCGGTCCTGAGTGATTTCAATGAAGAATTATGGAGGGGGGCCGCATGAGCCAGGCTAGAACAACAACAGACGATATCGTCGCCAAACTCTGGAAGGAATGCAAAACCCTGCAATCCGCAGGCGTTTCCTATCATAACTACGTCACGGAACTGACCTTCCTCCTCTTTCTGAAGATGCTGGAAGAAACGGATCAGGAAAACCGTTTGCCGAATGGCTATTGCTGGGCGGAGCTGGCTAAGCGGGAGGGCGTCGAGCAACTCGACTACTACCGCGCCATGTTGCTCAGCTTGGGCAATGCCAAGAAATCTGTCGATCCTGTTGTCCTAGCGATCTTTACCGATGCTCAGACGCATATCCGTCTTCCCAAAGACCTGAAGGCGCTAACGACAGCGATTGACAAACTTGATTGGTTTTCCGCCCGCGAAGATGGATTGGGCGACCTTTACGAAGGCCTTCTAGAGAAAACGACTTCAGCCACCAAAACCAAAGCAGGGCAGTATTTCACGCCGCGTCCACTAATCGATGCCATAGTGCGGCTGGTCAAGCCGCAGGCAGGAGAGACAGTACAAGATCCAGCAGCCGGCACCGGCGGGTTTCTGATTGCTGCGGATCGTTACATCAAGGATCACACCGACAATCTTTACAAGCTGAAGAAAGCCCAAGCGCACTTCCAAAAGCACGTTGCTTTTGTTGGTCATGAGTGGGTGCAGGATACGCACCGGCTTTGCCTCATGAATTTGATCCTGCACGGAATCCAAAGTCCTGTAGGCTGTGAGGATACGCTCTCTGCAGCCGGAGGTGATCTGGGGCAGGCGGAGGTGGTCCTCACCAATCCGCCCTTTAACAAGATGACCGGGACTGTTAGCCGCCCGGATTTTTCGGTGACAGCCACGGAGCGGGTCGGCCCGATGCCGTTCCTTGAGCATGCGGTCCGCGCCCTGAAGCCGGGTGGGCGCGCGGCCATCGTCATGCCCGACAACATTCTCTTTGGTAACGGTACCGGTGCAGCATTGCGCGCATGGCTGATGGAGCTTTGCGATCTCCATACCGTTCTGCGTCTGCCGACCGGAATTTTTTATGCTCAGGGCGTCAAGACAAATGTCCTATTCTTCACAAGGGGGAATACCGATCGCGCCAACACCAAAGCAGTCTGGTTCTACGACATGCGGGCCAATATGCCAGCTTTTGGCAAGACCACACCGCTTACCGTGGAGCACTTTGCAGAGTTCGAGTCCTGCTACGGAAAAGATCCGCTCGGTAAGTCAAAGCGGAAAGATCAGGGGGAAGCCGGGCGCTTCCGTTGTTTCTCCCGCGAGGAGATCAACGAGCGAGGTGACAATCTCGACATCACCTGGCTCAGAGATGAGAGCGGCGACCCCGAGGATCAGCTCACCGAACCCGATGACATTGTTGCAGCAATCATTGGCCACTTGCGCAACGCGCTTGAAGAGATCGAGACGCTGACCGAAGAGATAGAGCCGCCAGCGGTCGAGGAGGTCGCATGAGCAACCTTCCTAAAGGTTGGATGGACGCCTCTCTCGGCGAAATAACCGATCCATTCATCTCTATCGACCCTCGGAAAACACCCAACGAGATTTTTCGATACATAGACATTGGTAGTATAGACAACAAAACACAAACAATCCGAGAGCCAAAAGAATTTCAAGGACGAGACGCACCTTCACGTGCACGTCGCTTGGTTCAAACTGGCGATGTCCTATTTTCTACTGTTAGAACGTACCTTAAGAACGTCGCGCAGGTGCCAGATAACCTCGATGGCGCACTCACATCGACAGGAATTTCTGTCCTGCGTCCTTCAGATGGAATTGACGAGCGATATCTGTTTCGTTGGGTCTGTTCAGATAACTTCATAAACGAGATATCAAAGACCCAAGATGGGACAATGTACCCTGCGGTTTCAGACAAAGATGTCGCTGCGGGGAATATTCCAATACCGCCATCGCTTGAGCAACGTCGTATTGCAGTCAAGCTCGATAGCTTATTCGCTCGTACCCGCCGCGCCCGCGAAGAACTCGATCGCATCCCGTTGCTGATTGAGCATTATAGGCAATCCGTTCTATTCGCCGCGTTTTCTGGGAGTCTGACAGCCGATTGGCGCGTGGAAAAACGCGCTTCAACTTGGGAAAGCGTGAGAGTTGGCGACGTTGTCAGTGCTATTCGCGCAGGCAAGAACCTAAAGTGCGAAGAGCGCCCCCCGAAAGCCTCAGAAAACGGTGTAGTCAAAGTAAGTGCCGTAACCTGGGGGAAATTTGACCCCTTACAATCAAAGACGCTTCCTCCAACTTTCAAACCACCGCCGGATACAAAAATAAATAATGGTGATTTTCTCTTTTCGCGCGCCAACACATTAGAGCTTGTCGGAGCATGCGTGATCGTCCAAGGCGCGCCAGACAATCTATTTCTTAGCGACAAGATTCTGAGGCTCGAAATCGATGATAATCTTAAAGGGTGGTTGTTGTGGTTTCTCAGATCCCCACAGGGGCGGCAGAGTCTAGAAAATGTGGCATCCGGCAATCAGCACTCTATGCGAAATATTGGTCAAAAATCTTTATTGGGAATTGAGATGCCATTGCCATCTCCGCAGGAAAGAAAAGTAATTGTCCAGCGTGTAGAAGGCGCTCTCTCTAAAATTGATGGTTTGGCGGCGGAACATGAAAAAGTAAAGCGCCTCTTAGGCCATTTTGATCAAGCCATCCTCGCTAAAGCCTTTCGGGGCGACTTGGTCCCGCAGGACCCGAATGATGAGCCGGCGAGCGTCCTGCTCGACCGAATACATTCTGAGCGCGAACAGGCGTCCTTGAAGAAACGTACCTCTCTCAAGGGACGGCAAGCGAAACAAGGAAGGAAGACAACCAGAAGAAGGAGACAAGATATGGGAAAAAAACGCGCTGAGGTGGAGCGGGATCATCTGGGGAAGACGCTGAGTGAGCTGGGGGGCTCGGCGAATGCAAAGGAACTCTGGCAGAAAAGCGATATGGATATCGATGAATTCTACAAGCAGCTTAGAGACGAAGTGAAAGCGGGTCGTATTCGGGAAGGTTCAAGCAAGGACGAAATGGTACTGGCTGATGCGGCTTGATTGCCTAAAAATTCGAGATTTCAAGAATCTTAAGAACGTCGAGATTGATTTCGACGAGGGGGAATTATCAACCGTCTTGATCGGTGAGAACGGGACGGGTAAGTCGAACGTTATTGAAGCCATCGTGACGATATTCCGGGATCTAGATTTCGGCGACACGACGGATTTTGCCTATTCCATCGCTTACAACTGTCATGGCCATCGCGTCGAGATCGATAATTTCTATACAGGAAAGAGTCTGTCTATTTCCGTCGATGGAAAGACAGTGACAAAGAGCGGTTTTTCCGCGCGTAAGGCAGAGCTGCTACCTGCAAATATTTTTGGCTATTACTCCGGCAGTAGCCGCCGTCTGGAGGTTCTGTTTGATAAGCATCAGGTTCGTTACTACAAGAAAGTCATCGCGCCTGAATCCTCTCCCGATGATGTCCAAGATATCGACCTCCGGCGGCTTTTCTATTGTCGTCCTGCATATGGGCAGCTCGCACTGTTGAGCTACTTCGCCTTCGATACCGATTCCGCAAAATCGTTCCTCAGAAAACATATGGGAATTTCCGGGTTCGACAGTGCTTTGATCGTCCTCAGAAAACCCAGATGGGCGGGTACAAAACCGACGAAGCATCAGCTTGAGCACGGTGATCCGAGGTTCTGGTACTCCGCAGGCCTGGTACGAGGGTTGCTTGAAAAGCTCTGGGAACACTCCCTCGCACCGATCACGGATCAAAATCGTGAGCAGGATGATTACCGTACAAAAGCCTCACGCGAGCAGCAGGTCTATATTTTCATCAAAGATGCGGCTGCACTGCGCGATATCGCGAAGTCATTTGGGGATGAAAAGACCTTCTTTGCTCTACTGGAGACGCTGGATATTTCCGATCTGGTCCGGGAAGTGCGGATTTGGGTCGATAAGACAGATATTGACGAAGAAATTCCGTTCCATGAAATCAGCGATGGCGAGAAGCAGCTTCTAAGTGTGCTGGGGTTGATGCGTTTCACCGGCAGAGACGAGAGCCTCTTCCTGCTCGATGAACCGGATACACACCTCAATCCAGCTTGGAAATGGAACTACCTGCAACTTGTGAAGGAGGTGGCGCAGAAAAATAGTGAAAGCCACATCATCATGACCAGCCACGACCCGCTGACAATGGCGAGCCTGATGAAGTCGCAGGTTCAGGTCATGTCTTTTTCGGAAGATGGCAAGGTTTCCGTCGAGCCACCAGACGTTGATCCACGCGGGCTTGGATTCACGAGCATCCTTACGCAGATTTTTGGCCTGCCGACGACACTCGACCCGGATACGCAGAAGCGTCTCGATGAGCGCAATGCACTGATACGTATCGAGCAGCGAACAAAGGACCAGGAACTTCATCTTATCAGATTGTCTGAGGAGCTTAAGCTGCTTGGTTTCGTGCTCGAAGACAGGGAACCCGAGTACGAAATGTTTTTGCGTGCGCTTGGGGAAATCAAGCGGGAGCGCCGAACGGCTTTTACGCCTGAAGAGATTGCCCAGAAGAACGAAGTCGCAAAACTTATGCTGGCGGAAATCATGGCGCAGAAAGAGCGCCAGCAATGATTTATGTTTTTCAGGATGAGGCAAAAATTCCCCAAGCCTGGCTAACCAAGGTGGCCACTTTGCAGGCGGAATTGGAAGGACTTGCGACGGCGGAGGAACGAAAGGCGTTAATCAATAAGAAGTCGTCGGCGGTATGGGGAAAGATCAAGGACGAGCTCCTCGAAATGTCTCACGGCAAATGCTGGTATTCAGAGGCTCCCGACGCAGTATCAGATTGGCACGTGGACCACTTTCGCCCGAAGGGTCAGGCGCGTGATGGAGACGGGACGTCACATGAGGGCTATGCGTGGCTTGCCTTCGATTGGAAGAATTATCGTATCGCTGGAAGTTATCCGAATTCACCTCATGGCGACGAAGAAGGCGTAACACGTGGAAAGTGGGATTATTTTCCGCTGGTAAACGGTTGCGTTCGCGCTGACTGGGATCACCGAGATTGCAGCGAAGAAATTTGCCTTCTGCTCGATCCCGCTAACAAAAATGACCCCAAGCTTCTAACATTTGACGAGGAGGGCATTCCAATTCCTTCTGATCCCTCTAACCCTATTGCGGTAAAAAAAGTACAGACCACAGTCCACTATCTTTTTCTCGACAGCCCAAGGCTCATTGCGTCACGGAGAAAGAAGTGGCGCGATACCATGGATTGGATTGAAGCGTATCGCGATGTTTGTCCCGATGACTACGATGATTGCACGCCTCAGGACCACCGACGGTTCGAACGACATTTAGACCAATTAGGCCGATTGACTGGACCGGATACACCGTTTGCAGCAACGGCCCGCGCCTGTTTGCGGGCAAACGGCTTAGGCGATTTCATAAAAGCCCCAGAAGAGGCTGCTGCCTGAACTTTGAAGCACTGAAGCTGAATTGACCGTTGGCGGTCATTCTCCACGAATGCGTCGCATGATTCACCACCCCTTGATCCCGCCCATGAAGGTCTGCGATTACCCCGTTTGCTCCGGAAACAGCCCCGGCATCCAGCGTGAAGCCAGCTTGGCCGGGAAGGTCAGGCGCAGCGGTGCGCGGGTGCTTGCAGAGGTCAGTATGCCTTGTTCGAGCAGAACTGATGTTACGCGCCGGGCATGGCGGTCGGTTGTGCCCAGGAGCGGAGCGACTTCGCCTCTTGGCAATTCACCGCGAAACAGCACGGCCTCAAGCACTTTGCCTGATTTGGGAGGCAGTTTGTCCGCACGGATTTCTTCTTCCGTCCAGATCAGGATACGATCACGCAGACGGTCAGGCTGTACCAGCTCTTCCATGAATTTTACCTGGTCGATACAGGTCTTGAGGAAGAATTCGGTGAATTTTGCCAGTGTCTCTTCACTTAAGCTGCCGCGTCCGTCGAGATCGTTGCGGCGTTCAAGATCGCAAGCCGCAAGCAGACTCTTATAGTCGTCGACATGACGGGCAAGGCCGCGCGCGATGGACCAGATGCCGCCGGTATCTAGCGTGTCCAGCAGCATCGCGTATGACATCAGGCGCGCAACGCGGCCATTGCCATCCAGGAACGGGTGAATCCACAGCATGCGATGATGGGCGGAGGCCGCTGCAAGGATACTATCCGTCCTGCCAAGTGCGCCATAGACGGTTTCGAAGCGCGTGAGGAAGCGGGGCAGGGCACCGGGGCTGACAGCCAGGTGGCGACCAACCTGAACATCGCGGTCGCGCAGTTCCCCCGGAACGACCTTAACGCGCTCTCCCGTATCCGGGTATTCAACCCATAGCAGCTCATCAGGCAGCAGCTCACAAAAACGGCGGTGGATCTCGATGAGGCTGTCTGAAGTTGCAGCGCGGCCCTTCAATCCGTCGTCATCAATCCATTTCTGTACGGCGATATGCGCTCTGGCTTCACGTTGCAAATTGCGTTTTTCAGGATCGGCGCTGAACTCGTCCTTCATCGCCCGCTCGATATCGACCGGATGTGTATCATGGCCTTCGATCAGGTTGCTGTAATAGCAGTTCATTGCCCGCACAAGATCGGCCAGGGCATTCATCACGCCACCCGGCAGACTCCGCCGAAACCCTGCTGACCGGGCAGCCAGATCGACGGCGAGATCAGTCAGCGCCGCACGATGCCTTGAGCCTTCGCCAATCAATAAAGGCTCCATCAGGCCGATGCCTTCGCCCCGGTCCTCAGGTGCTGTAGAGTCCGCCAAAATGTCCCCTTTCATGTCCTCATTATTGTCCGGTTCAATATCGTCAATAACCTATTATATATCATAAACTTATTGAATTGTCGAGCTTTTCTATGCCCTTTAAAATGTCCTCTTTGATGTCCTTTTCAATATCCTTCTCAGGAACCGCCTAAATATGGGCCTTAATCCAGGAAAATCCAGTGTTTCAGGCGCGTCCGCCATATCGGCAAAGGCTTGTCCGCGGCGGACCGGGCTCTCGTAAACCGAACCCCGTCATTATGCGCCCGAAGCGGCGAAGCCGCATGGGCGCTATGGTTCACGCAGCTTCGCTGCTTCGAACCAAAAAGCCGGGTTTCGGCCTTGCGGCATCGATCCCTCACGCGGCTGGTCTACGCATGTGATCAGATCGTCTTCCTCCAAGGGTTTCCTCAAATATTGACGCTGAATTTGGCCGGGCGCGCCGTCCGTTCAACGGGCTGCCCGCACCAGCCCCCGCCTGCGGGCCGAAGCCCCTTGGCGCAGGCCCGTGTTGCCCGTTCCCCCTTCGGGTGACCGGCCGGCTTTTACCCCCGGCCTTCTTCTTTCGCGTCTTGAGAAAAACCCTAGAAGAAGGAGACGAACATGAAACTCTTGACCAAATCCATCCGTGAAAAACTTTTGCGCAATGGCCGCGTCCGTGAATCACTGGCAGAGTCTGGCAGGGCAGAAGCCGATTTCATCCCCATCGTGAAGCTCTTTACACCCGATGCGCAGTGCACCTGGATCTTGAGCGAGCTTGATCCCGAAGATACTGACATTGCTTTTGGCCTGTGTGATCTTGGCATGGGCTATCCCGAACTTGGCAGTGTCCGCATCTCGGAGCTTGAGTCCGTACGCGGCAAGCTTGGCCTTCCGGTCGAGCGTGATCGTTATTTCAACGCCAGGCACACGCTTTCCGTCTATGCCCACGCGGCCAGAAATGCATCGGCGATTACCGAATGTCCGCAGGCTTTGCGGCAAGCCGTAGAGCAAGGAAATGCGCCATGATGTAAGAAGTGCTCCGGCTCCTAACCGAGCCGGAGCATACACTTAGCGCGGGCGTGGCCCGGCAGGTGGTTTGGCGTCGCGTTTCTTGCGGCGCTTTTCTTCGCGGTCTTGCCGATCGTCATCGATGGCAAGGATCAGCAGAACTAGCGCAAACAAGCTGACGCGGGGATGGCCGGTTACGGCGTGGCCAAATGTGATTTTGAGTGAGATCATTTTCTCCTCCTTTGTCTTGGAGGTCCGGTCCATCCGGGCCTTTCATGCCGAAAGCTCAGGAACAGTCAGGACTTCAAGACGCACTCGTCGCCGGAGGCAGAGAGCCGCAACGTCAGAGGAGGAGGTGATCTACGCGTGGGTAGTCACCTTGCGTTTAAATTGGTTTTGTCTGTGATGATTAGGTTTGAAAGGCCCGGTGGGCCGGGCTGGACTAGGGGGAGAAAATCTCGCTCAGAATTGGTTGAAGCCATCAGTGCCGGTTTGCTCGTGATAGCGCTTTGACAGATATCGTCACCGCCCCCACGTTGACGATGGTTTAGTTCAGGCAAAAAAGGCGCCGTTCGTTATTTTTCCAGATGCACTTCGAGGAAGTGTCCCAGGAATTCTTCCACATCCATCATCCCGGCATATTCACCGAGAATGCTACGCGCCGGGTCTTTCTCTTCTGCCATTGCTTTTGCCCGTTCATACGCTGCCTTTGAAATCACCAGCCTCACCTGAACGGTTTCGTCCCCGGCTGAACTTATCTTCCCTGCCATGCGTGCTCTCCTTGCTGTTTCGCAATCTAGCCTGGCGGCCAGCTCCCGTGAAACTCAAACAAGACAGGCAGTCATTATGCACTGGGGATTTTGCCGTCTTTGGTGAGCGGATAAAACGATAATCACAGCTTTCCTTTGTCGCCGGGTCTTTCTCGATATTTACGCCAAGACCTGACAGGGCGCGCCAGCGATGCAACGGCCTGCCCGCACCACTCCGCTGCGCGGACCGTGTTGGCCGTTCCCTAAGTAGTGCATCGCCGGCTTGTTCGCCCCGTTTACCGGTAGGCGTATCGAAAAAACCCTAAAACGAAATGGAGAAGACAATGACTACACGTAACCGCAAATCAAACCGGCAGGAAAATACCCGCGAGAGCCAACCACCGTCACTGATCGCTTATCACGTGACCGAGCGCGGCGAGAAGTCCTACTGGAACCGCATCGGTGCCGCATGGGATCATGAAGATGCAAAGGGCCTGACCCTCCAGTTAGAGCTGATGCCGACAAATGGCGGACGCATCGTCCTGCGGCAACCGGCAGAAGAGGAAGTACCAGAAGGGGAGAGCGCATAGTCCGGATCGTGACCGGCCGGAGCCAAGCGGCTCTGGCCGGCTCGCGTGAATCCGGCCTACAGATTAAGCGCTCTCTTTTTTTGCGTCGTGGCGGGGCCGGTCTTACTTGGCCGGCCTCGTTTTCGTGCTGGCTTTTTGACGTTCACCGCAAGGCCGTTTTCTTTGGCGAGCCGCTGGATTTCTGCGATAGCCTCACGGCGGCGCGCGGTGGCGCGGGCCTCAAGAGTTGCGATAGCCTCTTTGATTAATATGCGCAGCGTTTCATCGGACTCCGTTTTGAGATGTTCAATCATGTCTTCCAATTCTTGCGTCGTATCGGCGGCGTCTTCAGGTGTCGCCTTATTCATAGTCAGATCGTTCATCGTCCGTGCTCCTTTATTAGAACGGGATCTCGTCTTGTTCATCGAACCGTGTACGCCAGGCAAAGCATTGGCCTTCAAGAGCCACGCTCTCTTTGATGGACTCAAAAAGCAGGCTCTTGAGCACATCGATCTTATTTTCCAGTTGTTTGATCCTGTAATTGACGGGATCTTGTTCGAGATCAATCGGCGTTGGATTCATCTGCGCATGCAGCAGATCATTCAGGATGGCGTTTAGATACGCCTTTGCCCCGAAGTAATGTCCTTCGATCGCCATCTGCTCTGCAAAAGCAAATTGCTCGTCTTCTATCTTCACCATGAATTTTTTCATGTCCTCACTCCTGTTTTTTTGAAGGACCGGTGAGTAGCAGGCGCTGAACCCGTTTGTTCTCAAGCCGCTTGAGCGCTTTCGTGCCGCCGGCTGTTAGCAACGCAACGCCTTCGCACAGATCGCCCAGCGGCAGTTGCCTGCCGAAGGATGTGGATTTGCCGCCAGTGATATGCGAGAGGGAATGGAACGTGCCCGCAGCAATGGGGTCAGCGCCTTCAAGAAAGGTGAAAACTTTAACGCCAGCGCCTGCGAGCGCGCGGGCAAGCTCGTACAATTCTTCTTTGGGCTCTTCACACATATCGCCAATCACGATGATGGCGTCGGGCACCTCGCCCTCATTTAGCAAGGCGCGCAACGCTGGCAGGTACTGCGTTAGGCCAGTCACGCATTCGACCTTGTTCATGGCGGTGGTGATCTCCTTTGGGGAGTTCATCCAGCCATGGTCGATGACCGCGCCGCCGCCAAAATGAACAAGGCGCAATTCCATCGTGCCAATACCGGAAACAGATGCAAACATCTCCGCCTGGATTTTCTGGGCATGAACCCAGGTCTGCGCGCGGCTCGCCGTGGCATCGATCAGAAATCCGATCCGCACCAATGGCTGGGCATGCTGCTTCGACTCGGCTTTGAACCGGGACAGCGCGCGCGCGAACACACCCTTTGCCGGAGCCTTGCTCTTTGTTTTTGCAGGTAGCATCATTTTTTCCTCGCTGTTTGTGTGTCCCCGTATCATTGCGGGAAGGAGGCTGTAATGTCCTGGTCACGCCCTGGTCATCACCAGCGCTCTACTTCCAGTTTTGGGTTTTCATGATCAGATCGCGCGCGGCATTAAGCGCCTGCGCCTCTTCCTTGGTACCGCCGATATCGGTGTGCGCACTCTTCATCGCCTGGCGATAGACCGCTTTCAGTTCGCCTTGCGTGAAGGGTTCGGTAAGGCCGAAGAGGGCGAGCGCTTGCTCATAGGCGCTCAGTGGATTTTCTTCTTCCTCTTCTTCGAAAGGCTCATCTTCAACTTCTTGCTGCGCGCCGTTGCGCCATTCCTCAAACAGGATGGCAAAGAAGAGTGCGCCGTGACTGAACGCCCAGGCCGCGCCCTTCGCTCCGGTCGTGCTCACCCATCCCAAGAGCCAGAACGCCAGTTTGAGTGCTTCCCAGAAACACAGAAAGACGTAGCGAACCAGATAGACGCTCAGCTCGATCACCGCCGGGAGCAGCTCGGCGAGTATCATGCTGCCGAAGATCCACAGGACCAGGCCGATGAAGAGGATGTCCATGATCAGCCCAGGTATAAATGCAGCAGGTAGAGCGCGAGCGGCAGGGTGATGATGCACCCCGCGATCGGATGCGGTGTCATCCACCACAGCAGCCCATAGAAGAATTTTCCCCACAGCGTTTTGAGCTGATCGATCGCGTTTACGCTAAGCGCGGACCCACCGAAATACGGGTTGGGGTAGAAACGGCCTGTTAGCTCAGGACGCTTCCAGTAGGGCACCTTCCGCAGCAAGAGCGGATGCAGATTGCCGATAAAGGCGATCTGTCGGTCGTGATCGAGGCGGAATAATTCATCGGCCATCACCAGCGAGCGCTGGACCTGCGAATGCGATACGTCCCCGCGTCCGTTGCGGCTCTTAGAGAGGACCGTGCACTTGCCGAGAAGCTTCTCTGTGTATTCGGCGGTCTGCACATCACCGACACCGAGAATTTGCAGGCAGCCACAATTGCTGATGATGCCCTGCCAGTTCTTATCGTACAGATGCTCGAGCTGACCGATATTTTGCCAGATGCTCCAGATCGCAACGCGGTATTTACGCAGTGTTGCAAGCCAGTTCGGGAAGCGCAGAATTTTGCCGAGCGCTGCCGCTTCATCGATCAGGAAGACGACTTTGCGCGTTGCAAGTGGCGCGCGCTGTAATTCCAGCACGGCGCAGGCCATGGCAAGGCGCGGGATCGCCGCGTGGCTCTCCATATATTCAAGCGGCAGGACGACACTGATAATCCCGCCGCGCTGACCTTTCTGGTTTCCCTTGAGGATTTCAAAATTGACATCACTGCGGCTCAGCTTGTCGCGCACCAGCGGATCGGCAAGAAAGCTCAAATCCTGCTGGATCGTGGACATGATCGCCGAGAATTCTTCCGGAGCTTGTCCTTCAATGCGCCCAAGCTTGATTGCTTCCTGTGCCACCAGTCCGCCGCAGATGGGGTTGGCTTTCATGGCGGCGAGCAACTTTTCCCAGCCGGCGGCATCACGGTTCACATAGCTATAGAGTGTCGCCAGATTCTGGTTTTGGCGCGGCTCTGTCGTCTTGATATGAACGATCATCGCCCGCTTGGCGGTCTGGGAAGACTCTTTGAAATAGGATGTATTGTCCTTTTCACTTCCCGCGCGCGGCGTGAGCATTTCTGCAAAGAGCAGCGCGTCCGCTGCAAATGTCTGGCTATGAGGATTTAAGAAATCGAGCGGATTAAAGCCATGAACCGGCAGTGCCCAGGGCGCACCATCGAACATCCCGAAGAGATTGATGCAGCCGAATTGCAGCCCGCGATCGCGCCAGGTTTTGGCGGCGATGGCAGTATTTTCTCCGCCCGGATCGATCAGGAAAACGTAAGGGAGCGAGAGCAGATTGGGCAGGATCGCGGACGTGCCCTTGCCGGACCCCGACACGCCGAAGGTGAGGGCGTGGGTGCTATTGTAGAAAACGCTTAAGCGCCCGGTCCAATCACCGACCCGCAGGCCGTGCCCGCCGAACAGCCCGGCGGCAAATGCGGTAAAAGGCGAGGCCCAACGGGCCGAGCCGAATGTCTTGCTCTTGTTGCCGTAAAAGCGCCAGCACAAAAGGCAGATGAGAATAAAGCCGATCGCGCTTCCGATATACCATTCCATAAGGTCGCTCCTTTGCTATGCTGGGCGCGGCCAAGAGGGCTGCGCCCTAAGTCATAGAAAGGGAGGGCTCCCCTAAAGTCGTGGTCACGGGTTGGTCACCGAAGAACAGTATCAGAGCGAATTCGCGATGAACGAAGCGCGGGAACCGATTGTCAACGCCAGAGTAACTTTAGACCAGCGTGGCGGAGTAAATTTAGACCACCTTGGGTGATACGAGGCGCGGTGTTTCCGGTTGTCCCGG
>Ga0315336_1003606_pt1 | contig 20204 bp, 12 predicted proteins | sample ASW5metaG_FD_204512 | JGI IMG/M metagenome (GOLD analysis project Ga0315336, IMG submission 204512) | Ammonia-oxidizing marine archaeal communities from Monterey Bay, California, United States - ASW #5 | ecosystem: Environmental > Aquatic > Marine > Intertidal zone | place: USA: California... | reverse complement strand
TGATGGAAAGCAATGTCAGCGAGCTGGGCAGGCTCCAGGAGACGGATGCCATCCCAGCCGTAACACTCGGTCATCCAGGAAAGCAGCCGGGCGAAGCGAGGAAGTTCAGTGCGAGTGATCCCACACTGCTCGCGCATAGGTGTAACGTAACGGAACGGACCGTATCCGGCAGAAGGCAAGAATCCGTACTCAAGAAGTTGAGACTCGAACATCTCGCCCAGCCATGACTGGCTAGACGCTGAATCAGAGACGTCGAGTAGCTCGCAGAAATGAGTCCAGAAGCCCTGCTCGTCATGGTAATAGTACATGCAGTTGATGGCGAGCACAAAAAGGCATGTGCACGTATATTGCGAGCGACGATCCGAGAACAGGTCTCGCCGAATCGTTCCGGCGAGGGCTGGGAGTTCGGCTTCACCTACCACCAACTCGCCGGCGTATTGACAGGCACGAAGTCGGCAAGACCACATCTTCGCAAGATCCTCAATATTGACTTCGCGGTTCATCCGTAGCCTCTCGGGAAGGTTACCAAACTACTAGCAATAAGAAAAGTGCAATCTTCAAGTCCTTAACTTATTGTCGTCCGGTACGTGCGTAGCTGGCGTTTGTGCTGGATGTTTGCCCTGACCCGCGCAGTTGATTGGATTGCCCTAGACCGGCTGAAGGTCATTGCCGGCGGATCGTTGCCTTCGCCTATTGATCCTGCACCAAGCGTAGCTCGTGCGAAGTTGTTGTCACCGAGAGAGAGTTTTGCGCTCACCATCAGGGATCGTAACGCTGCCAGCCGGCAAGTGCTAAATAGGCGTTTGAAAACCCTGGCCATCACATTCGTGATAAAGAACGGTCGAAAATCACGAAGAAAAGACAAGCGCAGCGATGGAGCACGCCTTACTTCTGCTCGTACCAAATCAACCGACAGGAACTCGCCTCAAAGAGGAGATTCTCCAATGAAGCAAAACTTCGGCGCAGCTTCGCTCTCAGTGCTGATCACTCTGGACCGAAACGACGGTCCAATTTCTAAGATTTAGAATACTCTCTTTTGCCTTGTGTCTGCTTGCCAGCTGATCTCATTGATCTCGCGCACGGGGATGCCAGTTGTTTTTCGTGTAATCTCCTTGCGCACGCTCAATACGCCTGCCATAAATCTTGCCATGTCTAGACAGCCGAAGTCCCAAAGTCCGATCTTGGACAACTACCCTTTTCGGAAGTAGCAATGTAAAATGCACCAAAGCCAAGGCTACCCTCGCAAAACGGTCGCGGCCGCGACCGAAATGGGCACTGCACTTTTGAGCAATGTCGAACTGGAGCAGCGTTTTCCGACAAGAAACAAGCGGCCGCCCAAACCAACTGCCTTAGCCTCTCATTTGATGTCATGGACGCGAAGCGGACAGCAGAGGAATTCTGGAAAACCATGCAAGTGACCCAACTGTTTATACAACCGCGCAGCTGATCCGCAGTGGCCGCGCTGAGCGAAGTCGTTTGTATTTGGGCGAGAACCGAGGGGAGTGATTGTGCCAAAAAGGACACGCACCTTAAAATATGCGGAACTATTTGCCGGCTGTGGGGGCCTCTCGCTGGGGTTGGAGGCAGTCGGCTTTCGCCGTGTCTTCGCTAACGAACTGTCGCCAATGGCGGCCCAAACGTATGTCCACAACCTCCGTTACGACAGGCCAGCGAGGGGCGATGAGGGGTTCGTGCGCATTTGTAACCGCAAGCGACGTGAAGCTGACATTAGTAAGTGGGAAGATGACCCTCGCGCATACCTCGGAGACGATCTGTCAACCGCATTCCGCAACCGTGTACGAAAGATGCGAGGCGCTATGTTCGTCGGCGACGTCGAGCAACTTTTATGCGGTCTTGGCGAAGCCAAGAAGAACGGCAAGTTGGACAAAGAGGCCATGGATCTCGATTTGCTCGCGGGAGGTCCGCCGTGCCAGAGCTTCAGTTGCGCTGGCCGCCGCGAACAAAACAATCCACGGAATCAACTTCCTTTTAGCCTTGTCAAATGCGCGGACATTTTGAAGCCGAAGGTAGTAGTCTTGGAAAATGTTTCCGGTATCCTTCATCCATTCCGCAACGGAGAAGGTGACCTGTCGCATGCGTGGCTGGAACTTGCTAGAGATTTCTACGCTGCCCGATATGTACCGATCTGCACACACTCTTCCGCCCTTGACTACGGTGTTCCTCAAAGTCGTCCCCGATTTATCATGATCTGTTTCCGAGATGACATTGCGCATGCTTGCACGGAACAACTTGCCAAGGATCAGAAGTGGGGACCTGTCCTGGATCTTATCAACAGTGCAGACGTTCATCTCGGCGGTGAAGCCATGTCGCCGAATTTGCAGCCTGGCCGAACAAAGTTTCGCTGGGTTGATGTGGCAACTCATCGAGATGCATGGCCCCACGCACTACTTGCAACAGGAGTAATTCCGCCCGGAGCCCAAGCTGCGATCGGCGATCTGGCCAGCCTTCGCTCAGAGCTTCGGCACCGAACTCCATGTGGGTATCCAGCCGATCTTGCGGACAAGTTACCCGTTCCTGCTGAGTTGTCGCGCACAGCCGGAGAAATCGAACATTTTAGCCATGATCCCAGATCTCACGGCCCTCGAGTCCGCGCCCGGTTCCGTGTACTAAGAGTGCTCGGTGGGCAAAATGAATCCACAGTAGAGAGCAAACACATTACGCACCTTAGCAAGAGTCAAAAGGATTTCCTCATGAATCGCCGGTTACTGTTTTTCAACAGCGGCGAGGATCGCAGGCCGAGAACCAAGACCGAGCTGAATTCATTGCTTCGGAGCCTAGCATCCAAAAAGCATTCGCAGAAGGCTCTCAAGAAGGACCGACCCTCTCCTGCACAACTGACAATTCCTGATGACGTTGTCCATTACGCCGAAGACAGGACGCTGACCGTCCGCGAAATGGCTAGGTTCCAATCATTCCCAGACACGTTTGAATTCGTAGGTAAAACCACGACTGGTGGAGAGATGCGGACATATGAAGTGCCGCAGTACACCCAAGTGGGAAACGCAGTACCTCCGCTCCTCGCACGGGCCATCGGGGAAGGGGTTAAATCTCTTTTAGCTACCCTTGGGATAGGCAACTGATGGGCTCCAAGAATCGACACAAGAGGGAAAAGACACCTAAGTCCGGCACCAAGTGGAAGCGGGACGAGATCAAACTGGTCATGGATCTGTACCTTACACCCGATGGAAAACTCATCCACGAAGGCAACCCGAAAATTCAACATCTTGCAAAAGATCTCGGTCGCACGACCCGAAGCGTCGAAGCGCAATTGCAAATGTTCCGCGCACTAGACAAAGGGATGCGGTACTCACGGAACAGGATGAGCAGATTCTGCGTGGAACTCTGGAACGAGCAGGCCACCGTGACCGAAGACACTCAACGCGACCAAACAGGCGCTGTATCCATGAACGCAGAAGAAGCGGACCCTATTTTAAGCGGATCAACTAGCCTTTACCCAGCCAGATTGATCCGCTGGGCAGGTTTTCGGGATGGGGGGGTGCGAAAGCCGTTTCGCGAAGGTTCGGGCCGTCCGACTGGCGAACGAATCCACACGCCACTTGTCGGAAGACTTGACAGATGGGTTTCGGAGTTCGTTTCAGGCACGAAGGGTTGCCCAACAACTGTTCTCTTGGTCGGAGGACCAGGCAACGGGAAAACAGAGGCGATCGAGGGGCTAATTGAACGCCTTGATCATGAACTCCACGCAAATGGGAAGCTTGTCGCGCTATTCGCCTCAGAGTACGATGTACCCCAAGGGCACCTTCCAGCTCGAAAAGTCAGTGTCGATCTCTCGGATGCGGCATCGGGCATATCTCCACGTCTCAATCGCAAGCTTACACTCGTACAAGACGCTACCGAAGGGGATGAAAAGCTCGATCTCTCTGCCGAGCAACTTCTACTCCTAGACCTGAAGGCATGTCTAGAAAACGAAAGTGGCGACATTTACTTTTGCTGCGTTAACAGGGGTATCCTCGCACACGCAGCTACTGAAGCCCACATGGGTACCCCTGATGACAGGGTAATCGAATTACTAAACGTGGTTACGCAAGCCGTCACTAGCGGAGCGGAGCCACCGCCCTGCTGGCCACTGGACGGATTCGCCAAGATCGCGGTGTGGCCCATGGACGTCGAGTCACTGGTTGACGATCGCCTCGCTGTTGATGGCTTGACTGTCGCGCACCAAATTTTTATCCACGCGTTGGCTGAAGAAAAGTGGAAGCCGCAGTGTGCTTCGGGTCCGCGCTGTCCGTTCTGCCAAAACCGCAAGCTCTTGTCCAAGCCCGGCTCTCTGGATGCTTTGATCCAATTTTTGCGCAACTATGAACTAGCGTCTGGGAAGCGGTGGACTTTTCGAGATATCTTCTCTCTTGTACCTTACCTTTTGGTCGGTGACTACACCGAGCTAAGTGTTGGAGGCAAGCCCGTGGATCCTTGCGAATGGTCAGCACACCAACTTCAGCTCCTCAAAGCGCCCGGCGGAGATTCCGCGGGAAAGCGAAGAGCCCTCTTCCTGCTCGTATCACGCCTGTATCATCACAGGCTTTTCCCGAGGTGGCCGCGCTTGAACAGCGGCAAGCACCGCACGGCCAAGGCAATTATCAAACAGGCACCCCTAACACCGGGTCTTGCTGCCGCCTCGGACCTTTTTCGCTACCTCGCCTGGGCTGGCCAAGGAGATTCTACTGCTGTCGGAGAAATCCATACACGTATGCGAACGTCCTTTGGCGATTTCTTGGATCCCGCGTTGGTCACGGGCGAAGCAGTGCTGTTGTCTACCGGCGAAACACAATATACTGTCACTGAGATCGAGGAGTTTTTCAGCTTATCCATCGCCGAAGGGTTCGGCCTAGTCAAGAACCACCTCGAGACGTTGGAGCGAGACCTGCTGAAGAAGCTGTCCGTGGCAGACGAAGCCCTCGTAGAGGACAATTTCCCACGCACACGCTCTCACCACGCCGAGCTCCTTAGATCGTCGCTTCGCCAGTTCGCTGCGAGACTTGTAAAACGCAGCCTCGGCACCCGTCTTGGGCTCTGCAAGGATTTCGAAGAGTTCGATGCATATCGTGCGGTTCTCGACGACGCGCACGGCCTGGCGAAAGTCAGACGCCAACTCAGGCGGTTGCTCCACGATGACCGCAATCGCTTCAGAGCTCCGCTAACCACTACGTTCGGCCAGCCAGTCGCACACCGGTCGCGCGACGTGGTCCTCCTTGCCCCAGCCGTTTCCGTGCGAGATATCCCAGAACCCTCGTCAGAAGCCCATCCGCGACGGGTGATGCCCTATTTTCAGATTGACAAGAGTGTCGTCCCGCTTACATTTTCTTTCTTTCGTGCTCTTAGAGAGGTCGTTGCAGGGCTGCATGATGCTTCGCTGCCGCCAGATATTTTCGCGCTCTTAAATGGAATCAAGTTAGTCGTGTCGGGGCACGTAGTACACAGGGCAACTGATCTTGAGGACGAGATATTCATCCTCGTTGGAGGTACGAGAGATATGATCGAGGTCTCTGCAGCAGGCTTCGCTCTCGTAGAGGAGGATCGACATTGAGGGCTCAGGACTTCGCAGAAAATCCGTGGAAAGAAGCAACCTGCCACGAGGCATACTCGAGCAGTTTTCTTCACATGCGCCCAGCCCCGGAATACGCTTGCGGGGAAGTGGTGCTTGCATCCTTGTACCGGAATGTCGGCTTTTCGAGCCGGGTCACCGAGGGCAAGGTCCCGGGCCTTGGGAGGCAGCTATTAAGGCAACTTCACAAAGGCAAAGTTCCCGCCGGAGCTTCCCCGCTCCTGTCGGTCGACTCATGGCACGGCGTGCTTCAGGGGGCACTCAGGACTCCTAAGCAGCCGAACCAAACAGCAAAACGCTTCCTACAAATCTGCCCCTTGGTACCCGACGCGGCTATTTACTCCATGTCGGCGCGTCTATCAGCTAACTCATGGAACCCCGGGCAACTCGCTGGGCGTGCACTGGCATTCGGGCACCCTTCGCGGGCCGCCGCTGATGCCGCTTGGGAACAATTATTCATCGCGATGTCTGTGGACCCTGACGACGATATCTGGGCAAGATTCATTGACACCGAGTTCAGGTCCTGGCGCCAGACGCAATTGGCACAGGAGTGGCGTGAAGTCCAAGGTCTACCTACCTCTGAAGTAATCGACGCGTGGCGTGAAGGAGCTCCGCCCATTCCCGCCACGCAGTATGCAAAGGATCTAGCCTTAATCCTGAAGCTGAAGCCGATCCTGACACGCAGACAGTGGATCAGCATGCTCGAGTCGGTGCTGCGGCTGGGTACGGCATCTCACATCTTGTGGCTGTGTCATGCAAACGCTACATGCCTCCAGATCCTCGACAGTGTACTAGACGGAGGGAAGCCACCATCAGTGGATGAGCTCCACAATCGCCTAGCTGTTACAACACCGTTCCTGCGTTACGGACAACTCGCGACGCGAACCCTGAAGGATAGCGTTCGAGGCTTCATAGTCGGCCGCGCTTGTCTGAATCTCATTCTTTGGAACTGTAGCGAAATGGCCGAGGGCGGCTGCGCAGACCGAAAGCTACCGCTCGAACCAATGGCATCGACATCGGCGCTCTCGGCATTTGCTACATACTTGGCATCGAATCGTAAACATTTTCCGATCGACTCCTACAGAGAGCAAGTGCACACCGCAATCGAGAGCGATCCCAGGGTAGTTGCATGCAAGCGGGGCATTGCGTCCAACGTTGTGGAGTTCCTTGGACATGTGCTTCGCCATCGCCAGACATCAGAGCAAGGGATGGACAGCTACGATCAGGGTTATTACCTGCGCAAGCGAGGAGGGCACTCAGCTGCGCCATGGGTTGTCGGCATTGGCCCGGTATCTGCCCTGACACTTGTCCACTGCTGTACCCGTGCCGCTCGAGGCCCACGCACCGTCACGGACTTGTGCTTTCATCTCGAGAATTACGGCCTCGAGGTAACTGCGCAAGACATCGACGAAACAGACCTCGGTGTGACCTTGAGGAACTTGGGGCTTGTTCTTGACAGTCCAGACGCTGAAGGCGGGATGGTTCTCGTCAGTCCATTTGCTCATTGTGCTGGGGAGGGTTGCAGGTGAGCGGTTTCATACAAGAGCTCTCGGGCTATATCGCCAGCGAGCTGACTCGAAACCTCACGGAAGCAGGTGGCGAGCTGCGAATTGGGTTCGCCGGCCCCCCGGACGCCCAGCTTTCCGAACTCTTTGATGCCCTCGTCGGCGGTGCCGGTGGGACGCGATTCGAATCGGTATCAGGACCGGTAGTTTTACCCACTTTTCTGCTAGATTCGGGTGCCCACGGAGGTGAAGGGAATAGCGCATCTCGCCGGTGCAACCAACAAGAATTGACGAAAATCAGGAATTTCGGCCCGCCGCAGTATCTTTTCCTTCTGCCATGCACCGAGGCGCTTGTGGGAACCCACACGGGGACAACCGAAACAATAGGCATTTCCAAGCCGTTTGAGCAAGTTGATGACTGGATACGCACCTCCCTTGTGGAGCACCTTATCAAAAGGGCACTGGCCAAGTACTCCTCCAACACTGTTCCATCCGATAAGCTGAGACTGATTTTGGACCTTGCACTTCGGATGGCATGGGAATCAGACGAAGGTCACCGCGATAGAAGAAACTCCTGGGGTGTCATTCGGCGATTGTTTGACTCTACCGTCTCGTCCGTTAAGGCTTTCGAAATGCTCTGCGCAATCGTAGGCCTACCACGTTGTTCGGCCGACGAGCTTGGGACCAAGCCGCACTGCAGAATCCTTCGACGACTGGCCGACCTCTTTGAAAGAGTTGGGCTCCGGCCTGGGGTTGACTGGATTCGCGAACGAGCGGCCGAAGATCTTATTGGGTTTGTTCCCAGTGTGGGGGAATTCGCAATTCATGTCTTCAGCCGATGCAGGACCGGCTCCGACTTTGCAGCATCGCCGGCCGAATCCTACTCGCCGATCCACGGCACACGGAATGCCGCTTTGCCGGAATGGTGGATGCGCCTCACGCTTAAGGTGTGGGAGCAGCTGCTTGACACCCACGATGAGACACCGCAGGCAGGCCTTCGGGTTACCTGCTGCAACACGCTTGTTCCATCGCTCAAAGGCATCCCAAACGTCGTGGAGTCGAACGCTAAGTTTGAGATCTGTGTCGATGACACGGTCTCTGAGATCGAGGTGTCCGTTGAACGAGCGATCGACATGAAACGATTTCAGCCGTATGCCTCTTTCTGCGCCTCCAGTGAGCATCAAGCAGCATGGCAAGACACAGCGCCCGAGGAACATGAGAAGCAGCTCCGTTACCGGTTTTCAGCTCAGGGTTACAAGCCATCTACTCTCAAGTTTATATCCTTGGCACACTACGTACCCGGAGTTGTTATTTACTCACGCACGGCAAGCCTTGCCACTCCTTTCCGGCTTAATAAAAAGGCCCGCTATTCCAAGGGAAAAAAATTGGCAAGGTACGAATGTGAGATTTCGCTTCACGGCATCGGCACTCACCAGATTGATCTCTACACGCGAAGCGATCTTTATCTTGGCGAAGAGATGGTAGGATACGATGTGGATTCTGGCCAGGGGGAGGGAGTCTCCCGGCCGATCAATCGCGCATCCGAAAATCACGCTGTCTGCTTAATTGAGACCGACGAGGAATCTTACTACGAATTCGTGGCCACGCCCGGGGAGGGGGCGGAGCAGGTCATCTACTGCATATGCATCGAGGCGGACGAAACAGCACCCACGGGCGCCTTGAGTGAGTTCGATCGACTTGTCCTGGAGCATGTTTCGGCGGCCAAGGGTGACCGCGCCAATGCCCGGGTCGAACCACTTGCGTGTAGGGTATCGGATATGCAGATGTGGGCGATTGAGGAGCCAGATTCTTACTTCCCTGTCATAATTGGCCCTGACTATCTGGATGCCTGGAGAAAACCTGACTACGGCTCAAGCCCTGTACTATCAAGACTCGACCTCATGCTAGATCCTCGCCCAAGCGCAGATGAGTTCAACGCCCCGAGTGGGATTGTCGATGTCCGCCGGGGAATCCAAGAACATCTCCGACCGGATTCCGATGAGCCCGTCAGTCCCATTGAACTAGCCCACTTGGGCGAGAAGATGTGCCTCAATGATTTTCGCGATGCCGTCGTGAGATATCTGGACCTCTACCGCCAATGGCTTCAATCTGACCCCTCTTCCGCGATCTGGATGGATGTTATTGCTGTCCATGCTAGCGAAGGCGAGGACTCGACACTCTCTCCATCTCCGTACGCCTTGCTGCTCTCGCCACTCCACCCGCTTCGCCTTGGATGGCAATGCAACGCCCAGTTGCTACTCAAGCAAGCTCTGGACAACCATCTGCGTTGTCCCGGTGCTAGTCTCCTAGATCCCACGGCGTTTCCTGACTGCCTGCTTCTTCCGTGCAAAACTGCCACGGGGCGCATAGAAAATCGAGGTTTTGTTTCAGTCGCCAACACGTCAGACTACTGGGGTGTACTTTGGAGCACGGACGATATCGCGCGACTTTCCATAGCCGCAGACGACACGATCTTTGGCCCAGACTTCGGCATCCTGATCAGCGGTCTTGCCACCGGTTTCAGCGTGCAGCAAGTAGTGAAGTCACTCAACGAGGTTTCGCGACTTTCTGCGGCAAAGACCTCCTTGAGAGTGGCATTGGCGAGTGATACAACAGGCGCAAGCTCCTGTAACGACGGCGTTGATTTCTGGACAAATATGTCCCTCGGACCAGGTGGTGACGAATGGCATAGCGCTGGAGGCAGAGAAGTGCGGATCCACGATGAACGACACCCCTCCCTTCAGCCAGAGCAAGCCGCCTTGGCCTCGTTGACGGCACGAACAAAATCGGCCATACGTTGGTTCACCGGCTTGCCCACATCTCCCGAGGACACGGTTGACTTGGGAATCGTCGCACACCTGGGCACGGGAAACCCAAGTTTCCAGGTTGAAGGTATGCGAAGCGCCGTTGATCCCACCGGCCTTACTCGCTGGCGGATCAGAAAGCAAGTTGGTTCAAATGGCGATTTTATTGCCGAATCAAGAATTGGTTCCATTCCTCCCAGGGTGAACCTCGAGGCATTTTCTGGGAATCTCTTGGCCGCCGTCGACGCGGTTGAATGCATCTGTCGCGACAACTATGACAGCTACGTGTTCGCTCCCAAGTTGCCGACCCTTGAGAAAATGATCAGGAGAGCGCGGTACTGCGCGGTATCGTCGTCAAGCGTTGATACTGCCTGCTTTTTCAAGGCGACGGATATCTCCTACCTGTGGGATTATGAACTCCCACCCTATGGCAGGCGGGCGGGAGAGAACAGCGGATACTTTCTCCTGGCGAAGGAATCCCCGACCATGGCCCGCGCGGTACGGAAGGCGCTCCAGGTTCTATGCCCAGGCTCCGATCTAGAAGAAGCGAAGATTCACTCGCTCCTCCGTGAAATCTCCCGCCGCGGGATGCCCACGCTGCGCCGCCTCACGACAGGGGGTGCCGCCTCGCTGGGCGAGGTCGGCATGCTGGTTGCCCTTCGCGTTCTGCAATCTGAGTTCATCGAAGGAGAGAAACCGCGAGCTCTTATTCCCGTCCACAAGGCTGGGAGCGATCTTAACCTTGTGGTACCTGCCGACCCATTTAAGGATCAGTTCGATCAACTGAGATCAGCAATTCCTGGATCATCGACCGAGCGCCCAGATCTCCTGATCTTGAGTATCAAGCTGCTCAACGGAACACCCCTTGGCATCAAGATCACGCCGATCGAGGTCAAGGCGCGCACGACCCTTATGTCGGCTACGGACAGGCAAGGCGCACTATCACAGGCATCTGAGTTTGCGAAGTTTCTCACAATGTTCTCACAGGAACTGTCCGCGAAATCCGACCTATGGGCAATCAGTTGGCGAAGCCTGCTGGCATCTCTGCTTGACTACGCTTTCCGCGTCTACGGACAACTTCCAGAGTTCCTCTCATTCGACCGCTGGTCCGAATTGCACTTTGAATCGCTCATGGGCGTTATGGCCGGGTCCCTCGCAACTCGCATTGACGAATGCGGGCGACTGATCGTGATCGAGAAAACAAACAGTTCTTTTCCGGATGACGTAGATGGTGATGGCTTCAAGGAAACAATTGTCCTTAGTCACGCAGATGCCTATAAGCTAGTATCAGGCGAAGCAGCCGCATTCATAGAAGCGTCCGCCGACGTCTTAGGTGACTGGAACCTTCCGCTGGAATTGGGCAATGCGGGACCGCTAGAACCTGGTGCGACCACGCCGACACCCCAGCCGATCCAGCCTACGGATGCAACTACAGCAGCTACGAAAGATCGAACCCAACCCACGACATTACCCCTCAATACTGGGCAAGGCGAATCCGCGACGAAAAGTCCGCGGCCGCAACTTCCATCACAACCAGAAGACATTGGCCTTACGATCCCGATCGGCACCACGGTGGACGCGTTTCAGGAAGAAAAGCTGCGTTTTCATCCGGGCAATACCGCGCTTAACCAGCTAAATGTCGGCATTGTGGGTGATCTCGGCACGGGCAAGACTCAGCTAGTCAAGGGCTTAATTCACCAGCTCACTTCGGCCAAGGAAAATAACCGGGGCATTGCCCCGCGCTTTCTGATCTTCGACTACAAGAAGGACTACACGAAAAACGACTTCGTCAATGCCACGGGCGCACGCGTCGTTGCCCCCTACCACATTCCGGTAAATTTCTTCGACACGCGGGATTGTTCGGTTCAACAGCATGCTTGGCTAGAACGAAGTAAGTTCTTCATCGATGCTTTGGACAAGATCTACTCCGGTATCGGTCCGCTTCAGAGGCAACGTATCAAGGATGCAGTCAGAGACAGCTACCAACATGCCCAGGACACCGGCAGAGTCGCTCCGACAATCTACGATGTGTTCTCAGCATATGCAGCCGCGATGGGCACCCAGGTTGACTCTCCGTACTCCATTATGAGCGACATCGTCGATGGTGAGTACTTTGCTCGTGAAGAAAACGAGATTCTGCCTTTCTCGGAGTTTATGACGGGCATCGTCGTGGTCGACTTGGCGGCGGTTGGACAAGACGACCGGACTAAGAACATGCTAGTGGTTTTCCTTCTAAACCTGTTATATGAACATATGCTGAAGATCGAGAAACGCCCCTTCGTAGGCAAGGATCCACAGCTCAGATTCGTCGATACGTTCCTTCTTGTTGATGAGGCCGACAACATCATGAAGTATGAGTTTGACGTTTTGCGTAAGGTTCTCCTTCAGGGCCGAGAATTTGGGGTTGGCGTCATCTTGGCCTCGCAGTATTTATCCCACTTCAGAACTCAACATGAGAACTACTGCGAACCTCTCCTCACGTGGTTCGTGCACAAGGTTCCAAACGTCACCGTCAAGGAATTGCAGGGCATCGGTCTAACTCGTGTAGACGCTGGTGTCGTCGACCGTATTAAGTCCCTGGCGTGCCACGAGTGCCTTTACAAGACGTACGACACTGATGGTGCGATTATCAGGGGCACGCCGTTTTACGAAATACTGGTAAACGTATAGCAAGCCTGTGAAGTCGGCGAACACGATCAGGATACGCACGAAGCGGTCGCAGCCCATTAGAAGTATGTCATCACCACGGGTAGAATTGACTTGCGCGATAGGATTGCCTAAAAATCGCAAGGCAAGGTTGGGGTCAGGATCAATGCCAGCTCGGATGGTCAAGGACTGGACTCGAATCCATCCCTTCAAGTAACCCTAAGATCAAGGTGCAACGTAGCTTCCAGATCGGGGTGGAATACCCGCGAAAGGACCTGATGGCCTTCGTTGGTTCTAAGCAGGGGCAGGTTGGGATTCTCTGGGGCAATGCATTAGCGGGTGTCGTGATCTGTACGAGCGGTGGAAGGCATGGGAAGCGTGCAGGGTACGAGGATGGGCCCCAGCCGGACGGTTCTTGGCGTTACTTCGGGCAAGGCGAGAAAGGGAACCAGAACCCGGATTCCTTCGCAAATAAGCTTCTCGTTCTGGGAGACCGATCTGTTCTCCTCTTCAGGACGCGAGAACCGACGGCCGTGGAAGTCCGGCAAAGAGGTGATTACAGGAAGCGATATGTGTTTGTCGGTGAATTCTGCGTTGGGAGCTGGGACTACTTTACACCCGACGTAGGCAAACGGGCTGGTGACAAGCTGCTGCGTTTCAACTTCTTCCCAGTCCAGTCGCTACCTCTATGCGGATCGCCGATGCTTCCAAGTCTCGAGGAGGAGGTTGAAACGTTCAAGCGATCCCTCCGGGATAAGCTGACTCTAGAGGGGAGACCTGCTAGGAGGACTAGTGGCCCGAGGGAGTACTTCAGGAGAAGTGAGGAAACACGAGCATATGCCCTTCTGCGGGCGGCGGGCGTGTGCGAGTGCTGTCGGCGCGCAGCGCCCTTTTCAACGCCCTACGACAGTCCGTTCCTCGAGGTGCATCACTTGCTAAGGCTCGCGGATGACGGACCCGATATCCCAGGAAATGTGTGTGCCATATGCCCCAACTGCCACCGGGAGATTCACTACGGAAAGGATGGCAAGACGCTGAATGACAAGGTTTGTATGGACGTAGCAGTGACGGAGGAATTGCTTGACCGAAAGTAGAAGGAATGAACGTTCGAGCCCAACCGTGCGTTCATCGTCGATTAAGCGGTTCCAACAAGCACTGCTGGTTTGGTACGCGAACAATGGCCGGCACTTTGCTTGGAGAAATAAGTCGGCGTCCAGCTACCACCGGGTCATCTCCGAGGTCCTCCTTCAGCGCACGCGGGCGGAGACCGTTTCCGCTTTCTTCCCCCAGTTCGTAAGGGACTTCCCCTCCTGGCGAAAACTGGCCAAGGCCCCCGAGTCGACTCTTCGCAGGTACCTGCGGCCAATTGGCCTATGGCGGAGGCGCGCAGCAACCATTCGAAAGCTGTCGCGTGAGATGGCCCGTCGAAGCGGGCGCTTCCCGGAGGAAAGGGCTGAACTCGAGACCTTGCCCGGCGTCGGCCAGTACGTTGCCAACTCCGTGCTGCTGTTTTGCCACGGCAAGCCCCAGCCCCTACTAGACATCAACATGGCACGGCTGCTCGAGCGGTACTTTGGGCCAAGAAAGCTGGCGGACATTCGCTACGATCCATACTTGCAGCACCTTTCCCTCCAAGTGGTCACCTGCGATAAACCCGCGAAGATGAATTGGGCCATCCTCGATCTTGCCGCTCTGGTATGCAAAATCCGTGAGCCGAAATGCACGGCATGTCCGCTGCGAAGGGAGTGCAAGCACCTGGGAGGCCTGGCAAGGATGGTCGGCAAGCGATGAATTCCGAGCTCTGCTCCCCAATTTATTCGGCTCGAGCTTTGCTCGGGTACTCGTGACCCTAGATTCCTTAGACGTTTCAATGTATGTCGTGGAGTTGCAGCAATTGACCGACCAGAAACCCACCTCCCCCCTAAAGGGGGAGGGTTTCTGGTGGTCAATTGCGCCGTTGGTTGGTCAACATATGGGGCGACAATCACGTAATGCGCTGGAATATGCAGACTTACGTAAATACAGAAACCTTTCTGTTCGGTTTCTGGTATATGGTTTTAGTCATTACTCCAATCGTGGGCGCTTGGGGTCGTTTCAACCTTCAATCTACCCTCTGTGGTAAGCCAATATTTCGTTTCACGTCCCTTCAACGCACGTTTAACCCATCCCCGATCTTCACACTCCCTGAGGCAGCTCTGGACCGCGCTTGCCGAACAACCAATCACCACGGATCCGCGCCTCTTGTAATACGCCTGATTCTGTCCCACCTTTGATTCGACGCAGTGCAGCACCTCAATATGGTAGCACCTGCGCGGACGCCCCCCCTTGTCCTCGCTCAACACTTGATCCACCTCTTCATCGGTTGCCGCCCGCCAGCAGATCACCCCGGGGTCACCGTGGTGGGCGATGAACTGCTTCAGCAGAGCCTGGCTATCAGCATCCTGCCACTGGAGTCGCTTGCCCCGTTTAGGGGCCCTGAGTTCGAATACGGAGTCGCTGCCAATCGACCGGATGGCCAGTGCCGCCCGGGCCGGATTGATCCATTCCGCCGATCCCGCGCCAAGATAGGCGAAATCGCCTGCCTGCCACTTTGGTTTTTCATTGCCCTGCTGCGGCTTGTTGGTGTGATGGGCGAGTATCATTCCTACCTGGTGCTTCTGTAGCAGGGGATTGAGCAGTTCCCGCATGAAGTGGCTGACGTCCCGCTGGTTGTTGCTATCCCCGCCTACGTACGCGAATGCCGGATCAATCAGTAAAAGATCTACGGGTCCGTGCCGCTCCAACAAGGCGCCTACCGCGGCAGTGAATTGATCGGAACTCCGGTCATTGATCGTGCAGACCTGGAACCGTTGCACGGATGCGGCAGTCTCCTGCTCGGTGAGGTTGTCGCATCCGGCCAATACACCGTCTCTCATTTCCGCCAGATCTCCTTCGTCATTCTCGGCCTGGATCAGCAGAATCCGCAGACCCTTGTCTGCATAAACGGCCCCCGGCTCGATACCGAAGAGAGGCTTCCCGACTGCCAAGTGAATCCCCAGCTGGATCAGGAAAGCTGACTTGCCGATTCCCGTCGGTCCAACAAGAAGGCAGATGCCCCCCCGGTACAGAAATCGGTGCCGGATCAGTTCGGTCGGGTCTTCTCCGTACTTCGGGGTCTGCAGGGCGCCCAGCTCCCGTACCGATGGGAGTTCGACGATCTTCCCGACTTCCTCTTCGAGTGACCGTAGTCTATCCGCGGGTAGGAACTCACCCAGGAAATCGAGAGGGGTTTTACTCACCGGAACTGGCGCCCCGCTCCGGGCACCCGCCCCGCGTGTAAGGGTTGAAGTAGAGAATCCGCTGCCTCACGCGTTTCATTCCGTCGACTGCGCGCAGTCCCCCGGGCATCCGAACCCACCCGCAGATGTCCCACCGGGTAGGATCCGCCCCCAAGAGGCACGCGGAGGCAAAAAACCTTGCCTGGTCCTGGGCGCCCCAGTGTTCGACGTGAAACCACCCATGCACGCTCTTGCCACCGGAATCCACTGCCATCACAAGGGGGGCAATCTCGCCCAGAGCCGTAACGAGGCGAGCCTGCATTGGTTTCGTCAATGCCTGATCATCGAACTCGGCGACGATGTAACGTCGTTTCCGGACGTTGCTCTGACACCGGGCGGAACGATTCCCGGACTTATTCCGGCCCGACAGCCCTGACATGGGGCTCGGTACGATAAACTGCAACCACTGGGCATCTGCGAGGACATCCGTCAGGGGCCTGACCAATGCCTTGTCGCTAGCGCCCCCAGTGCAAATCAGGGACCATTGGTCAAATAGTCGGGGCAGCACTTCAGCAGGCGGCAGCCCGGTACTGGTTTCCCCGGCAAAACAGGGCGGAGTCTCTGCGAGAATCTTCCTGATGGCGGCGGCGTCCGGTTCCGGCCACTGTATCGGCCTGCGGCCAAAGTTTACCTGTTCATGGATTTGGCCGGAGTAGGCCAGATCAACGGCCGCCCGGATCTCCCTGTCGGGAACCGGTCGGTGCGTGACAAACTCGTCGCAGCACCTCCGGAGGTAGGCGAAACTCTCCTCGGCGCCAAAGGTTGTGTTCAGTCCGCCGGCGACTCGCGCCAACCATCTGTGGGTTTCTCCGGGCTTAGGTGGTTCGGACACGAGCCGTTCCGTCGTACTGGAAAAAGGGTACAGATTCGCCATGAGGTTACTTCCGGTAGTGCTCCATCAGCTTGCCGCTTGCTTTCAACGGGAGGTTGGGAGCCCAGTCCACGGGCTGTTCCATAATCTTCACGATCCGCTGAAGATCCTGCCCCGCGGAATCCGTAGGCACTTCAAAGACCAGTTCATCATGCACCGTCAGGATGGGGTGATAGCCAACTTCAGCACACCGGAGCCAGGCAGATGCCATCACGTCCCTTGCGGTGGCCTGCGTCCAGTTCTCCGCCAGCAGTCCGCCGTGTACTTGAATACGCTTCCCGCGGACGGTGCATTGATATTCGTCACTATCGACAAGAACATCACGGTAGATAAGGTAACGCCCCAATTCGGGGTTCGCCTGGGTGCACGGAAGCGGCAAGTAGTAGTCTTTACCGCTATAGGACGAGAAAGCGTTACGTAGTCGGCGCCACAATTGAACAATGAGCGGATTCGATTTCCTGAAATCTTCCACAATGCGCGCAGCCTCCATCTCACTCAACTCAAGTCCCGCCATCACATTTGCCACATCGACGAACCGCCGATACCCGCAGCCGAAACCAAGACCCAGCACGCGCGCTTTCGCCAGCTGCCGGAGGTTTGATTCCGTTCGCTCACACCATGTCTGGAGGAACTCCGGTTCGGCGTACCCCATTGTTGAACGGGCATGGATCTCATAGGCATCCGCATCTGGATTGTCCCGGAGCATCGAAAGTGACGCGGTGTCACCCGCCAGATAGAGCAATACCCGGCTTTCGATCTGCGCGTAGTCAGCGACTGCAAGCTTGTAGCTCGGTGGGGCGATGATCGCTTGCCGTAGATCAACCCCCTCCGCTGCGCTCCGGTTCAGATTTTGAAGATTCAGTCCGCCGCTCCCGGACCATCTTCCCGTACTCGCCCCGAAATACTTCAGTTCGAATGCCATGCGGGAGGAGGGCATCTTCCTTGTTTCCATTGCCTGTAAAACTTTTGCGGTCCGGTTCGCGGAGCGGACCCGTTGCATGCCCAGAACCCAGGCGGACGCTTTCCCTTTGGTGTGTTCTTTCGCCCAGTTCAGGAAACTAGGATCCCTGGTCGAGGTACTTGGCGGCGGGGCAATTCCAGCGTCCGTGCAGGCCTGGTAAAACTGCTTGATCGATAGCGGTGGTCGCCATGGAAGAGAGTTGGATAGGCGCTCCAGGAGGCCTTCAAGCGTGATTCGCTGCTCACGCACATAGTCCCAGTCGATGAACAGGCCTTGGCCCCCCATATTAGAGGTCATACCGAACAGTTTCCGCTCGTGCTCAGGCCACAGGTGATTGAATTTCTGCCAAATCGCCAACGTTGCCTCCGCGTCCCTGGCAGCATACTCCAGAACCGCGGAATCGGTTTCATCCTCGCTATTATTCACCTTCCTGCCGCGAAGAGCGGCGCGGATATCTTTGCTGAAAGGGACGCCGTAGATTTGCTCAACCGCAAGCACCAGTTCCCGGGGAAATTGAAGGTATGCGCAGAGCGCGGCTGAACAGAACCAACTGCCAGGTGCAGAGTCCGCATGAAAGAGAACACCCGTCTCCCTGAGCCTTTCATGAACCGAGCGGTCAAAATCCCGGTTGTGGCTGACCCAGTCCAGTCCCGATATTGTTTCCCATGGAAAGGACTCGGGCCGGCAAACGCATGTCCGCCGGCCATCGGAGACTGCCACCAGGTACGCATCGAACTGCTCGTCGTGGCAGTATCGCCAGGTCCCAAGGCTGCGGACGGAGTAATTGGAAGAGTAGTATGTCTCGAAGTCGACTCCGACGACCGAGGTCCGCGCATCATAGCTCACGAATAAGTCCCGCCACTTTTCCGGGCAGATGATCTCTGATTCGTCAGGAAACATCTTCCCTCATTTCAGACTGATCCAACTGCCTCGGATCGTAGCCGTTGAGGTGCCGCCACACGCTGGCCAGTCGCATGAAAGCCTCCCAGTGCCGAATCAGGTTCTCATGCTTCACCACTTCCATCCTCCCCGGCTCCGTGGAGGATATGAATACGTTTGCACCTACTACGCGCTGGATGTTCTCTTCACCCCAGTAGGTGGCGGCGTAGGAGGCCAGTTGCATTGCCTGGGTGTCGTAGGCGGAGACCTCCACCCGCGGCTTCGTCTTCCGGGTTTTGTAGTCCAGGATGCCGATCCCATTGGTGCCGTACCTGAACAACACGTCCGCCGTACCGGCAAAGCCATAGTTGAGGTTTACGACCCGAATCTCCCGCTCGACGATTTCGATACCAGTGGATTCCTTCCATCTCATGACAGGTTCCACGTAGACGCTGAGTTCAGGATTGTAGGGTTCCCCGTTCATCCCCAGTTCCAGGGCCGCGTGGATCGCCGAGCCTAGGTCCGCAGCCTTCTCGACCGGGTCGAACGCGGCGTTGCGAACCCGTCGGCACCAGTAATTATCAGATTCCCCTAGCTGCTTCGGCGTGCGCAGCGACGCAAGCGCAACCTGCGTCAACTTCCAGCTCTCCAGGCCCGGCTTTGCCAGAATGTTCAGAATGCTGGTTACGCTGGGAAACAGACGCATCCGTTTGGCATCATCGATCGTCGTGGGTCGGCGGCCCTGACTATCAGGCGACGGCAACGTATGAACAGGAGTACCGTTGCTGCGATACCAGTGCCCGCCCGACATCAGGTCTTTGCTGAGTATAGCCACTCTGAGTCCTCTCTAAAGGGACCGGCATCCAACGGCAGGGAGGCCGCTGAATGGCCGATCGTGCTGTTTCTGGATCAGAATGGGATTTCTTCGCCTGCGGACGAATCAGCGGCAGCCTGCGCAGCAACTGCGGGCTCAACGGGAGCCGAGCTCGGTTGCTGCGGTTGTGCCGTCTGCTCAGCCTGGGTCGTGGTTGTACTAGGTGCCGCGGAGTCACTTGGTGAGTGATCAGCCGATTGTTGAGAGCCAGGCGCGGTATCCGCATAACCGACCGGCAATGGCGACAAAGCCGCAACGGCTGCGAATGCCCCGCTGCCATTCTTGCGCTGAACGTGCTCAACGCTAACGAGGCACCGTGAACCATTCAGATCACAGTAGTCGTACCCGATCTCCGGGGCTCGTCCGAGCAGACCTTTGAGAAAGCCGAACAGTGCGCTCTTCTCATTTCCGGAGATTCGCATTCGCTTTGATGCAACCCGGTGCGCGAGTCCCTGTTGATCCCGGAACCCTAACAGGAAGCAGGTCAAATCGACTGTTTCCATATCCACACTTTCGAATTTTTGGCGTTGCACACCGAACTCGTCCTTGACGTCCAGGATTGTCGCTACGTGAGTTCCTGTAGGCGCAAGGTCGTCGCCGATCTGGTCTGCGAACGGGTTTCCGGTGTTACTGGGTGGAGGCAATTTTGCCATGATACCTATTCCTTCTTCCGGGCTGCTTCATTGAGACTCCGGCCGCCCGGGCCCGACCTTCGTCTGTTGTTAGAAATTCTATTTTCTGGTTCATGAGCTCTCCGCCAATT